>JAABUO010005601.1_pt1 | contig 14569 bp, 11 predicted proteins | sample 5559291 | NCBI WGS metagenome assembly JAABUO01 (sample SAMN10711878, study PRJNA513372) | rock metagenome | isolation source: Antarctica rocks | place: Antarctica: Victoria Land, Finger Mt sud | reverse complement strand
GTGCACCGCGCCGGCCGCGCGGCGCGCGCGGGTCCGCCCCGCGCGCTTGCCCTCAGTCACACGGACCGGCCGCGCATATCGAGTGCTGCGGGGTCGCGTGGCCTGCTCACATGCTGTCGGTGCGGCGGGAGGGACCGTTTTGCGCTGCTCGTGAGCAGCCGGCGGCATGTGCTGAGGCTGTGCGCAGGCCGCGAGAGCCTGCACATGGAGCACGCAGCGGTGGTCGGGCGGCAGTCAGGGCGCTTTCGGGTCCCTCTTGACCGCAGTGCAGATCCTCGGGGGTGCAAGCGCCGCGCCCGGCGCGGCCGACCGCGACCGCGCTGCCCTACCCTAACCCTCTGTGCGCAGGGCGGTCCGGCACCGCGTACGCGCTGCTGACGCGCGAGGAGCTGCCCTACCTGCTGGACCTGCACCTCTTCCTGTCGCGGCCGCTGCGGCCGGCGCCCGAGCAGGCGCTCGGCGCGGCGGCCGCCATGGCGGCGACGCTCGACGGCGGCGCGTCCATCTACGGCGGCGTCCCGCAGGCGCGCGCCCCCCGCCGCGCCGGCGCCGCGCGCCGCCCGGCGGCCGCGGCGCCGTGCGCGCGCCGTCGCAGGCGCAGGGGCGCGCTCGCCCGAAGCGCTGCCACCCTGCGCCGCATGCGCTGCCAGGCGGGAGTGCCGCGCTGGCAGGCCGGCGTCGGCGCGCGGCGCACCCCGGGGGCTGGCTGTGCATGGGGCGCGCCTGGTGGCTCTCAGCTGCGGCAACCCCGGTGGCCACCAGCGCGCGTGCGTGCACCACCACCCGGCCTGATGTCCAGCACCGTGTGCCGCTGCCAGCAGACCCGCTGCCGTGGTGCGCGCGCAGGCCGTGCTGGAGGGCGCGGTGGAACGCGTGACCGCGCTGGTGGCCGCCTCGCCGGAGCTGCAGGCGCTGCGGCGGTCGTGCGCCAACGCGTGGGGCCTCTACCGCCGCACGCGGCCGGGCGCGGCGGCCGAGTCGGTCGCGCGCACGCGCGCGCTGCCGCCCGGCGGCGTACACCCGCTGCTCGCCGCCGCGGTGCCCGCGTCGGCGCTGCCGAGCGCGGAGGCGCAGGTGCGCGGCGCGTGCCGCCCCGCATGCGTTGACATCGGTGCGTGTGTGCTGCGGTGGCGTATGCATGCCCGCCGGGTCATAATAGGGTCCATGCCCTGGGTCCGGGGCCCCGGTCGCGCACTGTGCAGCAAAGCGTGTCGAGGGCCAGGACAGTGCAGCGCCGCCTGCGCAGGCTTCTCGAGCTGCTTGCCATGCCGAGTGTAAGCATCAGGTCCGTGTGCTGCGCCGCCCGACACGGCAGGTCTGGGCGGGGGCGAAGCAGAGGCGGTCCCTCACACGGTATGTAGGATGCCAGGCGCGGCGCGGCAGCATGCGTCACTCCTCAGCATGAGCATGGCGGGTCATGATCGGGGGCTTTCGGAGCCACTTCACGAACTTACTCTCTTCCAAACTTGGCAATATTGCACATCTATAAAAAAGCATTGCGGCGGCAGGGCGAGCTGGTGGACATCGCGGCGAAGCTGCGCGCGTACCGGCCCGCGGCGACCGTGCTGGAGGCCGAGGTCGCGCCCGCGCGCACCGGCGACGGCGGCACCGGCGCGTCCGGGCGCGGCGGCCCGCAGATGTTCCTGGAGGTCATGCGGCTCAAGCGCGGCACGCACGACGGCGCGATCCAGGCGCGGCGCCCCGCCCGGCGCGCGCGCCGCCGGGCCCCTCCATGGCAGCGCACCTGGGGCGCACAGGCGCGCACGCTGCGGTGCGGGGCCACGAGCGCGGGACAGCGCGTGCAGGGTCTGCGCAGGGCGCCACCCACGTGTGCGGCAAGGCGCTGGACCTGCGCGAGGGGCCTGGCGCGGCCGCAGGAGCGCTCGCGCCCGCGCGCGGCTCAGCGGCGGCGCGCCCGGCGGCAGGCCACGAAGCGCGAGGCGCGCAACCTGGCGGCGTCCGAGGCGGCCGGCGCGGACACGGCCGGCGGCGCCGGCGGCGCGCCCGGCGGCGAGGGCGCCGGCGCGCTGGAGGAGCAGCGGCGGCGCGCGACGGAGGCCGCGCTGATGGGCGACGGGCCGGGCTGCAGCGGGCGCTTCCGCGACGGCGACTACTTTGTGCCGGCCGCGCGCGCGGACCGGCACCAGGAGGAGGGCTTCTCCGTGCGCGGCGGCTCCGACCGCGCGCTCGCCGGCGCCGTGCTGGACCTCATGGCCGACGACGAGGCGCGCTCTTCCACCTCGTTAATATGTCAACGCCGCGAAGCGGGGGTGCTCGTTACTGCTGTCCTGTCAGCGCCGAGCCGGCTGACGCACGCTGCGCTGTGACCCATGGTGAGGGGGTGCCAGGAGCAGGCAAAGCACGCAGGTTGTCAGACATGTTGAAGCCCGCGGACGATGTCAGGGAGGGCGCGTGGAGTCGTCGCGTGCCGGCGGGCAGGGCCTCACGCGGCACGATGATGGCGGCAAGCTGCGGCGCGCAGGCGGGCATGGCGTCGCAGCAGCGGCGCTTCCACTGGGACAAGCGCAAGCGCGCGTACGTGCAGCTGCAGCCGGGCGAGCGGCTGAAGGCGGGCAAGCGGCAGCGCGTTGAGAGCGGCGCGCTCGTCGGCGGCAAGGCGCAGCCGACCGGCGTGTACGAGCGCTGGGCGCGCGCCACGCAGCTGCGTGTGGCCGCGCCCGGCGACATCGAGGACCCGCGCGCGCAGCCGGCCGGCGACCTGGCCGCGCGGCGCGCCGCCTCGCCCTTGCTGGCCCGCCTGCAGCACTCGATGTGGGCGTGAGGTTGGAGGGTGCCGTCTTTGCAGATGGATGCGTGCTTGCACTTGCGTGTACGGGGGGTCCGTGAGTATGGGGGGCACTCATTGCAGCAAAGGATGCCACAGAGCGCGGGAGTTTCCTGAGCGCATGCAGTGTGCGCGTCTCTGGCAGGCTGTGGTGTGTGTCACAGGCGCCACCCTTCCCCGGCCCCGCGCCCGGGCAGCCGCTGTGCAGCGACGGGACACGCCCGCGGACGTGCACCTCCGCGCAGAAAGCAGCGCGGCTGAGCGGGCCATGGCGGGCGCACAGGTTCCTCAAGGGCGGCCGCGGGTGGCAGAACCCCGCCAAGGCGGAGCGCGCCAACGCCGAGGCGCCCAGGGAGCTCAAGACGCCCGACCAGGTGGCTGCCGCCCTGCTTGGTGCTCACCTGGCGATGTTGCTTGAGCGCGCGAGCCTGAGCGCGCTGTCGTCGTGCCCGTGCTGGTGATGGCGTGCAGGGGCGCGAACGCGGCGCATGGTCGTGGGGCGTGACAGGGTAGGGCAGGGTAGGGTACTATCCTAACCCTATCCTGGCGCGGCAGGTCCGCAAGGAGCGCCGGCAGAAGGCCAAGCTGGCGGAGCGGCAGGCGGGGCGGGGCGGGCGGCGGGCGGCGGACGACGACGGCGCTGGCCCGCCCGCCAGGCGCGGCCGGGGCGTGGGCGGCAAGGCGCGCGGCGGCGGGCGGGGCGGTCACGCGGGCGGCCCGCGGGCTAGCGGGCGCGGGCAAGCGGGGCGTGGCGCGGGGGACAGGCGGAGAGGGGGCGGGCGCGCGGGCGCGCGGGGCCGAGGCCGCGGTCGCGGCGCGTCATAGTCCGTCATGTCTGGTGTGTGCGTGTCTGCTGTTGTTTGCCTGTCGACTGAGCAGTGTTGAAAGAGACAGCTGTGTCGCGTTATCACATGGCCAGCAGAGCTTGTCATCTGTGCAAAGTGGCCGCTAACATTGTCCTCAGAAGGCATGATCTCCGCATGGCATAATATTACAGGGTCGTTGTGTGACAGAGCAGTGGCAGGAGCCCCAAGAAACCGCACCGATGCGCCGGCCGCCCTAAGCATTGCGGGTCAACACGAAGATCACCTAAACCACAGTCCCCCGCGATGGTCCGCAGCGCGCCCCTGCACATGGGCAGCCTTAAACACCCCCAAGCAAATGGGAGGCGCAGGCAGGATGTGATAATCAAGTAGCTGCGCCAAACACGACTGCAACAGAGACCTTGAGCTAGCAGAACATGAGCCTGTCACCAAACCTACCACAACGTCGGAAAATCTCTCACTCACGACCCTGACCCAGAGAATGGCCAGAACAGCTGCGGGGCTCACCGCAGGACAGGCGGCAGCCAAAGGCATGGCCACGCAAGTGACGCACACACTCTGGTGTCCGCCCAACGACTCCACCCGCTTCCTTGCACCTGTCTGCACCAAAGACACTGGCCCGCCCTGATGCGGGCATTCTAGTTGAACAAACCATGCTCGCTCTACAACAGTCTTGCACGACGGCCATGCCTCTTGCCCTCACACGGGGAAGAAAACAACCTGGCGTCACCACACGCTGAGCAGAGCTCTTCAGCACCCCGCTCGCCGGCCCAGACACGGCTCTCCACAGACCGCGAAAATGCTAGCAGTCGGTGCCTGTTGCAGCCGGCGCGCGTCCCCGCAACTCCACAGCACGCGTCCAGCCAGGCGGGGCATGAAACCCAGCCAGGTCAGTGCGGTGTGCACTGCCGCCGAGGGTGCTGCTCGCCTGGCAGCGGACATTGCGCGCAGTCTCAACCATGCAGAGGGGAGGAGACACGCCGGCTCAAACCCGCACCTCAGCCCAAGAACAAAACTTCGTCGCCGCTACAGCTGACACACCTGACAGGAAGGCCCAGCAACAAAGTGCTGCAGTGCTGTGCAACACGGGACCCTGCGGCGCCGGCGCGCCGCCGTCGCCGCAGGCGCAGCGCGGCCGGGCGCGCAGCCTCACAGCTCAACAAAGAGCAGCGGCTCGCCCGGCATGCCGGGCAGCTGCGCCGCCTCCACCATCGCCTCGACCATGCCCTGGTACTGCGCGCCGCCCCGCGCCGCCCCTCAGCGTGGCCGGGCCATCGTCGGAGCCCGCGCCCTCTCTGACAGGTAGTTGCCATGCGGCTCACGCAACTATTGCGCATGCATAAGCGCGCGGTTGGCGGCGCGGCTGGTCGCCGGGCGCGAACAGGCCTGGCAGGAGCGGGGCGCGGGCGCGGGCGCCGCGCCTGGTCGTGGACGGGGCGGGACTGCAGGTACCAGTCGTTCATCGCGAGCGCGCCGTCGGGCAGGTCCTCCAGGAACCACGAGTGCACCTTGATCTCCGCCATGGTCATGCGCTCGCCGGGGTCGGCCACCAGCAGCCGCGCGAGCAGGTCGCGGCACGGCGCGGACACCTGCGCGCCGGGCGCGCGCGCCGCCTCAGGGCCCACCGACCCCGCAGCGCACAGGTGAACAGCGCCGCAGCAGACACCTCAGTGGCGCGGCCCCGCAGTGCACCGGCGCCGAGCTTGAGACCGAAGCTGCGCTGGAACGCATGCCCGTGCCCGCATGCACCGGCTGGCGTCTGAGCGGCCAAAGCAAGTGGCTGGCAGGCCGCGCGCCTGCACGTCGTCGGGCAGCGAGTACGTGGCGCTGACGATGTTGCTGGCGACATTGCTTTCGCGCTGGCTGAAGGGGTAGCGCCCAATCAGCATGGCGAAGAGGATCACGCCCACACTCCACAAGTCCGCCGCCTGCAGAGGCGACAAGGTGAGGCCGCAAGGTGAGGCCGCAAGGTAAGGCCGAGGCGCGAACGCGCAGGAGGGAGGTTGCATGGCCTTGACCCCATGTAGCCGCGCGCCTGGGCTTTGTGCAGCATGCGTGCGCCTGACCATGCCAGGCTGTGACGCGAACAAGCATTGTGCGCGCGCACCTTTGCGTCGTACCGGTTGCCGCCGTGGATGATCTCAGGCGCCATGTAGATGGGCGTGCCCACGCCCGTCTTGGCGCTCGAGTTCATCTCGTGCTTGGAGTAACCGAAGTCGCAGATCTTCAGCAAAGGCCGCGTGCCGTCTTGGCCGTCCCGGTCCAGCAGCATGTTCTCCAGCTTCAGGTCGCGGTTGGCGACGCCCTGCCGCGCGCGCCTGTACCTCAGTGGCCCGCTCGCGCGCCTCCGCACGCCCCCACACGGAGGCGTGCCAGTCCAGACCACGTGCACGCGTCAAGCGCAGGCAGCCGCGCGCAAGCTTTGGGCATGCGGTCTGGGCGCGGGCGTACGCTGCGGTGGCAGAAGTCCAGGCCTATGACGAGCTGCTGGAAAATCCAGCGGGCCTGGGCCTCTGCGAGCCGCGCGGCCTTGTGCCGCAGCACGTAGCGGAACAGGTCGCCGCCGGGAGCATACTCCATCGCGATGGCAAGGTGGGTGCGCGTCAGGAACACCTGCGGAGCGGGGCGGCGCGCTCAGCGGCCGCGTCGGCAGCGCGGGGCCCAGGCGCCCAGGGGCGCCCTGTTCTGCGATAGCCGCAAGGGGCAGCAGTGCGCGCCTCCTTGATGGACACGATGAACGGATGCTCCAAGCACGACTGGTGCAGAATCTCGCGCGCCACATACGTTTTGAAGTTCTTCAGCACTTCGCCGCGCGGCAGCAGCTTTATCGCCACCTCCACAGGGCAGTCCGGGCTCATGTCCGGGTCCACTGCTCGGACCACCACGCCAAACGTGCCCTGGCCGAGCACGCCCGTCTGCGCGCAGGGCAGGCGCGCGCTTGTGAGGCACGCCTCACGCAAGGCGAGGCTGGTGAGGCCTCGAAGCGGGCAATGCGCCATGTGCAACGCAAGGGTTTTGGATAAACAAGCAGCCTCTGCGGCACCCCCCCCCCGCCCGCGCACCTGCTGATACCGGCCCAGGTCATACCCAAGCGCGTCAACTGCTGGCAGGCTCGCGGAGGGCCGCTGCGTCCCGGGGTCAGAGTTGTTCTGCATGCCCAGGTCGGCCTGCGCAGCACGGGCCGCTACTTGCACGCAGTGCTGTGCCACTTTCATGTGCACGGCCCCTGCTCCTCCCAGACAGCCGTCTCTATTCGCTGGGCGCGGCATTGGCAGGACTATGGTCGGCACGCGGCTGCGCGGAACACACAGGCAGCAAGGCCCCACGCATTTGCTGGAGCAGCCTTCACATCGCTGTCGCAGGAGGAGATGGCAAGATGCTGGGAGATTCTAGCCAGATATCCTATATAGGAGGCGGGACCCTAGATGTGACGCAGCGTCATGCCGTTCTGAGCCCCTTGCTGACACGTGCGACCCGAGCAGACAATGCACCTATAGTGGGTATAGTGCATCTGCGGGCGCGCGACGGCAAGCAGGCAGGCAGGGCACAGTCTGGACCAGGTGACGTTAGGCACACTCTTGGCAGGTTCGTGCTGCAGTGCACGGCGCTCAGACCCACCGCCGACCTTCCAGTCCAGCGTGCCAGGGTTCAGGCCGACACGCTGTGTCTGTGCAAGGCACACTTTGCACAGAGCACCATCTTTGTGTGCATGTCTCAGCCTGCACAACGCATGTCGTGGTATGCGTTCAGGGGCTTGCTGCATGACCCCGACGCTTCAGCATATAATCTCGCATGCACATACGAGTCGCTGGCAAGCAGGCGCACCGCTCACCAGAGCTTGAGCTGCGCATGCATGTCATGCAGTGCATCTTGTTCACTGGACCGAACACAAGCTGTCACTGCAGGACATGTCACTTGACATCGAGCGTCATGGCTTCTGCCGGCGCCGCTGGGCAGGCGCCGGGAGCGTCCTGGTGCATCTGCTGCACGTCGTCAGAGCCGCGCTCGCCGGCCTCCTCCTCCAGCAGCTGCTCGAGCGTCAGCCCCGGCCGCACGCGCGCGCGGTACTGGAAGAGCAGCTGGGGCAGCGGCTCGGTCGCGTCAGCACCGCCTCTTGGCAATATAAGCAATGTGCCTGGCAACGTCAGCGGTGCACCGAGAGGCGCAAGGCTCGAAAGAAGACGTTGAGGCGCACCTTGCTCAGCGTGTCTGCCTTGGCGCGGCGCTGGTTGGCGGGGCCCTCATAGCGCAGGTCTGCGCCAGTGGGGCAGCCGTCCGGCCCCATGTCCAGCCCCCCACCCGCCAGCGCAAAGCGCAGCAGCCGCCCCGGCCTGTGCGGCAGGTGTGCTTGGGTCCGCTGCCCGCCTGGCTGCCGCACAGGCTGTGCCCCAACCCGCCAGCTCGCCTGCAGGGCGCATGCATGCTGCAGCGCCCCTGCTAAGACATGCGCCGGTCGTGCACTCTTTTTGCCTGCTTCCCGCAGTGGCCGCATCTGGCTGCAGCCAGACCTATAATGCCCCTCAGTCTTCCATGCCAATGGCAGGGCGGTGGCGCGCCTGAGCCGCTCGCCCAGCTGCTGCGCGGCTGCCTCGGGCACCCGCCCGAGCGCGACAGGCCGCTCGTCGCCGGTGCCCACCGCGCCGCCCGGCAGGCACTGCAGCGTCACCGGCTGCAGCGCGGGCACCGCGCCGGCCGCGTCGGTGTCCAGGTGGAAGCGCGAGCAGCGCGCGTCCTTCCACAGCAGCGCCAGCGGCGTTGCGCCCAGCGCGTAATGGCCCTCCTTGTGCAGCAGCGCGACGCCGTCGCGCACAAAGGGCACCGCGCCGCGCAGAGCTGCATGCAGGCCGCCTGCTCGCGCGGCAGCACGCCGCGCATGCCGACAGGGCCGGTGGGGAGCGCGGCCGAGGCGCGCCGCCACAGCAGGACGGGCAGCGGCTGCGCCCCGCGCCGGCGCGGGCGGCGCACCGGGGTCGCAGGCGAAGGCGGCGACGGGCAGGAAGGGAAAGCGGTGGCGCGGGCCGGGCGGCGCGCCGGCGCCGCTCTCGCCCAGCTTGCTCGCCAGCCAAAACAGGCGGAACTCGGCGCTGCAGTCGTACAGCGCGTAGCCCTTCCAGCACATGAGGTCCTGCACATAGTACGCGCCGTCCGGCTCGTGGAACACGCAGTCCAGGATGCAGGGGCCGCCCGCGGCGTCGGCGCCGCCGCGCGCGCCGCCGGGCAGCGCCGACGGGAAGGTGCGCAGCAGGCGGCCGGCGCGCGTGCGGCTCACCGTGCGGCCCTCGCCGGCCACCACCAGGCAGCGCTGGCCCTCTGGCCGCGGCAGCACATACCTGCCAGCCGTGCATGCACACTGTGTGAGCAGACTGGTGGCAACATCTGCTGGCCTGTCGCGGCAGTGAGTTAAGTGGGGGCCAGGCGCACCACTCGTCCGCAAGGTCGGGAGGAGCCTCAATGAGCCACTCTGGCTGCATGAGCTGCCGCGCGTAGTATGCGCGCGTGCTCTCGGCGTTGGCGTCGCTGCCGCGCAGGCGGCGGCCAGCCCGGTCGACGTCCATGCCGCTTGCCGCTGCGCTGCCGGACGGCTCGGGGGCCGGCTCTGCAACCTGGTCGCGAGCTGGTCAGCATGCTGCGCCGCACGTTGACGTCAGGCTGCTCGCTGGACAGTGACCGCGCCCTGGGCACTTCCTCGACGTCGCCTGCCAGGGCTGCGCAGGACAGGCGGCGGATGTGGTCGGCGAGGTCGCCGCGTGCATCTCGCTGCCTTGCGAGCGCCTCGGCGCGCCGCTTTGCCTGGAAGCTGTGCCTTCCTCGCAGCTTCAGAGGGGCGCCGCGCTGAGTCTGAGCTGGCTCAGCGTGTTCGAGGGGCCCCATCTATGCTTAAGCGGCGCCCCTGCTCGCGTTTTCACGACGCAGCGCTGCCGCTGCGCTCCACTCGCGCTTGACTTGAAGCGGTGTTCGAAACAACTGTCCACTGCAAGCTTAGACTAGACTTCACACGTCGGTGTGTGCTGGATCCTGGTCTTCACTCTTATGTGTAACCCAGTGTAAACCAGTGTAAACTCGCAGGTGTGGACTTGATTGACCTCAACATCAAGCCCCAGAGGCAGAGCCCTCTGTAAGTGTGCTAAGGGACACATGCCAGCGTTCAACGAATAGAGCAGAGCCCACAGCGCGCGGCGCATGCCGCACTGCTGGCGCCCTGTCACGGCAGCGCAAGGCGCGCGCTCACTGCGCCTGCCGCAGGCTGCAGCTGGGCAGGGCGCCGGACGGCGCCGTGGGTATCCGCGCCAGCGCGTCCGCGAGCGCGGTCGTGCGCACGCCCAGCGCAGCCTCCAGCCGCTCGATGCGCATCGAGATGTCTGCCGGCGCGCTCACGCCGCGGCAGACACTCGCCGCTGGCGCCGGCTGAATGGCGGCGGGGCTCCTGCCCCATGTGGCGGCCACCGTGCGCGCCATGTCTACCCGGCTCAGCCGCGCGGGGCCGCCCATGTTCAGCACCCTGCGAGTTCACGGTCTCCCTCAAGCGGGCACGCACGTGCACGTCGCCAGGTCGCCTGCAGGGACAGGCGGGCGCCGCCCACCTGTGCTTCAGGGGCTCACGTTCGCCAGAAATGAGCACGCGCACGACCGCCTGCACTCGCGCGCAGCGCCGTGAGCCCATGCAGGCCAGCGTCCTGACTGCACACGAGGCCACTGTGAGCGGCACACCTTTATGTCGTCCACCCAGACCGGACACCTGAACTCATCGTCGAAGAACGTTGTGGTCGCTCCCTCCACAAGCGCGTGGTCGATGAACTGCAGGAACAGCGTGCGCGGCACCGGCGTGGGGCACTGCGGGCCGTAGATGATGCTGCTGCGCAGGATGCAGTGCTCCGGCCAGCGCCTCTGCGCTCCGGCGCGGCTCAGCAGCAGAGGGCGTGCAGCGGCGTGCCGGGGCGCTGCCGGCACCGTGCGGCCACCTGGATGGCGGCCTCGGCCTCCGCCTTGGTGCGGCCGTACGCGTTCACCGGCGCGCACGCGTCCTCCTCAGCCCACCACGCCTTGGTGCCAGCATACACCTGGTCGCTGGACAGCTGGATGAGCAGCGGCCGCCCGCCCGCGCCCGCGGCATGCTCCTCCAGCGCGGCCAGCAGCGTGTCCGGCACGTTGACCGCACTGCCGCCAGGGCGCGCTGGGTTGGCTCCGGTCTCGTGCGCGGCGCGACTCCCGTCGGCTGCGCTGAGCGGGCGGGAGGCGCGCACCGTGCCGCCGCAGGGTCGCGCTCGCAGGCCGCGAGCGAGGACATCGCCGCGCAGTTCACCACGGCGCGCAGCGGCCCCAGGGCGCGCAGGCACTCGGCCAGCCCAGCGCCGGAGGCCAGGTCCACCGGGTGTGCTGTGGCGCCGCCCGCCAGCGCCGGCGCGGCGCTGGAGAAGTGCGTGAAGCCCACCCTGTATCCTTCTCGACACAAGTCCTCCACCAGGAACTGCCCCTGCGGCGCGGGATCCGCGCAGGCTGCAGCTGAGACTTTCAAGCACTCTGCACACCACAAGCAGGCAAGCTGCTTGGACCACGCATACCAAGTATCCGCTCCCACCAGTGATGAGCACGGTCCCTGTCGGCATTGCCTTCCTGACACAAATGTGGAGGAAAGGGGCAACGCTGTCACGGTGCCACAGCAAACTATGGGCCCTTCTTTTTAACCTATGAGAAGCAGTGATGCCAATGAAATTCAGCACTCGATAAGATAGATCCCGGCAGAGGCAGCTCAGCCGCTGGCAAATTGCCTTTGCCAAGTGCACTGGCAAGGCCCAGGAAGGGCTTGCAAAAGCCCTGCCACGCACATGCTTTGAAAACGCAGCTTTGAGCTGTAGAACCTGTAGGGCTAGGGCTGCCACACCGGAAGAGCACCTCACAGCTTTTTGCCTGTAGAGATGCGGCCCAGAAATATAGGTGTCTCCTGCGTGTGGCTTCTGCACCGTTAAGCAGAGCTATTGGCTGCTGTCACCGGAGCCGAGGCTGTGCGCGCGCCCCGCGTGCACCCTCGCCCTGTGCATCTTTGCGACAGACGCCCGTGCTGAGGTGAGCGCATCCGTCTCGCTCACGCGTGCGTGTGGTTGCAGTGCATGGCGCTCCCTGCCGCAGGCTGCATGTGGCTAGCAACAGGGCCCGTGCAGCCCAAGATGTCGTGTGAACGCCCGGTGTACCGCCTTGAAGTGGCAGGCTCACGTCTTGCAGGGGGACACGAAAGGCCGGAGTGCTCCACTTGCACAGGGTAGTGGCAGCGGGAACTGTGCTTGCGATGGGGGGCGACACCGGACCGTGATGTTTCAAGCACCTGCCGCAACGATGCCGGCCTGCTGAGTATCCTGCCGGGCCGCGCGGGCTCGCCGCGGGCAGCCTGGGCCGGCCGTGCAAAGTCCGTTTGGGCGATGATCTGAGGCATGGGGGCAGCGCGGGGCTCCTGGCGCCTCTCCTGGCCTTGTCACGCACCACCCCTGGCACCTGTGTCTGAACGTGCTGTGCGCTGGTCTGGGTTGCGCAGGCCACCACGGAAGGATGCGTGACAGATCGTAAACAGAGCCGAGCCGCGTGTTTGCAAGCGCATCTGCTTACCCTCTGCGCTGACTCGTGCCGTGCGCGGCGACAGGCACGATGGGCAACGTCATGTCTAAGATGCTGGCCACTGGAGGTGATGCCAGGCGCTGCGACCGCCCGCTGCTGGCCGCCCTGTGCGGCGGGGTCCTCGACACCTGCGCCCACAGGTGCAGCCTTCTCCAGCGGCGTGCAGCATAGCCTGCACTTGCCGTTGCAACCGAGAATGTAGTGTGGCACCCAGCCTCTCATAATGGTTCAGCTGCGGACTGAAAGCCCGCACGGCAGGCACTGCCGGGCGCCTGAGCGCCGCGGCCGCGCGCGCCGCCGCCGCCGCGACGCTGGACGTCGTCGGCGCTGCGGCCTCGGCCGTCCCGCTCGTGGCGCGCGCCGCCGCATCGGCTGCCTGGTGGCCGGCTTGGCGCCTGGCCGCAGCGAGCTCGGCCGGCGCCGGGGCCGCCGCCTGGGCGCTCGGCATGCTCCTCGCTGGAGCAGAGGTCGAGTTCCGCACATGGCGCGGCGGTGCCAGCAGCGACGGCCAGCGCGCGCTGACCCTGCGCGCTGCCGCCCACATGCCGCGCCGGCCGAGCGCGCGCCCGCGCCGCGCCGCCGATCTGGCACAGCCCAAGCCCGCCTCGGCGCACGCGCGCCCCGCCGCCGACGCCCCCAAGCCCGCGGTGCGCTCAGCCCCCGGTGCCTCTGCTCGCTTTCACCTCCTGCATCGCGCGTACACCTGTAAGCGCCGCTCAACCCAGCTGCGGGTCTGCTTGGCTCTATACACTCGTAACATGCAAAGCAAGCGTGTTGTGGAGAAAGCCACACAGAGCTTGTATGCAAGTCGATGAGCACTTGCGCTGCACGCGCACCGCTTGGCGCAGTGCCCACAGTCACGCCAGCTGACGCGCGCGCCGCGCCAGGCCGCGCGCCCCCTGCGCGACAACCTGCTGCTGCGCCTGCTGGACCTGGAGGACGAGCAGGCGGCGCTGGGCGCCAAGCATGAGAAGGCCATCCGCGCGCTGAACGCCAAGCTGGGCGGCCAGCTGGCCGTTGCCGAGGCCGGCTGGGCGGCCGCGGAGGCCGCCTGCATTAAGGCGCAGCGCGAGGCAGCCACCACGCGCGCCCAGGCCGCGGGCAAGCAGCGCGAGTGCTGGTGCCAGGGTTTGGGGTTCAGGCGCACCTGCCTGGTGCTGGTTTTGCTTGCTGTGAACATGTGCTTTGCTTGGTAGTACGTGCAGTGAGGGATGTCTCGTGGACTGGGGAGAGTGCAACTTGCACATGTCAATGCGTCAATTTGCACAGTGATAGCGACTGCTGTGCACTGTGGCAGCGCGGCCACAGCATGCCCCGGCAGCCCCCGTGTGGGGGCGTGGCCGCATGGGCAGGGCGGCCCTAGGTGGCTGGCACAGGTGTAAAATCCACACCAACATCCACCCTGACCCAGCCATGCGCTCCTCTCTTATTCTGGAAACATGCATGCGGCGCATGCATGAAAACAGACATCTTGCCAACGGGTTAGCGCACAGCTGTCATAGAGCTCGGCTATGCGGGACGCACCGCCCTGGGCTGCAAGGAAAAGCTGCTGTAGGAGAGGGCGCCGACAGCGTTCTGCGTGCCGCGCTGTGCGGTCGCAGCACACTTGGGCGAGCAGTGCGTTGCGCCTGCGCGTGACGCGCGGACACCGCACCTCCCCCAACCTGTCCCTGAGGGTGCCAAGCCCCTGGTGCGCTCGCTCGCTGTACGTATGCGCCTAGCTGCCCGACGTTCAGGCGTCAACTTGTGCCGCCAAGGACCGCGCCCCTTCTTGACGAGCGTCCAATCAAGGCTCGTGCTTGATCTTGCCAGAAGAAGCCATGCTATGGCTGCTCATTCACAGACAAATGGCCAACACCGCTCAAAATCCTCAGCTTCAGAGCTCAGCTACATGTTGAGACTGTGCAAGTCTCAACAGAGACCTGCACGATCAGCGTGCCTGCCACTCAGACCTAGCCTGATGCACCACAACCAGTCTGCAAGGAGCCTGCTGAGGTAGGAAGGACTCTGTGGAGCCAGAGCAAGCTCGCTCACATGTTAGGTGCGTGCCAGCAGGATGGGAAGCGGCAGCGATGAGCGCGGCGCACACCGCAAACGCAAGGCAGACGCGCGGCCCGCCAGCCGCCCTCACAAGCGCCCCGCGCCCTCGGCGGCCACTGCTGAGGCAGCGCCCAGAAAGGAGGCGAGCCGTGCAGCCATCAAGCGGCTGGTGAGCAGCTTTGATGTGCTCACCAGCCATGGCGGGGACGCGAGCGCCGCAGCGGACGCCGCTTACCAGCACACGCTTGCGGCGGCCGCAGGCGCGCGTGTTCCCTTGCGTCGCCTGCGCCGTCTGCGATGTGACTGAGTTGAGAGA
>JAABUO010005599.1_pt1 | contig 14572 bp, 14 predicted proteins | sample 5559291 | NCBI WGS metagenome assembly JAABUO01 (sample SAMN10711878, study PRJNA513372) | rock metagenome | isolation source: Antarctica rocks | place: Antarctica: Victoria Land, Finger Mt sud | reverse complement strand
AATGCGACCAATGCCATTCTCTCCTGCGACCTGCACCAGCTCCATACTTTCACCACAAGTATCACTATGTTTCACATTACCTCATTGTACCAAACACCAATGTCCCCAAATCACTGCGTAATAATTTCCCAGAACACATGCCCAATGCTAGTGCCTAGGCCATTCTGAGTGTAAATTTAGACTATGAAATGGACGGGAAATGTACAAGTACGAAACGGACATGATTTGGAGAGAAGTAACGTTTCTGTGTCCCAGAAAGGCATCTGCAGCATTGGCAGGCAGGCCAGTCATGTCTTGAAGCATGGGCCAAGACAGACAATCCAGGTCGGTGGGACTGCCTGCAACCACCAGAAACCTCCGGCCTCTCTGATATACACAATGACAACAAACTTGCCGCAAAGACAGGTCCTACCTTGTCAACCTGTGTCACTTGACCTGCAGAGTATGAACTGCTACCTCCACCCAAGAAAAGAAAGGAAATGTTTACACTTTTCAGCGAGCAAAACGGGAACCTCCTAAGGCGGCAGCCCTGAGCTCTACCTCTACCCATCAGTGCCTACTTTATCCCATCTCAACTAACCGCCCACACAAGGTCAACAGGTCCAAGCAGCAGGCATCACCTTGTTGAGCTGTGTGAGGAGACTAGCAGGTCAAAGCAGCAAGTGTCACCTTGTTGAGCTGTGTGAGGAGACTAGCAGGCGACAGCTGCTGCCCATCGATGGCCACAGGGTTCCCCCCTTCAAACTCCAGGTCTATGTAGGTTGCCTTGTCTGGTGCCTGCTCTGGGCTGACAGACCTGGTGTACATGTCCTCCCTTGCCTCCTCCCATGGGTCCTCCAAAGCATTTCTGCACACCAAGTACAGGATCAGAGCAACATATATGTAATCCCTTGCCTCCTCCCATGGATCCTCCAAAGCATTTCTGCACACCCAAGTACAGGGTCAGGGCAACATATGTATACTTGGTACTTCATAGTCTGGGTGTGGACAGTCCAAAGCATTTCTGCACGCTCAAAAACAGGGTCAGAGCAACGCATGTATATTTGTTACTTCACAGTCTGGGTGTGGATTCTCCAGGGCATTTCTGCACACTTGAGTACAGAGTCAGAGCAAGATATGTATACTTGGTACTTCACAGTCTGGGTGTGGATCCTCCAAATCATTTCTGCACACTCAAGTACCGTGTCAGAGCAACATATGTATACTTGGTACTTCACAGTCTGGGGTGTGGAGTCAGCTGTGACTCATCATACATTCTGGCTTGCAAGCTCAGCTGGATGTGGTGTGTGACAAGACCAAGCAGATGGCATATGGGAGGCACATGTAGGCAGTCCATATCATCATTTATCAGATGAGGGCAAATGACAGTATGGGTGACAGTGTGGCCACCAAATTTGTTCATTCTTTCATTCATAACATTTTTCAAGTAGCATTAGGCCATTCAGGGATGCACAAGACAGGCTGCTCTGGAGAGACAAGACTCATCCTGCACGTACCTAGCTCATCATGAACTGGAAAGCGTTTTGACTATTTTTTTTATCGCTGTTATCTGAAACAAAATGAAGTAATAGGAACTTATTTCATTCATAACATATGTGTATTTCCTGAGGTCAACTATGTACAGTCCTGTATACCTCCCTGTATGGGGTCCTGTTTTGGCAGAGCAACATAGGGAAGTTTTCAGGTACTGAGATTTAAATCAGGCTGCTCCAAAAGGCACCTGTTGGAATATTTTCAGGAAGCTGGTACTGAATATCGTCTGTTGACCAGGAACCTGGAAGTGTGTGTTTGACAGCAATAAGTATGATAAGAGGCAGGCAGGGAGATGTACACAAGTAGTTGTGCCACATTCTGCTTGCTGTCTGAACATGCAAACAGCTGCAAAGCATGTTGGCATGCCAGGGGTGTGTCTGTACAGTTGAGGCGCATTTACTGGGCATGAGCAAGCTGAAGGGGCAAGCTGAAGAAGCAAGCTCAAGGGGCAAATCTCAAGCCAATGAACAATGCCCAATGGGCAATGCCCAATGGGCAAGCTGAAGGGGCAAGCTCAAGCCATGCTGTACCTTCAGCAGTGCCTGTGTGATTTGCATGAAGAAGCAAGAGAAGCAGATTGCATCGCTGTCAGGCCAGGAAGGGGTTCCAGGTGAACACACAGCTTGCAGTCTAGCCGTCCCTTCATAGCAGATATGCAGTAGAAACACACGGCTTGCAGGGTAGCGTACCCTTCATAGGAGATATGCAGTAGATTGGCGTCCATGCTGAAAGGAGGCTCGCCGCGCTTGCTTGCAGGCACTGGGATGTTGTTCTTCTCAGCATAAGAGATCAGCTTAGACCTGCTGTTGAGGTCCCATTCCCTCCAGGGCGCAATCACCTTGATGTCTGGCTGCAGTCCGTAGTATCTGCAAGCATGAAGCAGGACTGTCAGCCGTGCCATGTCAACGCAAAATGTTCAACTGTCAGCTTTGTCATGTCTGCAAAAATTGCAGTGTAATCAATGCCTGCAATGGTTGAACCGTCAGCCCTGGCATGTCTACAGAAAATGCACCATGATCAGTGTTTGCAAGGATTCAACTGTCAGCCCTGCCATGTCGACAAAAAATGCAGTGTAATCTGTGTCTGCAATGGATCAACAGCCTATCTGTTCACACTTGCAGCAGACGCCCTGTTGCATGACGTTGAAATGTTGTGATGATGTGAGGCACCTTGTAAAGTACTCCATGAGTCAGCCTGACTAAGACCTCAGGCGCATACACTTGACAGACATGTACACATGACGCATCTGCTTTGAGTAACGCATGCGCGGCATGCTTGTTCAGGTGATCCTACCCTAGCTCAAATCGTACTTGATCATTGCCCTTGCCGGTAGCGCCGTGTGAGACAGCATCAGCACCAACAGCCTGTGCAATCTCTATTTGGCGCTTGGCAATGAGGGGCCGGGCAATGGAGGTGCCGAGGAGGTACACACCCTCATATAGGGCATTTGCCCTGCAGCATCAGGCATTGTCCAGGTTTGGTGCTGAGGTGACGTGTGGTGCACAATGATGTGCATGCAGGGGAATGCATGATTGAGCGCACGGGATGGCACCTTGGATCTACAGATACACACAATGTATAGGCCATGGCGCTCCACACTTTGAGTGTGTGTATTGCGCATCACCTAAAGGAAGTTTGTTTTCTGGGAAGCAATGCAGACGATGCACGGTATAACTCACACGGTGTTTATTAGATTTCTACCAAAATGAGAGTCAAATGCTTGCTGACAATGACATGTATGCATGATACAAGACAGGGGTGAGGATTTGGCCAACAGGTGTTTCTCTACAGCATGTCCATTCCAGGCAAGTATGTTGCACTCAGGGCCTGTGATTGGACTGCAATATCAGCTGCAGAGCGTCACCTGAACATGGGAAAGACATAGTCCCGCACGAACTCCTCTCTGAGGTCATCAATGTAGATCTCCTTCACACCAAACTCCTCAGCCCTTTTGCGAGCAGGCTCCAACTCCTCACCCTACAGTCAAACGGAGTTCAGGCCAAATGAAAGTTGTAGGTCGCTTGGGATTGCATGCGCGCCGTGCAGATTGCCGACCGCAACGATGAGTTCAAAAGCGAACCATACAAATGTCAACATACAATGCACACACACTGTCAGTGACATGACTTACCTGGCCCAGATCGGCTGTGAACGTCACCACTTCACAATCGTAAGTCTGTTTCAACCAGGTTAGGATGACTGATGTGTCAAGACCGCCGGAATAGGCAAGCACGACCTTGTTAACTTTCTTGCCACCCAACAGCTGTGCAGCTTTGACGATAAGGCGATTGCGTCGTGAAGTTACTGCTGCGCGAGCGCTTGGTACGGTCAATCTCGTCCCTTGCAAAGAGGAACTGCGCAACGTCTGCGCCGCAGCACGATGAGACCCTGCGCAATACAAATGTCCGAAGATGCAAACTGTTGGCACCATAAGTAGGCCATACGCATGGCAAAGCTTGAGGCACACGCTAAGCACAAAAATTCAGCCGCAAAGCATCGATATTAGCAAACACCCAAACCGACCTGTTGCGCTGGCAGAAAGATTGCATGCATTCATGCTGGATGTTGGAACCTGCGTTTGCATATCTCTGGTGAAGTATGCGACACTGAAAGCCGTTGCAGCAGCGCAGAGCCGACCGGAGAAACGTTGCACACGTGATCTACAGAGGCAGCTTTTGAAACCGGACTTTCGTCTTCTTCGAATTTTAGTCGATAGTTTTTGCGATAGGTCAAGGCTTCTGCCCTTGACTCGACTTGGCGGCAGCAGGCAGACAGACTGTTCTGAGCTTTGTATCATGGCTTTTGTGGCAAGGGCGCCAAGGACAACGGCTTTTGGCGCGCCTCCTACTCCACAAGAGGTCGGCTGTGTTAGCTCGCATCCTTCCTTCCAGCCCTCACTGTCAGGGAACGCCCTTGTTGTGTGCCTGCTGGTGCCTGGTGTTGCACCTGCTCGAACATGATTTTTGACTGGTTGCTGACTACCACATCCGAGCCCGCCAACGAATCCTCACCCTTTGTCTGCTGCATTCTTTGCTATAGGTGGGACCTGGTTCCTACACAGTCCCCACTCAGCATGGGTCCAAGTATCCGAGCTATGTACCTTTCTCCACGAGTACTCAGAGGGGCTTCGAGATGGAGCAGTCTTCCCATGAGGTATTGCTCAATCCGTACAGGTGTATCTGCTGTTTTGCATGTTGTCCTTGCAACTGTACCAGATGATGATAGCAGGTTGTGCATGCTCTGGGGGAGGGGAAGGCAATCCAGATAAACTTGTGAGACCCAAACAAAAGTCTGTGAAACACTTGCAAAAGCCTGCTTGCACAAATTTTGCAGCCTTCCGCATTCAGATTCAGCAATGCACTCAGATAGTTCCCACATCAATCTCTTTCCACCCAGGGGCTGTTTTGCTGCTGCAGTACAATCCTGGCCCTGGACAGTACAATTGGACGCCAGCTAGCACCTCACAGTCCCAACATCCCAGCACATGCTTTCTGAGTAACGTCTCCAGGCTCCATGAGCGCAGGTATGCACCAGCAGCCTCCTGTTGCCCACCAGGCCTGACATGCTTATGACTCTGACATGCACATGTACCTTGCATGCACAACCTCAAGGACCACATGAATGCTGAACACCATGCAAATTTTAGGCCTTGCCTCCAGTCTGCTGTGTTCAAGCAGTACAACATGCTTGCGTCTTTCTACTTTGCATGATGCTGCCAGCAAGAGTGCCCTCCAGCAGGCTTAGCAACATTGCCCTTGAATGGAGCCAAAGATCTTGTGCAAACAATGGCAATCTTGGCGTTTGCATGTGTGCGTTATCATGTCTGTGGGTACACCATGTTCATAAACAACATGGTTGTCAAGTATTCCCAAGCTGGCAATGGCCAAGGCTGGTCTGCATGACAGTCAGTGACACAGGCTGACAAGCTTCTGGCTGAACAGCCAAGGACTGCTTGTGACAGCAAGCGCTGTACAACAGCAGATGCAAGGCTGCAGTAAGGGCACACAAGCAGCCAGGACATCCGCAACCATTCATCACACTTTTACATGCTTCAGCCCATAGCCCACAGCTTCAGCCCTATAGCTAGCCCATGCAGCTAGTCATAGTGCTGCATAGATAAAGAAGAGGTTCAGCTTCCAGCACTGTCAAAATTGCCATGATCCAGTAGATACAAATACCAATTGAGACCAGCAACCGCAGCACCACATGAGCATTAGACATGCAGCACAGCTTACAGCAATTGTTCTCGGATGAAACAGCATGCAAACAGCGGGTCTGTAGATCAGCAAGGCTCAGATGCTATGCAGCTCAGCCGCAAACACACACCAAACAGGATACCACAGCATCAGCCCTCACATCTGTGAACATGTGCAACAGCAGATGTGTGAACAAAGGCAGCGCAACACAGCAAACACCAATACACAGCAAGGCTTGCATGACTATACTCCCAGCCCTATGCGGTCACAGGTCATTCTGCACTATCAGTGTGCAAGTTTGCACCAAGCATTTGCATAGCACAAAGACCTGGTGCTACCTCACAACTTGCTCAGTGCCTAAAAGCCTACTCAGGAATTGATATACCTGACTCCAGGGAGAGACATGTGTTACAGTAAAAGAGTGAACAAATGAATAGATGAATGACAAGTAGTGATACCTGGGGCATGTCAGATGATTGCATCAAGTTTGCAGTAGTGCAGGGACACTCCAGCCTTCACTCCAGGCCCTGGTGCCTACAAGGCTCCCAGTGGCTTCAGTAGGCGGCCCTTTCGGCTGAATGGGCACAAGCAGGGCCACCAGAAGGCAAAGCTGCCTGTCCACCACACGCACCTTCCACCGTCTGTGCCATCTAAGGCTCAGAGCTATGGGTGAGCTCGCCCTCAAAGTGCAGCAAGCACAGCTCAGCTCGGCTGCAGACTCAGCATGCAAAGCACGCGTCATGCTTGCTGTCAAAATGAATCATTGCTTCCTTCTATCACATGTATCAATAACACATCCTGCAGGCGGTAATGCTTGGCTGCTGCTAGCTTCAAAGTATAGAGGACATGCGTGACATTCAAGCCAGAGAGCAAGCTTCCTGCTGGCATGTCTGCTGCATTTGCAAAGGGACTCTGCCCAAGTCTATGTCTGAAACCCAAGTCTGCGTCTGAAACCCTAAGTCTGTGTCTGCAACCCTCAGGTACGAGGAGACTCCAGAGGGGCAGTTGCAGGCACAGCCCCCTCCAGAGGGCACAGTCTTCACAGGGGAAAGGAACAGCCGTGTGGGGCCGGGGCAGTATGACCCCACAGTTGCAGGCGTCAGACCCCAGCCCAAAGCTGCCATCTTTGGAAGAGGGCCTGAGATCAACAGGACAGTTTTTCTGTTGAGCTCCAGCGTTGCACCAGGTACTTCATCCCCCACATAAGTAAGCTGATCAAGGTGGTCGCAAGCTGCCAACTCAACTGGAGGCTTTGGCTAGTTCCCCATGAAACTCTTCTGATATTTTCCCATGCCACAACCGAGAACCTTGTTCAGGTGTAAGCTAGAAAGCGATCATCAGCCTGAGCTCCAGTAGCTCTTATTCAATCCTTGAACGTCTATTGCAATCTCAGAAACATCATTCCTACACTGGAAATCTAAACTCAGAAACGCCTGGGGACAGTAAAATCGCGTTTCTTCATTGGGCAGATGCAATGGGCTTCATGAGGGTCAAAGCTGAGACCAGCATACAATCACCATGCCGGCAGGGGGAACAGAAGGCACAAGGTGTGCATTGTGGCGGCCTCAGCACTTACTCACAGGCACAGTACATGGTCACAATTCTTCAGTGAGGACGGAATCTGAATCCTCTCAGGGATTCTAGTAACCTTCAGACAGCTGGTCATAGTCTCACCGTGCTGTGTTCTGGTGCAGCAGGGTCCTTCTCTGCATGGCCCTGGCATCAATGGTTTTTCTTTTTTTCTTTTTTTACATTTTTTTGGTACTGTCCTTGTATCCATTGCTTTTCATCCCTTTTCTTCAAAGGTTTTGTTCGTCACAGTGAGTCTGGAATTCTAATAACATCACAACATGTAAACTAACAGTGAACCACAGCTATCGCTGCCTTCGCGCACAACGCTGTTGTGTTCCTTTCAGCTTGAATGAGCACTGATCTCCATGTCATTGCCTGTTCAGGCCCGGGGGCATATACCCCCCAGGAGCCCCAGAGCCCCAGCAAGAAGCACAGAGCCCCAGAGGTGAGTAACCCCAGCGCCACCACTGCCATTGCAGCGCTGCAAGCCAAGCTGCGCTCCTCTCGGCGAGCAGCCTGCATTGAGGCAAGTGCTGTGGAGGAGGTTGTGCGTGCCAGTCTGAAGCATGGCACTGTTGAGGTCAGACCCAATACTGCTATTATGCCTATATCTGATATGTATTGCTCTCTGTCTATATATATATATACATGTCATTGTTCATTGTGAGTATGTACTTCATCATCATGACCTTGTATATATTTATTTGTGTTTAAATATATAGAAGTATAGGGTGTCTAGACAGTAGATGAGCGCCGTTGATGCCAAGAGATGACTCTGCAAGGAACAAGTTGACAAGAGAAGTTGTTGAGTCTGTGTGACCTTTGTACCAGTTGCTGTCGATTGTGAAATTCTATATATCACACATGTGTGCTGGCAGAGCTGCATGGCCAGCCGCAGCTTGTTCAAAACTTGCGACACCGTGCATGTGCAAAGAGCATGTGGCAGACGGCTTGTGTGCATGGACAGCTACACACGTGAGTCAGTCGCAGCAAGTCTGCGCAAACCTGCCAGATTGTTGCAACCTGACTGCACTTGCATCACCATTTGTTGCAATCTTTGCTGCTTCAATCGCTGGTTCTGTTGCCGGAGACAGGACTGCAGTATTGGGCTCCTTGCATGTTACATCTTGCATACATGTTGCAGCCATCAGTGATCAGTATGGCTGGGGCTAATGCATACATGTTGCAGCCATCAGTCATCAGTATGCCTGGGCTAATGCATACATGTTGCAGCCATCAGTCATCAGTATGGCTGGGCTAATGCATACATGTTGTAGCTGTCAGTCATCAGGATAGCCAGGGCTAATGCAGCCTTGCAGCAATGCCTAGACATGCTTGCGCTGGGCTCATGTAGCTGCGCTCGACAGTCAAAGCTGCCAGCTTCTCATAACGAAGCAGTTTCTTTGTTATCGCAGATTACAGACTGTACATACGCACTGTACATTACAGCAGAGGAGCAACAGCTGCTTCATACTTGCAACAAATTGCTGTATTCACAGGCCCTGTGCATCAACCTAAATGCTGCATTTCCTTGCTTTCCTTCACTTCTGGCAAACTCAGACCTGGTGCTGGACGTGGTAGACAGTGGTAGATGAGGTAGATAGCAGGTTTACTCTGTCTACCATTGTCTACTATGGTCTACCAATTGTCTACCACTGCCTACGTTGTAACATGTAGACAAGTTTGTGGACGTCAATGCAGGTGAGCAGCAGCAACAAGGTGCTGCAGACAGATAGTCCCATAGGGCCAGGCTACTACACCAATCTGCCCACAGCCTTCGACAATGTTCTCAAGAAACCTGCTTCCATGGTCTTTGGTAGGGGCCCTCATCCTTCATAGCTCATCATTGGAAACTCATGAATCCAGATGTCAGGATTAGGCTTGTTTGCCATTTGCTTTTGGACAGCGGTTTGATCTGTTGTACCCATGTGGATCAGACACAGCTATGCTGAGGCAGATGCCTTCAGGCACCTATGAGCAAATACTGACCTTCCAATGGATTGTGCCCTCTGCACTTGTACTAAATGTGGACATCTGCTATGTCTTGTCCAGCCCCCTCTGCATTTGTAGGCTGCTGACCCAGCCCAGCTCTAGCTTCTTTGACCAGGGCTACATCCTCACCCATACACCCTAAACGCATTCTGCTTCAGGTGGAAAGTCTATTAGACCAGGTATGGCGGACCCCTCAGCAGGGGACATGCCCGGCCCGGGGGCTTACGGGGGTAGCCTCACAGAAAGTTGGCTTGTTGCATCACAGCCTTCTGAGAATTTGGCGCCAGGGTTTGGCTCCAGCATTGCCAGGTCAGCTGCGTGATGAGTAATTCACATGGCATCAGCATGCATCAGAGTTATGGGTAAACCGACACAGCATGTGCAGGGTGACATAGTGATGCTGCATCTAGTGCTAAAGTGGACACAGCAAGTGTTAGCAAGTAGTATGTAATATGTTTCACAGTAATTACCCCACAGCAACATCCTTCTGCCGACAAGGGTGACTAATTGCAAACACACCGCCCACAGGGCACAGAGGGAGCCAAGACAACTTGTAAATGCTGACATAACAACAACATGTATACGGGGAAACATTTATGCATTTGGCTCTTTGTAGAATGAGCATCAGCACAAACAGCAACTGTCAGTGACACCCACACTGTCAACGCTGTCATCAACAGCCAGTCCTGTCAGACTGCATACACCAAACCAACACACAAACTAGCGTCGGTCAGCACAAAGTGGCTGTTCCACAGGTGGGGCAGTTCTGGCACAAGTGCCCCAGGGCCTGGGGCATATGACCAGTCAACACTGTCCATGCAGACAGAGGTGGAGAAGAGGACCACCAACACAGCAAGGCATGGTGCCTTTGGGGTGGGGGAGAGGTTCGCTCAATCCAAGGCTCCTGACTCGGCAGCAGTGAGTATGACTTGCTCAACTCTGAGTCAATTTGCTCCTGAGCCACAATGATAGACAGAACACAGTACAACGGCAAAGTGTTGGCTTTTGCGTTGCTGGCCTGTAAGTGTGAATGTTGCATTATGACCTGTGACTGAACAAGAACCGCCACCTGTCTGATGTGCAGCTTGAAACTCAGGACTGTGTTGCTGTGGTATTTTCAGTCAATCCAAGCATGAATAATCTCATCCTGTCCACATTCAAACAAAGTGCTTGGCTATGTTTGCCCTATGATCATCCTGAACTCAGCGGGGGATTCATCCTGAAAACTGAGCATCCCAGGGATGGCATCTTGGTGCAGGGCCCTGGCAGCTACAGCGCGCCCAGCACAGCCCCAGGGCGTGCCCGGCCCAGCCCTGCCTTTCAGGACAAGCAGGACCGCTTTGATCGGCCAATGCAGACCATGGTGCCCCCGGTAAGTACTTCCCCCTGAGACTAAATCCTGACTGTAGACCCTGATTGCAGCCTCTTGTTGCAGATCCTGACTGCAAACCCTGATTGCAGACCCTGCTTTTAGACTTTGATTGCAGACCATATTTGCAGACCCTAATTGCAGACTCTAATTGCAGACCCTGATTGCAGACCCTGAAATGTGATTAGGAAATCTCAGGAAGCCTAACATTGAGTCTTTGACTTTCAGACCCTTACGTTTGATAGCATGACCATTCGAATTTTTGATTTTTGAACAGATAGCCCGGTTGTTCTATTGGTAGCAATCTCAGCCCAAGGCATATATCTCGACGACAGACCTGAGTAAGTAAGGGACTGCTTTATGCTGAGCAGCAATATGTCATCTCAGGCCTGCCTGTCATGTTACCACTTATTGCACCTACTTGTGCTGCATATTTCAAACACTGCTTGTGTGGTTGTAACGCTACCTAACACGGTGTGCAAAAGCTGTAGCAACAACCCCGGTAATGATATTATAACAAGGTTCAGCTTGAGGCTGCACTGTGTTGTCTGCTGTCTTTTGCCTCAAAAAGCCCATGCTTGCAGTGCAGACAGTCTTGGAATAACAGCAGTGTATGACGTACAAACATCCCAGTGGTTGCAGCAAAGCTGATGCAGGAAAGTGGCTTTTACAGAGTGTCAGCATCAGTCATGTGACATACATGCTGAGTGTAGCCTATACTGAATAACTGGTTTCAATGAAAATTTTCAGAAGTTTCAGTCATTGTCCAATGAGATCCCTAATGAGTCACAAAGACAGTACATCAACTGATTGATTGATTGATCGATCGATAGACTGTTTGATGCTGCTTGAACACAGGCTCACTGCAGAGCGTTGCTAGAGGCTGAAAGCACTTTGCAAAGCATCCCCAGTGCAGCAGCTCCAAACCAGCTGGGTCCAGGTGACAACCCCTACCCCTTGTAGTGACAACCCCTACCTCTTGTAACAGACTAGCAGCAGTAATGCGAGTGCAAGCATAGCGCAGTAGCAAGTAAGAGCTTGGCTAGCGCCAGTTGGAGGTGCTGAGAGTACTCCGGTGGTGGTAGGGTGAGATACAGGTCGCCAAAAGTATGGCTATGGATTATGTCATCCATGATACAGTCATGAAGGTGGTATTGTGACACTAGTGTTACACCTATTGTAGTGAGGCTGACCGGATGGATAGTTCCATAGCTGCATGGCAAAAGCTCGCTGATACTCCTTTGTGGCCGAGCCCTGTAGGGACTTGCCAGTATTGTCATGAAGGCTTTGACTTTGGAGCGGATAGAACGCTGTACAGAGGATGTGATTGCCTACATGCTTTGACTGCATTGCGAGTGTCACATGCAGGCAGCTACAATGTGGCTGACTCCACCAGCATACAGCACGAGCTGCAGGAGAAGGTGAGGCGGTGTCGTGGCAAACAGGGCCTCATTTTCACATCTGCAGGCCGCCTCAGCCCTGGAGTCAAAGGTAATGCCTTGTTGCACTGCATGCATCCATGCTGCATCTGCATGCCTTGGAGTCCAAAGGTATGCCTTGTTGCACTGCATGCCTTGGAGTCAAAGGTAATGCCTTGTTGCACTGCATGCCCTGGGGTCAAAGGTAATGTGTTGCACTGCATGCTGCATGCTGCATTTGCATGACCATCGAACCGTACACACACACAACAAATTCTGCTGCCCTGCCAATGACATGTTACGCGTCGGGGTGCAGTCAGAGTCCTACATTCTGTGAAAACATTTGGGTGGACATCAAATTATGCAAATCTGTTTTGTGTAGCGCCGCATGTTCACACACTGTGACTTGGCATGCTTGCACTCAATGAGTGTGATCTGGAACGTAGTGTGCTTGATTTTATGCAGTGTTGAGTTCACTGACTGCGCCAAAGCTAAATACATTTTGCATGTCCCATTGCTGTGAATAACATCAATTGCAGTCAGCAGTTGATGCTACGAAAGGCACCAGCCCAGCAATAAAAAAAAGCATGTCCTTTAACAGCATGCCAGCAAATGGAAGTGTAGTTGGTCATGTGGCGTTGGTGTGCAGGTGACATTGTACCGGGACCCGGCACCTACAGCAATGCAGGGAGGGACCTGCAGCATGTCTTCAAGCCTTTCACTCGCATCAAGGCAGGCTTTGCAGCAGGCACAGACAGATTCAAGTCCTCCACCAAGGGTGCTGCGCCAGGCCCAGGGGCCTATGATGGGGTGCAGGCTTCTACTCTAGGCAAAGCAAGTTTTAATATCACCTATGATGACCACAAGTTCAACAAGCTGCTATGACATAATGAAAGTATACTTGTGCAATTTGTGCTATACAAAATGGGTCTGGCTTCGAAAGCCAAATTGCCACTGGTGATGTGTTGTTTCAGGCCGAACGGCTAGGTATTAAAGATTGCAACATTGCACATTTATGTCCAAAACTGCTCATGACACGCTGATATGCAGTGAACCTCAAAATTGGAAACAGCTCAGTCTGACGATTGTGACACATACATACATCAACTGCAAATACTGGTCATCAACTGTCATCTGCAACATCGGCAATGATCAAGCAGGTACAGCAAGCATTGCAAGTACCATCTTATCATGAAATGTACCTTGTATAAGGCGCATATGCTTGCATGCTTTACACTGAGCATCATGCATTTGAAGCAGTCAACAGCAGCTGACAAAAGAAAGCCTGGAAGCTGTTGTGCATGCATGCATAGAGCTTTTGCATGTCACAAGCTGGCATTGCCCAGTTAATGGTTGCAAGGCAGTGTATAATTTGCTGACAAGCAACAGTCACAGAGAAATAGTCTGTGAAACGATGTCCAGCAACTGTATATGTATGTCGGACTGGCAAAACAAAATAAACATATTTTGCAGAGATACATAGCTCAAGACACTAGTCCAAAAACGCTTCTTTGCACATTCTCACAGTGTTTGAAAACGGCAGGATGCCGCTGGCAATGGCCATAGAAATAAGTATACAAAAAGTACAAGCAACAGCAAACAGCACATGGCTACTGAAACATTGCTGCTTTTACACGTCTGTGCAACAGCTGTTGAAAAGGTGTACATCCATTTTGTTGCAGCAGGGCATACCACTGAGTTTCGTCTGGGCATCTTCAGACATCAAAGAATTGCCAGCATCACAGCCAGTACAGAGGTTGCAGCACACCTCAACGGTATAGTGGAATTGTTGCCAGCATCACAGCCAGCCACAGCGCAAAGGTTGCAGCACTTATCAACAGTATGGCAGGCCAGCCGAGCAAGCTCTCGTGATACCAAAATGCCTCAGGATAACGTTTGTGTGTCTCTTGCAGCCACGCAGCTGCATTTACAAGGCCAGGCTCCTCTGGGTACCACTTGAGCAGAGTTTGTGCTATGTCAGCCTTATTAGAGTTCCATTTGGTGACCTTGTTTGGCCAATCTCGCAACTCAACGGGCCATGTATCATCTTGACCCGCCAGGTGCCGAGGAATTAGGAAGTTACAATTGTGTTCTCGTTGTTTTTGCACATACCACCTGCCCAAGCTTGATCTCCGCTTGCCTTGTTCCACCAGAGGTGGCGGTCTGGCAGTTAACTTGACAAGCTCCAGGGAAGGTGGCCTCAACCAGAGCTGCGCATCCACTGGGTGAAAAGCCTTTGCCATCGCGCTGCGCACAAGCATGCTCGCCCCTAGCAGGAATCCAGTTGGGACCTAGTCAGCAGAACCTAGGTAGGGTTCCAATTGAACCGAGAAAGGAAACTCAGGGCCTGTTTTGGTGAACCTTACAGCTTCAATACTGTTTCTGTTAGCTAACATAGGTGACACTTTAAGTTCAGTGGCCAGCCAGGCAGCATCAATTTGAGGTACATGTATATGCAGGTGAGAGATATGACGTCATATGGCTTTGTCACG
>JAABUO010005596.1_pt1 | contig 14578 bp, 21 predicted proteins | sample 5559291 | NCBI WGS metagenome assembly JAABUO01 (sample SAMN10711878, study PRJNA513372) | rock metagenome | isolation source: Antarctica rocks | place: Antarctica: Victoria Land, Finger Mt sud | reverse complement strand
ATGTAACCAAATGTAAACACATGTAAGCAACAAAGAGACTCCACGGAAGAACGTCGTGGACATAATGCACATGGCATCAAGATGCTAACCCACAAAGAAAACTGTGGACATTGTGTGAATGACAACAATTTCTTGTTGATTCATGTGATAGGGGATCTGGGTCATCTCATGCCTGCAGCTGAGATCCACTCATCTGCAGAACAGGCTGAAATCAAGCCATCATTTGCATGTAGCTCGTGGGCAGTCAGCCTTGTGCCCACTGGGCTGGGCAGCATGCTAACTGACAAGGTTGACAGCACGCCAGCAGCATACTGCACCATTGTCACTTCTGGGGAACACGCCTCTTACCCTCTTGGTGCGTATCCGCCTCTTCTGCCTTCGCTCCTGGCGCCGCTCAAATGGCCCAAAAACAGCATCCAGCTCCTCAGCACTGATGGCATCTTCCCTCAGCAGCTTGTTGTTGCTGTATTCTCTGATGAACACGCTGTCACCTCTCTCCCCTCTGCCAGTAGATGTGGTGCGGCCACTCTCTTGCATGGGCTTGGGGTTTTGCTGGTCAGCTGATGCTGCAACCATCAGAGTGCATGTCATTGGCATGCTACAAGCCGCCATGCATCATCCCTCTGCAGTATTGCAGCAGCGGAGCAGCAACACATAGCTTGCTGATGAGTTTGATAGTTGAATATATCAGAATGGGCCTCAAACAAGCAAACAGGCAGACAGAAAGACAGGCAGGCATAACAAACACGCAGGCAGACAAGCAGCAAAGCAAACAGATACATGCTTGAATCAGATGAACAGGCTGGAGATGTTTTGTATACATCTGTAGGCAGGCGCACAGATACCTGGGCCAGCCAATGAAGGCGCAGAGACTGGGGACTCTGAGTTGTCTGCAACTTGTGGCTGCTGGACTGGCTCTCCAGGCAGTGCAGAAGCGCTGGCCTGCCGCTTGGCATCTGGCTGCGCTGTGCGGTACACCTGCAATGCCAGTTTGCAATCTGTAGCCAATTTGTGTACAGGCCGGCAAATCTCAGGCATAAAGGTGGTGTGCAGGCCAGACAAAAGTCTTCAGCAGACTGGACAACACTGCATACGTGTCAAGGTGGCCCAAGTCAAGACAGTGAAGCCTGCTGCAAGTCAGCACTGCTGGCGCAGGTTTGCGTCGCCCCTATAGACAGGATGAACTGCGTACCCCGATGCCGTGCTTCTTCCCAGACTGCCAAAAGCCATCATATGTGGTGCCATCACGCCAGGTGAACACACCCAACCCATCTTCTTCCCCTTCAATCCATTCTCCATCATACCGTTCACCAGACGCCCACCTGAGGGTGCCCTGGCCGTGCATTTTTCCTGCCCTCCATTCACCATCATAGTCATTTTTGTTGCGCCATTTGTATCGGCCGGGACCGTCTGGCTTGCCTCCCTTCCAGAGACCCTAAGCGCCAACAAGCTGCAATCAGCCGCTGCAAGTAGGACACAAAAAAAGTGCCCTGGATTGCAGCCTTTCTTTGACACCAAAAGAAGCCGTGAATGTGGTAGCTGCACAATATGAGCACCTTCTACATTTGCAAAGCCAATGCCGCCTGATGCAAGCAAAAGTTGGCCACAGCAGACATCAGTTGCAGAAGTTGCCTCATAGGTGTCTCCATTGGGGAACCACTTCTTGCCCAGGCCTTGCTTCAGGTCTCGCGCCCAGCCTCCCTGATAGCGAGTGCCATCAGGGCTTTCAAAAGTCCCGACGCCATGCATGCTGCCATCAGACCATTCCCCTTTGTAGCTGGCTCCAGTTGGCCACCAGTATGTCCCAAGACCATCCTTCTTGCCATCCTGCATGATTAAGAGCACAGCTTCAAGGAATGAGTCTACCTGCAAGGCTTATGGCCTGTCGTGAGGCCTAAATGCCATGCATTGCCGGACTGAGAACAAGGTAGCACTTGATTTCTCCGAGCATCAGGGTCACATGGGCAGCAATGTAGAGCAAGTCAAGCACATGGGCAGCAATGCAGAGCATGTCAAGCAGATGAGTGGGAACAGGGCTGCTAGTGAAGGTTGTGCATACCTTCCAACCACCCTCATATGTGCTCTGATCAGCCCATACGTACTTGCCTTCCCCTTCCGGCTACATAACAGCAACATCATGAACTACATGCATATGCACCGCTTATCATAGCACTATGTACATCAGAGCCTGCTGAGCAAGGCACAAAGAAGCATTTGCGGCACGCATAAGAGTCTTACCAACCCTTCTTTCCATTGACCCACGTATCTGTCACCTCCAGCAAACTTTTTGTCCACTGTGGTGGGGCCATTTGTGGTTGTGCGACGAATGGACAAATGGGCAAGTGACATGGTATCTATTTGGTGCAGGTACTACAGCCTCTGGCTGCTATGCAAGGGCTGGTCAGAAGAAGATGTGCTGCTGCACACAAGCGATAACCGATAGGCCCTGCACCGGTTGTTGTAGTTTGGATGGAAGGGGTGTTGATCAGGGTCAGAATGCCTGATACCGAGTCAAGGAGGGAGACACTGATCAGACACAGGTATGCTTGTACATACGAAGGTAACTGCATTCAACGCCTATGCCGGACACGTGTATTCAACAATTTATGTGTGTCAACATGCTGATGGCGTTATGTCAGCCCGAAGCAGATCCAAACGTCTCAAGCTGCCGTGTTGATCTTTGCAGCCATCCTTCCGCTGATCGGACACAGGTGCGCATCAACCTTGCAAAAGACACCGATGAGCTTGGTGAAGTTTTTGCATGGGGTCTGTCACTCTGACGCCAACATGGGAGGTCGCTTGTTGCTTGCGCTTGTGCCACAGCCAAATTGCAAACGTTTGACAAGGGCGTTCAGCAGGGCGTTTAGCGGGTTATGTAAGTCGCCGGTCCCATTGAGTCATCAAGGCCCTCAACAGCTGCAAGTAGGTAGTTGCTTCCTGACCCTTCATTGCATGTGTTCCTGCCACTGGTAAGTCGCTTGCGCTCAGATGGTTGACTGATCACGGTGCGTAATTGTGACATCGTGCACATCCAGCCAAAGTTGCAACGGTCGTGTAACAGGTAGTGCAGTCGATCTTTAGCACTGGCGAGCGCTCGTCAGGTCCTTTGCAGTGCCCCCAGTTCCTGGTGCTTGAGCAGTTGTTTACGCAGCCTCGCCAGACTATAGCTCACCAACAAAAGGGCACAAAGCCGACCTGCTGCGATGTGGCTATTAATGCCAGCGGCAGGCTTGCTGGCAGTTATCTGCTGCCTGAACGGCTACATAGTGTACAGACGCATCTGCGACAAGACTGCGAACGCAGATCAGCAATACCACCACAAAAGCCTAAAAAGGCAGTCTTCGGACCTGGTCCATAGCGTGAAGGAGTGGACAGAGTCCTCAACAGGCCAGGTGTTGGTTGCTGGGATTGTGATTGTAGTGTGCCTGTACATAGCTTTGGACTCCAGAATGCGCGCACATCCTGAAGTGCTGTTACCCTTCCTTGTCATCTCCTTGTGCTCTATTGGAGGCTTCCTGACCTACCGGTTTCTGGCATGCGCCAAAATGCGTCAAAGCCTTGCCGGTGAGCAGCTTCAGCATCAGCAGCAACAGAAAAACAAGTTTCAAGGAGACAGCGCTGCTGAGTTCACCAAAGTCAAGTGGTACGACAGCTGGCAGAAGCAGTCAAACAAGATCACTACAGTGCTAGTCTTCGCCGTCGGTCTTGCCAGCTTTCAGCATTCCATCAAGTCCTTCAGCGCTGGCACACAGCTCATGCTCACTTCCTCCCTCATCATCCCAGTATGCTGTTTAGCTGGCTTCGTGTTGTACCTCTCATCCCTGCCAGACTCAGAGGCCACATCAGCAGAACAGCTGCAGCAGAACAAGCACAAGCTGGCAGCAGGGCTAGGCATGCTGCTTGCCTTTACAGCTGGCTTCCTAGGGCTCAAGTCCAACACCAGTGGGCCAGTCTTGCCTGTTGCCTGCTTTGGGCTTCCCCTCTGTTGCCTTGCTGGCTTCTGGATGTACAGATACCAGCTGTACTGCCAGCCCAAGGCCCCCCAGGGCAGCCCCCCAGATACTCCACCCAGGCCAGAGCCTGATGCAGATCAGCCGACAGGAAGTCTGGCTGCTTCGCCTGACCACTATGCTAGCAGGGAGCGTCTGAGGCAGAACAGTGATATCTTCATGGCCGGCCATCAGACAGGAGCTAGATCACCATATGCTACACGCCACTCTCAGGTAAGCTGCATGATTGCAATTGTTTGCTGCTGGACCATCATCACACCTGTTTGTGACCAGACACGCGAGCATGATTGCTATGACACAGTCAGGTCAGATCAGATCAGATGAGTGCGTCAGGGGCCATGCACAATGCTTTGCATATGCTTCCTGTGATGTGACAGGGTGTTCAGTGCTCTGGCAAGGTTCCAATGCCTTTGGCAGCACACCTGCATGACCTTGGACATGGATGTCTCACTCTGTACTTTGCATGTACAACAGGAGGTTGTGAAAGAGCAAGAATGGGGACCAGTGCAGAGCAAGCCGGACCGGCCCTATGCAGACCTACAGGGATTGTACGTCTCAGACATGCCTGATGGTGAGGAGCACCACAACTGGCAAGACGGCAGTGAATATTACGGAGAATGGCGAGATGGGCAACCCAATGGCAGAGGTATCTTTGTCTCGCAATCAGGTCAGGCCATGTATTGCTATTTAAGCCAACCTGCTATGGCTTGCTAGGATCATTAGTCTAGTCAGCATAAGCAGTTTACGAGGCAGGCCTGCAGACTGCAAGAAAGTTGATTTTTCCTAAGGTCATCCTAAGGTCAACAGGCTACATCAAGTGCAGTGTGCAGGCAATGCAACTGTGCCATCATTACAAGTTGATGTTGCTGTGTGTATCAAGAGTGCACTTGTCATGACAATTGTTCTACGGCACTGCAGGGGATCGATACGAAGGGGAGTGGGAAGATGGCAAAGAGCATGGAGCTGGCACAGCAGTGGCTTCAGACGGCTCATCCTTCTTTGGTACTTGGGTGCATGGCAAACGGCATGGAGAAGGGGTGAGCCTTTGCTTTCATTGTCTGCACAGCTTGATGGTCAGACCAAACTTGTTCACATCTGCGATCACACCATGCAGTTGGCAGAGACAAGGGACTGCGTTTCAATACATGGTTGTTTGACAAAGCTGGCTGTCTGACCTTTGCAGCTTGTGATGTGTATAACCACGGTCTATGATGTGACACTGCTGGCTGTCTCGTAGACAGTGTCAGCGTTCCTGACAGCCAGAATTGGTCTCAGGGGCAGGCATGTGCAGAAGCGCTTTTCAGACTTTTCAGACAGACAACATCACGCTGATGAGACGTCGCTGCCTTCAGCTGCATGAGCCAGCCAGCCAGTGCTGACAACAACTGAGCACACATCATCTTCTTGCGAGACTGTGACCATTAGGTGTTGCTGCCCCCAGGTGCATAAACCAGCCAGTGCTGACAACAACAGAGCAGACATCATCTTTCTGCGAGATTACGAGCATGGCGTGATGTCCAATGAGACTGTGCTTCGTATGGCGGGCAAGGACAACCACAGAAAGGCCATCAAGAAGGACAAGTCGCGAAAGCTTCAAGAGAAGAAGACTGATCAGAGCCTGCCCAAGCCAGGGGAGCACATCTTCAAGGGGCACCGGAGCTATGACCTCATGCGAGAGCTGCAGCTGGGGATCATGTTCAGCATTGCAAATGCCAGCAAGAGCCGGATGTCTCTGACTGCTAAGGATGTCACACAGGAGGCTTTTGGGTTGGAGGTAAGCTATCTCAAACAAGTAGGTATGTATATGCATATATGTACATACACAGCACACGTATATACGCTTTGTGCTGTATTCACCACTGTGACTGCTAGCACAAGCAGATGGTCTTGTTGCCTGCCAAGGATGTCATGCAAGAATCTTTTGGTCTTGAGGTGAGCTGTATATGCTCAATGTTGTGCACAGCATGATGACTGCTGGCAGGAGCAGATGGTGGTTTACTCTTGCGAATATCACACAGGACCTATTTGGGTACATATGCCCATGTGTCTGTGACATATGGGTTTGAGGCACCTTGCTTGTTTGCAACCTACGGCAAGAATGCTTTGCAACATGCTGCACAGGTGCACTCCCAGTCTGTGCAGTGTGTCAGTCTGTAGAGCATCTTACCCCCTCATAGCATCTGCTGATCGCTGACCTTGAAGTAGGCAGCAAGGGCGATTGAGTTGCTGGCGGCACGAGGTGGTGCATGTTTGAAGCCTCACAAGGATTGCATTTTCTGCAGGTCACGCATGTCTGCACAGCCACATGTGAGAGGTACTTCAGAATGCCTGCGTCATCCTGCTTGAAAACAAACAACCAATCAATCAATCAATCAATCATTGAAAACAGTTGGCTCGTTTTGAAATGGCAGGGGTCCCTCCTGTGTGCATCAGCCATGATGTACTGTCAGACTGATGTGGACTTCAATGTCTGCAGGTCAGTCAGTACCTGCGCAGCCACAATGGGAGCAGCTTCAAGTGGAAGGACTACAGCCCTCTGGTGTTCCAGCGCCTCAGGCAGCTCTTTGGGATTGACAACATGGACTACCTGCTGTCTCTCACCGGTGACAGGTACACCCTGCCCTTCCACTCAGCCCTGCCCTCTCACCTTGCTTAGACTGTTTCTTGTGTCTACTACTTGCACTGGCAACTGTGTATATGACTGTAAAGGGCTGCTGTGCATCCATCCATCCATTTACTCATTCATGCATGCATTCATTCATTCATTCACTAGTTCATTCCTTCGTTCATTTGTTCATTTGTTCATTGCAATTCACATGCTTTCCCCTAGAGCCATCAAACCAGCAATACCCTTCGTTGGTGTGGTCTAGATCAGACTTGACAAGGGCATGCCCGAGAGCTGTCACACATAGCACGTGCTGTTCCGGCTCCATGGATCTTTGGATATGGCTCAACCTGTTTGAGTTGAATGTCATCTCCATCAGACTTGCTTTTGTATCACATGTTCTTCTTTCTTCATGGCACTAGCCATATGCTGAAAGCTCATTCCAACCTGGATGCACATGCACTTCAGCTGGCTTGAAACCTATCGACAGCTGGCATGGGTTGCAGGGCACTGCGTCTGGAGGGAGCTGACTTGCATCGCACACACCAGATGCCTGGTGGCTAAGCCCGCTTTTTTATTTTTATCACCATTGTGCTTATCACCATTGTGCTTTTGGGTTGCAGGGCACTGCGTCTGTTGGCATCACCCGGCAAGTCCGGCAGCGCTTTCTTCCTGTCAGACGATGACCGCTTCCTGATCAAGACGGTGCAACAGGAGGAGATGCGGCTGCTGCTGGACCTCATCCCCAAGTATTACCGCCATGTGGAGACCAACCCGGGCACTCTGCTCACCAGGTTCCACGGCCTGCACATGGTCAAGCCTGTGGGAGGCGCCAAGTCTAGGGTACGCTTTCATCATATGTATTTGTGTCTCTGTGTGTGTGTGTGTGTGTGTGTGTGTGTGTGTGTGTGTGTGTGTGTGTGTGTGTGTGTGTGTGTGTGTGTGTGTGTGTGTGTGTGTGTGTGTGTGTGTATAAGTACGTGTGTTCCACGGCCTACACATGGTCAAGCCTGTGGAGAGGACAAGGTTGGGGTACGCGTTCATCATTTGTCTGTCTGTCTGTGAGTGTGTGTGTGTGTGTTCCATGGCATGGCCTGCACATGGTCAAGCCTGTGGGAGAGGACAAGGTTGGGGTACAGAGTCAATGTCTGTCTGTCTGTCTGTCTGTGCTTTTGTATCTGCTGCAAATGTGTGGGCGTGAGTTTGGGCATTAGCTCCATGGCTTGCATGTACAGAAGCCTGTCGAGGGGTTTCAGTCCAGATTACAGCTTCCTCATGTGTCTGTCCATGTGTGTCGGACTAGCTGTTCTTGTCTGTGTCTGTCTGTAAGTGTGTGCCACAAATGCTGCACATTGTATGGTCAAGCCTGTTGGGGAACCTACTCAGAAGTACAACACAGAGTACACAAGTCATGTCTGTCTGTGCATGCGTTCTGTACAACTGCCCATCATGTGGCCTTCGTCTCCTGTGCTTGCACAGAAGCGTACATCAGATTCATGGCACTTGCCAAGCGCTCTCTAGGGACAACACCATGCATGGGCGTAAGCAAGGCTATGTCTGCAGCCAAAGATGAAAGGTGTGAAGGTTTAATGGTAACAACATGCATCTTTGCCAACTTTCAGGGTTGTTACCTTGCAAACCAAGTTTTGCTGGGTTGCAGCATGTCACAACTTCAGGGTTGCAGCATCCAATGAACTTGTCACTCAAACAAATACAAGGCAAGGGTCTTATTGTTCACCCTGCAGGCCAGGTTTGTGGTGATGGGCAACGTCTTCCCCACAGACGTGCGCCTGCACCGGCGGTACGACCTGAAGGGCTCCACCCTGGGAAGAACATCTGCCAGGAAAGCCGGTGACCCCAACACTGTGCTCAAGGTACCCTCCCTGTCTATGCATTCACTCACTCACTCACTCACTCACTCACTCACTCACTCACTCACTCACTCACTCACTCATTCATTCATTCATTCATTCATTCATTCATTCATTCATTCATTCATTCATTCATTCATTCACTCACTCATTCATTCATCCATTCATTCAATTACTCATTGATTCATTCAGCCCCTCGTTCATCCCCTGGGGTCAGGTCTGTACAGTCCTGGGTAGATCCCTCTGTGAGGTCCTGCTTTGGCCAGACCCTCATAGACCCTCCTTAACCCTTGACTACCGGCTGCATGCACATGGCAACCACACAGCTTGATGCCTGGCAACCAACAACACCGGCATTGCTTGTGAGAAATCCAGCAGCAAATGCTTCTGACTGCTGCACATGTGACTTGTGTTGTGGGTTCTCAACAGACAAAGTTTGTGCGTCGCAGGATCTGGACATCAACTTCCAGCTGGTGCTGAACGCTGCCACATATGACCAGCTGATGGGGCAGCTAGGCAGGGACTGTGCCCTTCTGGAGTCCCTCAGGGTGATGGACTACAGCCTGCTGCTGGGGGTGCACTACCTCAGCTGGGGGGCCGACGAGTGGATTGCACCCCAGATCAAGGTGGGTACAACAAAGCCTGGATCAGCCTATGCAATACATCCTGATCATGCATGTTGTGAGTTGGACCAAGTAGTAGGTTTTGGCTGCAATGATGTTGACTTGAAGGAGTTAATGGAACAATGACAATGCTGCTGGATGTTCAGTCGTTGGCCTGGGGACTGCCTTGGCAGTATTGTCGACCTTTGTTGCCCAAAAGGGTCCTCCTGCTGGCACAGGACCATCACGAATAGAGCAGCAACCCGATTGCAGCCACTGCACTGGTTCAGTTCCAGCTTGGCAGTGTTGACATCTGTCTTTTCTGATGAGTGATGCCCTGCTGCAGAAAGTAGGAAGTGGGATTTCCAGAGCAGCAGCGACAGCCCACAACCCCCTGCATTGGTTCAGTGGGGGTCACACCCATGTCTACCCCCGCTGTGACAACGATGACTCAGCACCTGTGACGCCCTCAGCTGGCATGACAGCCTCCTCAGATGCTGGTGTGGTCAGCATGGTGTCATCCATTGACGACTCAGCGCTGAAGGGCACTCCTAGGAACCCTGGGCATGTGGCATTTGGTGAGCGTCTGGCCCTGGAGCAGCTGCTGCTCCTTGCAAGTCAGAATCTTGTGCACTGCTGCAATGTTTGAGGGCTGCTGTGTGTGTGTTTGTGTGTGTGCTTCTGTGGAACTCACTAGGAGAGTGAACAAAAGACATAGGAGATGAAGCAACAATGTTGACAACTGCAGGAGCTGATGCCATCCCCAATGATGGCTTGATGGCAGGCTCATTGGCAAAGAAGGCCAGCCTTGCCCTACAACAGCCCTTACAGGACCATTCCCGGCAGCACTCCTGGACAGCTGGCAGGCCTGCCCCCAAATATCAACCCCCTGCCGACCCCATCCTCACCCCTGCCCGGCTGCACCCAGTACCCGGTCCAAGCTCTGGGCTGCAGCCGCTGGAAGAGGAGGAACAGTCTCAGGCTCACAGTCCTAGCATGTTGAGTCCCAGGCAAAGGGGTCTTGTCCACAGCGCCATGCAGCACCAAGCTAGTCAACAGCCGTCTGATGCGTCCAGTCTGTGGCAGAATGGCCACATGGGTCAAAATGCCACGCAGTCAAGGCAACCAGTCTTCACAGCGTGCCCACAGCTGGATGCTCCTTCCACACACGTACAGGCAGACAGGCTCCAGCCACCTAGTCATGGCTGGGGTCTGTACCCAGATGCTACCACAGATGCGGCTAGACAGCCACTGTACAACATGCAGTCAGGACTGCAGTTTACTGAAGACAGCACATTTGCTAGCTCCTCAGGCAGGCACAACACAGCTCAGCCTGGTGCTCAGTCTCAGGACGCACCGCCGCGAGCTGTGAGTCCCTTTGAGTCTGTTGCTGAGATACCTTTCACGCCACGACAGCTGCCGCGGTCCATTGTCACCTCTCCACAGTCTGATAGAGTTCGGTTTAATGACAACCCTGTTTTCACCCCCCTAGACACCCCTGAGGGCCTGGCCTACAGGTATGGACTCCTGCTTCTGTTGTTCTGACAGCTACAGGTTGTCCTGCTGCTGTTTTGTCAATTGTCAATGATATTTGAGCCTGCAATCTGTGCTTTGTCTATTTTTTTTCACACACATAACAGCCAAAAGTCTGTGTACTGAGTATAGCTCTGCTGCATGCTGCACAGCAGGAGACATACATCATCGTGCTTGGCAGCCGGTGACTTTGCAGCTGCAGCTGTTCCCTTGCTGCATCTTGCTTAGTAACCTGTCCTCCTGTGCAGGCACCGGCAGCACGATCAGCATCAGCACGATGGCCAGACTCACATGAATGGGGCAGGGCTGTTTCAGGACGAAGGGCAGATCAGTGCGATAGACAGGGGCTTGTTCAGGACGCGCTCTGCGCCCTTGCGGCCTAGGAACAGCATGAAGGGCGCTTCTTCCAGTCCTACTAAGCAAGACCTGCATGCCTTTGAGGAACTGTTGGAGGGTACAGGAGCGCACATGCCTGAGCATCTGCAGTTGCTTGCTACATACTCATCCAGGTGATCATCCACTCTGTGACTCACCAAACATTTGTCTTCCCCTAGGATCTGGTATGTGCGGTTCTGATTAGCTCCTTATATGAGGTCCTGTTTTTGCAGTCCCACCCTGCTCTCTGCAAAAGCAGGGCCAGGAGTAAGGTGCAACTGTCTTTAGTCCAGGTAATTCTGTGCTGATGAGCACATGACAGGTCATAAGTCAGGTTCCTTCCCTCGCTTCAGCTTGGCTTGGCATGCACCATCAGCACGCACACCACTGATACACGCAGCTCATCGTCACAGTCCATCACCTGCCGGCAACTCAAGTGTGTCCAAGTCATAAATTTATGATTGTCCAATGCAAGGTCAGTGTGACTCTTTGGACACCACACAATGCTACTGCAATGCTTATGCATGATTGTGATGGGTGTGATGCTTGTCCTGTTGCTGCTGGCAGTCAAGATAAGAAGCTTCTTGCCACACACTGTGAGCATGCTTGTGTGGCCTGCAATGGGTGTGATGCTTGCTGCTGCAGTCAAGATGACAGGCTGCTTGCATCCCACCAGCCTGTCCCCTGCCGCATTGGCACCGACGATGCCACAGGGTCCATGAGGCGGCTGCACAGCAGGAGGTGCAGGGATAGGCCCGGCGTCAGCATTCCTGCTCTGGCAATCCCTCGGGATGGGTCCAAGCCCGAGCCTGTACTGATCTACTTTGGCATCATCGACTTCCTGCAGGTTTGCCTTCTTTATTGAGAGGCGTTCTAGCTCAGCAGCATGACTGTCACATGTATCTGTTAGAGACTTCTGTGTGTCTGTAGGATCTGAGCATGCCAACCGTCCATGGTGTGTGATGGTGACCAAAGCATGCTGAGTGCATGCTATGTCTATGTGCAAATGTTTGTGGTAGCCAGGGCTTACATGTGGTTCATACATGTTTGATGTGCTGATGTCATTCACAGGAGTATCGGACCAAGAAGAAGATGGAGCATGTGGTCAAGGCAGCTGTGTTTGGGGGCAAAACTATTTCTGTTGTTGATCCTCACCGGTATGCCAAGAGGTTCAGAGGCTTCATGGAGGAGCTGTTTGTCAGGAAGTAATTAGCTACTCTGGATCAGCTGCTCGAATTGGATGACATGAAGGTTTAGTAACATTGGACAGTGGTTTTACCACTGATGGAGTTAATCCTAAGTACATGTCAGCATGAAAGCGCTCTTGCATCAAGTTTGGCTTTGCAAGTGACAGTTCAAAATCCACTATGAGACATGCAATGTTGCCCTACATGGTTGCAGCATTAGCTGCAAGAGGGGTGTGTCTGTCGACACTGTCGATTGTAATGGTTGCCAATAAGTTTGACGTATTATCAACCCGTAGGCTCGACCTAGCTTGCAAACATGACATGCTGCCTGAAAAACAAAGTATCGGCCCGCAAGTTGCATTGTCAGTTCAATGATCAACATTGTCGTTTATTGCATATCTAGGATTGCAGACAGGCATCCCCAGATAGCGAATTGACGGTGCTGTAGCATGTGGACGGCAGATTGTACAGCTGCGGCGGTGCGCGTAAGCTGAATACCAGGCAGTATATAACCCTGAGTGCTGGATACAAGGCTTGGCTCAATCATGAGCAGTTCGACCCTAGCATGTAGTCCTGATGTCCACCAAAGACACAAACTTGCTACATACTAGGAGTTGCTGCTGCAATACAGCTCATATTGGTGGGTAGAATCAACAATGCTTTTCTAGTCATGTGCGCAAACACAGCAATCTGGGAAACAGAATCAGGCTGAAATCACTGAGCTGCAGCTGCACATTATCATTTTCATCACGTAAAGCATCACTTGCACACAAATAATAAACTCCAGAATTACACAGCCGTGGGAATGCCACATTTGCGCAAAACTGAACCACCTCGGCTTTAAGGGAGTTATAATGAGACGCACACATTGCACAGTTCTAGGGAGATGTTGCACCACATGCAAGCCAGAATTCTTTCAAACAATGGCAAAGGGGATATAGAAAATTTCTACCTACTGGAACCAAATTTGCAATAGCTCCCAGAGATATACTGGAGTAGCACTTGATTGCAAAAAATAAGTCAGTATACTTGTATTAGGTGCAAGCTTCTAGATATCAAAAGACTGCAGCTTGACGTTTCTAGCAGTGCTAGAACAACACTCCCTGCAGTATGGTCCTTCAAACAGAGTTTGCTTCTAACAAACAGGCGAGAGACCACTCAAGGCCATGTGCAAGCTTGCCATCTCATGCTCACGCTGGGCTGCACTTGGAGACTCCAAGCGGGAATGACTGAAGTCTACAAAGAAGACATGTACTTGATTCTCATCTTGTCTAATGACCACATTCTTAGGGTGCAAATCATTCACAAGAACCCCACAATCATGAATTTGTTGGAGAGCTGCCCCAGCCACTGTCAACAGTGCACCATCACCTGCACAACCATCACTGTGAGTGTACACAGTCTGACAATCATTGAAAGCTTCTCTGATTGCAACAACATTCATAAGCTTATTTATGCATGCACATACCTGACTTTGGATGCCGGCCTGGAACCAAAGCTGTGCCTAGACCATAGCCATGCTGCATTGATGTCAGATCCCCAGCCAACATCACATGAGGCACGCATTGACCCCACAAGCTTCTGAGGGCCAGGAGGCACTTGAGTTGGTGTTTGAGGCTGTGGTGCTTGCTGGAGCCAATACTGGCTATCTTGAGAGCCATACTCATCCCTTGACAACTCCTATGGCAATCACTGCAACATCTAAACACTGCTAATACAGAAACCTTAACAATGGTCATTAGTTGAGAAGCAACGCACCAAGGTATGATTGACATTGCAAACGACTCTATTTCCATGTTTGCACATCTGTGTCGCTGCTCAAAGCTGATGCATACGAGGGGTGCACGCTTGGCCACAATGACACCATTACATGTAAGCAATGAATAACTCATGCAGCATCTGACTGTGCGCATGAAGGCATTTCTCAGCTTGTACTGGCATGTTGTTGACAACATAGAAGCAGGAACATTGGTTGAATGTGTACCGAGCAAGGTACACGCGCCCAGAGCTGCCGATAGCAAGCACACGCTGCACAGATTGGAGCCGGAATAGCATGGCTTCCTCCATAGGAGCATGGTGGCTTGTGGCTGATGTAGGAAGGGTAGGACCTTGATTCCACTTCATGCCAGTGACCACAGATGTTGCACTGGCACATATCGCCAAGCGAGTGGTCTTGTTGACCTGGGACTTGTTGCGTTGAGAAGCAGGCGACGGGCTATCTGAAACAACGTTTGCTATACCTTGACCTTGATAAGTGCCTCCACCTTGTGATCTGCTACGCTTTGACCGTCTTGTAGCAACATCAACGTTTGGATGCTGGGGGTTGACAGACCAAGGGGAAAGACGTGTGAGCTTTAGGGACATGTCTGTAACGAAAGCATGAACCTACACGACA
>JAABUO010005595.1_pt1 | contig 14580 bp, 17 predicted proteins | sample 5559291 | NCBI WGS metagenome assembly JAABUO01 (sample SAMN10711878, study PRJNA513372) | rock metagenome | isolation source: Antarctica rocks | place: Antarctica: Victoria Land, Finger Mt sud | reverse complement strand
AAGCCCCTCGTATAACACAGCAGTAGTACTGGCATGGGATTCTACTGCCAGGATGTCACGGTATCAAAGTGCCATTTCACTCTGGTACAACTTTCGGGACTTACACTGGCGCAACACATGCACTGTGCACAAATTGCCCAGCTCGACAAGATCGGTGCTTGCGCATCAATCACACTGTTGCTTGCTTGGCCTGCACAACACAAGTGAACCTTGCGTTGAACCGTCTGGTAACAGACCAGTCTGAACCAATCGGGACCAATTCTGCATTTTCAAGGTTTGCAAGCGTGAGGGGTTGAAACAAAACAATATTAGTGATTGTATGTAAACAATGTTGGAATTGTACATGAAGCATGCTTTGAGTTGTGAAAACATGCTATTATTGCAAATTAAGGTAGCGACCATCCATACTTTTTTGTGGTTTGACATTGTTGACTGCTGAGAGCAAAATACAACACTGCTGATCAAACATACCAATTGTTTCAATATCTCCTGTAGCGGATGCCCAAAAGCCGATGAAATTGGACACGCTAGCAGCAATGTAGCCAGGCGTTGGGCCTTGTGTGTGGCCAATATGGGCCACCTTCAGCAGCCTCTCCCAAGATCCAGTCTTGCCATTTAGGTCAGACGCCTTGTCTTTGCACAACCATTGCTTGAAAATTCCAAAATGGCCCATAGCCTTCAACTCCCCATAGGACAGAATGCAACCCTTCACAGCCACCTGCACCATAACATGCAGAGTCATGAAGCGATAAGCAGCTAGCGGTATACCAAGCTGATGCGCAGAACTGTCAGCTGAAGACTACCTTGCGCGAATTCCTGAATATGCCTTGAGGCACCCTGTGGAAATTGGCTTCGTTTTGTGTGCCTTGTGCTGACAACTGGGTGTGTGCTGCCAAGAATCTGCTATCGGTGGCAAGTAAAGCATCCAATGCTGCCGTGTATTCACACTGCTGCACCTCCTTGTTGGCACAACGATGGGCGGTGAACCTTGCACTGTGAGTATTGAAGCATACCAAATAATAACGTTGCTGACGGACCAACTCGTCAAATTCACTTCCACCTGGGCGTTGGCGCACCTGTGACAGCAGCCGGTCCGGTGACAGACACCTTTGCTGCATGCTTCTGCACTTGCAAGCAATATTTGCCGGCACCCACAGTGTTGAAATGTGCATGCAACCAACTTTCTGACCAGTTCGAAGCTGTGCAACTGAAGCCTACCATATACGGTATGTCTACCGGTGGTAAGGTTTTGGGGGTGATCACCAGAACAGCATTATGGAGGGTTCTTGCCTCTAGCATCCTGACAGCAGCGCCCAGAAACATGCCTGCTGCTGCGTTTGCAACTTCAAGGCTATCATCGATCGTGTCTAACGGATCGTATGCATTGAATTGAACGCCATATTCCAGCTTGCCGTAAGCTTCGATCAGGCCAGCCACATCAAGTGGCCCTGCCACCTGCGCTGGAGTGCCTGGAGAAGACGCAAGAAACGCCATTGTTATCTGTGTCGTGGTATCACTTGACCGTCGTCTACTGCTGTGTTGTCTCTGTGAAACACTCGGCTGGGGACGACAGGTAGACCGGGCCTTTGAGACCCGAAAGCTCTTAAATCTTGCAAGTATGGTTCGTAGATATTCTTAGAGAGTGTAATCGGAGTTGGCTCTCGGCTATCCCCAGCGTTTCGATGTCTGCAACATGCACTTGAGGTACTAATTTATGGATTGCGTTACCATGTCAAAATGCGTCTCCCCTTGTGCAACAGCAGCATAGCCTACTAGATTGGGGTGACACCCTAGTTTTCGAAGGCGCAGCCGAAGGCGCAGCCGAAGGCGCAGTCACCAGTCAGCCGTCTGACGTCAAAGTCATATGGAGTTTGGGGTTAAACTCTGGCATTTTTTTTTGCACAGACACTGCAGGTGCTGTTAGAGCCCTAGGAAGTGATTGCACTGAAAACAAAGTTCTGCTGACTGCTCAGGCTCTTCCTCTGTCAGAGGCAAGCTTGTGCAGGCAGCAGGGCTTTGCTGCTTCTTGTGCAAACAGCTCCTGTGTGTGGCCTGCTGCTTTGCTAGGAAAACTGGATACTACAGTTGACAGCTGTCCAGTGAGCACACAAACCATGGTCAACGCAGGGTATCCTTGCCTATGTCTTTAGCGCACTGGCCTGCTTACAAGCTGGACACCTGCTCACACCCCTGCTCTGGTGTTTATGCTCTGCTCACTTGACCGACTTATCACAAGCGCAGCGACTCGTTTCCGTGGCGGTGAGCCCGGTCACGGCAAGCTGTCCTGGTTGACTTTCGATGCTGTGTCGCACCGCCGCTCAGCTCAAGCGCTGTGTGGTGCAGAGATGTTGCACTGAGTACTGCTCATTTTGTCGAAACTTTTGACCCCCACTGTATGAATCACAGCTCCGGCATCTGTGGGCCCAAAGCCACATAGATGCCTGAGCTGTGATATATTGAATTAGGGTTGCAACCGTTGAAAGTTTTTTGGTGGAGGCAAGCTTTGCGATTTTGGAAATTCCTGGTTTCATCCTCCCATGAGTCTCTGGTTCAGTGCATGTTTAGGGACGAAATGCGCGAAATAGCCTTGTTTGGTGTGCATAATTGGGCTGCCTTTGTTATGTCTTGCCTGCCCCAGGTTGGGTATGAATATGACTTGGCTTCCTGTTGGCTGCATCCGGTCCCTATTGACGTTTCTGCAGTGCTTGAGCTGTCTAGGTGCCGGTTGACTGGTGCTCACGTCCCTGTACATGACAAATCCTGCATAAATAAGCAAAGCTTATTTGTGGTACCTTCACAATATGGGGCTTTAGCACTGAAAGGTGGTTTGAACACTCATGGTCAACCTTTATTGTTGCGAGTGCTATGTTTCAGTTTGATGTGCATGTAAATGCATCCATGGTAGGGCTTGTGCTGTTGTGTGCAATAAAACGTTGTTATGCACAGCTTAAAGGCCAATTATTCCAAGCGAGCTGTAAACAAAACGAAGCATTGAAAGAGCTCTAAATGGAACAGCTGTACATGTGGAATTTTGCCACTGCCGACCCACATCACTATGCATTGTTGAGGTCAAAGCGTGCTCATGCCCTGGGACCAGTAGCATTGCCAGCTGGCCGCTGCAACTGAAATGACTTCAAGAGTAATGTCTTGAAGACCTTTCAAAGGATGAATTTACATTCAAACTTGATGCCCACACCTCACTGTCCAATTAGGTGTGAACATCCCTGGGTAGTTTGGCCCCACTTGGCTTGACAACCTTATGGCCACCCTAATGCCACCATGCATTCAACAATGAAGTCACGATGCACCAGATATAGCATATCTTTGTGCAGGGGAGAAGCAATCATTGCTGGCAAGACAACAGACAGAAGGCGCACAGGACCAGTTGCCATTTTATGCCAGGCTAGAGAGGATGGCAAGGTTGTCGTGAAGGTAGAAGCTGCAACGTTGCTGACAATGATGCTGCCATCCACAGTGTGTGATTTGAATAGCCCCTTGTGCTGTGCTTCAGACACCTTTGAAACAAGAGATGGCATCAGTTTGTCTAAAGCAGGACCCACCACCCACAACCAGTCGTTGACTTGCACTTGCCTAGCAGGGACCAAACGGGCAGCATTCGAAAAGCAGCTCATTGAGAGACACAGCAATGCAGTTGGCAACAGCAGTGTGCCAGCTCAAAGCTTGCTAAATAGCACAGAGGAGGCTTCCACAGGATGTTGTGCTGCCACAGCATCTCACACGTGGCCCTCACCAGAACGGCCAGCTGGCTTGACAGTCTTTGACTGGTGCCAAGCTTTCCAAGCAGTTTTGCACTCTCAATGGGACACTCACAGCGTAGCATAGAGAGATGCTTTGTGTCCTGCCAGAAGCCTTGCATGCTGGCCTGAATGGCAGCTGCGCAGTGCTTGCTCATTGCTGCATGACCACCGACGTAGGGTGATTTGAGATGCCTTGATTTGCATGAGATGCGTGATGGCAGTTCTGACCTTATTTTTTGTAAGCCGTCTGTAGATACCAGATTGCTCCGGCGGGCAGTCTTTGCCTTGTTGTCAAATGTGTTAAGACAGTAAGCCCAAAGATGCAGGCCTTGCAGAGTTTTTCTGTTACAAAGTGTTATGTAGTCATCTTCTGCAATGTAAGCTGCAATGAATGTTATTGTTGTTTACCAAATGAACTCATATGTGCTAGCAAAGTTGGCTGCCAGCTTGCAGCATCACGCACATGAGGTTGTGCAACACTGCTGTTTACATCATCATGCCCTGACTTTCAGATGCAACACTATCTGGCTGCAATATTGGTGTGCATTGCAGCAAACCTTCATCAACTTTGTGGTGGAATTGCTGCAGCAAATACAGACACACAGGTACTGTAAAGCGGAGAACGCTAAGATCAGCAACCAATCCTTTGTTCCTTTCAAATTTCAATGCATTTCAAATGTTCATTGAAAGCTCAGGCCTAGGCATGAAAGCGAACCTGAACAACCAACCAAAATAGACTATATACAACCAGAACTCAAGACAAAAACACCTCCAGGGGTCCTTCGCCCCAAACCACGCAAACCCGCAAGTTCACATTTGGTGTTCCAAACTGCAAAAGATCTGGTGTGGCACACTTTGTGGCCAAATGCAGTTTTTCATCTGGCAAAATGTTGTATATACTTGCCAATACAATCACTGTCTCAAATGAGGGCCCACCAGGCAGACAGTTGCATGCTTGCCATCATGGCAGCCGGCACAATGGCCCCCGGTATGCCCCCCACCAATGCTGTGGACTTGAAGAACACGGACATCAACACATCGTTGATGAGAATCAGCCTGGTGTCAGGGAGCAACATATGTAGACCTTGGACTGGCGCCATCAACGCTTGGTGCAGCCCCAGTGAGGCTGGTATAGAGCTGGTGAAGGTTAAAGCAGACACATTGTCAACCACAATGCTGCCTGATCTGGTGTGTGGGTTGTACAAGCCCACTTGCATGGAGCGGGTAATGGCGGTGACTGCCTCAAGCTGCCATGGCCAGTTGGATAAAGGCTGAGATCCAGTAGTGACCATCACAACATCACCAAGCTCAACTTGAGCAACAGCGGTGATAACAAGGGGCAGATGACATTTCTTGGCAACCCAGATGTAGTGCCCATCGTTGGCTGTGATGCTGCGGTTACCCTGTGTGTGTACCGTCATGTAGTCGTTGACCGAAGCGACCTCCTTGTGGCTGAACATTAACACTTCCTCGAATTGTGCTGCACCAGTTGCATGGTTGACCAGCACCTGCATTGGCAGCTGATCACTAAGATCGAAATCAGGTTCTAGCCAAGGTAGGAATCGTATACTAGGGAAGGCCCTTGTATGGCAACCACATTACGTTGCTATATAATGTCATTCACAATGCCTAGCAGGAGGGAAGTCAGGACTCCTGCAATGCCCAATACATATGCAGATTCACCCAAGATGTAAGCAACGTTACACGTATGCACATCTACGTAGAAGCCCAAAAGACACCCAGGCCACGCGATAGACCTTAAAAAAGCATGCCATAGTTTGTATGGCCATGTCTTCAGAAAAGAAAAAGAAAAAGAAAAAGGGAGGTTTCTCGAAACCACCTCATCTCCAACCTGCAGCTCTGCCATGGACAACGGCCCACGTGGCGTGATCAATGTTGCACAGCCTGGGAAGCAGCTGCCTTTGCCTCCTGCAAGAAAAAAATAGACAGCATCAAGGTAAGTCCTTGCAATGACCTGTGCAATTTTTCAGCTGCATGTAGGACCTGTGGGCCCTTCAGGGGCGTCACGCGCGCTTAGCGTAGACCAATTGGCCATGAAAATCAAAGCCACTTAAAGGCTGTGACACACTTTTTACCCTGACTTAAGTCCAACATAAAATGCAAAAATAAGATTTGTACATGCGGTATTTGCTGTATCAAAATGCCTAAAGAAGTCGTCTTGGGTAGACGACGCAACACTCATGATTATGCAACAACCATGAGTAAACTGGGCTGTCTAAACCGAGACCCTTGTCTGCATCCAGCTTGTGAACATGCAGCTGCAAAGTACAGCTTGCTTCCAACCATAAGGAATGCAAGCATGTTGTAACCCTGTTCTGCAGATGATTGTAAGCATTTAATATCAGTGTTTAGTGTGGCCCAGCTTTCACCTGTGCATCCATTTCCTGTGTCATCAAGACACGTCACACCACTCGGGCAAAAGGCACCTGGATTGTTTATGTCCGTTCCAGCAGCTGACACTATGTCGCCGTTCTTGCAGTGTATGTAAAACCCTCCATTATCGGTGAAGGTGTCCCCGCGCACTGATACGAACGCTGACAGTGCAACTAAGATCACACCGGTGCAACAAGCTTTCGACATGTTGCCTTGGCCCCAAGTGCGGCGCCGTTTACGAGTGAACCAAGGCGGTGAAATGACCTAGAAAGGTTCGTAGTACTGCCACAAACGCGCCGCTTATATTGGTGCGGAAAGAACAGAGCACCCTGAGAGGCATGTGCCCAATGACCTGCCAGGCAGAAGAAGAATAAGAAGAAGATTTGGGTATGCCTGCCAGGCTGAACTATTACGTTGCGCCGGCGAAAACCGGTTGCGCCTGGGTTACGCCTGGACCCCCCTTACGCGGAAAGGGGCGCAACCTCAAACCCTAAGCTATCCTAAAGGTAGCTTTATAGCGTTAGGTTAGCTTGTTAAAGCGGCAGCGCTATTACTGTGTAGTGCGTCACTTGTGTCATGTCTGCAGCAGAATCTACTGCTAGTGATGTTGCTATTGAAATCCCCTCCTCTGAGGAAGAAGAAAGCAGCGCACAGTCAGGGCACAGTCAGTGGTCACCTTCTTCAGTTGCAATCAGTTGCAAGCAGTTCGGCCACTGCTGCCATGACTGTCATTAAAATGCATAACACCAAGAAGATTGCTTTGGACCTTCTGTTCACTGGCTTCTGTGGCTGCATTGTCAGCTCTGTCATTGATCTCATTGGAGCTGTCGTGAGTCATGTTGCAGCTGTCATTAGTCATGTTGCAACTGTTGAACACATTTGTCATGTTTAGTACATCACATGGCAAAGTGACTACTGTATTTCTGCCTTGTATGGCATGGTATCAGAAGTGGGTTTGAACTGCATGACACTGCACTGTACTGCAATATATTGCACTGCACTGCACTCTTCTGCATTTCAAAAATGATTTATCTAAATTACCAGCCCGCAAAAGCATTATCATACTTTGATAATGCTTTTGCGGGCTGTAAAGCCTGTGAGAGATATCGAGGCAATTCTACAGTGTGAGGAGGACCTGCAGGCCATTGAGGAACAGGTAACCGCAGCTGCAGTAGAGCAAGAGGCACTTGACAACCTTGCTCAGGATGCATGTGACATTGGTTCAGTTCCCCACCTGGACTTGTGCAGCACTACTGAGCTCATGGAGGTGTTCACAGCGTACTATCATGGTGATGCAGAGGACATGGCAAAGTCAAAGCACAGTGTCAGTGGTGATGTCATTTAGGCTAACATAGACATCAATGCACAGGACTTTGACCTAGATTTCAGCGGCAAATATCTGGAGCTTGCCAACATGGACTTTGGCAATAACACACAACTTGGCAACAACAACACAGAAGGCTTTGACATAGACGAGTGGCTTAGGAAGGGCTTGATCATCATGAGTGCCATGGGTCGACAGATTGTTCGTTGAACTCAAAAAAATCTTGAAAGACATGAACAGATGCAAGTCAACAAGGCGAGCATTTCGCCGCCTTCAAAATTGAAAATGTCGATCATCTATTATTTCGCCGGAATTCGCCGTCTGCATTCCGCCCTTTCGCCTTTCCGCCTTGGACCTCAAAGTTTCACCCAGTACCCTGCTGCAGTTCCAATCCCACATCCCACATTGAGTCCCAGGGACAAGAAAAGCACCGTAATCGATTATATAATTTAATTTATAATTTATGCTTTGAAGCAACATGCAAGCAAGTGGTGGCGTGTTGTTGCAGCAAGCTTGAAATGCATGATCTGCAGATCAGTGAACTGTTTCTGCTCAGCTGTCACAATTTCTGTGGAGTAAGCACTTGGAATTTTATAGCCATATCCTGTAGGCTAGGGAAATAGCTAGACCTGCAAAGACCACTCATATTGTGGCCGGCTGTCAGTCGCAATCGTTGTCACATATGTTTTGTCAAGAGATGATATATTTGCTCTGATGCAAGCCGTATTGGGCAAGATGCTGCGCCGCTGCAACAAGACACTGACCTGTAAGTGCCACGCCGTCATGATAAACATGGTTGTATTGACATACATGATGGTATTGCTGGGCGTCCTAACTGAAATGCAATGCACTGCAACACACAGTATGAGTGCTGAAGAAATATGGCAGAGGATGTTTTATGATGAGCTCAAGCTAGAGAAGATTACGCAGGACTCCTTTTGCACAGCTCATTGGAAATGGCTGGTGAACTCTGAAGCTAGTTCATTGAGTATGCAAACGCACCTGGCTTCCAGTCATACAGGGCGACTTGATTGCACAGGCCTGGTGTGATGCCAGAGGACTGGTGGCATTCATACATCCAGCTGCAAAATGTGTCGTGTTTCTGGAGGACCTGCTTGAGGAAATGAAACAAAAGCAGTCAAAAAAACCATTTGGGACAATCAGCTTAAGCATACATGCTGCTACCTGCGCTATGTTGCAACGACTTTTGCAGAGTTCTCGTCTCATCTAGCAGCAGCTGAAGGTACTGAAACAGAAAGTGTGGCCCACTGACAAATCCTGTCGCATTCATCAAGGTGCATGTGCATTTTTGCCAGCTCAAAGGCATCAATCGCTCAATCGCAAGCACCTTGATGTCGTTGAGCTTTCTGAGCGCACCATTGTTGCTACTGGTATGTAGCAAGAGCAATGCTGTTGTTACTTGACTTTAAGCTTACATGTTTGTCTGTTGTTGTGTGCAGGCAAACGTATTATATGCATCGGTTGGTAGACCACACTAGTGCCAGTCTACAGGCTGAAATGGATACGCAAGGCTCAGCCAGGGAGCAGGCAGGGAAAACCACGATCCATAGTATGATTTACTTGCAACGGTTCAGCCTGCGAGCTTGGAACAGCATGAGCAGTGGTAATTTTAGAATTACAACTTGACTAGCTTTGCAAAACTTGATGTTTTGTGGCGGTGCACTTCAGTTGCGCAGCAGAGAGTCTGACATAGGAGCTTGTAGCAACGATCTCTCTAGCCAAGCGCCAGAAGTGGCCCGATGTCACTGAGCTGTACTACATGTGTGTGTAATGTGATTCGAAAGCCAAAATGCAGGTTCTGGTGATCAACAGCAACAATGCAAGTAGCTTGTATTTGTTACTACTGATGACACAATATTGTGCTACGAGCATGTTGTGCCACCACTACTGAAGTTTGCACATATGCAAAAAGCTCAAAAGCAAGTGGGGAGGTCTAGGACGGTCTAGCTGATTACATGTAAGTGATAAAGGACACAAGTACCTTCAGCAGCTGCAGAAAATGTACCTCGCCCAGTAAGTCAAAGCATTCTGCTCAGAATCAGTCATATATGGTGCTTATGATATAATGAAAGCTGCCACTTTGCAAGTGTGTTGGCTTGCCTCATTGAGAAAGTTTTGCCATGTGGTGTGGTCTGCAGAGCAGCGCAGAGCCGGTAGTACTAACAAACTTACTGGTCACTGAATATGCTGTGCACTTGTCCTTACAGTGATTGATGTCAGGCCGCCTTAAAGCAAGCAAATGCTTTTATCTCCCAAGTTTGGGAGTTTGGGACCTCCCTTTGAACCAGATTTTGGTACTGTAGGTCATACTCGCACCTCTGCTAAGGCACTGGTGGAGTTGCGCAAATGACCTGCACAGAAGTTGATCCAACACAAATCTGAATGGTGTGAATAGCCATGCAGTTGCAATGGCATTGTTGTACATTGTCAAAACCAATGCAAAATAATTAAAATGGTACAATATTGTCACACTTTTACTCGTTTAGATGGAATGCACAGCTTGGCACTGGCACTGATTGGTTCAAGGCTGAGCCTAGACATGTTGCAGGCTTACCTGGAACTGAGTAATGCCATAGCAGGAAGAAGCAGCACTAAATCCAATTGCAACTTGATCCTCAGCGTATCCTTGAGCCTTGGAAGGACAAGTAAAAGGTGTGCCGGCACTCACTCCAGTGCCACCGATGCCAAGAAATTGATCCAGCACACTACCAGACCTACGTAATCATTGAGTGCCTTCTAAAGCAGCAGGCTCATGTATTACTAAGATCAATGTCGTAATTGGACACATCTACATGTTACGAAGTCTGCGGCTGGCCATCACTGCTTGAGCTTGCTTGGGACAAAATTGAGCTTCACAACCAATGGAATTGACAGCAACACTCACGCATATGTGTAGCTGCTCCCAGCTGCAACAGCAGCCACGTTTGAGTCTGTGCCAAGACCAAACTCAGTGCAGGGACCATTTATGCTTGTTGTCAAGCCATACACCAAAGGCGGCAGCTGTGTTCCATCTTGACATGTTGCATAAATTTTCCCAATATAGATGCCGGAATCAAAGTAGCCAGGCGGAAACGTGGAAGTCGGGGTCAAGGTCCAGCTTGCGACTGGGGCAGTTATGGGACAACACCACTGGACCAGAGGAGCGCTCGGCTTGAGTGCAGGCTTTCCTGGGACACCGCTGAGGTCCAGAATTCCAAGCGGGTTGGAGGGCACGAAGGCAACCTTTGCAGGGCAATAGGGTGCAGCTGCGAAGTACATCAGTCGTGCTGAGTCACAATAACTGCAAGTGCAACGCATACAGTACAATACCGACAGCTGCTCACCAACAGTGTTGCACGTTCCGTACAAGGGCTGGCAATTTGCGTTGCAATACTGTGCTTGCGAGTCAGTAGAGCTGCTGGAGGGTCCGCAGTATCCGAACGGACTGCAACACGCGCCTGATTGACATCTGCAGCTGTCTCCATATTGGTTGACGGCAGCTGGGCCGCAAGTGTCTGGAGAGCCGAGCGGAGGACAGGCAGCCTCTGCCAACGGGCAGTTGGCATAGGCAGCTAACACCAGGACGCAAGCGAGGTACGCAGTTGCGCTTGACGTGCAGTTCACCATGCTGGATTAGCTTTAGATCGCGAAGTCACGGAGTTTTTGTCCGGCAGGCGAGGAGCTAGAAGAAGAAGAAGAAGAAGAATTTTACAAGCTTCGGCTGATCGCTTGTGCCATTATGGCAATCATGTCAATTTTTTAATGAAATCCAGACAGTCTATGACGTCAGCTAAGAAGCCATCTGTATCGCCCCAACGTTACGTATCACCAGAACTTGAGGGGAAGGTGGCATTCACCCTGGCTGACTGTGCAGGATGAGTAATACATATCACCGGAATGATCACCTGAAAGGTGGCATTCACCCTGGCTGACAGTGCAGGATGAGTAAATAGACTTGTTGTGCTGTGTGAAAGGGCAGGCATGCCTAGCCAGAGTCGGACTCTGAGAGTCCCCCTCATTCACAGTCATGTTGGGTCCGTTGGCAGTGTGTCGTACGAAATACGAAAATTTCCGAACCTTAATTTCGTACGGCGACATGTGCGAAATGGTTCGGACAGCCTCCCGTAGCACCTCAAAGCTGGCGGAATGTGCGAAAAAGTTATAAGAAACAATAAAAATGATCAAACTAGGGCAGATATATGCAGCTTACATTCTTACGACTGGTGACAGCCAGCCGTTGCAACATATGCAAGGCCAAAAGCGACAACATAAGCATCAGTTGACCATGTATTGGTGCAATTGGCTAACATAGATGAGACCTGCGGCATGTCTCTCGAACTTGCCAAGCACATCCCACAGCGCTTCTGTGACAGCTACAACCGTTCAATGTTTTTTGTGAATGATCCTTGCGACCCTCCTTGCAGTTATATACATTTTTAATGCTGGCAAGGGTGACAAGGCTCATACTCAAAAGTATGCATGCATGTTTGACTGGGTAATTGATCATGTACCCAAATGACGGCATTCAATCAGCTTCAACCATAGGTTTTGTGAATAATCCTTGCCATCCTATTCTTTATGTGGCTTTCTGACAAGGGTCACCCGTGGCGCCGAGTCAAGTATATGTTTGCGCTCATATTGACTTGAATCGGCCAGGCACAACCAAGGATGACACGTAACAAAGAGGATGCGCTTGAGTGATCCCGAGCAACCTCAGTCATGGGGATCGCCATATCCGATTCCGTGATGTTTATTCATCACGGAAGATGTAAAAACTCAGTCGTTTGTTGAAAACGGTACACGTCTTGCCCAATCCGTGTTTTCAACGTCAACTTATCTTTTTCTTCTGCAAAGAGCTAAAAACGTAAACTGCTCGTGGTCGTCCTCCGTTTTGGCTTTCCCCAAACCATCGTGTGCCCATCTGAATTTGTTAGGGACAGTATCGACCATGATAATACGGACGTCAGGATGATCGCTTCGACCTTGCCGCGATACGTCCCTTTGTGCATGCTTCATTCTTCAGCATGCACATCATTCCGAGCTCCGAAACCACTGTAACGTGGGGGTGTGCAAATAGTAACAGTATCGGAAGAGCTAATGTGTGAAGTTAGTTACAAGGGCAAGATCTCTTGAGATAGCGTTTCGGCATAGCAGTGCTGAAATTAGCAGTGATGACTAACCGGTAATTACATCCTGTGTGGATCATACTCACACACAGAGCAAAGTGATCAGTGCACTGCAACAGCAAGATGACACCACTGTCCCTGTGGTGGGCAATCAAGCTCAGGTGCAGTTGCATGATGAACACAAGTTTTGAGCTGAAAGTATACTGTGTATGATGTTTGCATACCTGAACAAGTGCAACACTTTTGTTTTCACAACAGGGCTCCCTTCCACTTCTTGCAAGGTGTTGTGCAAAGGTTTTGCCAGAGCATTGCGATCCTGCTTTTTGTCAGCATGCCAAAGGTCCTTGAACATTACCCTGTAGTTCCACCTGCGGAGATCACATGCATTGCAGCACAGTATTGCTTTTCTGAAAAGAGCAGTGAAGCCAGATAAGCAATCAGCCATTCCACTGGTGCATGTGACTTGCCAGCTGCTGTCTGGACTCGCTATCAATGTTCAACCCAGTCAGATTGAGACTGAATACAAGCAGATCAGCAAGTGCTCCAGCTGCATCAAGCTTGGGATCTTTGTCCTGAGCAAACCCTGAATACCTCAGCCATCCAAAAGAATGGACCTTGCCCGTTCTGTAGAGTGACACATATGGTGATTAAGTGTCTTCATCATACTTGTCTGGACCCAAGCCATCCAAACATACAATGCAGCCAGCTAGTTATGTTCACTGATAATCCTTGCCATCCTTGCCAACTTCAAGCCAATCCTTGCAAAGTGAAGGATGGCAAGGATACCCTGCAACAACCTCTCAATTCTACTTTTGCTTACCATGCGATGACTTGCATTGGAACAGGTACACAACGCACAACAAGAGTGAGGGTCAGTAAACACATGAAGGCAAAGTCAAGGAAATGTTCTGAGCTGCAGAACAGTGCATGGTTGAGTTGAGTTTTGTCTTGATATGAAGTGTGAGTGAGCTGCAAAATGACAATGGTGAGTGACTGTCTTTCCCACACAAGCCATTCAAACATACACTTGTTTGCTAAACATACAATGTAGCCATCTAACAACTTCACTGACGATCCTTGCCAACCTTCACTTCCAAGGTTGGCAAGGATGGCAAGGATGCCCTGCAAAATCTGAAGAATGTCCTACTGCTTCAGCAAGTAAGCTTACCATGTGACAACTTGCTTTGGCACAGGCACACAGCGCACAACAGGTGTGACGGCAAGTAAGCTAGGTTCTGCATCCATGAGGTCATCTGAGATGATTGCCGCAAGGGCCTATGCACATCAAAGTGTCAATTGTGATACATTGGACTTGATGGCCTCAACACTCTGGTTGTCCTATTCGAGCTTCATTCTTGGCTGCAATAGCTTTGCTGCTACCAGATTTGATGAGGGTCTCCTGAACTGTTCACCGTAAGGTGGTGGGACCCCTCTTTGAAGCTCCCTGTGAGGTCACCAATATGCATCTGTCAATGTTGCAATGCTTTTCAAGACATTCATCACCATAAAGAGCAGTACCTGATCTTGGAAAGAGCTTTCCTCGCAACCTTGACTGTTCCAAAGGGATCTTCTTGCCAACCATTTCCTCAAGCAGATCTTCTAGGAAGATCACACACTTAGGGATGGGATGTATGGCCGTGTCAAAGCCTCTTTTGTCACACCATGCCTGCATGCATGCACATGTACAATGTATGTCATAAATAATTTTGCATGAACACACAGCGTTCCGGTATCATAATTACCAGCCACTTACATAGTGCAGAATGATTTCCTTGTGTTGTCCTCAAGCTTCTCCCATAGCTCATCGTGCTTGCGTGTCCACATGTCTTCGGCACTCATCCTAAATCTCAGAAGCATGATTGAGGCATATATTTGACATCTTGAGGGTCATGTCATACATCAGCTAGGGACCTCACAGCTCAGTGTCTTGTTGTATAGGCAAAGCGTCATTTCCAGTGTAACACACATGCATCAGCGC
>JAABUO010005594.1_pt1 | contig 14581 bp, 4 predicted proteins | sample 5559291 | NCBI WGS metagenome assembly JAABUO01 (sample SAMN10711878, study PRJNA513372) | rock metagenome | isolation source: Antarctica rocks | place: Antarctica: Victoria Land, Finger Mt sud | reverse complement strand
ACGTTTCGGTTTGATGAGGGGTTGGTGTTTTAGTTGCGGGAGAAAATCGAGGGAGGGCAGGGGAGGGCCGGATTGGAGTTGCGGGTTGGAGCGGGGGCGTTTGATGGAGGTTTTGCGGACGATCCCTTCACCGTTGGGGGTTTCGATGACGAGTTCAGGGATGGGTTTCGGGGCGGATGAGGGACGGTTGGTGGTGTTATCCAATGGGATGACTGGGGGTTTGAGCTCAAACTGAGCTGCATTCTTGTCCGCCGATGGTGGTGGTGAGGATTGCTTTGTGGTAATTAAGATTGGTGTAGTGGATGACCTGGGAAGTGGCCTTGAATATTTGGTAGCAGATAAGTCGTCATTAAATAACTGAGACGAGGCTGTGCGTGTTCTTGAGTGGCTGAAGACATTTGGGGCCTCCAGGATCGACTCTCTCTGCGCATTGGTTTTGCCGTTGGAAGATTCCGGACGAGCTTTGTCCGCGTCCACGTCTTTTGCAAATCTCAACACAAGATCGCCAGAGCTCTTAGGTCTCTCAGAAGGCGATCGGTGGCCTTCTTGCGAGTTTGAATTACCTTCGGTAGCACCTTCCTTGAGTAAGGGAGGGTTCTTGCGGCGACTAAGTACAAGGACTCGATCTGCTTTATGCCCCACCGGCACCTGAGTTTTACAAAGCATGACTGAATCCCGCTTATCGTGGAGAAAAGAATGATGCTCATCATTCTGCTCTTGAAGAGTTTCTTTCTTCGCACTCGATCCTCCAGACTGAATGGATGCTTTCCGTGGATCATGTTTGACCAAATCGGTTGAGCCGTTGGGAGTATCTTGGGAATGAACGACCTCAGTCCGCAACGGTTTATCCTCAATAATTTGCTCGTTCGCCTTTTTGACTGCTTCCTCTTCTTGAAAACCAGAGATCGAGAGCTGTTGATGATACATTCGTTGCTTATGAACATAGCTGCTACCATCCGGATAAGGTCTGAGCTGTGTCGGCAGCGTGTTGATTGGCTGAACATTACGTATCGCAGGCATATCCACGAATTTGGTCGCGGCTACTCGGCCAAACCTATCAATCGCGCCATCGATGCTGCTGTCCCCTCCTTTAATCAATTGGCGATTTTGCTTCGCTTGTTGTACTTTCTCGTGTGCCATTTCTTGTCTGCTTAAGGCCTTGGTGTCCTCTGGATTCTCAGATTTGACTGAAGACTTTTGTTGTCTTGGCTTATCCATCCCGCTTTCAATTCTGTTGTCTTCCCCATTGAGAGATGGCCGAGTGGACTTCACTTGGTGGGCTTTCTGGTATGCTGGTTCCTGCCTCCTTACGGCCTGAGCATCCTCTGTTTGATCAGAATTCATTGGTTGAGGCTTTTGTCTTGCCCCTTTTGCACTCGGATCATTTCCGAATCTCAGTAATTCTGGATCTGTTTGACTTCGACTCAGAGCCGGGATGCTAGAGCGCGGAATGTAGACAGGCGCAATGAAATCTTCAAGCACCTTTTTATTGGTAAAGTCGATTGGTCGGTTGAACTTGACACTTGCTTCCTTTGATGTTTTCTGGGCATATTTGGCAAGTTTCTCCTGGTATGCTTCACCACTGCCCCAGGACTTCGTTCTGTCTGTTTCTGACGATCCATTACGGGAATGGAATCCGAGACGGGGAATCGCAGGAATATCGGGAAGTTGAGGGGCGACCATACTGACGACACGAAGCTGCTCCATAGCCTCTGGAGACAACTCAGTGCTACTTGCCGGGGTGGAGTTGGAGCGCTTGTCCTTGAAGGACGAAAACGAGAAACCCGAAATCCTCCTCTCCTCTCGAGACGACCTCATGGAACCATCTTGGGAAGTCGGTCGGGACGAAAAAACCGAGACGATTGAGTTCCTCCTCAATCCCGAAGGCATCTTCTGCGTGTCCATAGCTGCAGGCGGTAGGGCCTTGCTTAGGCGCTTTCTATCTGCGGCTTTCCGCTTTTCCTCCTCTTTTTTCATCCGCTTCTCTATTTCCTTTTTCTCTTTCTCGGCCTTCTTCTTCTCTTTCCTTTTCTTCTTCTCTCCATGATCGGACCAGCTTGGAGAATAGCAGATCTCTGAACGGAGAGACCTTGACTCCTCGTCATCCATCATTGGGTCGAATCCTACTTCTCTTGCAGCCAACGTATCTTGATTCGCACGTTGTACGTTGATAGGTAAAACTGGAACAGTCTGGGATCGAGGTAGAGGTGGGGGCGCGGCCAGAGGTTGTTGCGCTCTTGGTGCAGGCAATGGCGCGGGTGGAACCATTGAGCGGCTGAATGAATCCAACCCCTCAATTACGTTAGGTATTGTTTCTGGAGATAAAAGACGATCACGCTGCCGTTTCTCGTGTTAGCGTGCTTGCCTTTTAGAGTTTGCCAGGTGCCGCGTTGCAGGTTTGTTCAGAAATCAAGCTGCTTGACCATGAGGTACGGTGCAAGTGCAGGTCGAAGCATGATCACAAGCCATGGAAAAGTTTCTAGGCAGTCTCATAGGAGGACCTGCATCGAAGGCAAAGTGAACACCGGTTGAATTGCTTACCTTGCTCTGCCTTTCCATCTTCAGCATTCGAGCCAGTGGATTGTCTCTATACGACGCACGTTGCGCCTTAGCTTCTGGTCTGGCCGTAGCCATGGTGGAGTTGTTTGGAAAGCAAAAGATGAACGAGAGACGATGAAGTTAGGTATGTTGGGTTTTCAGTTGCGGTGGAGTGAGTGTGAGGATTGACCAAATATTTCTATTCGACCAGTGAAGCTTGCAACGCAATTTCGGGATGACAACGAACTGAAGATCACCAATGTCGGTAGAGGCAATACATGATCCTGACGTGAAATCATCCGTGTAGCCTTGTGGATTAGGACAGGTTGTGTCACGTCGCCGTCCTGCGAAAAGAAGACAGTGCGTTGATCTTCACGTAGAGAATGCGTAGGAGAACAAACATTAAAGGCGGCTGGGTGATAATTCGCATAGAGTTTCCGTCAAGCAGCGTTGTATCGGAGTCAGAAAAGGAAGAGGCATATTCAAAACGAGTGTTGGTCTTTGAGAAGGAGAAGAAGATGTGACTTATGATACACTCTACTACTGTTGAGCTTCCGTCGAGGAGGAGGTTCGCCTTGCATCAGAATAGACAGGGATTACTATTGGCGATGAAAATGATCGGCTCGCTTGAAAGGAGGGGAAATAATGCTCTCTACTTACTTACATAATACGTACTCTGGTTAGTAATAGATACTAGTATTCTGCCAATGATTCCCACACTCCCAATCCTACATCTACAGCCGCATACACCAATCTCACATCTCAGCTCATGATGCGTGATATTCGCTCGATTGGGTGATGCTGAAACCTCTTTCCCTGAACTTCCGAATTTCTCCAGGAGTTAAACAAGGATAGAGTAAACGTGTGATGTCCAACATCACGCCATTACTTACTATGAAGAACCGGTACGAACGGGCCGAGGGGAATGGGTTTCAAATGGTCCCAAACAGCATGATGTGCTCGGATGGATGTTGGTAAATCTCCTAATCGTAGCTAACTACTAAGTTAAGGGGAAGGGGCCCCGCGTCGCTTAGTAGTAAGCTACGATTAGATTGTGTGGTTGTTCTTCAATCGTACTTTACAATCGACGTACTCTTGGATCCAAATCTTCTTGGACTTTCGGACATTTGAAGTGCAAAGTGCATGTGCTCATATAAGGGCTTTTGATAAGGACATCAAGAACGTTTCACGTCAGGGGTACTGAAAGTAGAGATCACTGTCTCATTAATCGACTCACTAAACCACTTCTCATCATTGATCACCTTTCATTAATTCGTGTCCCATAAAACGTCATCGTCTACCACCCATTGTGTACCGCCTTGGCCAGTGCCGAATCAATGGCGCTTCGCCGGAACCCAGGAGTTCGGCCAAGACAAACCGAAGTGTTGATGAGAGCTAAAAGAGCCTTGTCAGCATGGTTCGAGAGGAGCTAGGACGGTAACGTACAGCTGAGAAATTTCTCCACGTCGATGAGTTTTTTAGGGGTAGTATTGAAGGTAGGTAGAACATCGGGAAGAATGGGATCAAGGTATAGTTGTGGATCAAAGAAATCGCCAGAGTCAGCAGCGTAGTTGGTCTCGTTGGAAGAGTAATTCATATTCACGTCGGAGAGCTCAGTCATGTTTATAGTGTCCGCATTCCAGACATAATCCTGTCCTTCCATGATAGGATCATCTGGGAAAAACGATTCTGTCATTCGAGGGCTTCGCTGATCCTTACTACTATCCAGAGAAGACTCGGTAGGGGAACCTACAGTCGGGATTTGTGACTCGGACGGAATAAGCTCCGGTACTTCAATTTCTACCCAGGACGACTGGGCGTCCAAATACAGCCCCTTGGAACGAAGGTATTGTTCGACATCGTTGGAGTCGAACCATTCACCGTCAAATCCGGCAAGCTCTATAATCTGAGTCATGTTCAACTCCTTCGACACTGGCGTCTCAGGTTCTACTGGACGCCGCGGTCCGATGGGCGCTCCCGCCGCCCACCATTCTGGAGGTGAACTATCGATACCGTCAAGTCCGACACGTGGATAGTGGAGGCCGGCGCCCCCGAGATGCAACTGAGGGGCTTCCCACAGTTCAAGATCCTCCCTAGCAGTCCTCAGCATCAATGCTTGCAGATGCTCTATAATTCGTTGTGATTTACTGAAAAAGAAAGTAAATTTGCATAATCGCAGGACATCTCGTCTGAAGGAATTGGGATTGGTCATGAGCCGGAAGGCAGATTCTAGAGATTGGCGTAGGAGGCGCCGTGCAAAGGACGTCTCTTGAGTAGAATAGCTTGATGGCAAAGGCAGAGACTTCCCCACGGATGAATCAGTCCACCGTTTTGCCAATGTTGTTTCAGGGAGTTCAACTCTGTATTGCTGCGTAGTCTTGGTAGCATCCCATTCCGCCTTATCGAAGGGAGTCCCCTGTCTGTTTTGCTGCAATCCCCTACGAGAACGTCGAGTGCCGACCACTTCAGTTTGCCCTTGGTCAACTATGTCGTAGCCCCACGGGGCTGCACGTGCCTTCTCACCACGTGAGGAGAATTCTTTAGACAGGGGACGCTGTCCAGGTGTTTGCGTCGTCCGAGATTTCTTTCCTGGAGGTAGTTCTTCGGTGCCGTAGACCCGTGCGGACAGAGCAGGAATTTGCTCGTCTTCGTCCTCGTTCACCACTGTAATCTGATGCGCAGATTCGAGAAAATGGCCCATTGTTGCCTTCAGGTCTCGCGCTAATCTGGGCTCCCACTCGCGGATTCCTGAAGCAAGTGCCTTGTCGTTGAAATCGAGAAAGGATTTATTCATATCTTCAATTGTACTTTCCAGCTCCGAAACCCGCTTGTTAAGGCCGGAAATGGTGGTTTCTTTCCGCTGTCGGTATGCTCGCTGGGCAAGCCTAATTTGGGTACGACGACGCTTAGAGGGGTCAGCTTCTGCGGTCCAGGCAGTAGATACCGGGAGGAGATACCTCTGCAGCGGTCTGATCTCGTGTGTCTTGGCGAGGCCTTCCTCGTTGGCGTGCTGTGTTTGACTCATCTGGAATGGTGCTTTGCGTGTCATCCTTTTTACTGGAGTTCCGAGACCTGGTAGGCCTGATAACTTTTGTCAGGCTGGCCAGCCTGCTTTTGTCGCCGCTTTGTGCCGCCGCGGGGATGAGTCCTCCGTAAAGTGGGGGGTTATCGGCCTCTGGGTCCATCGCGTCGGAGTTCTCATAAGGTAACGCAGGATAGTTTCCAGATGGCAGAAGGTTGAGATCCATCGGCGGTTGACCGTTGTAAAGAGCTATATAGTCGGAAAGCTGGGCTGCGTGTGCAGGTAAAGACCCTAGGTCTGGTGAGAAAGCTATAGGGTGATGATTGAACGGTTGATTTGGGTTGTCGAAATCGAAGTAATCCAGAGGAGGTCCAAGAACATAATTGCCGGAGATGGAGGGCAATGTGTTGCCATCGTCTTCAATGGGTAGTGCTGACTGGACTTGAGGCATGGCGATTAGCAATCACTCCCTATCTTAGTGTCCACTTCCTCGGGCCACTAGTTCGTAATTGTGAAAAGCCAGAACTTGAACAACAGCCAGTCTTGTTGATATATCGACCAATGTGTTTGATTAGGTACTTGCCAGTAATACTTACACAGCACTGTTGGAGAAGAGGACCTTGATGGTTGATGAGGCTTCCGCATAGAGACACAGAATACCGAGTGTTGAGCTCGACCAACGGCTCTCCCAAAGTACGCTCTAGAAATGATTCACAAATCTGCAAAGATGCTTTTTATATCGACAGACCCAAGTTCTCTACACTAATGCAACCTGTTGATTACAGATAAGTTCAGAGCGTGACTGCATGCTATCAAGGTATTTGAGATACTTGCAGCCTGCGATACATATGGTGATCAAGAGTCTGGAGCAAAGAGATCGACATGCAGGGGCCCGGCTTTCGAGCTGCTATTGGGGCTCTCGGAGTGTGACGGTCTGAATTGAAAATAGGTGGTCTCAACATATATCAGCAGGGTGACTGAAAAACCGGTCAGATGCGCCAGGAGAAGGTCGATGGACCTCTTCAATGGTTCAAGTAGCTTGCACAAATTCCATGAAACCCTAAGCACAGTACCTAATAAATCCACCGCTAATGAAAAGCTCTATCGTTTGTCATCTTATTTGTAAGATGAGTAGGTATTCTCAGCAGAGCTGACATAACCCTAACTGCAGGTTAGTAACTTTTCCTTGCTTGCTCTTTTAGACTTTGGAATTGCCATTCATTGGGTGAGGAGCTTCATATCAGGGCCTGGTGTCGGTCCTCGTTCCGTTCAGATGCTACTATGCACTTGAATTAGTAAAAGAAAGGAGGTTCTCAACAGAGACTCAATCCCCACGGAGGAAGTTCTACGTCAAATTTCTCCGCTGGGGTGTTTTTCTCTACCATGAATAGATGATAAAACTGGGCATACTTAGTGGCGAATGCTATAAATGATTGCTTTATGTTTTCATACGTTGCCGTGCTCTTCTGTTAGACATAGTTCATTTACCATTGGCTGGGAAAGCACCAAGTGTCAGCTTTCAGCCTGATCATTACAGTGTTCTCGATGAACAGCTCTTGGATTACGTTAAGGATTGATTCGACAACAATACAACACGTTCCATGCAACGAGTGACCGATGCCAAAGCCTTTTAGTGGATCCTTCAGGGGTAAGCGTCGGGTGGAATAGGGCCCGGTATATCCTGGCTTGACGATCTCCTCTGCCATCGTGCATTAGCAGTCTCAAGCTTCGGGGTGAATTGGCTGCAGCCTGGTTGTCTTGTCTACTGTCATTGGAAGAGCTCACATACCTTGATATGATGGCTCTCGCTGATGGCGCGAGTGGAGTTTTCTGGATATCGCGGAAAACCCAACTGTTTCTACAGGATCTGTGAAGAATATAGGACATGGACGGGCAGAAGATTTTTCATCCTCGGAACAGCCTGATATCTTATCATCACTTATGTTGACGAACGGATGGAAAGGAAATGTTACTTCCGCTGTATCTGCAGCTTTGCATGAAGCGTGCGGAGTATGTCTTCAGATAAGAGCTCCGTTAGAATATTCTAGCCCTTATCTTAACAAGATCTTGAGACAATGGTTCATCCAACGGACATGGCTTCTAACACAGACTAGGAAATTGGATGACCCTAGGTAGCACCTTACGCACAGCTACGCTCCGAGGCGGCTTTCCTGTTGTGGTACCAATACTATCCTTATTAGCTTTTGTTTGGGTGCCGATCGGTCAGTAATTGCTCCAACAAGCTTGAGCAACCGATGGACTTTCTCTCTCCAAACTTTCAGTGGTAATCGTGGCTTCATCTGTGTTCGTAGCAAATCTCAAGCTGTTAGCAGTGCATTTGAATGCTCGCCGGTCTCTCAAGATGCATGCAAGGGGCCTCTAGATACTGGACATGGATGAGAAAGCCGATCCAGGATATTTTGTCGATTTCGGTAGTCTAAAAGAATAGAGAGTGACGCAAGACATCGCTATCGATCCTGAATTGATGGTCGAGGTCTTCCCTCTTACGGACTTATGGAGGGGATCGGGGAACCCTCAGCCAGGAGATGGTTGGATCAGCATCCTCGCACATATAGCGCGCAAAGGTTGCCTCTCTGGTAATCTCGCTTCTTTCTATACGAGTCAGCCAGTTGATACGGTGAGAGGTTTGGTGAGGGATACGGTGAGGGATGATGTGACTATGATAACTTTCGTGGAAACATGGAACCTTTACCACGAAGTCCATCGAAACTCCCAATAGAAAGCACGATTTGGAATGGTCTGGCCAATTTGAGAATGAGCAAGTCTCTCCTGTGGCAAAAGGTTCTTACTAAACACCAGGGACTGATTACTCAGTATTCCGAAAAACGTGATGAGGCACATGACAGTTCTCTGCAACGAATTCGAAGCTTTGGCGAACCATACTTTCATACTTACACACGTTTGTTTGATCAGGACTGCTAGGTATCGCAGCCGTCTTCCGTTTCTTTAAGCGTCCAAATGGCACATAATCGCCTTTTCCCCGTGTTTTCCTGCAGCCTTAGAGCTTACTAATAGTCCGGCATTGGGATGAAGAAAAGTTTGAAAGCCATGTAATTTGACCTTGAGATGATTTTATTTATTCTACTGGAATTCTTCTGATATATATCCCTCCAACATCGAGCTGGCCCTCGGCCAACCTTGCGGTTAGAAGATTACTATTCAAACGTCCGTTCATCAGGATTATTCTCACCGCACTTACTATATTAAGTCTGTTCTCTCTTTATCAAATCGATCTGGCACATCCCGGTGAAGATGAATGGTTAGAGTCTGGTGGTAGGAAGCCTTACATGCTAATCTGAGAAGTTTTGATTACTGATTTTGCACTGATTATTCTCGTAGCCATTACAAAAATCTCATGGAACTTGTCTCGCCTATCTAGCTGTGCATGTTTCTACCCATGAGAGACTAACAGACGCAAAGAACATTTTTGCTATGTCCTGTTCCAGCTCATCTGATCCGGAAGTGGCGCTCTGCTTGTGCTCCTGGTAGTATTTCTCCATTTTCCCCACGCTGCAGAAGGCTACAGACCGGTTATGTGAGACTGACGCGCGTTGACACAGAACCCGAGACCGAACCGTCACTAGTGATCCGCCTTTTCCCACACTTCTTTGCCCACCCTGAGCATCCCATCCCATACCATCTCCAAAACATACGCACAGAAAGCCAAGGATATCTCGTTCTTCACTACAAACCCATAAACATACACCCATTTGTTCTTCTAGACTGCGCATAGAACTAATTAACAACGCATAGAACTCCCCTTATGGTGGCACACTATCAGTATCCCCAGCACAACCCCCTGAAAACCCACCCAGAGCGCTGGTGCTGGTGCATCATCTCCCCTTTCGCTCAATTGTCGTCGACACACATCCCAGCATTTTTTTCGATTAACACAACTCAGTTCAGTCAATCAGCCCTCCCAGCCACAAAACTCTAGTTACAAGTCAGCCAAAAGCAAAAGCAAAAACCACCCCTCCGCTTCTAGAACACATCCCACTCCGGGGAAAAAACTTTCTCCATTAAAAAGATATTCTACACACCAACCCAACTCCCCTGCTGCAAACCATCTCACCTGCCCCTGGGGGAGGCATTGCAATCGCAAGAACATCCCACGGTTTTCCCACCAGTTGATGACCCACCAGTTCAGTCAGTCAGCCCTTGCGGATACAAAACCTACAAAAACAAAAACTACCTCTTTCCTCTCGAAACTATCCCACCCAGCTCACTCAATCAAACCCCAGATACCAAAAAAATATACTTCATACACTTAGACCCAACTCGCCCGCTGCAAATCGGTTTTCTCGAGGAACCCTTCATCGGCAAAAGTGCGGACCCAGCGGCTACAAGCTCATCAAGCTAGCACAAGCCAAAATTATCTGTTTAGCCGAGCTCCTAGCTTGCAAGCTCTTGTAGCCACTCACCAACGGCTAATAGCTAGCTACAAGCGCTTTTAGCTGTTGATGGCGGTTATTTGCTCAAACAGCATCATTTGCTCAAATAGCACCTTTTGCTTAAATAGCACCTTTTGCTCAAATAGCACCTTTTGCTCAAATAGCATCATACGCTCGAAAGATATAATGCGCAATTCGTGTTACAATCTTAATAATATGTATTTTGCGCACGGTTTAATGTTAGAGATCAGCATAAAGCGAGTTATATGAATGTCATTTAACTAGTATATAAATGCTAAGAAAGAAAAGTATTTAAAAGAACAGAGTCGACTATATATATGACTTAATCTCTTAATTCTTAATCTTTTAAAATTAAAATGTTTAAAAGCTAATGCGACGTGATTTAGTGAGCTTGTTAACGTGTTATGAAACTTAATATAAAGCTTAATATAAAGCTTAATATAAAGCGTGTTATAAAGCTTAATAAAAAGCTAATGCGACGTAGCCTACTGAGCTTGTTAGCGTGTTATGAAGCTCGATATGAAGCTTAATATAAAGCGTGTTATGAAGCTTAATATAAAGCTTAATAAACTGATCGCGTTAAGTTAATATATTAAGCTCGAGTTAAATTCTTAACTCGTTAAGACTCGAGTCGAATTACGATTTTAAAATTAAGTATTTAAGTCGAGTTAAAATGTTAATATTAAGTATTCGAGTCGAGTTATAATATTAATATTAAGTATTCGAGTTAAATTATAATGTTAATATTAAATATTAACTCGAATTTTTAATTTAACTTATTAAAACATGAAACGATATAATATTTAACTTATTACATAATAATGTAAAAGAATAATGTAAGAAAATAATATAATTAATTAGTTAAATTACTAGTCTGAAATCTTAATGATTTCATGATTTCCTTTATTTTTCTTTTTCTTTTTCTTCTTCTTCTTCTTTTTCTTTCTTCTTTTTCTTTTTCTTCTTCTTTTCTTTCTTTTTATACTCATTCTTAATCATCTTCGCATCATTTCTTATCTTGTTACATCGACAGTTTGTAAAGTAAATTAAATTTTAAGTTTTAGCTTAAGTGACATTCGTCGCTTAAAGTCGAATAAAATTTAAATTTAAGCTAATCTCGCTGAGCTGAATTTTACTTTTGTTAATAAAATCTGCGTTCGTTCATATGTTATTAAACTGAATTTCGCTTTTATTAATAAAATCTGCGTTCGTTTATATATCGCTGAACGAAAGTCAGCTTTAATCGCTTATGTCGCATATGTTATTTATGTCGCATATGTTAATTCTTCTTTTTATATTTATTATATATATTTATAAAGATTTATTTAAAGACAGATTATAATATAAAGCGTCGTTATAATAAATGTTATTGTTATACTTAAAAGCATCATTACTAGTACATGAACACTTTTCACTTTCGATTATTCGTTTCTTTAAAATATACATCGACTTAAATTAAAATAACTTAAAAAACGACTTAATTAATTATAATTTCGATAATGATTCGCAGATCGCATCTCGAGTCTTACGCGAAGCACATAAAGATAATATTATTAAAAGTTATTTGCAAGCGCGATCATTAAGACATTGAGCGATATGATTTAAGTAATCTTATTAAGCATTTACTGTAAACGATTTAAAAAACGGCTTAATTAATTTTAATTTCATGAAGATCGATAATCTTATTTACATATAAAGTATATGTCATGACTAAAGATGACGAATTAATGATTAAGAAAATGAAATGAATAATTTTTATTAATGTAATATTTCTCGATCTTTTTATTTAAACATTAATTATGCGTGCATGTCTGAACAGAACAGCTACTTCAGTTTCTTAGCGATGACTCGTTCTTTCATTTCTTAATTTTATATAAGTAACAGTCTTAATTCTTTTTTTATTAATTTTCTCATTTTCATCGCTACTTTTAACTTCTCGCAGTCTTTATAAAGCTTAAATTATTCGCTATGAATGCATCGCAGTGACTTGTTAAACTCGACGCATTAACATTCTTTATAATATCTCGAATTAATTTAACATTATTTAACATGTTTAATAAAAAAGCTTTAATTATGTATTATTACATAAACGTCTTTATTACTATGTTTAACGAATTTATTCTTATTTTAAATTTATAACAAGAATTACTATCGAAGAATAAACATCGTAAACGTAAAGCTAATGTTAAATTATCTTTAAGAAAAGCTCATTAATTATATCTTAATTAGCTTACATCTTTTCACGATCTTTATTATTTCTTAAAAAATCTTAATTACTACAAGAACACTCTTTTTCGATTATTCTTTAAAGTCTCTGAAAAGAAAATAACTTTTATTAATAATGTAATATTAATAAGTTCGAAGATTATTAAAATTCTTTTAAAGAATTATTTCTCGAGTGCTCGTAAGTTTCTTTTCTTTTTACATAACGTTAAGTTAATTGCATTTAATATTCGCGATTAAACTTAATGTATATGATTAATGTCAGTAACTCGCTTTAAAAAATTTAAAGATGACATTTTTCGACGCTTAAAATTATCAGTTACACAGCATAATCGAAAATTCTTTAAGAAGATTTAATGAGTTAACATAATAAACATAGTAAAGTCTTTAGTTATTCATTTTAAAAGAGAATCTTACAAGATTACTGAATGTAATGTTACAGCTTGCGTATCGCATCTTAAAATTAATTAAAGAGTCTTTTACAAGCTCTTAACTTATTATGAATTACAGCTTTTAATCTCGTTTCATGTTAATTTTATAATAATTAACGATTAACGAATAATTTCTTAAGAAATTTAGCAGAAAGACGTAATTATCATTAAATGAAATCATTAATTATTTATAAGCTGTATTTCGAATTTCTATCTGAATTTTCTTAAAGATTTAGCATTAAATTAAAACATGAATATATTTAATTTCTGACTCTTTACTTTTAATTCATTCTTTAGTTCTTTATTTAAACTTGTAACGAAATCTTTTTAAAAAAATAATAATGAACGATTAGCATATTACTTATAAACTTTATTTAAAAATTATTTCAGAATCTTTTCTGCACGACTTTACTTTTATAATAAAAAAAGTCGATGAAAAGTTCAGAAAATTACATGTTTAACATAAGTTATCGCATTATTAATGATTTTATTCTTAATTATAATATATAAAATCTCGAGTAATTATATATTTATCGTTTACAGTAAATTTAATAACTCATTTAGCTTTTTCGTGATTTCGTTATTATTTCTTAAATCATGAATCTGAGATTAATTAATTATATTAATGTACACGAAATTAATCATTTACGAAAGCGTCGTGAATGTTATTTTTTAAACTTATATCTTCGCTTAATATGCAAGTAAACGATCTCATTATTTATTAAAGAACTAAGCTTTATAATAATTTAATACAGCTGCTAGAAAGATTCTGTAAGCTGACTTTTTACGATCTTCGATCTTAAGTTAAATTAATTACGTGTACTTAACTAATTTTAAAGCAGATACGTTACTACTTTTTTAACATTTTAATAAAATGTTAAAGTCTGACTTAATTAATTAAACTGTTATCGTACTCGAATCGTAAAAGCACATTAAACGTAATCTTTGAAATTAAAAATCTTTATTAACTCGCGAGATTAAAGATTAAGAAACACTTAGTATGTATGAAAAGATTATGAGTATCGCATTTTGTAATGAAGAAAACGAGTCGTGTGCTTTATACGAAAAGTAAATAAAAAGATTTCGTTTTCATAATCGTATAATAACATTATTTTACATAACTTTTCTTTTCGTTTAACGTAATTACTGTTAAAGATTTAATATTATAATTTATAATTTCTTAAACAAACGTAAAGTATTCAGCGATAAAAAGTTTTCTTCATGTTTATAAGTTCAGTATCTTATATGTATTACATTTTAAAGACGATATTCGAGTTATTAAGCATAAATATAAGCGATTAAACTTTCGTCTTAAACGAATCAGAAGTTAAAGTTAATTTATCTTTAATAATGACGTTCTGCGATTAATATTATGTGCAGTAACACGATTAAAGATTAATAATATTAAGCGTAATGTTAAGATTCATTAATTAAGCTATATATATATAATATATAAAGAAAGCATTTCATCTTTTAATGTGCGACTTTAGTGATTAAGTTTTCATAGCTTTTAATAAGATAACGTTTAAGAATCAGTCTGTCGTTTTCACGAGTTTAAATGATATATAATTTATTAAACTGCGAAACAAGTTCATTAAACTCATAATGTTTATTTTAATGTTATTAATTATTATGTAATCTTTAAGATGTATAAAAGTAATCGAGTTTAAAACTTCTTAATCGCATTTAATATCTTAATAATAATCGCTCAAATATTATAAAACTCGATTATTATAATCGCGATTAAGCGAAATACATTTATGTTTTATTTAATTAAGTAACTGTATCGTTAATCTTGTTAATAATTAGTCGCGATGATTATAACGCGTACGCTTTTTAAGTTATAATCTTTATAAAGAACTTTCGTAAGATTAAACTTTATAAATTATAATTTTTATATTCGCGATAATAAGCTTTAATTAAGTCGTCGTTAT
>JAABUO010005593.1_pt1 | contig 14582 bp, 13 predicted proteins | sample 5559291 | NCBI WGS metagenome assembly JAABUO01 (sample SAMN10711878, study PRJNA513372) | rock metagenome | isolation source: Antarctica rocks | place: Antarctica: Victoria Land, Finger Mt sud | reverse complement strand
CAAGGGCTCGTCCTACGGCCGACGATCAATTCAGGCATGGCACCTCCCGGCATACCGATAACCCGCGTATGACGGAAGGGCACATACAGAATCCTGACACCCCAGCACCCGAGCAGGCCACGGGTTGAAAAGCCGGTGAGTTACGGCGACGAGCTGACACCAGCATCCGGCTCGTTCATCACCGCCCGGGTCCCTGCCACGCCGAGTTCAGGCACCCTGCGGTACAGGGTGGCCCGGCTGACCCCGAGGACCTGGGCCACCTCGGTCACCGCAGTCTTCTCCCCGATCATCCTCCGGGCCTGCTTCAACTTCGCCGGGCTCAACACACTGGGCCGCCCGCCGAGGCGACCACGCTCCCGAGCCGCAGCCAGCCCAGCGAGGGTGCGCTCCTGGATGAGTTCACGTTCGAAGCTCGCCAGCGCCCCGAACACATGGAACACCAACCGGCCACCGGGGGTGGTGGTGTCAATATGCTCCTGCACCGACTTGAACCCCACTCCCCTGGCCTCCAGTTCACCGACGGTCTCGATCAGATGCGGCAACGACCGACCCAGCCGATCCAACCGCCACACCACCAACGTGTCCCCCACCCTCAGCTGATCGACCACCGCCGCCAACTGCGGACGGTCGGTCGTGGTACCGCTGGCGGTGTCCGACCAAATCCGCTGACACCCCGCGGCCCTCAGCGCGTCCTCCTGCAACGCGGCGATCTGCTCCGCGGTGGACACCCTCGCGTAACCCAGAAACTCGCTCATGACCACGCACTGTTGCACAACCCGACGACAAGCCTTCCGATGACACACTGGTTTCGTACAGTGCTTCTGCAACACCCCGCAGTCGCGCTGACCTGCAGGCCACTTCTCGCCGCCGGGGTGTTGCTTTTAGATTGTTTTTGCAAGGCGGTGAAGCCGCTCGCACGACCGCTGCCTACCAGCGCTGATCTCCGCGGTGGTGGCTGATTGTGGCGATTAACGAAATGGGTATCGCTGTCCGCGCCCGCGAACGGCCGTGGCGGCGCGCCGCCATCGGACTTGCGCCTGACTACAGTCGGAGCCACATCGATTCCTCCTCTGGCCAGATCGGCGAAGGGCGCTCCGTGAGTCTCGGCGCACTGTTCATCGCGGTCTTCCTCGCCTGCGCGGTCGAGGCCGTGGAGGCCGTCACCATCGTCCTCGCCGCGGGGACCGCACGGGACTGGCGCTCCGCGTTGACAGGTGTCGGTGCCGCCCTGGTAACCCTGGCAGTGGTCGTGGGTGTACTCGGTCCCGCTGTGTCGATCATTCCGCTGCGCGGACTGCGGTTGGTCGTCGGCGGCCTGCTGCTGGTCTTCGGTTTGCAGTGGCTGCGCAAGTCGATTCTGCGGGCCAGCGGGTACAAGGCGGCCCACGACGAGGACCTGATCTTCCGCAGCCAGGTCGCGGAGGCGCAGGACGCCCCGCAGCAGCGGCGGCGCGGCGTCAGCGACTGGTACGCCTTCACCCTGTCCTTCAAAGGCGTGGTGCTCGAAGGCCTCGAGGTGGCGTTCATCGTCCTGACCTTCGGCGCCAACCAGCACAACATCGGGTTGGCGGCGCTCGCCGCACTGGCTGCGGTCGTGGTGGTGGTGCTGGCCGGGGTCCTGGTTCGCGCTCCGCTGGCCCGAGTACCGGAGAACACCATGAAGTTCGTGGTCGGGGTGATGCTGACCGCGTTCGGCACCTTCTGGGGCGCCGAGGGAGCCGGTGCGGACTGGCCGGGCGCGGACGCCGCGCTGCTGGTCCTGGTCCCGGCGATCGCCGCCTTCGCCCTCGGCTTGGTCGCCCTGCTGCGTCGAGGACGAGTACTTGCGGCACGCGAAGGCTCGACGGCGGTGGAGGCGGCGTGATCGCGAAGCTGAAGGCCTTTGGGGCGTTCTGGTACGACTTCGTCGTCGGCGACGACTGGCGGGTCGCGCTCAGCGTGGCGACCGCACTCGCGATCACCTACGGCGCGAGCCAGCTCACCACCGCCGTGTGGTGGATTCTGCCCCTCGCCGTGGCGATCATCATCCCACTGAGCCTCAGGCGAGCGACCCAACGACGGTAACCCACAGCATCGCCAGTAGCCGTCCCGACACAGCGCCAAGCACCCCACGCGAGCGTCCACATCTGCCAGATGGAGGGCTTGACCCACGGCCACCACGTCCAGAAGCCGTCATCACCGACCTACTCCGAGGGCGGCCAGCACCGGCTGCCTGACGTCGGGCCGGGGTGTACCCCACCCCGACAGTGCTCATCGGCGACGCAGTGACCCGGTGAGCGGCCCCGCCCGAGGTCGGTGCGGGTGAACGACGCTGAGGGTAGCGTCATGCCAGACGGCATGACTGGAAGCGGCGGTGGCGGTGGCGGTTAAAGAAGACGCTCGGCTGTGTGAGCGATGCACACACCGGTGGTACGCAGTCCGGGCGTCCAAAGCACCTAAGCCACGGTAGTATGACGAGACAGGTGCGTTTTGGTCGAATGGTACCGCCCGCATGAGCCGATTGCAGGGCAATTACGACCGTTCCGTGGCCGGTCTGGATCGATGGTCCCGGTGTCCTAAGTGCGGCTCAATCAAAGTGCGAACGGTACGCGAGACGGGGTTTGTATCATCTGGGACCCAGCCATCAGGGAACGTGCCAGCGGTTACCGCGACCAAACCGCAGCCAAAGCCTGTGCCCCAGCCTGACACTTTAATTCAGAGTTCAAGCTTCAAGCCGATGTTCAAAAAGCATTGGGAAAATCATTGGCGGATAATTCTTGCCGTGTTTTGCACCATCGGAGTAATTGGTGTGCCATTCGGTGGCGTCACCATTGGATGCGGGCGACTGGCTAGCTCAGACTGATGATTTATGTTGTCGGCGGAATTCTCGCGTACCTAGTAGGTGCCATAATCTGGCGGCTCATAGCAGCTACAGACAAGCCAATCATACCTGCCTCGGTGACCGTAGTAGATGATGAATGGGCGCGGCGACTCGCAAGTTGCCAGTTAAAGGCTGCCCTCTTCTATGAAGTTGGTTCAGCGACGAAAAGTGATGCGGTTCACAAATGGATGACAGATATATCTAATCAGATTGATCAGCAGTTAGTGATTGTGGATGAACTGGCCACACTTGGACGTTCACTAGACCCTAAACTACAATCTGGACCGCCGGAGGACTCGACGGCGGCTGAAGTTTGGAATAGGCTTCGAGAATTCGAAGACGGTCTGAAAAAGTCGGTCGCAAGTGCTGTACAGGTACGGCTTAATACCCTGTCTTCTGATGTGAACTTGGTGCATATACGCCAGCAGCTTGATATGCTGGAATCGCAGCTGCCAAGCTTTAATTCTTAACTGCGTTCATCTGCTGCTGGAACGCGACGACCTGCGGTTTTCCGACACGCTCGTGACGACGGCCGAGGTGTCCTACTTCCAAGGTTCTCTGGGGGTCCGACGCGACTGTGGCGGTGAGCCGATCTCGTTTGCCGGGGTCTGCCCGGAGCGCGTCACGACCCGTACGCTGCGTTCGGCCGCGGCGAGGATCTCCGCGATGCCCAGGCCGATCGGGCCGGCGCCGATGACGACGTGCACACCGCCCGCCAGAGGGCGGGCTCGGTGCGGCCGTCGTCGTGGTGCTCCTCATCTGTTACCTGTTTCGGTGAAGCGGGGGCTGCTGCAGGGACGGTCGGGCTCGCAGTCGTGTCGGGTGGCCGGGAGGCTGTGTGCTCGTCGGGGCTTATCCCGCCGGTTGGGCGAGCGCGGTGATGTCGAACATGACCACGGCCAGTACGGCGTAGCCGGCCTTGCGTGCGCTGCCGGTGCTGGTGCGCAGGGCCATCAGCGCCTGGAGTCCGTAGTAGGCGGCGAACGCCCGCGAGGCGAGAGCGACGATCGCGAAGGTCGACACTGTCGCGGCCAGCGCGATGGCCGCGGCGGCACTGATCAGGTAGGGCCGGGCGCCGCGCATCCAGTCGGTGAGCCCGGCCAGGTTGCCCTCGGCGGCCACCGTGTCCGCCGTGGCGGCGCTGAGCTGGCTCAGCACGGCGATGATCACCAACGGCCCGGCGAGCAGCGGCACCACCCGGCGGATGATCTCCAGCAGAGTGGTGTCGGCACCTGCGTTCGAGCCCAGTCCCATCACGGGGGTTGCGACCGCCACCAGGGCGACGTAGATGACGGTGGCCACCAGCTGCGCCACCCGGGAGGCCTGCACGCGGGTCTCGGTGTCGTACTGGTCGCCGAGGTAGCGCACCGTCTCGAAGCCCTGCACGGTGATGACCACCCCACCCAAGGTCAGCAGCGCCCGCACCGGGTCGGCCGGGGGGCTGGGAGGACGGCGTAGACCGCCCTGGGCCCAGGTGTGGATGTCGTGGTAGGCCAGCACCACGATGAGCACCGTGACAAGCACCAGCACGCCGATCAGCGCGACGCGATCGAGCACGTCGAGGCCCTGGAAGCCCCGCACGATGCCGATCCCGGCGATGACCCCCACGATCGCGGCGGCGAGCACCCGCTCACCGACGGGGGAGCCGTCACCGAAGAGGTGGAACACGTACTGGGCCAGGATGCGCAGGTAGAGCGCCACCGAGATGACGTAGGCGATGACGATCACCGCGTCGGCGAGCCGATCCAGCCGGTGGGTGCCACGGTCAAGCTCGCCCGCGGCGGTACGCGGCTCCACCACCCGCACGCAGTGTCGGATCGCGGTTCCTGCTACCCACGCCAGGGCGCAGACGCCCGCAGCCCCGACCACGGAGAGGACACCCAGGGTGCGCGCCAACACGGGGACGATGATCAGGAACCCTGAGCCGAAGATCGACGCCAGCGGGGTGACCGTGCCCAGCAGTACACGACGCCGATCGACGCGTCGCCTCACTCCAGCCCCCCCACCCCACCCATCCTTGTTGATCCCAGCCTGTGGCCACGCCGACATCACGCTGGTGCTAGCTCGGGTCGGGCTGCTCACCGTCGGGGTGGGGTGGGGGGACGACGACCACGGGGCAGCGGGCGTGGTGCACGCACTGCGCGCTGACCGAGCCGAGCAGCATGCCCCGAAACCCGCCGAGGCCGCGGGAACCGACCACGAGCAGGTCCGCCTCGGCGGCGACCTCGATCAGCACCGCGGCAGGGTGCCCCTCGACCACGCGGGAGGTGATCTTGACCGTGATGTCGTCGCCGAGGGCCAGCTGTGCCCCGACCCAGAGCGTGGCTGCAACCACGCCATTTCCGCCACCGTCGACGAGCATTGAACTGATTCGCGAACGCTGAGTGTTGGCGTTTGGAATAGGTCGGCGTCACGCTCCAACGCCATGTTTGATCCGATATACGCGCTTCGCAGTACCGCCGAAGAGGTCGGCCCGCTCTGCATAGTTGAACCCAGAGGTGAGGTCGTCAAACGCCGAGTACAGCTCTTCGAGGCTGGAGTAGAGGCCGTCAACGGGGAAGTTGCTGGCGAACATGCACCGTGAGGGTCCGAACACGTCGATCGTGTCGAGGACAACGCGTCGGATGCTGTCGACCGTCCAGTCGTGGTCATTAGTACCCAGCGCGGATATCTTAACCGTTGTGTTCGGCTGTGCGGCGACCGCGATTAGGTCTCGCTTCCAGTGTTTTAGGGCTTCATCATTACGCTTTATGGGCATGCCGGCGTGGTCGAGCACGATCGATATTTCTTGATGTTCGGCAGCGAGAGCGGCTGCTTGATCGAACTGCGAGGGGAAGACCTGTAGATCGAAAGAGAATCCGAAGTCTTGCAGTGATTCGAAGCCAGATAGCCATGCTGGGTCGGTGATGAGGTCGGCCCGGTCGCGGTGGGTGTAGACCGAGTCAGGATGCCAGTTGAGAATGTCACGTACCCCGCGGACTGATGGGAGGGCGGCGTGCGTCGCCAGTTCCTCGTACGCATCGGGGCGGGTGAGGTCTACCTTGACCACCTGCACGCTGGGGACGTCGTTGCCTGCGATGATGGAGTCGATCCAACGGCTTTCCCAGATGGGGTCGGCGGCGCCGTTCTCAACGTGGACGGACCCGACGACCTGGGCGCCGAGCGCGGCGAGCCCGGCAGTGTCGGCCCGGTAGTTGTCGACAAGATAGTCGCGGCGGAGCGGGCGGTCGTCGCCGTGATAGCGGGCGACCTGGGGTCCTTCGAGCCATGGGTAGGAGGCGGCGCTGAGGTGGCACAGGTGGTGGTGGGCGTCGATGACGTCGAGATCAATCACTGGTGTTCTTACCGTTCGGGTGCGTGTCGGCGGGCTATGGAGAGCTCAACGGCGGCGTGGTCGAGCTCGCCGTCACCCTCGGCAACCGCTCGCTCGAACACGTCCCGCAGCGTGGCGGTGACGGGCAGGGTCAACCCGTGGTCGGCGGCGGTCTCAGCGACGAACCTCAAGTCCTTGAGCTGGTTGGCGGTGCTCCCGCCGCCGCTGAAGTCTCCGTCCAGCCAGCGTTGCCGTTTTTGGTGGAGAACCTCGGAATCGGCAAGTCCACCACCGAGCAGCTCCAGCAGCGGGGCGCGATCGATCGCACTGGCGTCTGCGAGGACGAGGGCCTCGGAGAGAGCCGTGATGGTCGCGGCTACGACCACCTGGTTGCAAGCCTTGGCGGTTGCTCCTGCCCCGCTGCGGCCCAGGTGCCGCACTGTAGAGCCGACCAGCGAAAGCACTGGCCACGCGCGCCTCACCGCGTCGTCGCTTCCGCCGACCATGACACTGAGGACGCCCGACTGGGCCCCTGCCACCCCGCCGCTGAGTGGAGCGTCGACGACCTCGATACCGTCCTCGGCGAGTCGCTGCGCGAGTGCCGCAACCTTCACCGGGGAAACGGTGCCATGGACCACGAGCACCGGTCGCTGCACGCCACCGGCTTCCCATCCGGTGATCAGCCCTTCGTTCCCGTAGAGCATCTCTTCGACGTCGGCCAGGTCAGTGAGGACGGTCAGGGTCACCGAGGCGGCCGCATCGGCGGGAGTTTTGGCCACACGAGCACCGGCCTGCGCGAGACCCGCGGTTTTCGGTGCTGTTCTGTTGAACACGGTGAGGGAGCCCAGAGCCTTCAACAGGCGCTGGGCTATCGGTTCGCCCATCCGCCCGAGGCCGATCAGTGAGACGTCTGGCGCGGTCATGCGGGAATTTCGTCGAGGTCGGCGAGGAGGTTGGGGTCGAGGTCCTCCAGGGCGAGCATCGCCTTGAAGCTCAGTTGTGTTGTAGCGCGATCGAGGCATATTGGCACCTGCCGGCCGGGAATGGTGGCTCGAGGGACATCAGGCGCGAACCGGTTGAGGGCGTCGTCGGTGGCCTGCCGCAGATACGTACGGTCTGCGGCGATGAGGATGCCGGGGGCGGCAGGTGTGTCCGACTGGAGCGCGGCCACGGTTGCTCTGGCAGCGTCGCGGACGTCGAGGTAGGTCCATCCTTCGCAAGCCTGGCGGCGGGGGTCCTCGCGGAGTCCTCGGCGGATGTGGTGTGCGAAGACGGCGCCATCCTGGACGGTGATGTCTCGCACCAGGGGATAGCGCAGGCCGGTCATCGGCAGTGCATGCCGGCGAGACAGGGCAACGGCTGCCGCCTCGTTGGCTTGTTTTGACAGCGAGTAGGCATCGGAGATGGCTACGGGCTCGTCCTCGTCCCAGGGATAGCGCGTCGGCAGCACGGGCTGGGAGCTCAGCGGCAGGCCGCAAGCGTTGATGCTGGATGCATAGACCAGCTTCGCGACGCCGACCTGGCCAGCGGCCTCCATGACCGTAAAGGTGCCCAGTGCGTTCGTGGCGTAGATCTCCTCCGGAGCACCCTGGTCAAGTCCAGCCAGGCCAGCGGCGTGCACGACAGCGTCACACCCGGACATCGCCACCCGGACGGAGTCCATGTCTGTGATTGATAGCGCAACGAATTTTTCGGCGCCGAGGTAGTGGACGCGAGGGTCGGAGTCCGTCGCGGCTTTGTCGATGACCGTGACGCGGGCCCCGAGTTCGACGAGATGCTGCACGACGGCCCCGCCGATGAGGCCGTTACCGCCCGTGACGAGGATGCGCTGATCTTCAACGGTCCCGAGAGTCACGGCAGCTGCCCCTCTACTCATCCACCGGCTTCTGTCCGACACGCGCCATTTCCGGTACGTCCCCGGCGACCGGGTCACTGGCGGTCGGCGAGTCGAGCTTCTGGCGCGTCGAGTGCCGGCGCAGTCCCGGCCAACCGCTCTTGCTGCCCTGGTCGATGGCGACCGCGACAATCACCACAAGTCCGGTGACGATCTGCTCGTAGAAGCTGGGCACGTTGAGCAGAACCAGGCCGTTGGTGAGCGCACCGAGGATGAGGGCACCGACGAGGGTGCCTGCGATGCGGCCCTCTCCTCCCATCAAGTTCGCACCCCCGATGACGGCGGCAGCAATCGCGGTGAGCAGGTAGGGAGCGCCCGCTTCGGACTGGGCGGCGCTGATTCGTGCCACGACGACCAGGCCGCCGAGCGCCGCGAGTAGGCCCGAGAGCCCGTAGACCAGGACTTTGACCCGGTTGACACGCACGCCGGAGAGCCATGCAGTTTCTTCGCTTCCACCGGTAGCGACGACGTTCTGACCAAACACCGTCCGTCGCAGCAGCAGCCAAGCAAGTACGGCGACCACAGCGACCACGACGACGACGACCGGTACGCCTCCTATGTAGCTGTTGAGTAGCAGCACGAAGGACTGGGGGACGTTGTAGACAGGTTTGCCGTTGGTGACGACGTAGGCCAACCCTTGGTAGACGCTCATGGTGCCAAGCGTGGCGATGAACGGTGGCAGCTTGAGCCAGGTGATCGCTAGGCCGTTGAACGCGCCTGCGACGAAGCCGAGCGCGAGGCCGACGAGCAACGCAAGTATGGGGGCAACCCCGCTGTTCACCATCAGGTTGGCGGAGACGATGCCGACGAAGCTTGCGATCGACCCGACGGACAGGTCGATGCCGCCGGTCATGATCACGAATGTCAGCGCTATCCCCAACAGTGCGTTCACGCTGGCCGCGACGGCGACGTCCCGGAGGTTGTCGAGGGTCAAGAAGCTCGAGTTGAGGACCCCGAATACGAGGAAGATGACGATCGCGGCACCGAAGATGCCCAGAGCCTGCGGGTTGACATGGAGTCGACGCGGTGGGTGGTCCGTGGTGGTGTCGGAGCTCATGGTGTTCCCTTCGCGATGCCCATGGCGCTGGCCGCGAGACTGTGCTCGTTGATGTCGTCGCCGAGGTGCTCGGAGGTGAACCTGCCGTTGCGCATCACGAGGACGCGGTCGCTGAGCGAGATGATCTCGGGCAGGTCGGACGAGACGACGATGATGGCGCTGCCGTCTGCTGCGAGCTGATCGATGAGGCCGTAGATCTCAGCTCGTCCTCCGACGTCCACGCCTTTGGTGGGTTCGTCGAAGAGGAAGACCCGGGACCCGCGACGCAGCCACTTGGCAATGACCAGCTTCTGCTGGTTTCCGCCCGAGTACTGGCGGGCGCTGAGCCGGACGTTAGCTGGTTTGAGACCCAGCGAGGTGGCGATCTCGGTCGCCACTGCGATCTGGCGACGTACGTTGATCAGAGGGCCGCGGCCAACCAAGTCGGGCGCTGCGGTAAGCGCGATATTGGCATACGCGGGCATCTGCAGCGCCAATCCCTGCCGCTTGCGGTCCTCGGGGACAAAGGCAATGCCCGCTTCCCGGCTCCCGTTGGGGCTGTGGATGCTCACGGTTTCACCGTCGATGGTGACAGTCGCGTGGCATCGCGAGTCGGCGTGAGCGATCGCTCGGAGGAACTCGGTACGCCCCGATCCGACCAGACCCGCGATCCCCACTACCTCGCCGGCCCGCACGTCGATGTCGTTCGTGGCTTGACTACCCGGTCGGCTCACCCCCTTTGCGCTGAAGAGAACGGGGGCGTCCGGGCTGACCGGGTGAGCACGGCGGAAGCCGAGCAGCTCGCGCCCGACCATGTTGCGCACGATCTCCTCGGAATTCGTCTGAGCTACCGGCGCCTCGAAGCCGACGCGTCCGTCCCGGAGCACGACGACCCGGTCCGAGACCGCCATCACCTCCGGCATCTTGTGCGAGACGAAGATGACCCCCACATCACGCTCGGCCGCGAGGTGGCGTACCCGGTCGAGGACGACCGCCACGTTGTGTTCAAGCATCGACGTGGTCGGCTCATCGAGCGCAACGACCTTCGCGCCAAACGCGAACGCCTTGGCAATGGTCAGCGCGTGGCGCTCGGCCTGGCTCAGCCGGGACAGCCGCGTCCCCCCATCAAGCGGGAATCCCATCGCCGCGACGTCTGCGAGCGCGCCCTCGACCTCCGCCGTCTTCGTACGCCGCTCCGCGGAGCGCTTGCCGAGCAACAGGTTTTGCTCGACGGTGAGCTGCGGAACGATGGCCGGCTCTTGATGCGCGATCATCACCCCCTCCGACAACGACTGACGAGGCGAGTACTCCCGGCGTCGCACACCGTCGATCCACACGGACCCGCTGTCTGGAGTTAGTGCCCCGCCGAGGATGCTGAGAAGTGTGCTCTTGCCGGCGCCGTTCTCCCCGGCGAGAGTGAGGACCTCCCCGGAGTGGAGCGTGAAGCTCACGTTGTCGAGCGCACGCACCCCCGGGAACGACTTGGCGACGTTCTTCACCTCGAGGAGAGCGGGTGGTGTCATTAGTAAACGCCCCTTACTCGTCTTGGTCGGCCACGCTTCTTACGGCATCCCCGTTGAGTACTGGGCGACGTTGCTCTTGTCGACGACGAAGGCGGGGACGTTGATCCACGCAGGCACCTTCTTGCCGTCGAGGAGCCACAAAGCTGTCTTCACTCCAGTCTCACCTTCGGTGACCGGCCGCTCGCTTACCGTGGCCGTATATCCACCCGTGGCGATCTCTTTCTTGGCCTGCGGGATCCCGTCTGTTCCCACGAGCGCAACCTTTCCCGTCAACCCCTTTGCGGCAATGGCGGACTGCACGCCCAGGCCCATGGTGTCGTTCTGGGAGTAGAAGGCCGTGATGTCCGGATGGGCAGTAAGCATCGCGGTCGCCACGGTTTTGGCTTGATTGGTGTCCCACTTGGCGGTCTGCGATGCCACCAGGTGGAGGTTGGGGTGCTTGGCGAGCCCCTCTTTGAATCCCTTGCCACGATTTTGCGCGTTCGAAGAACCAGGATCTCCTTCGACCATTGCGACGTTCCCACCGCCTGGTACCTGCTTGGCGATGAAGTCGGCGGCGGTCTTGCCGATGTCCTCAGCGTCAGGCCCTACGTAGACAACCCCAGGAACAGTACCTTGCGCATCGTTCAGCACGATGGCAGGCATTCCTTTCGCCATCGCCGCCTTGAACACACTGTCCAGGGCGGTCGCCGAGATTGGCGACGCGAGAATAGCTGAGCATCCCTGGTTCATCGCGCTCTGCGCCTTGTCAAGCTGCTCGGTGATCGATGATTCATCGTTCACCGCGAAGGTTTGGTACTTCACTCCCAGTTTCTTCGCTTCGGACTCGAAGCCGTCACGCTCGAAGCCCCAGAACTCGTTGGCGAGGGTACGGGTCACGTAGCAGAGCTTGGTGTCCGACTTCGCTTTAGGAGTGCCGAGCGACTGTTCGACCTTGGTGACCTCTGTTATTTGTCCCCCCTGCACGAGAGAGGTGATGTCGGCTGCCTTGGTACTTCCCCCACCAGGAGTTGCAGAGCACGCTCCTAGCGGCAGGAGCGCCGCGGCGGTGGCCAGGGCCGCGAGCGGGCGTAGTCGTCGCTGCATCATTTTTTCCTTTCGAGCTTTAGAGTCGGGTAGTGGACGTGGCTTGCTGATCGGTCTGCGCCCTGGGGTGCCCCCTCAGGCACTGATCGGGATCACGGTCGGACGAGCGCCTCGGTCTCGCGGCGCAGCTCTAGTGCTGTGGCAAGCGCCTCGTCGATGACGACGTCGTCCCAGCCGACGCTCTGCCCCTTGGATACGCCGTTCTTCAGCTCCACGTGGTGAGCGAGGGCGACGGGCAGCAGGCGCCTGTTTACGGAGGTCTTCGCGGACACGAGCTTGCCCCAGACGGTGTAGCCACCTTCGCCGTCCAGGAACTCCCCGGCGGTGAGATCCTTCTTCGCGGTCGCGACCACATCCCCGTAGAACCCGGTGGGGGATCCGGTAGCCACGCCGCGCAGCACCGCGTTCGCGATGGAGATGTTGAGCTCAAGTCCGACGTAGTGGTACGGGCGGTACAGGGCTGCGTACTGCCCGGACGGGTCGGGGTGCCAGGGATACTCGGTGAAGCACTCGGAGACATACCGGTTCGTTGCTTTGACCACGACGAACACACCCTCTTGAGTGTTGAACGGGATCCAGTCCCCCGCACGGGTGACGCTCGACATGACGTCGACCGACCCCTCCCGGTCGAGTACGCCACCCACCGCAGACGGGCGGCAGATCGTAGCGATCTGCTCGACGTCCCCGGGGGTGAAGGTCAGACCATCGTCGGAGGGGACGAGACCGGCGGCGTTCGCCACGACAGCCATCTCGATGGCCGCTTTGGTGCCATCTCGGAACGAGGTGTGCATGTAGGGGTTGAGCTGGCCCGAATCGGTGAGCTCCTTTGAGAACTCCCAGTTTTCCCACACGTTGTCCGGGTTCATCTCGTGGTATTTCTCGAGGTACTTGGCTCCCTTGCCGGCGCAGGCGACGTCGAAACCGGACGTTCGCGCCCAGTCGACGAGCTCCATGATCAACGCGGGCTGGTCGCCGTAGGCCATGGTGTAGATCACGCCCGCGTCTGTCGCCCTGCGAGCAAGGGCCGGCCCAGCGAGGGCGTCGGCCTCGACGGTCACCATGACGATGTGCTTCCCCGTGGCGATGGCGCGCAGCGCGTGGTCGACGCCGACGATCGGGTTGCCCGTCGCCTCCACGATGATGTCGATGTCCGCGTCGAATAGTGGTGCTGCGTCAGGCAGGACTGCCGTGGTGCGGTTGGCGATGGCTTCGTCGAGGCCCGCCGCGACGGCTTCTGACGGCCAGTCGACCAGCGCCAAGGCACCTCGTGCACGGTCGACGTTGGTGTCGGCGATGCCGGCCACGTGAACGCCGGGGATGTTGCGCGCCTGAGCCAGGTACATGGTCCCGAAGCGGCCGGCACCGATGAGGCCGACACGGATCGGTCGGCCGTCGCGCTCGCGTTGCTCGAGCAAGGAGTGAAGATTCACGATCGCCCTTCGTCGTGGGGCCACCGGCCTTGATCCCAGCTCCGTGGTTGCACGGATGAGCAGGGAGCGGGCGCAGTGGTAACGGTTCCACTGTTGTACCATCTTGGTGTGACGGGGGCAACACCCGGCCTCCAGGCAAGGTGGACCAGACTCGACGACGGAGGTGTCCATGCGTAAGCAAGCCACGATCCGTGATGTCGCCCGCGAGGCGGTCGTCTCCGTGGCTGTGGTCTCCCGCGTGCTCAACGACGGCACCGGCCCAGTGGCCCCGCAGACCCGGGAGCGGGTCCTCGAGGCCATCGAGCGGCTGGGCTACCGACCAAGGGCCGCCGCCCGCGAGCTGCAGCAACGGTCGAGCACGACCATCGGGTTGGTGCTGGCTGACCTCAACAATCCATTTTTCGCCCGGCTCGCCGATCGTGTGGTGTGGGAGTCGCGGGCGCGTGGCATCCACGTCGTCCTCCTGACCACTCAAGAAGACCCCTACCTCGAACGAGAGTCGATCGAGACCCTTATCGAGCGCTCGGTCGGCTCAGTCATCGCTACTCCGACCGGGGGCAACGTCGAGAATTGGTCGCACCTGACCGAGCTGGGAGTCAATGTCGTGTTCGTCGATCGTGAGATCGACGAACTACCAGGTATCGACGTCGTGGCGATAGCCAATGACCGGTCGGCTGAGATAGCGACTCAGCACCTCCTCGACCTGGGCCATCGGAGTATCGCCTTTATATCTGGCCCAATATCGACGTCAACGGGCCGCGGCCGGATCGCTGGGTTCAGGAAGGCAATGGGCGCGGCTAGTGTTCACGTCGACGATCAACTTGTCCACGCGGTTCCCTTTCGCGGCGACTCCGGAAGCGACGCTGTGAGCGCGCTGCTCGCCCTGCCAACCCCCCCGACGGCCCTGATCGTCGGCAACACCGCCCAGGTTCCGACAACTCTGCAGCGCATCCAGCAGTCCCCTCTCGCAGTTCCGGACGATCTTAGTCTTATCGTGTTTGATGACAACCCCTGGACGGAGCTCGTCTCCCCCCCGTTGACCGCTGTTCGGCAGCCGATCGAGATGCTTGCACTGCACTCGGTCGAACTGGCCGCGGCTCGGCTGAAAGGAACGCTCACCAAAGCTCCCAGACGCATCCGGGTCGACGCAGACTTCGTTCATCGGTCAAGCACTGCTCCATACTCAGGAGAATCTAACGCGCCGTGACTGCCTCGTTACTTCAAAGGAGAATAATGCCTGTCGTTGTGATCGCCGTGTTTTACCCGAGTTCTGGCCGTACGCCAGACTTGATCGACGCACTTCGAAAAACCATGCCTGCAATTCATCAAGAGTGCGAATGCGAGTTGTACGCCATCCATGAGGCCGAGAATGGCACTATCACGATGGTTGAGAAGTGGGGATCCCGCGAAGCCCTCGCCGCCCACGCCGCCGGGCCAGCG
>JAABUO010005591.1_pt1 | contig 14585 bp, 21 predicted proteins | sample 5559291 | NCBI WGS metagenome assembly JAABUO01 (sample SAMN10711878, study PRJNA513372) | rock metagenome | isolation source: Antarctica rocks | place: Antarctica: Victoria Land, Finger Mt sud | reverse complement strand
TGCTGGGCAGCACTTACTTTCTATCAGCAAAGAGGCTGTGAGCAAAGACCACCATCATCAAATCTGGCTGCGTGGTAGAAGTCATTATGTGTGTACCAATGCAACTGTCTTTGTGCACTGTTTCAAGCTCCTTTGCTAACAGTCAATTACAATTTATAAGGGACATCTGTGTACACATGCGCTGCAATATGCTGAACAGCCCAAACAGAATGACAGGAAAGGAAACTGGGCAGACAAACACTCAGACTATAAACACTGTCAACAATGTTACGACAACAGGCTAGAATTTTTAGTGGCTTTGCCTGTGACATTGCCAGAACCAAATGCATGCATATGCTGGTTTGCATTCCTTTGCAATAGATCTCTAGAGGCTCATATGTTGCTGGCTTTATGTTTCCTGAATGTGTGCTCGCAAGCCTATGAGTTGGCTTTGTCCTTTGCATTCTCATAAGCCTCCTGAATGGAGTTTGTCATTCGGCCGGCACCTTCTTTTGCTTTCTGCTGCAAGCTCTTCTCCCCCTCCTCTGATGCCTTCTCCGCCTCTGCATCTGAATCTGCATTGTGCAAAATCAACCTGAGATCATCTACCACCAGATTCTGCTGCGAGATGACATACCAGGGCTCAAAGCGTCAGCACTGCAATGAGCACTGAACCACATGCAGAACAGCAGGCATGGTATTCATGACATGCAAATGCAGTACTGTTCTATCAGCTTGCAGGGGAGCACAACAAGATGTTAATGCTACATGCAATGAATCATACGACTTCTTGGTGGGAGTCTGCAGGTGATCTTACTTTTTGCATTGCTTGATACTGATCCAACAGCTTCCTTCAGCTGATCTTTGACAGATTTTGGATCTTCGTCAGTTGCCTCTTCTCCCCCCTGTGCTTTTCTGGCTTCGTTCCAAACCTTCACAAAGTCCATGTTGCCTTCTTTCATCATCTGACCAGATATCTTTGCGCCTGCATCGAATCGGCCTTGCGCCAAGACCTCTTGAGAGATGTAAGTCATCTGTGTCACATATCCCTTGGCCATCATTGCAATAGAAATCTGCAGCCATCGGCAGTATCATGGCAGAACGGTATTTGTGTTGCAAAACGATGGGATGCTGCTGGCCAGCTTCTTACTGCAACAACTATATCTGACTTCTCTCGGTCTATTAGGTTGAGTGTGATGGCCACTATTGTCTTAGTGAAACCAAGATCCACGAGATCAGCTGTCAATGTAGCTGCACCCTCCGCGCTATCTGCAAGACGACTGAGCATCTTACTCAACAGGCAGTGGTACCAGCAGGAGCCCAGTGCTGTGCAAATTCCCTGATACAGTTTGTTTGCACAAAATGACTCGCGCCTGATTGCACAGCCTGTATGGCGCCCTGCGCTCCAGCGAATGCAACACCGTGGGGTAGTGCAAGCGTGGAAGCTGCGGTCATGCGAGCGTTCACGAGCGGACCCATGCGCAATCCATTCTTGAACAGATCTATCAGTATGCTGGTTGTCGACATGCTGACGGGGAAACGTTTACCAGCGACTTTTGACGCCACAAGCAGCAAAAAATCGTCAAGCCACCGTGAGCGGACTGTACAAGCAGTTGACTAGTCTACGGTCGCAGGTTCTCTGTGGCGCTGCAGGGGATTGCAGAGCTTAGATCAGTCCCAGGGATCAAGGTGCCATCTTCAGAGTTGCAAGGGCGGCAAACAGGAAAAGCAGGACCTGCCAGGACCTGTGTTCTGACCGTATTGTTGCCCGAACTGCTAATGACCGCCTTGCCCGACCATGTGTGGTGCAAGATCCTGTCGCTTTCTGTATCAAAGCCTAGTCTGCACGCCTCAAGTGACTTGCACTGTTGGCTGAACAATCGAGGCTGCTGGAGCTGCGCTTGGTGTGCAAGGGGTTTGACAAGATTTGCACTGCTGAACATAGCTTGTTGCTCAGGGCGTGCATACCGGGCAGCGTTTACTACCGTTTTCACCTGCTTCACAGCATGCAAACCTACTTAAGGCGGCACAGCTCTCAACTTCAACAATTCTTAGGCTTCTGCAGCAGCGCCTGCGCGGTTGAAGCCTTGGATGCGATGTCTTGCAGCAAGCTGAAAATGGCGCTACTTTGCGATACCTCTCAGGCTGTATTGAGCCGCTTTTCCTGTTTCTCTTCAATCACCCCCTTGCACAATATGCCTGCCTGACAGATCAGTAGACAGTACGCCTGCACCGGTGTTGGACCTGGCAGCACTGAAAGGGCTGTCTGACCTTCAGGTTCTGAGCCTGCAAGGGAGAATATTCATCAGTTTTGAAGCGCTCAAACAGCTCACCAGCTTGTCAATTACCAGCAGCATTGTTGTAACCACACACACTTGTGACTTCATGACTGCTTTGCGCAAGGTTCATATGACTGATTCTGTTATTCACGATTCTATCCTTTTGGAGGACTTGCAGACTTTGCCATGTGCAGACTGCACGCTTTATAGAGTCTACTGTGTGAGCATCTCTCACTATATGAAGCTGTGTGAGTCTCCTGAGACGACTTTCATGAAGAAACTTGTTGCACTGTCATTCAAGACAGACACAAGCAGTTGGTCTGATCTGAGCTGGATTTTGCAACTCACACATTTGCGCAGTCTGCAGCTTGCAGTAGAGCTAGTGGTCACAGAAGACCTCAGCTTGCTGCTCAATCTCACGGAGATCAGTTTTGAGACCAATAGTTTAGGCCGCATACCTTTCAGCTTGACATTGCAGGTGAAGTGGGCGCTGATGCGTAAGCTGTGCAACATCACTTTTGGCCATGGGACATATCAATCTGGGCCCGAGATCACTAGCATTGCTAGTTTGGGGCATCTTTTGTGTATGTCAGTATTTCACATGATTCCAGCAGACCACACCACTGTGAGGCACTTTGCGCGTTTAGTAAGAACACTTGCGCAAGAGCGCCCAACTGTTCATGTATTGATTGATGGCTGTACATTGTCGGCTGTCAATGAAAGAATGCCATCAGAGCTAGGGATCTAGTATGTACCTTTTTTTGGGGTAATTTGCGTTTTTCAGCATGATCTTCTGAACAGGCGCTGCTACTGGTTCCAGATGCATACATCATTTGATTCAGGCTCATCATTGGCCCAAGCTCATCATGTGTGGTGTTCTGCAATGCCAACTTATACAGCACCACCTACTGATCCAAGCACTTTGTTCCTCAATCACAGTACTGGTGGCAAAATAAACACAGACCTTACAGGTCATTTATCTTGTAGTATCAGTGAAGTCTTGGGTTTTCTTTACGAAGCCCTGAAAGTGAATGAAGCTCCTGCTCCATGTGGGTTGCACGACTCCGCACATGCATGCACATGTCCGCATATGCTCAACAAAGCAGGCATAAGTAGGCTGTTCCCTGCCCTGGCTGAGTTTCCCCACCAGATCCTGCTGGCCTACCCAATTGGCTAGGGTTCAAAGAGGCACCTTCCAATGATCTGCCTAGACAGCAAGAACAGCAAGACCTGATGAATCTGTTTGGCCCATCCATTGCTTTCAGAGGCATTTTGACCCCCTGCGACGGGCAAGATACTGCTTTGGTGCCTAAATATTTCCTGCAGCGCACCTCATTGTAAGCCATCCCTTGCTATTGTGCATAGGTTGGCTTGCTTCAGATCTGACCCACGGTTGCATAGATGCTGTGCATCAGTTTTGGGCAGCCCTGGATGGAAGGCACACTTGCACAGGCGTGACTCAACTGGTATAAACAGCTGGCTTGCATAACGGTAATGGTCACCATACACCTGTGGGAACACCAACTCTTGACAGATATAGTTGCAGTGATCCATCAGTTTGGGTCTGGTTAACAGTGCAACACTGAACATTAGGGAACGTATTTCGTCAGTGCTGCAGCACATTGGTGTTTGAGGCACTTCAGTCACTTATGATAAGCTATCTACACAGGTGTAACTACAGGGAAGTAAGATTGCTACAGGCCTGTCTTGCAGCATAGCACTGACCGGTGGAAAGTGCAGTTTGCCAATAGCAGTATTCCTCTGCACTAGACCAGGTGTTGGGGCATTGCGGACATACCTTCAAAGCACATCTGTATAGCTTATGTAATAGGTGTGATTGCAGCTATACAAGCCTGCTCTTAACCGATCTGATACAGAAGTACTTGGCTGCAGGGACTGCTGTTTACCTCGCGCTTGCAGTGCAATGCACTGCAAGCGTGAGTGCATCAATTTAGGGCATCAGATTCCTTTCTGCCTGACTGTTGCTCTGCCTACATGCACTGAGCGTAAAATGCATACCCGGTTTTCTGGGCAGACAATGCTGCAGGTGTTGCAATCTCATTTTGAAGTTGCATTTGTCTGGAAATCAGCCAAGTGTGACAAATGGCTCAAATTAGCAGCCTTATTTCAGCTCAGTCTAGAGTTTTCAGGACTGACTTTCTCAACCAAGCTCTGCGGATTTTGTGTCGCACTCCTGCTTATTGCAGGTGATTGCGTTGATCTACCCCTGATCAGAGATGGAGGCTCAACAGCAGACCCCCCCCTGCTTAGGACTAACCCTGGCTGGCGTTCATTATTTGATGTTGTTCTAAACAAGTTTGCCAGAAAGGCCGACTCTAAGGACTTGCCCAACGAGGGCTCCCTCAAGGGCTGTTTGGAAGTGCCCTCTGGAGAAGGATCAAAGCCCACTTTCTGCTGCTTGGCTCCCCCAAACAGAAGAACACTCTTCCTTCTGCCTTTGTTTGACTTCTTGTTAGCAGCCTGCTCCCTCTCTTGGTATGTACGCACCTGTATATCACGCACGCTCATGCATGTTTGCACATCTCAGAAAGTCAGAGGTTGACACCATCAAGGGACTGAGTTTTGCCACATTTTGACTCCTCCCTGACTCAAATTTCGATTGCTCACAGTCACAATAAGGCTGACCATAACATGACTACAGCACTATGGATAACTGTTCATTTGCTACAGTGATGATGGCAATGCAACACATAAGACTGTAAACATGGCCATCAGCTGTCTACAGCTGCACAAGCTTCACAGACCAGCATGCATTGCCACCCGAAAAGCTTCCTTGATCTACCCAACATGCACGTGCATCACCATCCACCTGACACGCATGTGCCTCATCAAGAACAGCACTGAGCAGACTTGTCAGAGCCCAATGCAATGCATACCTTGGTTCTGAGCCGCTTCAGGAAACGGTCAAGCAGCATCTTCTTGTGCAGGATCTCGAAGAGGGTGTTGTCCAGAAACAGCCCCTCCCGCCCGGCGCTCTCCACAAACTGATCAATGATGACGGCAATGACCAGGTTCAGCATGATGAAGTTGACGCCGAAAATGAAGGAGATACAGTAGATGGCTGAGATGATGGCTTTCCCGCCAGCGTCGCATGCGACATTGAAGATGGGGCATCCCTGGGAGCTCTGCAGGGGTCGCATGGATCAGCAGGTGAGTCTTCAGTGTCTACGTGAAGCCTGTGTGCAGGATGGAGCATGCAGTTGCTCATCGACATCAGGTTGGTGTTTGAGGGCAGCATTATTTTATGCTGGGCCATGCTATGCCGGGCTGTGCCATGCTATGCCATGCCATGCCATGCCATGCCATGCCATGCTATGCTATGCTATGCTACGCTACGCTACGCTACGCTACGCTACGCTACGCTATGCTATGCTATGCTATGCTATGCTATGCTATGCTATGCTATGCTATGCTATGCTATGCTATGCTATGCTATGCTATGCTATGCTATGCTATGCTATGCTATGCTATCCTATGCCATGCACCTGGAGGAGTTATGCCATGCACTGCCATGCTGTTCTTAGTCACCACAAAATGTATTCAACCATATTGGCACAATGATTGTCCAGATATCTGGTACAAACTGAACCAACAAATGAATGAATGAATGAATGAATGGATCATATGTACCTGGAGGATTTGGTCCCAAGAGTCACTGGTAGACAAACGGAAGAGCGTCAGCATGGAGGCGCCAAAGGACAAAAAGTTGGCATGTGGGTCCTGCTGACTCAGCTCGTTGTCCTGGGTCCCAAACAGGTTCATCCCCAGAATGGCGTAGACGAAGAACATGAGGAACAGCAGGCTGCCCACATTGAAAACAGCTGGCAGGGAGCTCAGCAAGGTGTTGAATAGGGTTCTTAGACCCCTGCAGATCACACGTACAACGCCACATGATTATTTGATATTTTCTCAGGCAAGTGTTCAGTCGTTTCTCAGGCCCCTGCAAAACTAGCATCTGGCTTGTACTACCTACCATGCCTCATGGCATCATCTCCTTTTTTTTATAAAATATAATTATAATTAGCCTAAACCCAAATGGTTGCAGTGAATGCATAGTAGCCTGCTGCACACATTGGCAAGCCCATTCTCCCTGATCCTGAAGAGTTGCTCTGCACTCATGCCAGCAGGTCTAATTTGTTCTCTGCTATTCTATCCTTTGCGTCTGCAGAGTGTTCAACATACATTGTATGGGGTCAAATTGACTGCAAAGCGCCTGCTGACATGATGTGCATGAGACAGATTCAGCAAAGGTACTATTTAAAACACAGTAGTTGCGACATCAGCAGGTGGGTTGCACTGTGACGCCTGCAACTAAACTTTCACATGCCTTGTTTGACCTGCTACAACTCAAGCAAATCCACTGCCATTGTTTTATCTTGGGACAAATCTGCTGCAAACATGGCTTGTTTGCTGCCAACGTGGTGCAATGATAAGACAGCAGCTTGCAGCTTCTCTGCAGCGTATCAGCAGGATGCCGAGCAACATGTCTGCTGCTAGGCGTGCCAAACCTGTTATTGGACACACCTCACAATGGACTGTGCACAAGGCCTTACTGGGCGCATCAAGAATTGTTATTGGACACATAAGAACAACAGAGGTGGACTCTGCATATGACCTCACTTGGCATGCCAAAACCTATTCCTAGAGACATTGAAACAGCAGAAGCGGACTCTGCACATAACCTCACTTGGCATGCCAGAACTATTGTTAGACACATGAAAACATCAAAAATTGACTGTGCGCACGGCCTTGCTTGGTGTGCCAAGAACTATTATTGGACACACAACTTGACTCTGCATATGGCCTCACTTGGCATGCTGTCAGACACATGCAAACCGCAAGGACTCTGTGTAGGGTCTTACTTGACTTGCTGTAGCACCTTGAGCAGTCGCACCACTCTGAAGATCCGGAAGGCCGAAGACAGGCTGCTGACTTTGCTGGATGTCACCAGGATGTCAACCAAAGCTAAGATCACAATCACCAGATCCAGCTTGTTCCTGCAAAGACACATTTATTTGCTCTTTCATTTGTGAATTGTACGTCTTGTCAGAAATATCTACAACTCATGTTGGTCAAACGCATGAGCACAGTTGCCACCTGCTTCAGGTCATGCATGCCTGGGGCAAAGCGAGACAGAGCTTCAGGGAAGGGAAGGGAAGGGAAGGGAAGGGAAGGGAGAGGCGAGGGGAAGGGAAGAAAGAAAGGTCTCACCAGTTGTCCTTGATGTACTTCCAAGGTCCAAATGCTGTGTTCTTCAGAACTGCCTCTGCCAGATACACGGCTGTGAAGAAGATGTTGATGTCTGACAAGACATCGGTATAGGTCTCACCTTGATCCCTGCACAACATGGGGATACTAAAGCTTGCATGTGGCGCTTGCAAACTGCCATCGCTGTTCTAGGATCTGTTCCCATGCATCAAGACACCATTCTGAGTGTTTGTGAGCTTGCCGTGCATCTTCCCTAAGGAGTGGTACGAGTTACGCTGTCACGCAATTGGGTTCATCTCAGCAGAACCACGCAGAATCGGCTGTTGCATTGGTGTCCGTAACAATTCATGCAGATGATCAACAGGAGCTTTGAGCGTCACTGCCGTAAAGGGTCAGCGCCAAGGTTGATTTGCACCTCTTTGGTGCACCATGTTCGTCAGTGCTAGAGAGGCTGTAGCAGTAGGACACCAATCCAGCATGCATGTAGCATACTTATACGTCATGCACCAAGCGCACAGGATACAGCACTCACAGCATGTTCATACTTTCAAAGCATGCAATGCACGTGTAGGTCACGCATGCAGTATACAGCCTTCATAGCATGTTCATCAGTCAAAGTATACATCACACTTGTAGATTGTGCATACAGCATGCAGCATGCATAGCGTGTGCACGCCTTCCAAGCGTGCATCATACCTGTAGGTTGCGCAAATAGCAACCATGTTGAGGATGATCACGCACAGGATGGCTGGGTCGAACCACCGGTGAGTCACAACGTCAAAGCCCACACTGCAGACAGACACACCTCTCTGTCAGCACATGTGCAGTACATTTGGTATGCAACAGGCGCAAGCAGTCATGCGGTCTGGAATGGGTTGAGCAAGAGAAAGGAATGCTGTCGAGCAAGCCAACATTGAATGTGTTTGGCAGCAGATTTGAATACCTGCGGATGCGGTTCACAGGGTTGAGGCCACTATCCTTCTGGCCCTGCCTGGTAGTGCCCTTCAGCCTCAGAACGTCTAGCCACTTCTTCTGCTCATCTGTCAGCTGCAGAAGCAAAGCAAGTTTCGTAGTGGTCAAGGGTGCTCAATCGGTCAACAACAGGTTGCAAGTGCAACAGCACACTTCTGCTGCTCCCTCGGAATGCATCACAAACAAACAACCAGAATGAAGCTTCTTGTGACCCGACAGAACGCAGCAAGAATGCAGCAAGACACAGCTTAGAGGCTGTCTCTGCAAATCCAGATGACACAACAAAGCCTTTGCAATTGGGCAACATCCAGTGCCACATCCATTTTGCCCTATCTGGGCGCATTGCAATCAATCAAACCACACCAAAGCTCCTTTTGTAGCGACATAGCAGGGGGGAATATGCAGTGCAGCAGAACACAGCTTACAGACTGTCCATGCCGACCCAGAAGACGTATCAAAAGCTGAGGTGCAACGCAGCACAGCAGGCTCAATCATCAACATGTGCCTTCCTAGGGTCAGGTGCAAAGCACGCAGCATGCTCAGCACAGCATGCTTGCGCAGCATACCAGTGCTCCGCTACCCATCTGCTCAATCAGGCGGCAGTAGTTGTCAATGATGGCTCCTTGGAGCAGGTTCACCCAGAACAGCCCCAGAAAGAAGCAGACTGCCACAATGTACAGCCCTGCCCAGGGGTTGTGCCACAGCTGTGGCTGCTTATCAATTCCTGCAACACATGCCTTAGTAAAGCACGAGCAACAAAGGAGTCAGGTCAGTAGCTAACATGGCACTGTGTTGATGCCCAGAACAGCCCTGGCAGGAAGAAGACTGCATCCATTTACAAGCATCAGGGCCACAGCCTGTTTGTGCCTATGACACAAGCAATGTCAAGACAACAGAGAAGCCCACTGCTGAGATCAATCAGTTGATCAGATCAGCCAGCCTGTGCAAACAGAGGTATTGCATGACTCCCTGCAGGCAGCTTTGCACAAGTCCTACTTGGGTGATCCAAAACTGAAAAAAATGGAACAGGACAAGAGTACAGGCTGAGCAGCATTCAGACAGAGCGCAGAGCGTGTTGGAAGTCTCAAAGAGCTGCAGGCCTTCGATAATGGCAGGGCAAATGCAGCTTGAGTAGCATCATAGCAGCAAACTCCTGCCGATGTCTACTAATTTGTTGCTGATGTCTACTGACCTCCAGCTGGTGTCTACTGCTTTACTGCAGATGTCTACTGATTTCATGCTGATGTGTAATGATTTCCTCCTGATGTCTATTGATTTACTGCTGATACAAGTCTACTCAGTGGCATGTTTGCGCCGCTACACCAATGTCAGATGCTCTGCAGGATTCTTTCGTCGGCTGAAACTTTGCAAGCCACATTGACTATAACACACCTTGACTGCATGTGGCTCACACAGTGATGCTTGAAAGTCCTGTATCTTGCATGCATTGTGAAACATGCATGCGACTGTTTGTTGCATGCGATGTGAAACATGCAAGTGACTGTTGATTGCATGTGGGTTGAAACAGGCAAGTGACTGTTTGTTGCATGCACCAGTAGGGGCTTGTGGCATAAATCAGCTGACACACAGTCAGCAGCTGCTACAGTCACCAGGAAGGCACAGCCAGCTTAGCATCAGCACAGGTGAGTAGTCCCTGTAGTCCCCTCGAATTCATAGTACTTGTAGCTCACATTTGAAGTACCAGTAACCCAGATCTGCAGTATCTGTATTTCAGATTCATGGTGTTTGTACCTCATGTTTGAAGTACCTGTAACTCAGATCTGCAGTACCTGTGAATCAGGTTTGTATCTTTTGTAGCTCACGTTTGTAATACCTGTAACACAGGTTTGCAGTACCTATAATTCAGATTTGTAGCACCTATGACTCAAGCTTCTAATACCTGTAACTCACATTTGCAATCCCTGAACTCACGTTCGTAGTACTAGCGACTCAGGTTTTCAGTACCTACACCTCAGGTTTGTAAAACCTAAAACACAGGTTTCGTATACCCCTAATTCAACATCAGCACAGCAGTTCGTAATACCTGTAGCATCCATGAGGAAGTACGCGCAGTCATCCATATAGTTATCCATCACTGCTACCTCCACCACCGACAGCAGAGCAGACGCCATGTTGTCAAAGTTGTAGAAGGCGACCTGCCACTGCCGGATGGTCGCGTCGCCATCATTGCAGTTATTGTCCTGGGTGCCATTGCATGTGAAGGTCACCCCCTCAATGCACTGGCTTCTGTACTGTACGTATGAGCCATCAATCTCCTGCATTGTAACATGACATACTGCAGTTGGTGTCCTGAATACCCTTGCATGTGAAGCTCACTCCCTCAATGCACTGGCTTCTGTACTGCACATGAGAACCATCGATATCCTGCATTTGATGCAAGAAACTGCTGTTGAGTCAATTGATCCATTTCAAGTCAATGTTGTGCTGGTCGCCATGATGAGCATGGATTGCCATGTGGAAATGACAGTGTCACTGTACTGATGAATGCACCCTACATCTGTGTCAATGTTATGTAACACAACAAGAGGTGGTGTGACAGGTAGCATTGCTTGTGCTGCTGTTGATGCTTCAGTGGGCTTGGCTCACTGTGATTTGTTGTATAATGAAGCAAACAGGTAGCTGAATGCATCCCATCCCATCCCATATCATCACCCCAGATCACCCCACATCACATCACATCACATCACATCACATCACATCACATCACATCACATCACATCACATCACATCACATCACATCACATCACATCACACCACACCACATCACATCGCATCACATGACATGACATGACATCACATTATGTCTTGGGTGCAACTTCATCCTCAAGCATCGCATCACATGTGCATATGGTTTCAGAGCCGTACCACTTGATTGCAGGCTCCCAGCCTGCCAGCAAAGAGCTGAATGCCAATGATGGCAAAGATGACAAACTCAAATAGCCCAGACATGGCCACAGAGCTGATGGGTGGAATGGACCTCACCAGCGCCAACACCACTATCTGCATGCCCTGTGTGACACACACCCACTGCTACTGAGTAAGTAACAGACAACAGATTGCAGCAGACTCAATGCAAAAACTTTCTTCAGCACCATAATCTGCATGGCGCGTGTGACCCACACCCACTCAATGAGTAGCAAAACAAGAGTTGGTGTAGACTCAATGCAACAACACTCTTGCCCTGCATACAAGGAGCTACTCAGGACTGTATGTACCTGACTCTAGAAGAAGACACATGCTTGATGAATGAATAAATCTTGCCCTACATGCTTGTTCAGAGTGTCATGCGAGCCGCTTTCACTGGCCTTTGCATTTGCTTGAGGTATGAACATTCCACGACCCACTAGGAGGAGGAGCAGGAGCAGTAACATCACATCTTCAGCCAAGCAACTAGGCTGTACAGATGTGCCGGGATTGTCAGCAGTCTGGTCAAGATCAGATTGACATTTTGAAAACGCGTGAGTCACCTTGAATCTGGAGATCATCCTGAGGGGCCGCAGCACACGCAGCAGCCTGAGCGCCTTCAGAATCCCCACATGATTGTTGGGACTGGCAGTCGAAATGATCGAAGTGATGACCACCACGGCATCCAACTGGTTCCAGGGGCTGCGCAGATATGCCCCAGGATGCGCCACAAGCCCTAGGGCCACTACCTGCAGCCAGATTAGGACACCATCGTCTACTAGCCCTAAGGCACAATCTGCGACCAAGTCAGAACATTGACGTCAACTAGCCCTAGGGCCACTACCTGTCACCAAGTATGAAGTAGTTGCAGCAGGCTACAAAAGATACATTGGCAGATGCTGATGACTAAAATCATGCAGCATGAGTCACAACAGGAAGTTGCTGCAGAAGCTGCCAGAACACTTGGATGCAGCACTGCTACATACTCAGTACAGTGCTGGCACACCAAGTCGGTGTCAGGATCCCACCTTGAGACACATCTCAAGACTGAAGCAAGCCACAAAGATGAGGTCACAGATGGTGATGACATTAGCCAGGCGGGATGAGTCATCCAGGGAGGGCGTGTCCAGCGCCAACAGCACGCTTGACAGCAGGACCAGCATCAACACAAAACCCTCGAAGTAGACATTTGTGATGACGCGCATGCAGAAACGGCGGATCAGGCTGCGGTCTGTGAAGATCCCAAGGGACCTGCAACATGTGCCAAAACGGTGTGCTCTCAAATATGTGCGAAGCAGAGGAAGATTGGAAAGCAAAACCATGCCAGCACCCATGTAGTTCAATGACTACTGTGTGGTTTTAGGTGTGATCAGGTGGTTGTCTGTGATGAGGCATTTCCATGGGAAAAAAGGCAAGCAAAGGCAAGGCAAGGTGAGGTAAGGTAGGGTAATGTAAGGTAGGGTAAGATACGGAAAGGTAAGGTAAGGTCAGGTATGGTATGGCAAGGTATGGCACGGTAAGGTAGGGTAAAATCAGGTAATGTAGGGTAACCATGACCATCAGCATGCTGTCTGTAACACCTTTCAAATATGCTAGATCCAATGCCTGAGCATGTAGCAGGACTGTATTGACAAGTCAGTCAACGCAATACAAGTGCTCGCATGTGCATAGTGCAATGTATCTGATTGTCAGACACGCTGGCTGCATTGTGTGACTTTGCACACAAAAGGCATGTTGTTACTGTGCATGATGAGCTTGCATTGAGCCTTCGGCTTGTTGGTGTGAGGCAGCTTGAGCTGCAGGACATCAACCTGTCTGTCTGAGCCAACAAAAATGGTTTGCCCTAGGCCTGCTCTTGTAGACAGAAGCGTGTGTAACAATGCAGGTTGGGGTTGTCTCAACAAGCAGGGTGCAGTTTTGCTTTGTATCTCAGGGTAAGTTACGCAGGGGCGGTTCCTATGCAGCTACAGCTGCTCAGGGATGAGAAGCTACGTAGGGGTACAACAGGGGCAAGACAGGAGCGTTTACAATGCAGTAATCTTTGCTCAACAGTATGTGAGGGGCTACACAGGGGTGTGATAGGACCAAGAAAGGGGCGCTTATCATGCAGCTACAGTTGCTCAGGGGTATGTGGGAAGTTACGTAGGGGTATGACAGGGGTAAGGACAGGGGCATTGACTATGCTGTTACTGTTGCTCAGGGGTATGTGAGAAGTTATGCAGGGGCAGAGAGGGGTCAGTAGTGTTGCTCAAGGGTATGTGACAAGTTATGTAGGGGTACGACAGGGGTAAGACAGGGGCCTTTACTATGCTGTCACCGTCGCTCAGGGGTATGTGAGAAGTACGCAGGGGCAGAGAGGGGTCAGTAGCATTGCTCAGGGGTACGTGAGAAATCACGTAAGGGTATGACAGGGGCAAGACAGGGGCTCTGACTACGCTGCTACTGTCGCTCAGGGATAAGTGAGAAGTTCTGTAGGGGTACGATAGGGGTAAGACAGTGGCGCTTGCTATGCAGTTACTGTTGCAGCTACTGTCGCATAGGGTTATGTGAGCGGTTACGTTGGGTTTATGACAGGGGCAGGACGGGGTTACTTACACGTAATCGTAAGCTGCATAGGCTTGGGCAACAGCCCCTGCAAAGCCTGCCACCTCCAGGGACTGGGCTTGTCCCGGGTCTGTCTGTCCGTCTGTCAGTGCTTGATCATCAGTCATTGCGGCGGCTGCCAGCTGTATATTGCTGATAGATGCTTGTTCTGCATCAGCACAAGATCAGATTGTGACTGAAAAGATTGACGTGACATCAAACGACTTGGCACATGCTGCCCATTACAACGTGTATCATCAGGTCACTGCCTGTACTGTAACTATGCTGCTCATCTCATTGACTCCCAAAATGATCGGTGCCTAGAATCGGCCAATTGCAAAACATGTAAAAACTGAACCGTATTTAACTTCCCCCCCCTTTCTTGTGGGGGGGGGGGGAGGGGGAGGGAGGGTCAAAAGATAGGAAACTTCACCTTTTGTATATGCTTGTGCCGGGTGCACCTTAACCGCCATAGCTGCCTGGATTGCAGTGGTCTGATCTGCTGTGACGCACTATTTTCTATCACAACTTACATATGGTCACGTACACGGCATTCATGTGTACGTAGCTGTGTCTGTAAGCAATTTGTGAAAAATTACAAGGGCACACGCAGGTCAA
>JAABUO010005590.1_pt1 | contig 14586 bp, 27 predicted proteins | sample 5559291 | NCBI WGS metagenome assembly JAABUO01 (sample SAMN10711878, study PRJNA513372) | rock metagenome | isolation source: Antarctica rocks | place: Antarctica: Victoria Land, Finger Mt sud | reverse complement strand
CACTTAGGGCAACTGAGGCAGTGATGCATCGCTTTTTAAACATATCGACATGCATTTCCCATGTGCTGCAAGTTCATATGGAGTCTTGCTTGTTTCCTTCAGGCTGAACATACTGCTTGCATGTGCAGGGTGAGAAAGTCTCACAGTGACACTGCCTTGTCGGGCCTGGAACGTGACAGTGCTGACAAACCCTCGGCACTTGCAGCATTGAAGGCTGATGGCCTGCCAGGTGCCAGCTCAAAGCAGGCTGTGCAACCACAAACTGGGCTGGCAGAGCAGCCTGAAGCTGCAGCTGCACCTCAGGTGACTTTTAGAGGCTTTGGAAAGCCCTTCATGCTGTGATCAGCTTGTTGTGCAACTGTGTTATGGTGTACAAGGAGCAGCGCAATGTGTTGTGTCTGCTACCCTGGTGCACTGGTTGGGCTCCAGCAGTCTTTCTGCTGTGTGTTGCTGACTAGACAGGCAGAAGCAGTGTCTTCATGATCAATTGTTCAAACTGACCATGGGATAGCCGCGGCAGAAAGTTTCAGGCGCAGACAATGTCGCTGGATGGCTGCGAGTTTCGTTTCATGTATAAAGCGGTTGGCACGTGTCCCACAGGCTGGGACATGGGCCCAGCCCAAGAGGCGTTATGGCTTGCTGGGTCTCATGAAACGCAACAAGAGTGAGAATGGAACGCACAGCCTAGTCCCCACCATGTTTAAGCGCTTTCATGCACATGCACAGCAGGAAGTACATCCACAGCCCATTGCAGAGAATGGCATCGAGGACGATGATCATGATGATCTATTTGCTTCACCCAGGTGACTTACACATCATGCACCCTAATGATCCAACATTTGTCTCATGCGCTTTTGCCTAATTCAACAGTGGGAAATTATGCTTGTACATGTCTTCCTTATTTTGGTTGTTTGAATGCTGTTTGAATGCTGTCTGAAAGGATCTGGTGTGTGGCATCACTGATGAGGTCACTGCTAAGTAGACACAACAACAAAAGCCTGGGCAGCCCGGTATAATACTTGGCTTCTCATTAAATTGACGCCGAAAGGTGTAGTCTTTTCTTTTGTCTTTTCTAGACACAACAACAATCGTTACCCTGCAGGAGTCAGCTAGATGCAAGTAGCCCTGAAGTTGCCGTACATACGCACCAATCACCTTCTTGCCAACTTGAAACCCCTTCAACTGACATCCAATCTCAAGTGTCAGATGACCAACAGGCACCTGATCAGCAGCCCTTGCTGCATCAGCAGCCTGCCCTGCCAAAGTCGCCCTTTGCAGCCAGTGTAGACCAGTCGCCTGCTTCACCTGGCCATGCTGGCACTCCTCCTATGGCCATACCCATGGCCCATCTGCAACCAAACCTGTCCAGTTCTGCACCAACAGATTCACAGAGCCACATGCATCAATGGGCTGCCAAAAGGAGCAAAGCAGGCCAGGATCCCCCTCGCGAGCAGGATAACCAGACCAGAGCATTGCATGGAGATCAGGCAGATCAGAATGGAGATGCTGAAGCAGGCAGGGGAACACGCACAGCCTCCAGTCAGGCTCCCAGACTCTCAGCATTGCATGGTAGCCGCAGCAGGAGCAGAGGCAATCTCAGGTCTGACAGCAGACATAGCATCAGGTGGAATGACAGCAGCGAAAGCTTGGCCTGGTCGTCGCAAGAGGATCTAGCGCAGTTGCTGCCAGATCGGGCCTCAGCTGATGGTGTAGAGCGCCCTCCACAAGAAGGCTTCTCAGGTTGGAAGCAGTGGCTTCTTGTGCACGATTGGCCTGGCAATAGATATGCACACTGCACATGTCATGGTGATACTCTGAGTGCAAAGCTTGTTCCTGTATTAACGTGAGCAGCAATGAGCTGCTGGCACATCGGTTGCCTGCTGCATGCATCTCCATAGCCTGACAGACATGGCTGTAACTCAGCTTTGCTGTGCGCAGTTGACAGTGTTGGCAGGCATGCTGCAAATGGGTTTGTGACTTTCTCTGCACCGCCAACTGGAGATAGCGGTGCATTGAGGCCTCAGGAGAGCAAGAGACAAGAACATCATGATGGGGATCTGGTTGCTGCCGAGCAGGATAAGTAAATTCCTTTCTCACTTCCAGCTGGCATCGTCGGCACTGCTTGCCCTCACCCAATTGCAGCAAATGGTTGTGCATGGCACAGCAGGCATACAGATCTTGTTTACACCTTATAATGTCTGCATCTAGGCAAAGACATCGGGTTGTTGGGAATCTGGGCGGCGTCTCAGTCCAATTACATATGCATGTGACTTCACACAAACTTCAGTGGCTGACATGAGTGCTGCAGGGTGAGTGGACAGCATGACAGCCAAGGCAGTAGTCGTAGAGGCAGTCACACAGGTCATCAGCAGGGGAATGGGGCACAGCAGGAGCCCTATAGGCTGAGGGCTGTGGGGCACAGCCTTGGAGGGGCGTCTCTGCTCATCTATGCTGTCACAAGCTCCATGAAAGGCAAACCCACCCATCTGTCCCGCCTCATCCTCCTCACCCCTGCCGGCTTCCAGCAGAACTATCCCAAGGCAAGGCATACTGTCAGTACAGAATCAAGAGCAGTTGTATTTTGCTGCTTGCTATTGTTGGACCTTGACGTGGGCTGCAGTACATGGACCCATGGCCACCATTGAGCCCCATCAAAGGTTGCCTGACGGGTGTAGCCTCATGTGCCTCATGACACGCTGTCAACAAGGCAAGCTTTTGGTAAGGGCACGCTGGTGCCTGCTACAGGCTGCTGCCCCTTTCTTATGGGTGTTGCCGCCTCTGGTATGGGCTCTGCACTGGATCAGACCCGGGGTGGGGGCCGCCTGCTACATCCCCTCCTCCCTGCTGCGCTATGTCACCTTCAAACTGACGGTGGACATGCAGCAGATTCCTGCTTTGAATGAGCTGGTGAGGGCTGGCATCAGGGTACTGCTGAATGGAGACAGCAGCCAATGGGACCGGGCCATGCAGATGCCACACTACAACACACGCTCCATGCCCTCTATCTCGTTCCACACTGGCATGCACCTCATCCAGGTAATGCCTCTGCTGTCCCTCGCAATTTCAAAGCTGCTGTGTTGTTGTGGTCTTGCGCTGGCTTGCATACCTTTCTAGGGGCTTCATAAATGATGTAGGTGTGCTAAACACATGAGCAAGGAAGCCATCTGCCAGGCCTGTCAGCTTGCTCTTGCCTACACAGTGTTTGCAAGCACTGCAGTGTACGCAGTCTTGCCTTGTTGGCGTCAGATTTAGGGCCACACATAAATTCCGTGCCTTGGTTTGTCATGGTGTCTGTTTCAGGCCGTCTTGACTATGGTGATCAGGAGCTGGCTCTGAGCATCATGTCTCGTTTCCCAGCTTTTGCCACGCTGCAGTGCAGAATCAGATGATTGATGTTTGAACTAGCGTGCATATCGAGTTTGAGCTTCATACAGATATGCCCCCAGTTTTGCATTCACCAATTGATCAGTATACATGTGCTCTGCAGTGGATCCGCACTGGACGCTTCCAGATGTTCAAGTACAGAAACAATAAGTCCAATCAGGCAGTATACGGCAGTGATGAACCCACAGACATTGCTGAGAATTATACTTTCCTCAGGATGCCAGTAGACATCATGGCAGGCCGATCTGATGGTGTGATTGCTAAGGAAAATGTCCTTATGCATTACCAGAAGCTACAAGAGGCCAACTGCTCAGTCACGTACAAGGAATTTGATTTTGGACACCTGGATTTTACGTTTGCTGTTAAGGATGACTTACGGCATTATGTATTGTCAAGGCTGCTCATGGACTCGTGAGCCACTTTTGGACTTGGTATCACGAGTTCAGAACTCGTTGATGCCATGCATCAAATTTTGAATTATAGCTTGTTTGTGTGTGCAGTGTAGCTGTAGTCATTTGCTTTGCTTATTTGTAAGCTTCCTCCTCTCACATCAGGGCAGATGATGACATCAAAGCATGACTTCCATTTGCCAAATTGCAGATGGACGCGGCGTGCAGCTGCAAATGGCGTATGTAAAGTTTGACCTTCTGCCATTATAGCAGGTACGGTGTCTAGAGCAATGATGGCTGCCCACAACAGCATAGTCTCGAAACACTGTTGACCAAGGTACCCAGCCAGTCTCAAGCCCGTTTGATATGGTTGTAGATGCCTGCCTTGCACAATGCAGCAGCTTATCCATTTTGCCCTGGAAAGAACTGATATATTTTCTGAGCCTCCTCATTTGTTGCTGGAAGGACCCTCTTGACTGTGCGAGGGGATGCTGCTGAACTGCCCTTGCGTGTATCAGCATCAGCTACATGATCCTGGCTGACCTCGAAGACAAATGTCAACATGTTGGACATGTTGCTAGCAACCTGCTCAGGCTGAGCTACACTAGCCACCACCTCTGCATAGATGGTTGCCTACGCATGACACACATTCAACATCATGCATAGGCCAGGTATGGCCATTGTGCACAGCATGGGCTACAGACTAGTCCCCACGTCTGCATGAGCCATTTGCTAATGATTTGTCGCAACTTCACTTAGCCATGCCACAGCAAGCTTTGACTGCATAGAAACACTTTTGAACGTATGTGCATGCAAGATGCCACATGCTATCTGTGTGGGTATAAGTGTGGATACAAGTATGGATCGGACTGTGCCTGCAAAAGATGCTACCTGTGCAGGCCAAAGTATTGTCTGACATGTCAGCATGGGCCTCTGAGATATGAATATGTCGTGGTACCTTATTGGGGCAGGAGGCTGATGCTGCAGTGTGCATAATGCAGCTTCTGAATTTGAGCAGATCGCCAACATCAACTGGTCGCATGAACGTGACTTCATCCACCTCTTTGAATGTTGGTCGCTGTCCAGCAAACATGTAGGCTGTGGCAAAGGCTAACTCATACGCTCGTCTGCATCATGCCACAGGCGAGCTTATGAGCTTAAAACTGAACATATCACATGTAGAAGGGGATGCATGCACTACTCAAGCTGAAAACATTGTGCAGTCATCATTTGCATCTGGTTGCTTTACTGGTGTTGAGCCACGTGGACCTGGAGTGACCACAGCAGTCTCTGTATTATTTGTATGCACCTTGTGAAACACACCAGACTACCGTCTCCCAGGCTGTGATGCCATGCGGTGCAAAAATGTGAATGAGCGTGTGATGCGCTGCGTCGAACAGACAGACATCTCCTTGCTATGAGCACCTCACCTCATGATGAAGCCTCCAAAGACTCGGCCATGTATGTTGCGCTGCTGTGGCTGGCACACAAAGGTGTTTTGCATGGCTGTGTCGCGCATGAGCATGGCATTCCCAGATGCGAGGGAGGGCATGTCAATCATAGCCCTTGCCTCACCCAACAGCTGCTCTGCCCACTTTTGCTTTGCGTCAGTGCCTGAACCATACTGCTTTGGATCAGCCACACATACAAATCTAAACAAAATTTGATGGCTTGTGCTCTTATTCCATGGGCAAAGTGTCTGTTGCAGCCCGTTTATTCAGCACTGGCAGTTCTGGGATCATGTTGGGGTGTCAAAGAGGACCTGTACTCTGGACTTGGGCAGCAAGCATGGACCAGTCCTTTAGCAAAAGTCGCTCACCTTCTGGCTGAGCAGATGCAGACACATTGCGGGCTGCCTTGCGAGCATCAGCAACCGCCTGGCGCTCTTCAAATTGCTGCTTCTCCTCAGCGGTCTGAGGCTTGAGGGCATTGAGCTGAGTAGACTTCTTTGTCAAGGGATGTCGTGCCACAAAGGTGAACAGAGCCACCAAACTTGGCTCTCCTTTGCAATGCTCCTGTGTCAAAAGCAAGGGTAGAAGACCCGCCTGAGTCATGTGCCATGCACTCATGAGTTGAATCAGGACGTGCTCAGGTGATGAGCAATGATCGGTCTGACAGCAAAGCTTGAGCAGTAGGTGCATGAGTGCACCTGATTCAACTGCATGCGGATGTCCATTGCGGACTTTCCTGTCCACACAACTTGACCAGACACCTGAACATCCTGGTGTAGATCAAGACGGCGTCGTAAATGGATGGCATCAACAGATGCAGTCACCAGCAGAGGGAGCTGTGTGTCTGTGCGTTCGTCATCACTGCGTCAGGAGCCCAGTCTGTAGATTGTGCTTGCCCTTGTGAAAAATGACAGCCTTTCCTGACTCAGAGCTCCAGACTTGCTCACCAGTGTTGAAAGGCTATGTTACCAGCCAGAGAGTCGAGATCCTCAAGCAGCTTGCCAACACGCACTTGATTCCAAGGATTTCGATACTGCAGAATGGGGTCTTTTTGGATCTCCAGCAGGCAGGGCTTACACTGTCATGATCTGTGTGAGCCCTTACCTGTTCCTGAAGAAATCTATCGCTTGAAAACGGGTATGTCACCGTGATTGGTTGCGGTGGCTTTGCATTCAAGGCTGGAAGCGGCAAATGCTTGAGGCGATCTTTGTTTTTGGTCAATCGCTCTTGCCAAAGCTTTTTGGTGACAGACGTGCCAATCATGCCCATCACAGTTTCGTCCCCGCCCAACGCTGATGGAGTTATGTTGCGGGAAAATAGAAGGGGCCCATGACAGATGCCAACAAATGGTGCGTTGGCCAGAACGCCAGCATCACGCTGTATTCGGGTCAGCGACCTTAGCATGGCTGCGGCTGGGTTCAGGCAGATGTACACACAGACGGCCCAGAATGCCTTTCGAAGCACCTAGGCATCAGTGGCACAACATATGGAATCATGGTGTTCGCGCTGCCAATTGCACAAGAGCAGCGTGGTTTCGGAGCTGTCCACGACTTTTGGTGACTGCTGCTGTTAGGGCCAAATCGCTGTACATTTGCACTGGAGAGCTGCTGCTCCTGCACCGACTGCAGAGCTACATAGTACTCAACAGTGCACGGCTGCATGATTGCCTACATAAAGGAAACCAAAATGGCATTGGGCAGGATCGGATCAACTAGGTCCTCACGATTGACCCTAGCTCTCTCAGGCACTGTGCCGCATCATACCTCTCCCTCGATCTTGATAACTCACTGTGCTGCATGAAGTGCAACCTGTTTGTGACTAGAGTTGCAGTGACTTTCTGCTGAGGCGTGTGAGCAAAAGGACCTTGTCAGCAAGTTCAAGCTTTCTTAACAGCAGCCAAGTCGGTCAAAGATAGTAACTTCTCCCAGCTTCCTTTGAGCCCGCAAAAGCTTGATGTGATTGCCTGGTCTGCATGAACCAAATGCGCAGATTGTGCTGCCAAGGCAAGACAGCAGATATGCTTGCAGAGCTTGTTCGCAAACATTCTTATCAAATTTTAATAGTACACTTGTCAAGGCGCACCTGCATGAAAGTACTATGTGTGTTCCAGCAAAGCTGGACATCTCTTTCATCTCCAAAAGATGCCTTCATGCACATGCTGGTGCCAGCTTGCATTGCAGCTGCAGGTGATATATGCTGGAAAGAGAGCTTGCCAAAGAAGCAGTCAGGCTTCAGGCTGATTGCTGATGCAGCAGAGCCGTCTGAGAACCCAGATTACCGTCAGTTGCCAGGTGTTGTAATGTTGTGTATGAGTGTTTACGCATGAAGCTGCAAGATGCATGCTCAGAGTGCGGACAGAATTGATGCATAAGCACACAGGTTCAAGTTCAGACAAGTTCAAGTTCAGACTTATCTCTGCTGGTGCTGACGTCAAGCTGCATAAATTGCCTCCTGACTGTGTAATCATCCACCATCAACATAGCACCATTGCGTGACATGTAAACCACATTCTGTGCTGACATTGCATATCGAGCGTGCAGTGGCTACTGAGCTGGCGGCGCAGTCCAAAGTTTTTTGACTGTTGGGGTCAGACCTGGTCCAGCCAGATTCAACTTTGTCAGCCCCAAGATGGCAATGCCTGTAACACCCAATGCTCCTACTCGTGTTGCACCTGCACCCAGAGGGCACATGGTTGGCATTTGGGATGGAGTCAGGCACATGAGTGAATGAAAAATAAACACAGACATACCCAGCACAGATTTTGGTACATAGTCTGAGAGAACACTGTTGATGTGAATGTGTGAGTGGAGACACAGCGCAATCCCCAGGGCTGTGTCTGATGCCTTCTGTATGGTGGAGCCCTGCAAATCCTTGACCGAGTCAAGATGTGGTTTATGAACTTGATATTCGAAGCTGCCATGTAGACTGCATTTGAAATATACTTACATCTGGAGCAATCAGGGAAGCTGGCAGTAAACCTGCAACATGGCACAAGATAAAGTTCCGAGATACTTTGTCAAGTGTAACAAGCACAACTTGTAAGCACACCTGCTGAACCTATGATGGCCACCTCAGAGAAGCGTTGCATTGCTGGGCCAGCGGCATCAGCTGCATGCAATCAATGCGTTGTCAGCATAGCTCACGGTGCACAGAGAGGGCGTCCTGCAAGCAACACCACTTACCACGCAACACTTTGGTCATCACCGTCGACATCGCGCAGGACCGTCGAGCACGACAAGTTTGTGTTGCTCCGATCTGAAAAAATATGTGAAGAGGTAGTCGGAATCAGGAAGGCAATGTCGTTTGCGCTAATTCGCATGCATAGCAGGTTGCATGTTGGTCACTTGACGGAGCGAGATTACTAAATGTGACTGTGAACCTCGACCAAATGCCCACCGCATGCGTATTGCATCATGCTGAATAGATTCACCGCAATTCCGTAGCCTACAGCCCGATGGCATTGTCACGAGGCCTCAGCCGAGGACTTGGGCTCAGAATTCTCGCAAGTGGGTCTTCGGACGCCTCGATCAGTGTTGCAGCCAGTGCATCGGGGCAAGTCAGGTATGCAGCAACTTAGCTGCAGACAGCCACTACATCATTGGTGGTGATGCCCTTATCCAGCTCAAACGTTGCAGGGGTGGCAGTACCGTGCCCGAATTTTACGGCAAGCCTTCACCTTACTCAGCAGGAACAGGTTTCCTAGGAACTCCACCAGACCACCGCGAGGTAAGCCTATAGTATCGTGTAGTCTGCACATGTCCGTTCAGCTACACTGTTGGTATGCTCTGAACCAACGTTGTAGCATGTGTGCAGAGACTGGCAAAGCGCCCTGTATCCCCTCACGTGTTTGAGATTGATGGCAAAAGTTTTCACTACAAGATGCCAGTCAACGCAGTATCTTCAATCTTGAACAGAGCAACGGGATGTGCACTCACAGCAGGTCAGGCTTGCCTTGCCTGACTGTTGCCTGTGTTGCCTGCAATTTGAAGCCTTTTATGCCAACAAGTCGCAGAGTTTGTGTCTTTGAAAGTTGAGCGTGGCATGCTTACGAGACGGACTTGTGCTGCAGGTATTGGTGCTGCTGGAGCCATTGCTCTCGTTGGTGACCTTCCAGCAACTCTTGATGCATTCAAAGCTTCATACCCACTGCTTGTATACCCAACAAAGGCTATTGTTGCATGGCCCCTTTGCTATCACTACCTAGGAGGTGTACGCCACATCATCTGGGATAAGCACAGCATGGGCAAGCAGGCTGAAAAGAAGAGTTATCTAGAGAATGAGGCTGTTGACAAGTCATCCAAGCTCATTTTGGGCACCAGCATTGTTGCTACATTGGGCCTCACTGTCTTGCAACTATAGACTGCTTGCAGACAATGTGAAGGTGTGCTGTTTGCATTTGTGTGATACTACTCAGAAATCAAGATTTGCATCTGTGCAGATCATTCAAGAGCCTCAGTGCGCTGCCTTCCCAATGTACAAAACATTATTGTCTGTCTCTCCCACATGTATTAGTGCATGCGCATACAAGACTACCTGTTTGGACCCTTAATGTATACAATGCAAGCCAAGGACTTTTGCAAATACGCAACAACACCCTGAAAGACTTCACGAGAAACCATGCAGGATGCGTGTGTCTTTGCAAACAGCTGTACCGTAACGGACAATATGCTGTTATTGACGAGTTTGCATCGCAAGCACGCTCCTGCTCAGTCTGCGACAGTGTGGGGCTCGTAACTGATGTAAGCAACCTGGCAACAATGCAGGCTGTGATCATTCCATCAACCTCTGTTAAGGTCTGATGCCTGGTCACAGCCTGCTTCAGAGCGTGAAATCTCCCATCTATTGTGCAATATTCTGCCTACTCTGAAGCAAAAGATTCCTGAGCAGTCCTGAGGCTCATGCCGGACATGGATCTGCATTATAATATTGGATCAGATGCTGCAACTCTGCTTGTAATATGTCCATGTTGCTGGAGTAAGCGCCTCACTTGTTCATTGACCACACATATCTGGCTGTACAGACCAAGCAGCATGCTGCCAGTGCATGATCTTACACTGTACCTTGACGATTTGCATGGTCTAGACTCTGACACAAGCATAGCAAGCTTGCAATGCATGTCCAACACAGACAGCTGCTATGTCTATGAATACCCACAGCATGCAGACCACTGCATTGGTAGAAATGGAGGCCTCCTTAAGACTGCAGGATATCAAGATGCCATATACCTCAACAATGCTAGGTCTAAACAGTGCACAGCACCGTGGTATTGGTAGAGTATCCATCAACACATCTATGCAGCCTTAGACTTGGCCAAAGCTTCTCTTTGCACATATGATTTCAAGTTGACCATGGGAGCCAGCAACAAGATGGCCATCCCACAGGCAGCAAGCAGTGCTGTGAAGTATGCATTCCAGCCATGGTTCTTGACAATGATGGACAGGGGGACACCAGCGTTGGCAGCGCCTGTACACCAAACAGTTGTCGTCACATCTCTTATGTTGCTTTGCATAGACAGTTCCTTCACATTACCCTTTGATTGCATAGACAGCAGATTGCAGGCAAGCAAGGTATGCTGCTGAAACATCGATTGACATAAATGTGGTTGCTTATGTCGGCTCACCCAGGTACGCAATCCAGCCCAGGAATCCCTCTGATGCTCCCACAGATTCAGGGCCCACCAGCTCAGCACCGCACAGCCCAATCAACATCTGTGGGCCGTACAGGAAGAACCCAATCATGAAGACTGTTGCCCACTGCAACCATGGCAGAGTGGCAGGGACTGACCAGAAGGCTAGCAGCATGGCTGCCACACCCACTGTGTAACCAATCACAACCTGCAGTGGGACAAACAGGGATGGCATGCAAAGAATATCAAGGAAGCTGAGATGTACAACGAAGGCTTGCCTGCGCAGCCAATGAGCATGCAGTTGAAAGGCACGCCAGCACGAGCCTGTTGACCACAGTCAGCAGACGTGGCAATTCATTCATGAGGATTGAGCTTGCCTGCACACGCTTGCCCACGTTGCCTCCCTTGGGGTTCTTTGCGATCAGAGCGTCACTGATGCGACCTGCCAGTAGACTGCCAAACAGTCCACCCAGCTCCATGCCTGATACACGGAAGGCAGCGCTTCCAGCGTCTGCCACACCCTTAGCCTACATCATGGCACGACAGGCTTTTGCGCCGTGTCATTTGGTAACTACTGCCCAAAACAAGCACTGACCACAGTTCAGCAATCTGAGCAACAACCTGCCTGCAGACTTAAACAAAGCTTGAGAAGCAGTGAGTTGCAGCGGGAAGCAGAACATGTGAACTTGGATGGAAGTGTGCATCAAGCTGCAAAGCCTTTGCCACAGAGAAATTGGCTTGCAATCTGCGATTCATGCACAAGCAAGGAAAAGATAGCCCATACCTGCATCAGATAGAACACAAACCAAGAGGTGACACCTTGTCGCACTACATAGATGAAGAAGTACGTCAGGGCCATGCCCCAGATGTATGGGTTCTTCAGAACATTCTGTACAAGCAGCTGCAACAAAGACTCCTTCTGCTCTACGCCAGCTGCGTCCTTCTTCTGCAGGGCACACTGACAGCTAAGCAAAAGAGCGTGCTGTATCAAACAGCATCACTGGACCTAGATTTGGCAAAAAGAGTGCTCATAATCTGCATGTACTGCACCTTGTTGGGCTTGACAATCTCAACAGGAGGGTATCCAATCTTTTCTGGAGAGTCCTTTACAGCAACCAGCAGAAGCAGACCAACGACCACACCCACTATGCCAGGCGCCCACATACCTGCAAAACATTCACATGAATAACTCAAACTATGAATCAACATATGTGGCAGGAAGCCCAAACGATCAAGGAAGCAAGAGATGTACCATTGAGATATGCCTCAATACAAGAACAGCTGCACACCTAATACAACCACAACACAACAGCTTGCTCAATGCTTTAAAGCGTCTAACTGACGTCATACTTACCCCACTTCCAGCCGAAAGATCGAGCAGCACTTCCTGCCAAGATAGGCGCACCAAAACCTCCCAGGTTGTGAGCAATGTTCCACATGCCCCAGTAGGTGCCTCTCTCCTTAGTTGCAAACCAAGAGGTCAGGATGCGTGCACAGCATGGACCACCAAAGCCCTGCATATAACAAATGTGTCAGTTTCCCCTGGGCATGCCTGCCAAAGCAATGTTGCTAGAAATTGGCGGTGTTGGCAATATTGCTCATCACCTGAAGGACGCCATTGAGGGCCCAGAAGCTGCAGAACCAGACCATGGAGTGGCCGAAGCCAAACAAGATGTTGACGATGGCAGTGGCCATCAGGCCACCCGCCAGCATGACCCGTGGTGAGGTTCTGGCACCCAGAACACCAGACAGAAATTTGCTGAACCCGTAAGCTATGGGGAAGATAGATGTCATGGTGCCGACTTGGGTGATGTCCATCTTTAAAGCTGGATCGGCTGTCATGACAGGTGCTGTATATGTGAGACTGTTACGTGTCAGGTAATAGCAAGCATACCTGCAAAGAGCAAAAGGAGCAACATGTGAGCTCAACAATCTGTAAACGAGATCTTTCCTTACAAAACTGACTCACCCAATCACAATGCCAACGAAAACAACCATTCTTCGCCGGACAAAGTCTTCAGGATATGCTGGAAGATCCTGCAATGACTGCTGGGGCGAGCCTGATGTTGCAGGATTTGATGACTCCTGCGGTATCATGTCAATCAATCACATTCATACTGGTGAAGAGCGCATACTGGGTGAGGGTTTTAAAACATAGTCTGCACCTGGGAGCCACTCCCGCTTAGCGGCTGGTGGTCACTTGGATTGCCAACAGCACCCTTCACATCTGACTCGCCCTTGTTTGCATACGTCATTGCGTGGCGGGCTTTCCTCTGTTGAGTCTTAAGGCCTGCTTGGAGGCCTGAAGTATGCCTGTGGACGCAAGTGTATCAAGATCATGACAACAGGGCAGATCATGTTTGAACGTACTGCATCAACTGGTGGGTCCTACCTGTTGCACAGAGGCTTCAAAAGGCTCTGAGGACAGCTGTACCCTGGCACTCGGCATATGCGTTGAGCACAGACAGATTTGCTTAGCCTGAAACATGTTGTGCCTGACGCCCAGGAAGTCATGACTCTGCACGGTCAGTCACGCTTTCAGTGAAGAAGTGCTCAAGGCCAGGATGACAAGCCTCAGGGTGTCTGACCAGTCCTGAGCACAGGCAATGTGATAGGTTTGCAAAGTCGTTGTACACTAATCTGTCGTTCATCTGGACAGCCAAAAGTACTAAGTCAAAGCGCTATCTGATGGTGTATCAGCCGGGTGCAGGTCAATCAGCTGATCGATTTTGAACTTGGTCATCAAGTCTGAGACTGTGGGTGATACCAAGCATACTTGTACATGATGCTGTATGTCATGTTGCTGATAACCATTGCTTATGTACGCTGGATGAAACGCGAGGTTCCCACGCGAGTTTCAAAGGTGGAGAGGGGCATCCCGCCCGTAGCTCACCTGACGCTCCCAGACCAAGCGACTGTTCTGGTGGTCCTCAGTGCCACCACGCAACCAGCGTTAGCAGTCCTGCCAGGAGCTGACTGCAGGGTGTGCGACGGCACCACTATTTCGTACGGGCGCTCTAGACCGGATGAGCTTCAACAGAGTCAAAGCAGCTTCCTCTTCTTCATGCCAATAAAGTCATTGCCGCCCAGATTACCCATCAACCAAGGCAAATTCATGCACCTGTATGTGCGTGTCCATGCTTTGAGTCCAGCATACTGACAGGCACGCATATACAGCAAGGTATACGTACCGCATTATGAAAAGAAGCAAGCTGGCTAGCGGTGGCATACTTTTTCAAAAGCTAAGACTTCCTGTCTGTGTTAACATGCATATGCAATGCTACGATACTGAATATTATTTAATCAGGACAGCTGCAGGCGAGGCGTCTGTCACAATATACAGTCACGTTGACATAGCTTTGCAGTCACAAACCAGTCCACAAATGTTTCACAGACTCCTTCATGATCCCTATCATGCAGTGTCTAAATGTCTACTTCACATTTCATACATAATCTACGGCGCAGGTTTGCTTGATGTGCTTCATCAAGTCATGATTCATTTGCTAGCAGGTTTCAGTAAACTTCTGAGATTGGGTCCAGAGCAGAAGCCTTCATGTATCTGTCACCACACCTGACGCTGCCATCAAGTAAGCTATCAAGACGTTCATAAGAGCTGGCTCCATGCCATGAGCCTCCCCCACTTACTCTGTCATCAAACTGATCAAGGCTGTCTGCACTGCTGCTGCGCAGCATTTTCAAGAAGCTTGCAAATGACAAGCCTTCATGCATGCTTTGC
>JAABUO010005588.1_pt1 | contig 14589 bp, 14 predicted proteins | sample 5559291 | NCBI WGS metagenome assembly JAABUO01 (sample SAMN10711878, study PRJNA513372) | rock metagenome | isolation source: Antarctica rocks | place: Antarctica: Victoria Land, Finger Mt sud | reverse complement strand
GACCGCACAGTGCATGTATCCCACAAAGCTGTTGATCCTCCTGGCGAAGCCAAAAGTGATTTCGAAATCTTTGTGGACTATGCTTAACGTATGGATTTTAGAGACAGAGATGGCGAGCCTCTGCTTCCGTGGAAGCATGAACAGGAGGCTTTTGAGGCATGGAAAAGGATGTCTGCAGGGAGACCTTGTGACTACACTGGAATGACGTACGAGAGGCTGACTGGTGGATCTGGTATCCAGTGGCCTTGTAATAAGGGAAACCCGGAAGGAACAGAAAGACTCTTTACCAACGGTGCCTTTTATACAGACATCGAGAACTGTGAATCTTACTGTCACGATCTGGAAACAGGTGCTCCGCTTACCAAGCGTGAATATGGAACCATGAATCCACGCGGACGAGCAATCCTGAAAGCCGCAGATTATCTCCCGGTAATTGAGGGACCAGATGATGAGTATCCGTTGCAGCTTTCGACTGGGCGCTTGGTATACCATTTTTACACCCGAACCAAGACTGGCAGGTCAAAGGAACTTGAAGGCGCGGCGCCTGAGCCTAGGGTTGAGATATCGGAACAAGACGCCGCGGCGCTTCGCATTGAAGTAGGAGATCAAAGTAATAATTCGGTCAAGAAGAGGTGCCGTTCAAATGGCAGCTACTATTCGGAATATAGCGAAGGGCCAAATCTTCATACCGTTCCATTACGGATGCTTTGATGCTTCAAATAATGTTGTCAGGGCGGCGAACGAGCTAACTGAAGGTGGGTGATCGCTTCACTAAGTCAAGGATGGAACACTTACAGAATACGCAGAGCTATGGGATCCCATATCCAAGCAGCCCATGCTCAAGTCTGGAGTATTGAAAGTCGAAAAGTGCTCGAGTAAGTCCAATGAGATAGCGCCGGAAGTGAGAGAACAGCAGTCTCGTTCCATTCTCGTGGTAGAGAAATCGAAGCCAAATGCTAAAGACATCGAGGACCTCTCACCTCGAAGACGGTTCCTTGACCATTGGATGATCATTACTTTGGAGGCGATTGATATGCTTGTTGAGATCTGCGATAGGTTGATACCAGAACTCATACATGATCTTGAGGTCAACTATGGCATTAAAATCCTACGCCGCATCTCGGAAGATATACGGAGCACAACCCAACCATATGCCCCAACAGAACAGGTGGAGATAGAGACCACTAGTAAGGGTACATCTCGTACCCTGTGTGACACACTTTTTCCAGAACGCCGCCAAGGATGGAACCAAGCCTATCAAGCTTTGGTGGCTTTACAAGGACTTCAAATGTATCTGGGGCATGTGCATGGGTTGCTCGTAGCCTTGAGCCCTACGAGTCAAGCCATGTGAGACGGGGCATTCAACCAGGCTGTGGTATCCTGTCAAACTCAAGTTGAGAGACAGATGTCTTGGGTTAGGCAACAGATAACAGTCAGAAGCCCCCCAGACGCTGCTGATTTCGTCAGAATATAAAGGTGACAGTAATCCTGATAGCTCTGCGATTGATTAAGGTTGAGTCGTAGAGTTCGAAAGGAAGTGGTGACATAAACACCTGTATATGGCTAGCTAGCTTTTCCAGATCAGATACGATTAAAGTTTTCGACTAGAATAGCAGAAATAATGTCAGAAGATTCTCCTCCAATTCAAGAACATTACTTTCTTTTCGCCGACACTCGGGGCGTAAATGAGCCAAAAATTACTACCATGGCGATTTCCTATGTAACAGCTCTAACCATTCTTCAAGATACTGCGAAGGAAGTCTTTGCAAACTTTGATGTGGATTCGGATGAATTATCGATAGAGGAAGCAGTGGGGAGGCTATCCAAAAATGCCGTCTTCAGTCTAATATCAACTCCTACAGCCGACACTTCAGCTATGGACGGATTTGCTGTTATTCCGAGTTGCACACAAGACGCATCTGATGCGGCTGGAGATAGGTCACTTGGAGAGCCAACGGAAATGTGCAAATGTTGGCAGCTGGCTGAGACTGAATTCTCGCCCTGCATCGAGATCGCCACCGGAGCCCGATTTCCTGCAGCACCATATGATGCTTGCATCCGCGTCGAAGACACACTCTACTTACCTAACCCTTGCTTGCAGCCATTACATAAATGTCCATATCAGTGCATCAGAACTGTAAAGCCAGCGAAACCCAACCAGCACAAATGCCCAGCTGGGGAGGATTTCTCCGAGGGCCATGTTGTGCTTCGCGCTGGAGAGACAGTCCGGCCGCAGCATGTCATGGCTTTGGCCTCTGTAGGCATCAGTGTGATCAAAGTTAGATCGAAACTACGGATAGGCATTCTATCGACGGGATCTGAACTTGTTCAAGTAGTCACCCAAATAAATGGTATTGAAGATTTTCAAGTTCGAAACTCGAATGGACCATATCTTTGTGCAGCAGCAAGGTAGAGGGGCGCGCGAGTAGACTTCATCGGCATAGTCGAAGATGATATCGACGAGTTCCGTCGTCTTCTGAAAGATCCTTTAAGCAAACAGCGCTATCATGTCATCCTCACCACTGGAGCGGTTTTGGTAGGTAAATTCGATTTTGTAAGGGAAGGCATTGAGGCAATGGAGCTCAGGTCAGATTCCACAAAGTCTCTGGTAAGTCTTCGTATCATGAGACCGGCAATATACCGGTTAAGAATCTAATAGGTATCAAGTTAGGCCAGGGCATCCCATCCTCTTCGCCACACTACCGCAGCAGTCACATGGCGTGTATCAAATATCGCACAAGGCAAACGATACTGAGCCAACTCTTTCTTCGGCTTGCCTGGCAATCCTTTAGCCAGTGTAGCTTGTTTCCGGTTCTTCGTCGTTCCCTACATGCGATTTCTGCAAGGACAGCCTCTGGAGATTCCACAGAAGGTCAGGATAAGACCTCCACTGTCACCTGAAGGTTCAAATTTAAAGATGTTATCGCTGCCTCACCATGATCACTTCCGTCTGGCAAAGAAGCAGCAAGACTCGGAGATAGCGGAGGTAGAAATAATAGCGAAGCAAGGAGCTAGCTTGATGAGACCTTTGCTCGAAGCTGATTGTTGGGTACTTATCCCGGGAGGGTCTGACAAATCTCTAGGATATGCATTCGAATCTTTGCCTTTGCATCCAACATCATAGGGAATCCTGGCGGAGGTTATAGAAGCTAGCCAGGCTTGACGTAGGATGCGGTCAATTCTCTATGCAGGCCGTTGATACATATCATACCTTCGGAAAGGCTCATATACCCTTCACACGGCACAAGCCATGAGTCTCCCAAACAAACCATGGAGCCTGTGGTCTAACATTAAGTTTGGCTCAGTCCCCACCGCAGATGGTTCCTTATCCTTTATCTTCTCTTAATATATCTAAGCTATCCCTTAACGAATTCAACATGGCCATCCATTCCTCTTGAGTATTTGCCCCTTTGATCCATGACTCCACCCTCGGCTTAACCATTCGCCCTCGCAATGCCTTCACCACCTTGCTTGGGCCTGTGTTTCCCTCTCTTGCATTTGTGTCGAGCCTCGACAATGCCGTAGGACCCCATATTCCCAGCAGCGGCTCGCTCCATCCTTGCGCGTTTACGAAACACGTCACCGGCTCCTCATAAGCTTCATACAATTGCCGTAGGGTGTCGTGTGTAAGGAGGGGGTAGTTGCACGCTAACACCAGCCAGTGAGAGTCAGGGTCGTTGTGGTAAGCAGCAACCAGTCCAGCGGCAGGGCCGATGCTACTGTCCTTTGTCCCAGCACAGTTGGCAACGTAGGGACTCGATTTGCCGAGACTTGGGTCATCGTAGAGTTAGTAACCCGCTGCTGCCAGTACTCGGAAAGATTGAAGCTTGCAGCCTGTCCTCGTCCGTGGACGTAGATGTAGACTTTGTTGGTGGGGTTGCAACAGTTCTGGAGTAGCTCAAGGGTGTAGAGGTAGAGTGGACGGTCGTACAGGAGTAGAAAGGTGCTTGGGGGAGCCCATTCGTGAGGAGCGGCCACCAGTAAGGAGGAGAGGTTTGAGAGAGGAAGTTGGTAGCGACATCGCTCGAAGAGGAGAACCTGTTAAGTTCTCAATAAGCTACCCACAATGAAACCACGCCGGGATTGATGGTGGTAAAATGAAGCTACAGGAGGATGTTTAGGGCAACAAAGGTTCAAGAAGCGGATTTCTCCCTAGTACATTCGGCACTACTCAACAAACCCAGAAGCCGGACACGCTAGTATTTCTAGCCACGCTAGACCGATCATAGCATCAAGCTAACTTAATATAGCTAGTTGTCCGCGTTCTTATCCTTTCCATCCTTTTAACAGCAACAGTATGGTAAGTCCTTGACTTCCAGCACTCATTGTCTTTCCCTTCAGAAGATTCCTTGAATACTCTGAGGTCAACTATGATTCTTCAAAATTCTAAGTTTAGCGCTGAATCGATGGCAATTTCTGACCGGAAATATAAATGTTGTTAAGTCCGAAAAATCCGACTTTGTCCTAAATCCGAACATTGCCAGTGATACAAAATGGGAGAAAGCCTCTGGTCCAACTCGCATAGAGCATAGTCTGTGTCTACCGCCTTTTTTTTTTATCATGGCCAAACCTCTCGAATTTGACGATACCACAGACGCTTCAGCAGTGGCAGCCGCATTTCCTTCGTCAGTCGAAGGACGGGTCTTCCTTATCACTGGCGTCTCCTTGGGTGGGATAGGTGGTTCGACAGCCAAGGCACTTGCCTCACAGGCCCCCAAACTCCTCATCCTAACAGGTCGCACAAAAGAGAAGGTGGATGCCGTCATAGAAGATATCCACACCCAATTTCCAAAGGTCGCTTGTCGATTCTTGCAGCTCGATTTGTCGTCTCAATCTTCAGTTCGGAGGGCTGCCAGCGATATTCTTAGTTATGAGGATGTAATTGATGTGCTGATCAACAACGCTGGCGTTGCTACTATTGAGAAGCGTACCCTGTCAGAGGATGGAATCGAAGTACAGTTTGCTACGAACCACGTCGGCCACTTCCTATTTACGAATTTGATTATGCCGAAACTCATCGCAGCAGCAAAGATGTCTCCACGAGGCTCTGTTCGGGTGGTGAACCTAGCCTCGAATGGTCATCGGAACAGCCCCGTTCGTTTCTCTGATATAAACTGGGAGAAGACCAAGGATGAAGTTCCAGTGGACGAGCAGCCTGACTATGACTTTTTGAAGGCTAGGACCACTATCCCTACAGATCAACCATACATCGGTATGGGAGCATACGGAGTTTCCAAGACAGCCAATATCCTGTTCACCTGCTCTCTCGACCAGAGATTGAAAGCCGTTGGCATCCGAAGCTATGCTGTACATCCGGGTGTCATTAATACTGAACTCCTGCGTGATATGAGCCGTGAGGGTAGTGAAGCAACCTGGAAAAGACTGGCGAACTCATTGAAGACACTGGAACAAGGTTCTAGCACTACTTTAGTTGCTGCATTGGATCCGAGATTAGGGGTCGCAGAAGAAGGGGTGTACATGAGCGATTGTCACTTCGCAAACGCAGAGGCTTGGGCAACTGACACTGGTATGGCTGAGAAACTATGGACTATGACCGAGGAAATGGTCAAAGAGAAGTTCAACACCAATTTATCGCAGCATTAGAATGAAGTATCGAGCGACAACCGTCAGGTCTTCATTTCTTATGACGATAGTCAGCTAACACCCGTCCAAAGATAGCACGTAATTAGTCAGCGAGAATGGGCATGCGTAAAGTTGATAAGGCAATCAAAGACAATTGCGAGAGACCAAGCTGACTACTTCTGCATTTTTGATTCTTCACAAACCTGTCTTGATACTACTTCTATGATTGAGGCTCATAAAATACACTTTGGATACTCGACAAAATTTTGTTATAAAAATGTGCATCAAAAAAGTCATTACCTACGATGGTCACCTCCATAGTCTTGATTAGAACGATTGACAGATCATGCAACACTTGTTCGTACCAGAGAGACACCGAATGGTGATTGGTCATATTAGGCGTGCCGCAGATGGTCGTTTCATCTTTTGCTCCAAGAAGATTTGACTGTACTGCTTTGCGGCTGTGAGCTGGCGACTTGAAGACCTGCTTTTCATCAAATGCTATGCCTTTATTTCAGAATGTCTTTCCCGTGCCTGTCAACTGATTCTGTTTCTTGGTGCCAAGAGTTTTTTAACACTTGAGTTGAAGGATGTTTTCTGCAAGATGTCTTTGGCTTGGCGCGGCTATACTCAGATTGTTAATCACATCTGCGTCGACCATAACGTACACACCGATAAAGCCTCCATCTTACCCTATCGCTGTGAGGAGTCCATATCTGTCCGGTAGGTATTCCAAAATGCTCGTAAGGATCAAACTAATTTCAGTCGTCCCAGCATGGCTTCCTGGCAATCAGGTCGATTTGCTCCCTCATTCCTCACCATAATTCTGGACTGGCGGACAAAATCTTATCTGGGGTGTCCTTGGCCGTGTAAACGTCCAGACATATAACCTATTCGGCATTTATAACGAGCAAAATCGAAAAGATGCTACTGTGAAGAGCGCTACATACACCGCAATTCATACAGTCTTCGTACTTACCGCAGGAACGGTTACTTTCGTATTTGATTTCTTTTTACCGAGTTCGCCCGCTAACTTTGTCCGCCAAAGTCTGCCTTTCTCTTACTTAACGATCACCACTCCGGCTGACGTTCAAATCTACTCGGACATTGATGATACTTGGACTGGCCAGAGTGGCATGACAACGACAGCTCACCATACAGATGGAGCTGAGAGACTGTATATCATGTCTGTCCGGGACTCTTGGACCTATGGGGAAGAAGCGGATATGGCTTTCTGGGGAGACGTAGTCTTTGCATCGCGACTTCTACACCCTCACGATGCTTCGAAACTGTCCTCAGCACTTGGAGATCACCACACAGTCCGAAATGAGTTCGTCAAAACTGATGTGGCGAGCTCAAACCAAATAAACTGGAAAAATCCCGGGCCCAATGGCGATGTCGTTGCCTTTTCTCACAATTTCAGCACTGTTACAGGCACCTAATCGGCCGAGTTTGCTATTGGATACTCTCGTGAGAAAGCAATCAATTATTTTGGAAATCCTCAAACTGGATATAATAGATCACAGTACCCAAATGAGGTTGCTGCGTTGACTGGCTTCTTCGATGACTACTCGGCTGCGCAAGCTGAATCACAAAGTTTCGACAGTAAGATCATTTAGCGGCATCAGCTATTAGTAAGAACTACTCGGACATTATCAATCTCAGTGTACGTCAAACCTTTAGTAAGTTAAATATTCCCACAACAGTAGTCGCCATGGCTTTTCGCTTGACGCGAAGCCAGTACAGTCGCTGCTAAATCGTCTTAGGCGCCATGGACTTGACAATCCCACTCTCAACCCTCAGCACGAGTAACCCCATGGCATTCATCAAAGAAATGTCCAGCAACGGCAACCTTAATACCACGGACATCATTTATCCTGCATTCCCCATGTTCTTCGTGCTGAACTCTACGTGGATCAGAATGCTCCTCAAGCCAATGATGGGTTCTCTAGCCACAGGAGGGTAGCCAGATCCTTATGTCTTACATGACATGGGGTCTCACTATCCTAATGCGACAGGCCATACAGGAGCGGATTATTCGGAGAAAACGCCTATTGAGTCGACTACCAGTCTGATTATTCTAGCCAACGTTTATGCCCAATCTTCTCTGCTGGTGTTCAGTGGGCTAAGAAGCGGCAGGGAATGATTCAGAAATACACTGAGTACGTAACATCAATGATATATTCGAGATTACCATTTTCTCCTATTCGAACACGCACCCGCAGCTACCTGGCCTCTCCTCAAACCCTGCCACCATGCGGTACAACAATCACGCCGCCCACCCAACATATCAGTACCAACCCCCCGGCATTCCTCAATATGCCCTCTCAGCTTGCCCAAACTGACGCCATCCCATGCACTGCCAACCAAGCCCACCTCGCCATCAAACAAGCCATCGCCCTAAACGCCTTCGGAACCCTCTACACCACCTCCTCCAAGCCAAGCTCCTACACCTCAGCCGGCCACGTCGCCGCTTCCGCGCTCTCCAACCCCAGCTTCGCAACAATCGCCTCAACCCCCTCGCACTTCACCCTCCACTACCCGAACCCAGATTCAAAGCCTTGGATTACAGCCTGCCACCTCTTCCCGGACATTCTACTCAACCTCAACGCCTTCCCCACATCAACCTACGCCTCTCAATCCGCCTTCTACCCCACCGTCCGCGACGTCGCGGGTGTGCCCGTCCAATCACCCGTCCCTGACCCCGCAAACCCCTGGGCAAGGACAGATATCATGCTCTGGGCCGCCGCCACCGCCACGAATAATAAGACCAGAGATATGTTTACCAACGATGTTCATGCGTATCTAGTAGGAAACGGGAGCAGGACGGTGCCGTTCGGCGATCGGTTTTATACCGGTGGGGCGAAAGCTGGGATGGAGTGGGGGTGGAGGGCGAGACCGGTGGTGGGAGGGCATTTTGCGGTGATGGCGAGTGAAATGGGGCCGAATTCAATTTTGGTGTAAGGAATGCACGGGGGTGTGGGTGCAAGAGTTGAGTGGGATGGGGTTTGTGAGGAGTTAAACTAGGATGTGTAGCAAAGTTCGAAGATGATGATTTGGTAGACGTGACGCTGTAAACATGCTATATATTGTTAACAGTGAAAACATCAGGACCAAATTCCTGAATAGTCGCAGGAATCAGATCTTTACAACAATTATATCAGAAAGGTTTAAAACCTTGTTAAAACCTCTTTGATTTAATAATAGAAACGAAAGAATACCGAGTTAAATTATGAACAAAGTAGAATTCATGCAGAATGAAGTGAAATCTAACGTTTTCATTCAGAACTTCACTTATCTTCATTCAGTTGTACCAACTACAACGTTTTTCAGATCGTTAAGAACTAAGATTTATATTCTACGACCTGATCATGTATGAACTTAAAAAAAATCATTACATGCTTTACTATCAAGACACGTAAGTAAAAACCTTCCCATACTGATTTTCTTCGTTCGTCACATCAGTGTAAGCATGATTCTTAAGCCTAGGTTGACTTCTTAAATTCTTTCGAGCTAATTTCTGTGTTGTTTTCCTTAATCATGTAAAGATGGTGTACTTTGTGCACGACTTAACAGCTTAACAGGTTAAGCGAACCTAGCTGAGCTATTAATTATCAGGAATAGTCGAGTTCAGAAGCAATTTTAAGACAGTGAAGCATGTTTCGACAAGGGCAAAGGGGAAAGGAGACACTTGAAAAAGGGTCAATCTTAACTAAAATCCAACTATCACTAGGGTTTTGTTTGTCAACATATCTTTATCCTCGTAGGTTATAGAACACAATAATCGATGGGTGCAGCAAAAGTCTTCTGTACGTAATATCATTATGTTCTTCGTTACTCGAAACGTACTGTCGATTGAATGTTGAGAGGTTTTTCAGCGGTGCAGGATCATATGCAAGCTTCAGCTAAGAATCGCGTAAAAGACTGTACGTTAAATTCGATGCCATAAAACTGCAAGACTTTCGAGCACCGTTGTTTTGACATTTAACACCACAGACCAAAAATAACTGCGTAACCTGAATATCAAGGTCCGCAATATATTCTCCACATTAGAGACTAATATTCTAGCTAGATTCGACAAATCAATTGAAAATAAAATGTGCGAGCTTTCGCCACTGATTTCTTATGTAACGCTGGCGTCCAAGGTGATGGGATCTCCTTGCATTCACACGAGCAATTGCCCGGCCACATTTTCCGGGTTAACTCTGAAGACCTTGGCAATTGTTGGGTTTCTGGTCAAGTTTGGAAAGATATTCCCTCCTCAAGCGGATCTCTCAACATTCGATCTCCGAAAGCCAGTGATATCTTCATTGGGTTCAAAGAAAATCCATGCAGTCCCAGTGGCTACTGTAGCAAAGGTCTTGGAAACCCTCGGAGCGATTTTGTCTTGCTGAGCGCCGTTGGCCCCAGCCGCGTTGCAGTGGTTTATCCAGATATACCAGCCCGCAGAATGTACAGCGTTTTCCCGACACTTGTTAGGGGGGATTGACGACTTAGTGAAGGCGTCGGCCTGAAAGGAAGTCGCTGATTTAGGGTAAAAGACTGTATCATCACCAACACCATTGCCTTTGGGTGGTTCGGCGATGGCGACAATAAGACTGCGTAACTACGCCCGGGTTTGATTAAAGAGAACCTTACTAAGGTGATGCCTCCGACTAACGATCCCCCTTGGCCAGGGAGGAAGTGATCTGAAATAGCTTTCCTCGAAGTATTTCGTCTCCTCGTCATCACGCCTTTCATTCCTCCGAGGATTCAATTGGTCTGAATGCTTCGAATCGAGCGTGATTTTAATGACAGGTCTTGGTTGTATTCATTCTCGAATCCTCCTTTCACGCGACAATACTCGCTGATAGATTGTGTTTCTGACATGACAACGACAACCATTATTACTTTTACTTCTTTGTCAATTTAAGACCGTGCAATCTGCAGTAATTATTGGCATTTGTTCCTCCATTCACTTCAGCGCTATCCTTGAATTCTCAATATCCCCTTTGTTCAGAAATATCTTGGCCCACAGATGAGTCTCTTCATGTCCATCCTAGGTTATGCAATTCCCTTAAACCGTAACGAGTCCAAGGTCACCTAGACCTTGCCCAGAACCCGATTAAAGACTTCCTGCGTATGCTCCCAGATCCTCTTCCCCATCTCCTGCTTGCGATACCCCTCCAATAAGTTCTTATCTCCAATTGGCTCCCCGACACGATTCAGCAAGTAACACCCACTCCCCTCCTTCCAATCCGAGCCCCTTGCTACCTTCACCCCCTGTGGCAACGTTACCGCCCCACTCGGTGGATCCCTCACTCCCGCCGGCGGATACCTGGCAGAAGTCGCGTGAAACAGATGGCGCTCCCCGGTCTCCTGCAGACTGACGGTAAAAAGCTTCGTGAGGGGTAGCACACCCTGCAGGAACAGAAACCGCAAAGGCCAATACCAGTCCTCGGCTAACGTAGCGAAGGCGCCCGTGACGACGATCCCAGGGAAGACGTGGACGCAGCTGATGGACGGGTGGGATGAAGCGACTTCTGCCAGGGCGAGAGTGTTCATGGTGGCGGTGTGCATAGCGGCGTTGGCCATAGAGAAGTTGTGCCTGAGCTCGAGGTCGGCTTCGATGAGGCGGCCTTCCTTGCCGGCGCCGTGAATGCTCACAATGCGGGAGGAGGGTGAGGACAAGAGCAGCGGAAGCAGGTTATGGACGAAGCGCATGCGGATGTAGTAGCGGAGCGAGATTGTATCCTCTAGTCCGTCGGCGTTGTCTGCAATTCATATCGACGAAGATTTGAAGTCAGACCTTGATACTCTTTGCTTTTGCTCTTTTCAATTGATTCAGGTCATGAAGAAACAGCAAATCCAGTCTCTTTTCCTTCCTTTTGTATTCCTCACACGCCGCATCCACGTTCTTCAGCAGCGAAATCTCCGCCCTGATCGGCACATAGCTGCCCTGCGGATTGATTCTCTCCAGGTCCCCTATAATCTTCAACAGCTTGGCCTCGCTTCTCCCCACGATGTATACCTTTGGCCGATTGGAATGCTGCGCGTACTCGGTCAGAGTGTGCAGGGCGATGCCGCTCGTGGCGCCGACGAAGAGGGAGACCTGGCCCGGGCTGGTGGACCGAAGGGCCGCGTTGGATTCCTGCACAGACTTGAGATTCACCATAGCTGGTTGGCTGGTCGGTTGGTGGTGGATATGGTGATCGTAGAGGTACGCTGATGGTGGAGCCTCTTAGTTTGCTATTTCGAACAAAGGTCGCCGTTGGATTCTTGCCCTAATCTAGAACCACACAAGAACGGGTATCCTCATTAAGCTCGAGGCCTAGACATCAAGCTTCTGCTCTTGAAAAACGGGGGAACGATGTTTTAAAGTCCTAGCAAGAGGCGCAACGGAGATGGGACAATTATTTCTCCCATGATTCGTACGGACGTAAGAGTCGGGTGCAAGAATCACCGGAGGGTTCAAGCTCTGCTGAGGGCGTTCCGGTGCTCGAGCTTCCTTATCGCTCATGGTAAATCCTGATAAGGCTGAGCGCTCACTGTGGGAACTACTCGTGGTGGAGTACTCGCTGTGCAATCTCCGCAGCTGCTGTAAGTGAGCACTGAAATGAGGTATTTTTGCTTAGTCATCAGAGTTAGTAAGCTAGGTGTTTGTTACCTAGCGCGCTATTCCTTAAACTGACATTAATCCTGCCACCTCAGAATTACGATCACTAAGTCTAACTAAGCACCATCCGCAATTTCGTGGGCTCCCTGGGCTCATTGGGCGAAAGTCCGAGCCCAGCAGCTCTCAGAGGATTGCCACTAAGAACCCTGAGCTTTCTGGGCTCGACGCATACAGCCCTACAGTTAGTCCGCAAAAGTCTTCGGCACGACCCAATATTGCCCCACCATTAACATTAACCCATCACGCGCGTTCGAATACCAAACCATCAAAACAAGCCGAAGAACTTTAAAATTTAAGCTACTAATTTGCTAGTAGCAGCTCTGCAAATCTCTTAAAATATTAAATTTTTAATATTTAGTATGCTACCCGTTTGCACGTATAACGGCCTGACACCTGCGGAGCATTCGCTCACACTCTTTATAAAATCTGAGTTAATTTAATTTTAACTTCGTCGTCTTTATTCTTTAATGAATTTAAATTTAAATTAAACTTTATAAGCTTTCTTCTTTAACAAAGCTTAAAGATTTTTAATAAGGTTTAAATTTAAGCTGTACGAAGATTACTTTATAACTTTTATATTCATTTTCTGAAATTAAAGTTTCGTTTTTTTAATTAAATAAAATTAAAGCGTTATTCTGCATAAATAATAATTTTAACTTTTATATTTTAATAAGATTATCTTTTAAAATCTTTATGTAAAAAGCTGCTGAGTATTCGTGTTTTTTAAATTCTTAGTCGCGTTTTAATAAATATAAATTTAATCTTTTAAAATCTTAAAAAGTTTTTTAAATTATAATTTAAAAAGGTCTTTTATTAAGAGTTTACTGAATTTTATTTATATTTTATTTTTAATTAAAAATGTTAAAAACTTACTTTTTATTCTTACTCGATTTTTAAGTCACGAAAGCTTTATTTAATTAAATTATCTTTCTTTACTAATTTAAAGTTTAATATTCATGTTCTTAAACTTATTTTAGTTTAATAATTTTAAAAGTTAAAATATAAACATTAAAGAAGAAGTTAATAATGTATTTCGTAAGCTTTTAATGCGCGATAAAGAATATTCTTATTAATATTAAAACTTGTATCGCGTTTTATTCGCTTTTAAATATTTTAAGATAAATTCATACATAATAAAGTAAAGCTTTAAATGCTCTGAGAATAATAATTAAAACTTTATTAAAACGTAACTTGTTAACTTTTAAAAAATTTATTTAAAGTCGTTATTATTATTATTATATTTTATACATTAATATATTACTAATTAAAACTAGCTTATACGAATTATTTATAAAGTTATATAATTAAAAAAAATCTTTAAAGAAATAAAATTAACTCGCTGCTAACGTTACGACTTTATACTTAAAAGCATGTTAACATTAATACTGTATACGTACTTTAAAATCGTAAATTTATTTTATTTAATAATTACTTTCGTATAAGCATTTCGCTTTAATTATTTTAATTAATTCGTAATAATGCGCTAAAAGCTACTACTAATTAAGAATGAATAATGACTTTCTTTATTATATTAAATTATTTAACTAATTTTATTAATATAAAATGTTTTATGATTATCTTTAATTTCTTTTTAATTAAGATAATTTATTAATAATTCGAAGTATTTACGACGATTTAAAAATCGTTTCTGTTTTATTCATATAAATAATAAAATAGCAGAACGTGTTTAAAGTCTTAATAATTTTAGCGATAACTGCACGTCGAGAATTTAAATCTTAATACTTTAAAAAAATGTAAAAACATCGCTAAATTAATTTTTTCTGTACGTATGTAAATCGTTAAAGAGCTTTTTATCTTTAAAAAATTATAATGTAATTTAAGCATTTTATTAAAGATCTTAACGCGAAGCGTTAAAGTTTTAAATGTCTTTAATGTTTTAATAACGTAACGATTTATTTCTTCTTTCATTTAATCTTAAAATGTTTATATATCTTCGCGTTTACTTTAACTTAAAAGATTACGTTTAACGATAACGAGAATTACGTTAATATGCTTATAATTATTTACGAAGAATGTAAAAACGAATAAACATTTTTAATATTTTCGTTAATTATATATTTCGCTAATTTTTTAATATGCTTTTGTTACGTCGTTTAGCATCTTTTTTAAGCTTAAATTTTCTTTTCACTTCTTAACATGCTGTAAACTAATCGCGTCGAGTTAATATATTAAGCTTAAGTCGAGTTCTTAACTCGTTAAGACTCGAATCGAGTTACGATTTTAAAATTAAGTATTTAAGTTAAGTTATAATGTTAAGATTAAGTATTTAAGTCGAGTCATAATGTTAATATCGAGTATTAACTCGAATTCTTAACTTAGTTCGTTAAAAC
>JAABUO010005559.1_pt1 | contig 14595 bp, 8 predicted proteins | sample 5559291 | NCBI WGS metagenome assembly JAABUO01 (sample SAMN10711878, study PRJNA513372) | rock metagenome | isolation source: Antarctica rocks | place: Antarctica: Victoria Land, Finger Mt sud | reverse complement strand
AGATTATACTCCTCCTCATACCCCCTCTCATCCCACAACTCGCCCAAATCATCCAACCACCCCTTCTTCCCCTTCTCCTTGACCTCGCCCGTCGCCACATCCACCATATCCTCTTCCCTGCCGTCTGTGGCGTTGTTGGCGGTCGGCGGGGGTAGGGCGGCGGCGGCGGATTCGTCGCCGAGGTTGAAGAGGTCGAGGATTTGGTCGGTTTCCATGGTGCCAAGGCCGGCGTTTTGTTGATTGACGACCGTGGAGGCGACATCGATCTTGAAGCGTTGGAGGCTTGGGGTGCTGTTAGGTTTTGTGTTGTGGGTTTCATTGGGAAAATGGGGGGAATGGCTTACTTTAATATCTTCTCCTCCAATGTCCCCCGGGTAATCAACCGATAGACATTGACAACTTTCTTCTGCCCGATCCGATGCGCGCGGTCCATTGCTTGCAGATCCTTCTGCGGATTCCAGTCATGTTCCACGAAAATCACGGTATCCGCTCCCGTCAGATTCAAGCCCAGTCCCCCCACGCTCGTGGTCAGAAGCAAGACGTCGTAGCTGGGGTCCGTGTTGAACTGGTTCACGATATTCTGCCGTTTGTTCGCTTCGACGCTGCCGTCTAGACGCAGGTATTGCACGCTGGGCAGCAATTTGCGGAGCACATCGTTTTGGACGATATCAAGCATTTCTTTCATCTGACAGAAAATAAGGGCGCGATGCTGGGAGACATAGTTTATTTCGGTAGCGAGCTCGCCGGTAGTGGAGCTGTCAGTGCCAATGCCGCAGTCGACGAGCAGGTCGCGGAGAGCAGTGAGTTTGGGGGCGTGAGTGATGTCTTTAAGGTTGGAGTTTGTGCGTGCGAGCTGCGATTGAATGGCTTCGTATTGCTTGTGGCCTTGTTTGACGACAAGAGAAGGAGAGTTACAGAGTTTGCGCATGTATTGGAGGGCTTGGAAAATGTGTTGTTTAGCGTCCTTGTCGTCGCTACCAGCGCTTTCGGCGAGGTTCTTGCGCTCCTTCTTGGCAAAGTCTTCGAACAGCTTCTTTTGGAGTTCGCTAAGGTCACAGTAGTAATTTTGCAGAATCTTGGGCGGAAGATCGTCCAGTACTTCTTCTTTGAGCCGACGAAGCAGGAATGGAAGGACTTGTTTGTGCAGAGCTTCAATTGCGAGAGCACCAGCTTCTTGTTCTTTCGAAGACGATTTACTGAAACGAGACGCAGCGATTGGCTTGGCAAATCTGTCGAGGAATACCTTCTCAGTACCGAGGAAACCCGGCATTAAAAAGTCGAACAGTGACCACAACTCAAGTACGTTATTTTGTATAGGCGTTCCAGAAAGTATTAGGCGATGGTTGCTAACGAGGCGCTTGACAGCAATGCTGGTCTTTGCTCGAGGGTTTTTAATAAGATGGCCTTCATCCAAGACGCAATAATTCCAGCTGTACGGAAGGAAGATATCAATATCGTTCCTGCAGACATCGTAGGATGTAATCACTACATCGGTCTTTCCTACTTGGTCTCTTAGCCGCACTCTCTCTGATGCCGGCCCTACAAAGGCTAAGCAGGATAAGAATGGCGCATAAGTCTGTATCTCCTGCTGCCAATGACCGGAGAGAGTAGGTGGGCAAACAATAAGTGAAGACAAACGACGCGAATCGGGAGCTTGGGTTTTTGCAAATTCCTCCGCTCGCAGATGGTGGTCACTCGCCACAATGCAGAGAGTCTGTAAGGTCTTTCCAAGACCCATGTCATCGCATAGAATGCCGTGGAGATGGTATCGGTTAAGGAACGCTAGCCAATTGACACCTTCCTGTTGGTACGACCTGAGTTCGGCTTTGATGGCCACGGGCACTTCAAAAGGTTGTACCTTTTTCGGATCAAGCATTTGTGCGATGAACTGGCGTTCACGATCTCGGCCCTTCAGAAGCTTTTCTGGAAGGCCTGGCGGGTCTGGTATGCCGGCTTCCAGTGGCACGAGCTTCACTAGGGTTGCAAAAGTGGTAGTTGCTATCAGTCGAACGTCGTTGTCAGAGTCGCTCATTCGGCCAAGCACTGGAACAATAAGGAATATAACGTATGGTAGGATGCTGTCTTCCATGACATGAATAATGTGATATATGAGTTCGATGATACCTTGGCGAGGATGTATCTCAGGGGAGCTGATGAATGGGAGGATGTCCTCGACAAGCATTGTCATGCCTTGGATTCTTAGGATACTGCAGAGAGTAGCGAAGCACTTTGCGGCCGCATAGCGGAAGACCGATAGCGTACTACGCAAAGCTTTTGCTATCAGTGGCATCAGTTCGACCGCAAAGGAATGAAGATCTGGGTGCATTCCAGGCAGCAAGGCTCGTAATATCGACAGGCCGTCGACAACCTCTTGACCTAGCTCCATGTTATCTTCGTTGACCTCGATTGCTATATCGTTGTCAAAGACTCGATGAAGAGGTGATTCGATCTTAGTTTTGAGTACAGGTGCTGTGACAAGTAGCTCCTTGCCAAAAGTTTGAGTAAGCTGGTCGAACGCCTCTTTCGCGCCTCGTCGAGTGATTCGTGCCGCTCTTGCCTCCATCTCGTATTTGGCCGCATCAGAATGATCTCTCCGGTCCTCTTCTTTACGAAGTGAAAGCACAGAGTCCTGCAGCGTGGCATTAGGCCCAAACTCGGGCGTCTCTGATGTATCGACGCAGTAAAATTTCATTAGATTGGCGATAACCTTATCGGCAGGACCACGGCGTTCCGAATTGGCGTAGAAATTCACCAAGGAAGCTATTGAAGCAGCAGATCGTTTTTGCAATTCGAAGTTTTCTTCGGTCTTGATACTATCCATGAGCCCTTTGATCACCAAACTCGGTTTCTTTGGTATGTCGCTGAAAGCGACGATAGCGCCTGATACGGCTGCCTTGATACGTGTATCCCGCTCAGCTTTCACTCGCTTGGCATCATCAATAGCCATGACGGCAGTTGTCCGAGCGTCATTAAGTATCTGTAGTGATGTTATCCGTTGAGCAGGCGTTAGAGACTTCTTCAGGCGCTCAAAATCTTGCCCAACTACAGTATCGGCATTGGCGATAGAGAAAGCAGAAGGCCCTGCTCCCATCTCGCCTTGGACTACGATGGCAAGGACTGGTATCTTCGATGCTGGAACATGACCTTGATCCCTGAAAGCATTCAACAGCGAGTGGCATTGCGCTCTCACGATTCGCAGGAATGGTAGAAGGTCGTCATAGCTCTCGGGTCGATCTTCCTCAAGCACAGCTCGGAGAGGGCCACTGAAGCGGCTAATTGTCTCAGAGGAATTTGATGAAGAACGAGCGTATTCTTCTATGATGACACCAGTCGTCATCTGCGTTGTCGAAAACGGAGATATTACGCGGGAGACGAGATCATCAAAGAGTGTTTCCAAGGCCGGATTTGGCTGCCATAGAGCCAAGGCTTTGCCAAAGGCCTTTGCTGCAAATACCCTGGACCTTATTAACGTATCGGCACCTACGAGGTCAATATCACCTTGGATCATGTGTCCGTCAACATTGTGAGACGAAGGTGGTGGTTCTTCCTTCTTGTCAGAACGTCGCCGTCGTTTGGGTGTCGGCTCATTGGTTTGGTGTGGAGATAGTCTGCTAGTTGCAGGATTTGGTAGAGCATACATCTGCCCTGAAGGCCTCATCAAAAGGGACATCTCCAGTGGGATCGAGTATCGAGAAGTTCCAATGGGATGTGTCGTCAAATCGAAGAGATCGGGAGCGTGCGGTAGAAATTCGGAAGTAAAGCGCTCAGTGTCTTGGCCAGCAAGGGCATCCGCGAGAGCATACCAGACTTCAAGAGACAGATTGAGCACAGGTTCGTTTCGTTCCACCAGAAGATTTTGAAAGACTAGCCGTAGTATCTTGCCATTGACCCAGCCCTTCGTCCCATCACCTCCAATGCGGAGGAATGTCTGCAAGGCACGGAGCACAGCTAGCCGAACACTAGTAATTGTATGTCTAAGGAAGGGGTACAGCCTTGGAACGAGGTTGCTAAAAGAATGTTCGGGATCATTCGCTGCATTCTGCTTCATCGCACCAAGCACTTCAGGAAAGCTGCAGAGCTTGGCAAGAAGATCCATAACCGACCCCGTGCTAGCGCTCAAGTCGTCCCGGAGATCTGATAGACAGTCCCACACGATATTCATTAGATCGTCAAGAGCTGCGGGACGAAGGACCACAAACTCCTTTGCAATAGGCGTTAGTGTAGCTGCACTGACAGCACGAACGTCGTCATCATAATCTGCAAGTCCCTTCATTACCGCCTCCACCACACCATCCATTAAGCCGTTGTCTTTGACAAGAAGGTCATTCCGGACCGCAACAAGATAGCGCAAACCAATCATGCCTCCATGGCAAACCTCCCAGATACGGTTGGTGAGATGCAGATCATTCTGCATAACCATGCCGTAAAGCACACGGTAAACCGAGGTTACCAATGCAGGTGCTAGATGAACCATCAGGGAACCCAGGGTTTGCCCAACAGTTTCTCGAATGGGGGCCACGACATTGTCGGATATGTAATCACCGAAACGATCGAGCATGAAAACGCAGCAGAGACGACAAGCCAAGTTGCCCAACCATCGGGAATTGAGAGCATCGTTGACCGACCTGGGCTTACTTCGGATACGTCCAGCACCGGCGCCATGGACCCGAATGACTTCGCGCAAACCCATGGCCGCACCGTGCCGAATTTCCCAATTATGATCAAACAAATCAACCATCAGGACCTCGCACAGGCGCTCAAAAGGCCACTCAAGCCCTTCTTCCTCCGATTCGGTCTGAATGACCGACTTTTCTGGCAATATTGATCCTTTGAAGTCAGAAACAATCTTAGCATCCTCATCGATATTGGTACGATCAAGAGAGAAAACATCAGAGCTACTATCGTTTTCATGTTCACTCTTGATCTCCGTTTTGATCGCATGTGGCTCAGGTACAGGAGGTACAGTAGGTGCTGTACTACTTGATTTACGAATTGATAAATCAACCACACGGACTTTGCTTGACTGACTTCTTGCGTTCAGCTTGTTTTTTCGCTTGAGTTGATTAAGCTGCCGTTTACTCAATCCTGCTTCATCTGTGGGCGTTTGGGAAAACGATGCTCTAGGTGACCCGGCCGTGTAGGGCGAAGGAGACTGTATGTTCTGATGACTGAACAGAGCATTACTCGATGTATCGACTCTGGGCAAGGCAGATTTCGGATTCGTCTTGTCGTGCAATTTAGCAGCTGAAGTTCCCTCGTCGAGACCATCTTCATCGAGTTGTTCCCCAAGCAGCCCTAACCTTGCATTTAGGCTCCTTTCCTGAATTGCGAGCTTCTCGCCAGGGTCCAACGAGGCAAGAGCGTAATCCTGTTCTTTGCCAGCACTGCCAAGTAATTTCTTACCGTATGTCAGAATAGCTGGGATATCTAGGGTTTCCAGCTGTAACTGATCCTCGGCTGGAGGAATGTCGGCCAAGGTCGGACTGCCATCTCCATCAAGTGTAGCTTCGCTTGAATCGTCGGCACTGTTTGTGGTATTGGGATCGAATAGACTTGCATTCTCGACTATGCCCCCAATAGCTTTGGCAGCGGATGTGCGTGTGTCCCAATGTCTTGATCTCAGAAAGGGAAGAACGCGGGTTAGAAGGTTAAAGAGTTCATCAGGGTGCTGCTTTTGAACATCCGCGAGTTGTTGTGCGGCAGTGTTTCTTATTAGTTGGGTACTCCCCGTTTCAAGTAGGCTGTATCAGTATGCAATCAGAAGGTGGTTCGTCATTGGACGGAATTTGAGGGTTCCACATACGTGACTAAGCGATCGAGTCTGTGCACGTGATCATTAGTAGGCTGGACATTAAAAGTGCGGTATTTGTGAGCTGTCGATCATTTTAGCCGCTCACCTCGAGGTCATAGCTTCCAATCAAATTACTTTCCCTTGGAAATGATAATTAATTCCTCTACAAGGCTGCTTCTTTCATTTGGAAGAATTTGTGGTCGTGAATCTGCTTATCTGCTGGTGTGAATCGTGCGGTGATAGCATTTCAACACGCAGCGTTGTAATTATCATTATCATTATCACCATCAAAGGTCATTCGAGGAAGGACAAAAATAATGGCAGAAGGCACGGTCTGGGCCGTTGGGGGGTAGATTTAGATTTGTGGTGAAATGGGGTTCCAGTAGTTCCTGGTCGTGCATGACCCTGTGAATCGGACGCAAAGTACGAGGGGGTGGGCATATTTAGGTTATTTATCTACGGAGTACGCCAATATTGTCCCTTGGCTGCCTAGCGCGTTGGTTTGCTCGCTTAATATACCTAGTACGACCAATATCATAATCAGGGGCAGCACCGCACATAACACGGTATGGTTTCCTTATCATTACTTTCATCATGCTGCCATTCATGATTTGCTTACTCTAACTCCTTGTGAGATTCTCTATCAAGAGCATGCCTGTCTGTGAATTACAGCTACTGGCCTTGTTGCCAATGTTTCGATGACCTAGAAATGCACGTAAGAAGACTCAGCCTCACTTGAAACTGACATGTTTTAGAAAGCTTGCATGCATCTCTCGATTCCCCTCCTCCACTCACAGTCATGTCGGATTCATCAGGCTGGGTTCATGTGACTCCGAGGCGACTTGAATGCCGCCAAGGTGTAGATCTGTACCTCTCCATTTAGGACAAGAAAAGGCCTCGATAATATCTTGAGCTTTATTCATGGATTGGACTTAGGGGCTCTGCTTTGTCCCAGTCGTCAATCCCCGACATCTATAGAGTACATCCCAACCTCTTCGGCTGGGCTTTTTAATGTTCATACCTTCAAGACAGTAGGCTTTGAATCTTGACCTGAGACGATCAACAGTCAATCAGTGCAAGGTCAAATCCATTCCTGGATGAGCCTTAATATAGAGAGGAACTTTTCTAGGGATTATGCCAAAGTACTTTATCTTCCGCGGGCCCTTGCAGGATTTAGAGGTTATAGGGAGACCAGGTCAGGCCGTTAGAATTCGAGTGACGGGTAAAGTATCTTACTCATGAGAAGTCACAAGATTGAACACTCGCTGTTTCTTCGAGCACTGAGATAGGCCTAGCGAAGCGTTGAGCGTCAGGCAGGGCAGTGCTCAGAGGACACTAGAGTGACGCAAGTGTCTGCGCCGATGTAAATGTAAAGTTCACTAAATATGCTCTCTTCCATTTTGTGCTGTGGTAGAATTCGAGGCCTTCCTGAAAAAGCTTTTTATACAATTGAGCAGTGATTAGTGGAGGACTTCGCTGGTGTACATAAGGTATCCAGAAGGACCTGGACCACCTACCTAGCGGAATTCGGGCCCCAATTCCCGGCGGCAAAGGCGCATCAGCTGTCTTCATGAGGCTCACGTCAAACAGTCATATTAATTTTCTGAGAGTAGACCAGATCCCGGCTCACTGATCTTTTCACATTCGTATTCTCCCGAGTTGACGATTCAATTGTCGGCTCGGCGATTTGGAAGAACCGAGGCCCAGAAGCTGCCCATCCACACAGACCATCCTCCGTCTTGGAGCTACCTGGAGCACAAGCTACACACGCGATATCTGGCCTTCTCACTCAGTCATTCTACTACTAACGGCAGAGCGACATAGGTTTCCAATGACGCACCGATAGCTGTCATACTCAGCGCTGGTCTTGGCGCGCACTCATCCACCCTCATTCTCTATTATGGCTTCCTCGTTCAACCCTACTTTCAACATGCCCCATCGGCAGCCAGCGTTCACCGCACCACCTGTCGCAGCTCCTACTATACCTACCGGCACCTTTGCCCCTGGTACCAAGGTCCAGGTTGGTGGACATAGAGTAGTGATTGAGAAATACTTGTCGGAAGGAGGCTTCGCCCACGTTTACCTGGTGCGGTTGCCAAAGGCTGTGGATGGGAACGATGCAGCGGTCTTGAAACGAGTCGCCGTTCCAGACAAAGAGTCCTTGGCCAGTATGAGGACAGAGGTAGAAACAATGAAAAAATTGAAGGGGCGCCATCCCATCGTTATATATATCGATTCACATGCTTCTGAATTGAAAAGAGGAGGCTACGAGGTCTTCCTGCTTATGGAATACTGCGACGGGGGAGGTTTGATTGATTTCATGAACACGCGTCTCAAGAACCGCCTCACTGAGCCAGAAATATTGAAGATCTTCTCTGATGTTGCGCTCGGTGTGGCATGCATGCACTATCTCAAGCCACCCCTGCTCCATCGGGATCTCAAAGTCGAGAATGTTCTCATAACATCTTCTGGATCATCACGTCGGTATAAGCTATGTGACTTTGGCTCAACTGCTCCTCCTAGACCCGCTGCTACTAGTGCCGTAGAAGGCAGACTCATCGAAGATGATGTGCAAAAGCATACTACATTACAGTACCGTAGCCCGGAAATGATTGATGTTTATCGAAAGCAACCCATAGATGAGAAGAGTGATATTTGGGCTCTAGGGGTGCTCTTGTATAAATTATGCTATTATACGACTCCTTTCGAAGAGCAAGGGCAGATGGCTATCTTGAACGCGAGCTTCAAATTTCCCCATTATCCTCCCTTCTCAGATACGTTGCAGAAACTGATAGGTACCTGTTAAATGTCGATGATTGGATATATGTGCTTATCTCTTGATAGCATCAATGCTACGCGAGAACCCCCAGGTCCGGCCTAACATCTATCAAGTTGTGAGAGAAGTGTGTCTCATGCGCGGTTCTGATGTTCCGATCAAAGATGTAAGCATCATGGCATGAAACCAAAGCACCGTTAATTTTTCTAGATATATGCTGGGCGTACAGCATCTCAAACTCGACGTTATCAACAGCTACCATCACCTGAAACACAGATAAAATCTCCCCCAATTGTTGGTGCATATAGCGCACCTGTTCTTGAAGAGAAAACAGTTATTCCTGATATCGTTCCCATGCGGCGCGGCAGACCCGTCAAGACCGACGATGACTTCAAAGGACTAAAGCCAAACCCATCTCCTATGAGAGGTGCAAGTGATCCTTTCGCGGCATTAGACGCTGGTGTGCCCGGCAGTGCTCTTGTGGATGAAACCGCTTCACGATTTCCACCATTAGACGAGTTCTCGCTTCTTCATGATTCGGGAACAAATTTCGCATTTGGTCAAAAGGCTGAGTCAGCGGTCAAGCCTCCAACAAAGGACATTAATCAGCGGGTAACAGAAGCTCTTGCAGACGATGTTTTCGCTCAATCTGCAGCTTCGAAAAGGTCTTCTACAACTCGTTCGAAGCCTGTTCCTCAAGTTACTGGCTCCTGTGCGAAGCCTCAGAATGAGTCTAGCGAGAATTCGCTGTCAAAAAACCCAAGAGAAGCTCCTGAACGAGCTGCCATGGTTTCTACCGGCACTATGACTACCCCATCCCCTCCACCTACTGCTCCGAAGGATATGATCTCATTGCGACCCATCTATCGCTTTCCTCCCTCCCCAGAACCGAGGTCTTCTAGTCTGCCGAGAGCTTCTGATGCATCCATTGTAGCAGCCGCATCTCTTAGAGCCGATGCTCATGGTAGACCTAAACCCGGACTTCTTGACCATCGATCCAAGTCTCAGCTTGGAACACTCAATGTTCCTAGATCCCCCGTCTCATCTCGGCCTTCGCTCGAGGGACAGCGGCCTTCTAAATTGGAATTGGACAGTACAATTAGTAGATCAAGGTCGACAAACTCAAAAATTCGTCCAACAAGCGTCCATTTGGAGCCGAAGAGGAATTTCTTCCGCGGTCGAGACCAACCTCGAGGATATTCCTCCCAAGAGGACGAGCCTCGAAAATCTTACGACCCTGGACAGCCGCCATCCGCTTTCGTGCAGGACGCCGACCTCGGGACGGAGGCTACGAAAATCAGCTCCAATGTTGATTTTCTGAGAGCAATGGAAGAAGAAGAACCATTGAAGAAGAGAGACAAACGATTGAGTAGTGGTTCAAGGCACGTTAAGCGTGCGAGTATGCCGTCAATCTCATTATCAGGCACTAAATCGCTGCTTGCGGGCCGGTTTGGCGATGCCTTTCGACGATTCGAAACGAATACCAGTAATTCGAATCAGCGCGCCCCGAGCCCTTCTCCCGAACGTGATGGTAGAGAGCTTACTCCAATAACCGGCTCCGAGGCCACCGACGATAGGAGCGACGACGGCCGCGCAATGGACGAAAGTGAAGAGGTCCCACCTGAGATGCGTCGAGAACTTGAACGACGTAGACTAGATCAAGTGGAAAAGCAAGTCGCCGGAGGAGCTGCGGCCTATAGAGAGAGGTTCAATGACAAGAGGACCATCGTGCCGAATCATCCAAATGCAACCAACCGAGCTGCGTCTATTCAGAGTAAGGTCAAGACATTGCTCGATGAGACAGGCAGAGCATCGCCATCCCCTACATCATCCGGCGGCTTTGGGCAAAATTTAAATTCTACAAGCCAGGAAACACCGCAAAGACAGGACAGTAACCCTACCAGAACGAGCTCGCAACCAGTATCAAAGAGACCTACATCGAACGGTATACCATCATCAAGAGTACAACCGCCCTCCGAAAGCCCTCTTCCCATCTCAAGGCAACAACCATCAGCCACCGCTCCCCACATTCCTCGAACCTCCGCAGCACTTACAAGCCGGCCTCTTCTGCCCTCGAAACCTCAAGCTCTTCGTACAGGCGAGCGAGCCCCACCCTCCCCCGCGAAACCCTCATTCCTTATCGCCAAGAACAGACCTTTACCGCAGCGGCGACTTGACGGGGCTACAGATGGGCCCGCGCCAGACAGTGCGGATTGGGAACTACAGTTTAGTAAGAAGTACCCTAGCCTGGCAGGTTTGGAAATGGTGGAGACGGAGATCGATGGGAGGGCGAGAGACTTATAATCCCAGGGTATAGGAGTGGAATTGTTATGTAGTGTATACTCTAGATAGTGATGGCAAAGTCGTTTGACGTAAGATCTAAGAGTGATTATCTATCTGTTCGAAGTCTTTCGGCAAAGGTTTGTGAGAGCCTTGGCCTAGGAATTGAGTAAGTTGGCAAAGAAGTATTGACTGTAGGAATCGTGGAGGGAAGAGGGGTTGCTGCAGGGGTGGAGTTCCTCAGACAAACCGATAAGCAAACACGAGAAGAAAATCCATAAATGTGAACGTCCATCGCTTCAATCAGTTGGTGACCAAGATTTTCCTGGACTTTATATTATTGTAACACTATGCTGTTCTTATATAACTAAAGTATACGAGTACATAGAAGCATAATTTTGAACACCGAACAGCAACCCTGAATGACTGCATTCTGTTAGGGTTACCTTAGAGTCTTGATCACCCCAAAACGGATGAAAGATAATCCGCCGACCTGGTTCGAGCGCTCAGTACCTTAAGGTGCCTAGCTTATCAGAAACACAACACCAGGATGACGATGCTGGACGCACTTCCAACCAAAGTGTTCTACATGCCATACTGTCTTGATTGACCTAGCATACTTGCAATCGACTCAAGAGTAGCCTCGAACGCTCTTTCACATCCGAATTATCCCACGCAATAGATATCATTGCTAAAATGGCACCAATCCCTTTCGACGAGGTTGACGGTATGTTGCTCCCTACACTCATTGAGGATGAGGCTGCTAAAGATTTTTTAGAACGTCTAAGAGATGTTATCCAAAACCTCTTCGAGATCCAATCCGCGGTTCATGGATATCTAGGCCCGGAAACACAGCAGGAACTTGTTCGCAAAATGTAGGCATGCCCAACACCTGATTGGAGCTCCACAAGTGGTGGTACAAATGCTGATGAAGCTCTGAACAATATACAGAACGCAGCTGACCGGCTCCCTCTCCTCACTCTCCAACACATCCTCAATGGTCCCTACCCAAGTTCCTCCCGAAATCATCGATTATGTGGATGAGGGTCGTAATCCCGACATCTACACCAGAGAATTCGTGGAACTAGTACAGAAAGGAAACCAGTTTATGAAGGGCAAGAGCGAAGCTTTCGCCAGCTTCAGGGATATCTTAGCCGAAGAGATCGTGAAGAACATGCCTGAGTTGAACGAGGATGTGACGAGGGTGCTGGAGGGAAGGAAGGGAGAAGAAGAATTGAAGCAAGAGAACGGAGAGACGAAGATGTCTTGAGACCTCAGACCATCTAAATTCTCGCCAAAAATCTGTCTTCCCTGGTTAATCAAAGAAGGAATCAGATATACGAGGGAACAGTGTCGAAGATGATGCCGCAGTTATGCCCCCGGCGCTCAAGAGCTGACTTGCCGGATAGGATATTGCAACTATAGAAAGAGTTTTCTGAACTTGATTATGTTGCACTATAATAGCCTTGAGCGGTCCTAATTAGTTCTTGCAGAGATTGCCATTTGCAGCACAGGCAGGTATCGCGTGTATCAGATTATCCATCCTTCCGTTTGTCAGGTTCATGGTTGCATGGGGACTACGAGTTTATACCCTATTGCATTTGGTAGTTCCTAAAACCTAGGGAAAAAGAAGACTAGAAACAAGTTGGCTACCAAACTGAATATCAAAACCCCTGAGACCAGTCTATTCGAAGCAACCAACGTAATCAAAACTATGGAAATATGCTGGAAAGGAAAGTAAAACTATTCTGATAACCAGGTCTATCATATGCCTTTACATTAAAGATTGCCCCTAAGACGAATCTTCCTCTTGACTACCTGGAATTATCTCGCGTTGGACACTACCGTCAATGCCTATATTCAAGGCCCGTACCTTCTTGGTGGCGAAACGATGTCCCATCTTAGGCGTATCCTCCGGTGCAGCTGGCTTATCCTCCGCATTTGCGGCCTTGCCCTTCTGCTTTACCATCTTGGTTGGCGGCGGCGAAGTCTCAGGCGAAGTACGTGGTGTATTGCTAGTGCTCGTGGATGAGGCACGCTCACTAGGTGAATTCGCAGCTGGGGCGCTTCTAATTGCTGTACGCTTGCTAGGAGTCTTCTGAGCGTCCTTGATGAAGACAATCTTAGCGACTAGCGGTGGCATTACTGCCTCCTGGGTCTGCTTCGTCTTCATTGCGTTACCAATAGTATTTCCGTTCTTTGGGCGAAGTACTACTTCCTTGGCCAGCTTCACATTCTTCGCAAAGACAGTGTTGTGGTTCTTGTGAATGATATTGCTCTTCTTACCTTTCGGCACACCCTTCTTGACCTCTTCCTTCTCGGCTGCCTTCTTTGTAGGGCATTGAACTGCACGGTGGCCCTGTTGAGTACAGATATGGCATTTGCCGAGGAACATACGAGGATTGGAGCAGTAAGGTCTAGTATGACTATTTCCCTGTTAGCAATGGTCAGGGCAGGCGGAAGAATGGATATATACCCAACCTGTCCACAATTGAAGCAGACTGGGCTCGCTTTAGCAACTTTGGAGCTCTGTCCCATGGTTCCGCCAGTTGCATTCACTGAAACCCGAGGCATAGGAGCTGGTTGAGATCCAGCCTCATCTTTCACACCGGTTGTAACCTTATTTGCGTCTTTCGGTGCGTTTGGTCCTCCATTTTGTGGACCTTTATCATTGGCTACACGACGTTTGGGTGGAGTCTTTCTCGCTCCCGGCAACCCGACCCCTGTAGGTTTCGCGTGGGATACTTTAGCCTGGCGCCGAGCTTCTTTCTCCTGCGCTACCTCTTTCCCCAGAATCCCAAGAAGCGACAGAGCACCCTTGAAACGGCCCGGGTACTCTTCAGCCTCCGCTGACCAGGTCTGCTCAATTCGACCGCCGATGAGCTTCTTGACATTCGTCCTCACAACAGGACGAGACTCAGACGTCCAGTGAGCCGTCTTCGAAAGCTGGTCTAGCAGCTTTAGATCAACTCGCTGATATTGAGTGAAAAGATCAATCGACTCTAGCGTCTCTTTCTTTAGTTGGTCCACCTCGAGGTACGTGGCCAGTCTATTGAGGCATAGCAAGTTTATCAAGTTATCCTTTGGGTATGGAATGCACCCTTTAGCGGAGCTTTGCATTCCCCCTGCAGACATCCATTCCACGATGTACTTGATTGGTGCCTTTGGGGAATCCGGCAAGTACAAAGCTCCTGCGTGCTTCTCGATTAGTTGACGTTGCCAAGTTACGGCAAAGTTGGTGGCAAGCTTCTACTATACCGCGAAGAGTAACTCTGCGTTCCCAGGCTTGCCTATGAAGACGTTTACTTTCGCGCCGGTCATGAGCCTTTAGTGGTATGTCAGTGATAATCTTCTCAGAGCACAATGTGGTACTCACGCCGCTAGTTCACGCTTGCTCAGGCGTGGAGTAGTAGAAGGGCCTTGCGATACACCCTTGACGGTACTAAACTTCATATCGGACATTTTGCCTACGGTGCTAAGGCTGATGATCCAAAGTGATATGTAAAATGAGGATGTCTGTGTGGTGGAGCGACTCTTGGTCTTGTTGCAACGTCAAAAGCAAGACTTGCTGTCGTGTGTGAGGGTGGTAATAATGGAAGAGCAAGAGTAGGTGGGTCAAGATACTAAAGAAGTGAAGATACGCTTCTGAGTAGGATGAAGAATCCGTGAGTTAACGAACAAAGATAAGTCGTTAAGAAACCGAGTTTATTCTGTACTCCGCGAGTAGTAGGAAGAAGGAAGTACGGTG
>JAABUO010005582.1_pt1 | contig 14597 bp, 12 predicted proteins | sample 5559291 | NCBI WGS metagenome assembly JAABUO01 (sample SAMN10711878, study PRJNA513372) | rock metagenome | isolation source: Antarctica rocks | place: Antarctica: Victoria Land, Finger Mt sud | reverse complement strand
TATGGTGAAGGAAGTCCGTGAGAAAAGCATTGTAGCAGAAGTAGGAAATGCAGATGGCACAAAGGAGACCATAGAAATTCCATATGGACTTCTTGTTTGGGCAACTGGAAACACAATGCGGCCTCTTGTTCGAGATTTTGTAAAATCTTTAGGCGTCTATCAAAAAGACGCCAGACGCGGAATCCTTGTTAATGACTATCTTGTTTGCCAGGGTACTCAAAATATATGGGCTCTTGGTGATTGTGCATCCACAAAATTTGCTCCTACGGCGCAAGTAGCCTCTCAGCAAGGCTCCTATCTTGCTGGTTTGTTTAATACAATGGCTAAAAGTGAAATATTGCAGTCTAAAGTTCATTCTTTGGAAACTGCACTTCATTCCGAAACCTCACTTACGGCAAAGAGCGCTATTGAGGATGAGTTGCGGTATATTTCCAAATCTCTGCGAAAAGTAAAACAAATCAAGCCATTTGAGTACTCTCATCAGGGGAGCCTCGCATATATAGGGAGTGACAGAGCCGTCGCCGATGTTTCTTTGTTCAATGGCAATTTTGCGTCGGTATGGCCATACGCAAATATCAGCTGACTCTCAGGGAGGCACTTTGACCTATTTATTTTGGAGAAGTGCATACTTATCCATGTGCTTTTCATATAGAAACAGAACGCTCGTCGTTTTGGATTGGCTTAAAGTAAGGTTGTTTGGCCGTGATGTCAGTCGAATCTAAATGGGAAGAGAAAAAGCTGGCAAACATCAGTGTGGCTATTTATAGTTCTGATCGTAACACAGCTTTCATAGACTATCCGCTTCTCTGATTCCTCACATGCTTCAAAACATGTGACACTAAAAGTATCACTAATAAGATGTGAATAATGTTCCCCGAAAATGTTCTGGTAGTTTATTGAAGAACAGTTGGAAGTTTGTAATATCTCATAGCGAGTCCAATATGGGATCTATACAGATAATTCAGAAGGAATTGTGCAAATGCATAGAATAAAACCTGTGTACTGCAAAGCGACTAACCCATCTTGCAATCCTTTCGGGTCGCGTTTGTTGGTGATGATTATTATACCCGTATTTGTTACCTGGACAACATAATAACACGAGAACTATAGGCAAGCGCTGACAGTTTCGCTTTCCGCCCAGTTCTTTTAGCCCAATCTGGGACACCTTACTCGAGTTAGTGGCCTATTCAGTCTCCCTGTCAAGTGCTGGGCCGCTCAAGTGTCCAGTCAACTCTATGGTATGCTAAACACGGCTCTTTCCTATCGTGCCCGGAGTATTGCGCCGCAGAAACAAAATCTTGCACTCGTGCATGGTAGTCATTCTAAACCGAAGGACATGAAGCATTCAGTGCGGGAGAGCAAATCGCGGCTTTCTCATATGAGCAATGGGCAGAGGTCTTTCTTCAATCCCAACGAGGACTCTGCATTTCAAGATACTTGCGGTCCTTTAATTCCAGAGCGGGTAGCTTCACCTATGGAAGGACTACATAATGCAGTATACTTTGATGAAGCGGACTTTGATAACGACAACGATTTGGAATTTGAAGGTGCTGGATCCAATACAAAACCCCATGACAAGCTGAGACCCCCCGAGAAAAGCCAACAATATCAGGAAACTAGGTTAGTTGATCCACCCTGCATTTTAGAGTCCTCATGGGCTTCATCGCCTTCCGAGCACAAGACTGAGACCATGAGAAACAAAGAGCAATATATTTTACCAATTTCCAAAAAGTTACCGATTGTGAAACTTACTTCAGATCTAAACGAGGAATCTAAATGCGCAATTCCCGTGAAAGAAACAAAGACGCGAAGAACTCTACCATGGGTGTTTCATGACAACCGTCCGAGCAACTCAGCGACAAAAAACTGCAATCAAGAAAATGGGCTGTCTCCCCCTTCGGTGCGGCAAATCTCGCTCGAAGGATTGAACGCTTCAAGGAACCTGCGTCGCCAGACGGACCTGCCTCGGAAAAGGCAAATCAGTACAAGCCATGGCGACAGGAATCTAATTAAGAAAAACCCAACGAAGAGGCCAAGGAACGCTGGGATTAAATTGTGTAATGAACAAGAGGCAATTAGCTCCCTAGTCTGCCAGGATGGGGAAAGCGTCTTCTTCACTGGCTCTGCTGGAACAGGAAAATCTGTTTTACTACGGGAGATAATTAAACGACTTCGAAGAAAGCACCAGAAAGATCCTGAACAAATCGCCATCACAGCATCTACAGGCTTAGCCGCTTGTAACATCGGCGGTGTCACCCTCCACTCTTTTGCTGGCATTGGACTTGGCAAAGGGAGCGTGACTGAACTCGTTAACAACATAAGAAAGAACAAAAAATCCATTTCTAAGTGGCTTCGAACCAAAGTTTTAATTATGGATGAAATCAGTATGGTGGATGGATTGCTATTCGATAAACTTGAAGAGATCGCAAGAATTCTTCGTCGCACTACCAAACCTTTTGGCGGAATTCAATTAGTTGTCACAGGTGATTTCTTTCAACTCCCACCGGTACCAGATTCAAATGAAGCAAACAAAATGTCGTCTATGTTCGCATTTGAGGCTAAAACCTGGGCGATTTCTGTGAAAAATACAATCGCTCTAACACAAGTTTTCCGTCAGCAGGACGAAGGTAATTTATCTTAGGCTATGCTCATGAATCAGATTTTGTGCTGATGCTCAACCAAATGCGACTTGGCAGTCTCTCAAACTGTAGTATTGAAAAATTCAAGAGTCTTTCGCGTTGTCTAGACTTTGGCGACGGCATTGAGCCAACTGAATTGTTCCCAACTCGTCGTGAAGTGGAGGCTGCAAATGCGTCAAGGATGAAATACCTATCCGGGAAAGTAGAAACGTATAATGCTACCGACAGTGGGAGAGCTTCAGATGTGAGACGAAGCGTAATATTGCAGAATTGCATGGCTCCGGCACGGCTAGACCTTAAGTTGAATTGTCAAGTCATGCTCATCAAGAACAGAGATGATGGACTCGTAAACGGCTCTCTTGGCAAGGTGCTAGGGTTCATTTGCACGAAAGCATATCAAATATCAAGATCTAATGGAGAACCCGATGATGAAGTATGTAATTTCAACGTGAATGAAGAAAATTTAGATACAAATCGGAAAAAAACAAGACTAGAGAAGCTACAAGCTAATAAGGATAATGCTAGAATGTACCCCTTTGTACAGTTCTCTATTCCTGGAGGGCAGAGCAGAAGTATTGCAGTTGAAGAGGAGACTTGGAAGTATGATGATCCAAACGTGGAAGGTGCTGCGGAGAGGAGGCAAGTTCCGCTGATACTAGCTTGGGCACTGTCGATACATAAAGCTCAAGGACAGACGCTTGAGAGAGTCAAAGTCGACCTGGGAAGGGTATTCGAGAAAGGCCAGGCCTACGTAGCACTCAGCCGCTCAACTAGCATGAAAGGCCTTCAGGTATTGCGGTTTGATGCAAACAAGGTAATGGCGCATAAGAAAGTTGCTACATTCTATGGCAAATTGAACTCCGCTGTTGTAACGCAAATGAGCGATCACTGGTCACGTGAAGCAGAGGCTGTTCTAATCGAAGAAGGAGATGATGACGAGGAAAACGCGCGGTTAGAGATGGTAGCTCTCTAAGGTCTATCCATGACGACCAAACAGTACAACAGTCTTTACTTGATCACTTGAGTACTGACCTGTAATCTTATTATTAGTAAGTCGAATGAAAAAGGTTCCTACGTATAGTTTCAACATTTTAATTCCCACCCAATAAATGGAGAGGTTTTTGACGACCCCTAATTTATAATATGCTCTATTCCGTTACTCTCGGCTCGGCTTCGGCAGCTTTTTACACGTCACGAGATTTGAACAGAACTCAATAGATGATTGCACCAACAGAGTATGGGAAGACACAATTTAGAACCGGACTCCTCGAACAATTATTCTCGTGAAGAGCCATTGAAGCAGATACCAACAAAGTCAACTTTACTCGGCTTTGGTTTCTCGCGGACGTGTTCTGACGCGATTAAGAACTACGGGAAAAGATCTCTGATTATAAGAATTCCAAAGCACGTTTATGAAAAGGCCATACACGACCTCAAACCAGCCCGAGCCGGAACAAATTTCACTGAAAAGCCAGAGTTGAAAGTCGATTGCTCACATGAAGAGTTATTGCCGGACAGCCCACAGAATTCTCTGACTTTTAATTCTGCAAATGTTGCTGTAGCAAAGAGTGATTGTTCGTAAACAAACACCATTTAAGCTGACTTTTAGCCTCCAATATGGAGATGAAGAATGAAAAGCGTATACACCCATTTTTCTCCACCAAATCCCGGCTGAAGGCGGCGCAATCAGAGGATTTTCATCACGCTACGGTGGAAAAGTCTGCCTTGGGTCCGCAATTGAAAAACAAGAAAGGAGAAACTGCTTTAATCAATACGGCATTACCTTCACATGATAACATTCATGTACGGCAGTGCGATTATATCCACGACAGCAAGCGTAGGAAGATTTCCAATAAAGGTAAACTGTCGCAGCGAGGAAAAGATGCTAGTACGTATTTCCTTAATGAACTATGGGATCGTTCTTCGAAAAGTCGCCCATTTAATACATGGTTTCCTACAAGGATACTATTACCCATCGGAACCAAAGTTGATTACCTCTCTGATATCCGGAACATTCAAATTATAATAGAGTCAACACTATACAGATCCCTTCTCCGGCCGAATAAGTATGATGTCGGTTCTTTTGAGAATCAGATGTGGTGCGACAAGTATGCCCCCCAAACAGCACATGATCTATTGCAGTCCAAGGATACTATTTTTAAGTTTCGCGATTGGCTTAGCGCAGCGCGTTCTCGACAGTTGGATAAGTGGCCTTCTTGCAAGCGCCCAAATAGGAAGAAGTCATCGACAGACGACTTTATAGTCTACGGCGATGAAATTTTAGAAGATTCCGAAAGCGACACAGAAGATGATCAACTGCATCATTCGTATACTCGGCACCATAGCTGCTTATTTGCTGGACCAACAGGCTCATGTAAGACAGCATCAATTTTAGCAGTGGCCAATGAGTTGGGATTTGAAATTCTTGAGATGAACGCTGGAAACAGGCGATCCGCGAAGGATGTATTTGAACAGGTTGGCGATAACAGTAGAAACAAATTAGTTAACTCGGAGAAAAGTCTGATACTTCTTGAAGAGGTTGATATTCTATTCGAACAAGACAAAAATTTCTGGGTGGCTGTCGAAGAACTTATTCGCATCACACTGAGACCGGTGGTAATGACCACAAACAATCTGTCCCAATTCCCGGAGAATCTATGTTCAGGATGTGCTGTTTTTACCTTTGACTCCATCAATCACGACGATTTAGCAGAATATTTGATTTCTTTGGCATTCTCGGAAGGTCATTTAATAGAGTGGAACGAAGTGAGCTCCCTGATAGCATCTCGGAACAATGATTTGCGTGGATGTCTTAATGATTTGCAGTTTTGGTGCCAAATGGGTATTGGAGATCGCAGAGGCGGCCTCGACTGGGTAGTACCTTGGGCTACGACCTCCAATACGCACACACATGTCATTTCAAAGGACACTTTACCCAAAACTGCTGCATGCAACTCTCGAGGCCCCACACCGCCAAAAATCAGGTCCCCTAACTTTTTCAAAGAGCCGGGTATTTGGTCTCAGTTCTCTCGACTTCATCAAAACAATGAAGATTGTCTTCTCTTTTGGGACAATTTGTCATTCTTGGATGCATACATCGACAATCATTACTCTTCATACTCATCGCCTGATGCGTTAAATACGATTTCATCGAATTCATTGGAGGTGGGACATCTTTCTAAAATGGAGACGTGTCCTGACTCCATTCCCTCATGTGAGTATGTAACGAGAAATCCGCAAGATGAGCAAGAAAATATATCCTTGAAGATTACGACCCTCTCACTAGATATACTGGATGTTAAGATGGGGTCGTCAGCTATGGTTAATGCAGTCACAGATCGAAGTTCTACCACTGGGACAATTTTGAGTCCTGTCGACATTAAAGATGCTTTGACTTGCATTGCTGTCCGCTCTTGCCAGAATCAATATGCGCAAAAGGAAACAGGGGGCTGGCAATTTCCAGACAAAGTACTTGCTGCAGAGATCGCGCCGCTTATCCGGCTGATTGCCAGATCCGATAAGACTAATGAAGAGACTGAAATATTCTGTGTGGATCATCATCGGGCAAGCGGTAATCGACGGATCACCCGGCGAGCGTTATCAACGAAATTTCCACACTTAAAGCCAAACTACCTGGTAGGCGACTCCTCGAAAATTTTAGCTACGGCTGGCCCAAATTGGGTATAGAAAGTAATTATGTATGAATTGCTATTCCAGTCGGTCTTGGCTATTCCAGTTGGGTGGTCTTGCTGTAGAAGCAAACTCCACGTCTTTATGGAGTCTGTATATGCTCCTATAACTCATTCTGTCGTAGCTGTTTAAACGAAGTCCTGGTGATAGCAGGCATTATCTGCTTGCGTTCGATGCTCTTATATTGCTCGTCATCGTTTGGCGAAGTCCACCTCACATATACTGATTGACAAAGACGTTCAACTGTCAACTTAGGAGAGTCCAAAATATTAAACCCATTCACGAAAGGCGCCCTGCGAGAGATTGGATAGCTGTTGTTACGCAGGTCACTTACCGAAACTTTGAGGAAAGGCTCTCTAGACTCTTAGGTTTCAGCTGAACCAAGGTGTCTGGCTACCTATCTTCGACAAGAATGCCACTTACAGATCCGAAAGATGGCATAGCAGGAGAAAATGTCACGGACTGGTCCAGCTTACAGGTTGCAAAATATGTATCAACTTACGGCCTTCCACAGTATGTTAAAGCTTTTCAAGATCACGAAATCAATGGTGACGTGCTGATGCACCTCGATCATGACTCACTGCGGGATATTGGAGTCCACAGCGTCGGTCATCGGTTGATTTTACTCAAGAGCTTCTACGAACTGAAATTCATACATCATATACCTATCGAGGCTGATCAATACGTCCCCCCAAGTGTGGAGGAACTTATGGGATCCAGCATGTTAGAGAAAATGGATATCTCGCGAATTCTGAGCGGCCTCAGAGCGCGTGATGAGCGAATAGCAGCGGTTGGAAAAGAAATGAGACGACTTTCAGAAAACATGATTCGTTTACGTGACGACCTTCTACCGGTCTTCAGAAGTTTGAAAGAAAGGAAACCACTACCAACACCGGAAAACATTTCTGTAGCTTTAAACAACAATCATTCCGTTCAAACCGCAATGCAACCCCCCTCTGTCGATAGACCACCTGGTTTTCAATCGAATCCACAAATTGACAGCAAAATTTCTGACTACAGCTATGCGGATCAGCGCCAACTGAGTAGCTCTCCTGGACTGATTAATAAAGGATCAACCAAACAAACTTACCTTAATGCAGTCTCAAAACATTCTACCTCACCAATAACCTCAGACTCCGAATGGCCAAAACATGAGAGAGCTGGACCAAGCCAACCTTTGCCGCCAGCGCCATTAACGGGTCCACCAGATGCATTTAAGTCTTTCCGCTTAACCAAAGATGACCCGTGTTATAAGGTGCTTCCTGCGGCCCTGAAGCGATATAAGGTGAATGATGATTGGCGACAATACGCTTTATTCATCTGTTATGGCGATCAGGAAAGGTGTCTAGGTTTGGATGAGAAGCCGCTGGCATTGTTTCACCAGCTTCAGAAAGAGGGACGTAATCCGGTATTTATGCTACGTCACATGGACTCGGGGAGATTCAGCATCGGTGGTACTCCAGGAGGTGTTTTGTAAGAAGGAAATTTATAATCGTACCTATGTTTAACCCATCTATTCGGACTCGGTAGGCATTTCGGAGACCGCGGTGTTAAGTCGTCTCCAATTATCTACACGCAACTCGGCAAAGCGAATCAGTACTCCGCTCCAATCCTGATATAGTTTACCCACATGCCACTGGCTTTGTTGGAAATAATGTAACTCATCGCATATGCATTCCTTTATGAGAAGCCGACGCCGCTTAAAGTGCACGATGCTGTCTTTGTCCTTTGCAATCGAACTATGCAGCTTTTCAATCTCCTGATGTCTAGCTCCTGCGCTCGCAATGACAGTGCTGACTTTCTGTTCATTTGATGCTATTCGACGCTCTAGTTGTGCAACATTATCTCCTGCTAGTTTATCTCTTCTGTCAAATAAGTCCTGGAGCATCAGCGAAGAACCTGTTTTTAGACGAACCTTCATCGCTACCAATGTGTCTCTTTGCTGCTTCAAGTCTTCAGAAACACCATTATCCCAATTTTGAACTTCGTCCTCATGAAGCGATAGCGCACTTGTCAAATGCTTACTTACAGCAGCCAAGCCATCGTTCAGGCGAGTGGTGTCAGAGTTATCGATGGCATAGCAACCCAGATTGATATCTGTAAGAGTATTAAGGGACAGCGAAAATCGCATAAGATCAGCGGCAATTCCTTCATGACGCTTTTCAAGCCGTTCCATAAGATTACAGAGGCCTATGTAAGTCTCTGCCGCAGACTTTAAGCTTTGTCGAATATTTTCGAAAGTTTCCTCGAGATTGGCAGGAAGTCTTTGTTCGAGGTTGTTCGGCATCGGTTTTCCGTCAAACTCCTCTGCAACGGTTAGGTTTGCCTGCTTCTTCCAAACAGAAATTTCTGACGGAACTGTGAGAAATATTATTACCAATTGATCTTGTGAAAGAGTAGGATGTTGTACGAGTGCATTTGCAAAACGCGACAAACCGCGTTTTCGTCTTTCTAAAAAGCTTGAATCAGCTGCCCAATGGTGCCCATTAACTAAATGTCAACTTAAAGGGAAATATATACCAGTACCTGCCAGACGCTTAGGTGGCAGAAGTGGAATTTGTCTGAAAGGATATCGTCGTTGCAAGCAGTCAAGCAGCCATACAAAATCGCTGTAACGACGAACAACGGAGAGTTTTCGCTTAACGGATGTAAGGGTATAATTAACATGCCGAAACATGAATACACCTTCTTTTTCAGGAACAACAGATAACTGTATCAGGTCGGCATCGTGTGTAGTCCAGCTTTGTCTATTAGAATCGTGGGTATCATTCCGCTCAAAAACTTGTGTACTAATTTTTGGTAGGCCATCAGAGTTTCCATGAGCTGCTCCGGAGGCCCATGGATCGGTTGAATCAAAAGATGGCTGTTGGCCAATGGACGATGTCGAAGGCTCTTCCTCACCGTGTGAAGTACTTGCAGAACCCGAAAGCGGAGTTGCACTAATTTGCGAGGGCACGTTTTTCAAGGATGAAGAAGTGGACTTGTCGACTTGTCCTGCTGGATTTTCGTGAATGGAAGCTTTCGTTAGCTCGCCTGATGCATGGGTAGGGGTTTGGTCGGGAACACTTCCATTCGGGTCTTGTTTGAGATGTAGAGACGGTATGAGAAGTTTGACTTTCCTCTCGTCGACTGAATCTAAAGTTATGTCTTCGCCTTCCTGAGCTAGTGCAATTAAAGCCATGGCAACATTAAACTCTCCCCTAGAGACCCCTCGTTCCACGCGGTCAAATTCTGAAGAGCTGGGTAGAACAAGCTCGACTATCCTATCGATCACAGCACTACTAAGACCACTATTGTCTAGCATTTTGCGTAAATTGGTGAAAGTAATACGGTCACCTGATGGCCCCGCTTGGGAAAACAGAACCCCATATGCGTCAGGGGTATCGGTAGAGTTTAAAAGAGTGCTTGCTGATGGACCTGTTTTCTTCCCTCCCGTTCGAGGTGCTGGTAAAGACCACGGATCTCCAGAGGTGTCTTCGTCACCAAATAGCCCTCCGGAAGAACGAACTCCTCCACTCACAGAATCCGGAGGAGAATCAAACAGCGACATCCACGCTGTGTTCTTACTGAATCGAACTTCGACGACCTGACACTTCACAAAGGAAGAGCAGCTTTATGGGGAAGAAGAATGAGTCGCCTAGCGTCAGTAGTAAGTCACGTGCAGTATTGCAGAATTCGGAACAAAGTTTCGGTCCCACAGAAATCTAAGATGGAGGAAGGCCACAGGTGATTGATACCTTGCATCCCAACCTTTCCGCAGCTAGACAGGTACTGAGATGAAGCTGAACGAGTTACCAGATGGCCTGCTGAAATCGATCTTTTTAAGCGCGGTCGAAGATGCTGACGATCTACACACCCATTTAAACGCATCACTGGTTTGCAAACGTCTCAGTCAAGTCGTGAGACACGCCTGGTATCCTTCCATTGATCTACGCCTTACCAGTCTAACCGGCAATCTTTTTGTTCGTACTCTCACCGAAAATCCTGGCATACGGGAAGTAATTATCAATATGGCTATCGAGAGGCAGTGGCTAAACGAGAATGTCTTAAGTGAAAAGGACACAACAACTGCGGTGTTGAGAATACTTTCATGGTGTCCGAATCTTTGCAATGTAGTCCTAGGTGGATTTCCAATCGATGGAGAAATTCTGAATTCTAGTGCATTGTCATTTCCATCGATACAAAGACTGACACTCTTTGACATGCTACTCACCAATGCAGCATTTGCTGCTATGGGCCATTTTCCGAATTTGGAATTACTAATTATGGGCTCTATTGGGCTGATGGATGAGTCCCTCGTCTCTTGTCGCCCGACACCGTCGCAAGTCAAGGCTCTTAAGCTTGACCTGTGCTTCCCCCTGAAATCGGCTGTGTCTCACTCCTCACACGCGTTTTCCACTACATTCTCCAACCTGCGCTTTTTAACCATCAAGTCGCATGACATAGCAGACATTGGTACCATAATATATCCAGTATTTGCACCAAATCTAGTAACATTACACATAACAATAACAGAACGGTTCTTTTCTACTTCTACCGACAAACATCAGGACAATCATCTCTGCCCATTACTTGCTCGGCGCTTAACTGTATCGCCGATTCAGCATTTGAAAATAGACGGGTCTGGCGCTCAAGTATGCAGTATGATAATCCCGCGGAGTCCTCATCATCTACGTCATCTTGAAATTGGCCCTGTACATTCAGGTGAAATATGTGACGCTGATCCATGGACGCTGAGGGACGAGCTACAAAACTTTGGAAAGAAATGCGACGTTCTAGTCGAGGTGATGAATCACCGAGTGCTACTAGAGAAACGTGGTGACTCTATACTTCAAAGTGCCAGTGATGAAGCCATAGATGAATGGAAGCTAAACAAGCAAGGTCAATACGGTACTACTTTATTTCCTGACGACAGTAGCACTAGCTCTCTTTAGGGGTGAGTGTGTCACACAGTTGGGTCTGTAATACAGTATGTTTACTGCCTGTGATGACTAGAAGAATTCTGCAAGTCCGAGACAGCATTGGCTGTCATTGACGAGCTAATTTTTACACTTGATCTGAGGCATGAGGCAACGTAAGATAGAGCGATCATGTACACAATTGAAAAGTAAAATTGACCTCTAGGTTTCATGCATACAAATCCTCGTCGCCGGCCTCGCCACCGAATGCGGCCCCTGATCCATTCGTTGTGGTAGCACTTTGTCCACCAGCTTGAGGATCGTCAGGAAAACGAAACGATCCGCCAAACCCACGGGATTGTTGCAGCGTCTGTGCAAATGACTCATACCTTCTAACGTCTGCGTCAGATACTGATCTTCTAGCATGCTTCATGGACTCCTCAAAGTGGACTCGTGTCACTTCAGGGACTGGATCCTCCATATCAACATCGGCAGATTGATCCCCTGCAGCCATATCACCTACAGCCTCCGCATGCTTCGCAATTTCTTCCTCGCGCCGGACTGCAACGCCAATACTCTCCTTGATAGCAAATTTTACAGCCCGTTGTGCTACAAATGCAAGGTCGGCACCGGAAAATCCGTGTGTGTGTTTTGCCAGCAGAGTCATGTCCACATCTGGAGCAATTGGAGTATTCTTAAGCTGTGCCTTTAGGATAGCTAGTCGTGAACTTTCGTCTGGAAGCGGTACGAGTATGAGCTGGTCCAAGCGACCAGGACGCATCAATGCAGGATCAATTTGATCGGGCCTGTTTGTAGCGCCTATGACAAACACGTTTTTCTTTGTGCCCATTCCATCCATCTCTGTGAGCAGCATGTTCACCACACGGTCACTGGCACCTCCTGCGTCACCCATACTTCCACCTCGAGACTTCGCAATCGAGTCCAATTCATCCAGAAATACCACACATGGAGCAGCTGCTCGTGCTTTATCGAAGATATCCCTTATATTACTTTCACTTTCTCCGAACCACATTGACAGTAGTTCAGGCCCCTTGACTGAAATGAAATTAGCTGCACATTCATTCGCTATAGCCTTAGCAAGTAGAGTTTTACCGGTTCCAGGAGGGCCGTAAAAGAGGACACCTTTAGATGGCGACATTCCAAACTTTGCAAACTGTTCGGCGTGAGTGACAGGGTAAGATACTGTCTCCATAAGTTCGGTCTTCACCTTTTCAAGGCCTCCAATATCAGTCCATTTAACGTTAGGTATTTCAACCGAGACTTCGCGGATAGCTGATGGGTTCGAAGTTCCAAGGGCAAATCGGAAATTCTCCATTGTGACACCCAACGAATCGAGGACTTCAGCGTCAATGGTGTCCTCATCAAGATCAATAAGATCCATTTTCTCTCGAATTTGCTGCATAGCTGCTTCAGAACAAAGACTTGCAACGTCAGATCCCACATAACCGTGAGTGTCGGCGGCAATCTGCTCAAGATCGACATCATCTCCAAGCTTCATATTCTTGGTGTGAATTCGAAGTATTTCTAAACGGCCTGTTGGATCTGGGATTCCAATATCTACTTCACGGTCAAATCTACCGAATCGCCGAAGAGCTGGATCAATCGAGTTTGGCCTATTGGTAGCTGCCATAACGACGACATTTGAGCGCGTTTTCATACCATCCATGAGCGTCAAGAGTTGAGAAACAACCCGTCGCTCCACCTCCCCATTTGTCTTTTCTCGTTTGGGGGCAATGGAGTCGATTTCGTCGATGAAAATGATTGCTGGTGAATTCTTTTCTGCTTCCTCGAAAGCCTTTCTAAGATTGCTCTCACTCTCACCTGCCATCTTTGACATTATTTCAGGCCCATTAATAAGGAAGAAAAATGCACCGGTTTCGTTCGCAACAGCTCGCGCCATTAATGTTTTGCCAGTACCAGGTGGACCAAACATCAGAATGCCACGAGGAGGTTTCACTCCTATAGTTCGAAACAGCTGTGGATGACGCAATGGTAGCTCGACCATTTCGCGGATTTGTGCCATTTGCTTACGTACTCCTCCTATGTCTTCATAGAACGGACCAGCTTGAGCTGCGTCATCATCCTCCCGGTCAATTGGTTCGCCTTCACAGTGAATAACAGTATCCTGAGCAACAATCCCCATCTCATCCTCATCAGTCTGCACAATTTTGAACTCAACTTCACGCATGCCCCCGCGGACAGTGAAGGTATCGCCTTGCCTTACCGGACGATAAGCCTCAAGAAAATATGGCTTCAAATAAACCTCGAATAGATTTCCCGTCAAGCCCTCCACAGAGTCGCTAAATGGAAGAATAGAAACTCTTTTGAGATATTTGATATCTGGGGCTGCATGGACGATGCACACGTCTCCAAGTCGGACAGCAAGATTCTTCCGTGCCACACGATTCAACCGACAGATTCCGTTCTCTACCTCGTCGTCCGAGAGGACGATCAACACTGTATCGCGTCGCTTTTTCCCTTTGACGAGCACAGTATCCCCGCGAAAAAGCTGAAGGGTATCCATGGTAGCAGGGGACATGGAAATGACAGAGTTGTCATCGTTGGTCGCATCGTCAACGACCAGTGAGTTGGGCTTATTTTTCTTCTTGTTGAGGATGGCTGTTGATACGTCTTCCTTGTCCGCCATGACTGACTGGGTAGTCTAGTTTGGGTGGTGGGTGGGTGGTAAGGTTGTCGTGAGAGATTACGTGGTCGAAGAAGGAACGACAGATCACCTACGTAGTCTGGTCACAGAAAGAGAATGTGCGCGAAGAATTCGTCAGGTCCCGTTGAGAGAGTACGGGCCGCAGGGAGAAGACATGGGAATATATACATGGAAGAGGTGTTCGTACAGCTTCTGTATCAGGCATCTTGGTAGATTAGCAGTGGCTCCCCGACGGTCTCAATTTCGGGGATCGTGCAGCGGAGATCAAATGCTTTCGAAAGCACAATTTTAAATATCTTCTGGACGTTGATCGAATGTGAGGTTGAGGAGAAGACCAAGCTGGCTTTCATTGCTCTCGCAAAACGCCTCGCCTGTCGCGTAATTTCTTCCTGATCTTCGTGCGCGAGATTTGCAAACGAATCGTATTTCGTGCCAACTAAAAAGGGGATAGCTGTCTTATTAAATCCTCTTGCCTGTCTGTACCATTCCTTGATAGAGTTCAAGGTTGACTTACGCGTAAGATCAAACATAAATAGTATCGCGACGGCGTCGTTGCAAACCAGCGGCAGCATGTTGACAAATTCGCGTTGGCCTCCCAGATCCCAAATCGAGAAGGTGATTTCTGTATTCCGTATGGAGATTGTTTTTTCCATGAAATTCACGCCGAGTGTCTGTATGTAGTCC
>JAABUO010005580.1_pt1 | contig 14598 bp, 25 predicted proteins | sample 5559291 | NCBI WGS metagenome assembly JAABUO01 (sample SAMN10711878, study PRJNA513372) | rock metagenome | isolation source: Antarctica rocks | place: Antarctica: Victoria Land, Finger Mt sud | reverse complement strand
GGTTCACCTCCCTTTGCTGACCGCCCACCCCATCGCCATGATTCTGCCCCCCGTACATCACCAGCAGCTTGCTTCCTGCAATCATAACAGCCATTGTCTAGCAAAAACATGATGATGCAACACAGCTGCAGAACGCAGATGTGATGCTCGCAAGATTTGGAAACCAAGAAGAACTCAATGCTTGAGCAAGCCAAGCATTGCTGAAGGCTGCTGCAGTGCTTTGCTGCCTGACAGGCTGGCTGAAATGTCAATGCTGTTCAGCAGAAATCGCTGCATCTTGGTCAAGAGCAGCATCTGCATGCTTCACACAGCATGTAATTGGGACCTAGAGTAGAATGCAAAGGATCCCTGATCACAAACCACCACAGCTTCGCCATAACACAGAGGAAACAATGCAAGGGTAAATGTTCAGCCCTTTACCAAAGCAGCATAGGGTGTTGCCCTCCCGTGCAAAGGGCACCTCTCCTGTCAGCCTCTGCCTGCTCACCCCAAACAGCCAAGCCTCACCAAACAGAATCTTGAGCTCGGTACCACCTGCATGTCACACATTCATAAAGCAACAGCAGTGGCATAAGAAGCAGCCTGGGAGTGTTCAGGTGGTCATTGTTGCTGTGCAAGCAGCTTACAGGAATTGCATGTGCAAGAAGGTTACAGGAAGTGCATGTGCAGATGCAGGTAGTGCCCCTTCAGAACATGGCACTTATGCTGTATGCACAACATAGGTCGTGCGTTCATGGCATCACCCATGCTGATGGTGCTACTGGCTGCTGCTGCAGACATGTGATCCTGCAGTCATGCACTTTGCTGAGCAAACATCATCATACACAAGAACAGTTGGTGTGCTACATGCCACCTGTTCTCAGGGGACAGTCCTGCTAGACCTGCAGTGTGGTACCTGAAGACTTGAGGGTGAGGTCTGCAGTGCGGTCTGCAGCAACCATGAGCTGCTGCTGCAATCCCACGATCTGGCCTTTCAAGCTGCTGATTTCCTCCTCCTGCCTTGCTATGACTGAGTCCTGCAATTCCAATAATCCCTGGAGAGCTTGTGAGCTGTACGGCAGCAGATGCTTCAGCAGCAGCAACATACGGAGCAGCTGCACAAGCATCAGCATGCCACCCAGAATCTTTGTGTCCAATGCCATCAGGGCCTGAGCTCATGGACCTGCTGTTGGTCTGGAACCAAGGTCATGATGCTTGCCTGGGCACTGATTATGCTCTGGGCAAGCCTGGACAGCTTGTCTGACAGGCTGAGGTTCAGCCACCAGGACAATGAGAGCCTTGCATGCTTGCTATAACATGAGAAACCAGATACAGGTAGAGCACAGGAGTTGGATGGTTTGCTGGTGGTGAGCAGCTCTTGCTGCAGGCCAGGCTGGCACTGTTCCAGCTGTGTGCTGCATTGCTGCTGTGCGTGGAAAGCCTGTCCAGCTGTTGCGGCCACCTAGCTAAATATGCAGATGACGGTGATGCATTGAGACTATGAATGCTGCAACAAACACCCATTTGAAGTGTCAGTCAGGATTGTGACCACTCATAATGAGCATGAAGTGTGACTGAAGACTGCCAACAAGGGCTGTAGGGTTATGACTAGTACCGCCTGAAAGAACACTATGAAGACAGTGTTAGACCAGAGTGTTACTTTGGCAGATCTGACTCAATCCCGACAAAAGATTGTGACTTAGAATTGTGATTTGAGGGCTGCACCTGTTTTCTGGCAGCCTCCTCTAGTTGCTGTTGCTGGCCCAGGATGCCAGCACTGGACTCTAGATGGGCCCGGTTCACCTCAGCCTCTGCTATCAATGTGCTCATGCGCTCCTCCATCCTGCACCACTCACATCAGGCCCTTGTGCATGGCCACATGGGCAATTGTCAGTGGTCATGGGGGAGTGGTCATTGGCATTGAGCAGCATGCGCATCCTGTTGGTCCATCAGGGTGTGCTTGTGCAGCCGGGCCCTGAAAATGGGATGCAGGCAGCATGCATCAAGCAATATGCGCACTAGGTTGTGATGACACAACCAATTCAGGAAATTTGCACAAAACCCTGGTTTGTATCTACCTGCCCATCTCAGCCTGCAGCTGCTCCACCTGCTGCTCAAAGGTGTGTACGCGCCTCTCTGTACCCTTAAGCTGTGTTTCCTTGTGCTCAAGGATGTCCACCTGCATGCACCAGCTACCATCAAGTCACAATGATTCCAGAAGTGCCGCAGTACAGCAATCTATGCAGGCTTCACGGCCGCATCATGCCCTGGATGAGGACCGGCAAAATGGTTAGAACTTCAAGTTCAATGGCAGTCCCTACTGAACGACATCACTGGCACCATTTGCTTGCAGTGTGATGTCTTGCTTCAACTTGTCTCTGCACCGGGATGCGTCTCGGATCAAAAAGATGAGATGCTTTCGCTTGCATGTAGCGAAAGCAAACAAACATGGCTCACTCCGGAGAGAGTTCTCCTTCCTTTCCTCCTTTCTTTTTGTCATCCTTGCCCTTCTTCTTGGGCGGCATCTGACACGCAGAAAGTCACGGCCCTTCTTTAACAGTGTGAAGCTATGCTGAAGACATGAAATGCCACACAGGAAGCGACGGGATACAGAGCGACATGACCAGCCAAGACTTTCGACTGCAGTGCAACTGTTGGACTTCAACAAGCAGTCTGACCTACTCACTGGGAATCTAAACAACTCGTGGAGCTGTAGTCAACAGCAATTAAGTGGTATGACTCCGATTGCATTCCCGAAACTGCACTTGTCAGCAGTTGACGAATGTACCCGGACCTAACAAGAGCACTCGGGGTTGTGTCATGTGATATGCATGTAAGGCATAGAAATTGCTCGCTGTGATACTAGCTTGCCGCGCAGCAGACAGCGTTCCTTCTGTACTTTAGCCAAGCAAGCTCACCTGGCAACAAGACGGTGTACACAGGACAGGCGTAGTTGCTACACTGAGATAAATGATAGCGATTACCACGCTTTGCCTGCTGCAGCAATGATTCTATGCCAGCACAACATGGCCATGACCTGCCCACCCACTGTAAACATGTATCAGCTGAAACTAAGCACTCAACCAGGACACAACAAGCAGTGGAAGTGGATGAACAGCATGCATCGATGCTGGCCTGTTACAGCCCTGCCAGCCAACAATCAATGCAAGCACAACTGGACACTTTGATGTGAAACTGAGCGATCGTGTTGTACAGGTAGTGAGACTAGTCTAGTGCTGAAGTCAGAAATAAAACCCTGCAACATGGTAAACATACCTCTGTTTTAATACACAACTTCAAAATTTACACCATTGTGCCTTCACCACAGAGACATGTCCAATTGCCTATAACTTATTTCACTGTACTGCAATGAAAAAGGGTTGACCGTTGTTTTAAGCAAAAGCTGCCTTTGGTTACGGTCCAGCTCATGATACCTTGGCCTGTGTCTTGTGCCATCAGGGCAAATAAACAGACAAGTGTGGCAAACATGACATCCCTTGTGGGTCTTAAGTGGCTAGCTTGCAATCAGCCCTGATGGTCCGTTCAAAATTGCAGACAGCCTTTCAGAAACTGGCTGCACAGATTTAACTTTCTTTGCTACCTCTTCATAGGATGTCAGGAACTCTTTTGACTCCTCATCATCAGTGGGGTTCTTGAGAGCTTTTGGAAGCACTAGCATGCAACTTGTTGGTCGCTTGGTGAGACCTGCTGCTCCCAGCTCCTATCAATGGCAAACGTGTGTTAAGCAGCAAGCATGAATGGCCAGACAAGTGCCCACATTTGTACAAACACAGAAATGCCAGGCAACAGCAGCAAAAGCAATACCTCTTTTGAAGGCACATATATGTACGGAATGTCGTGGTCCTCACACAAAACAGGAAGATGGGTCACAACATCTATGGGAGATATATCTCCTGCGATTATGCAAATTCTGCAGAACAAAAGAAGCATTTTGCGAACATTCTGAGTCTTGCCGTTAGCAAAACAGAAAATTGGCACTTGAGGAAGGGAACTGACCCTTGTGTATTCTTGCGCAACGCTTTGACGACCTCTTTGACCCCTCGCTTAATTTGCTTTCTTTTTGCTCCTTTCTTGGCTAGCTTGAGTACCTGCTTGCACAGCTTCTCGTCAGCAAGAGGTTTGGCAATGACGCTAATCGCTGACTTGGTGGCTATCTCGGCGGTCATTTGACAAGCAACAAAGTACCCTTAGTTGAACATCAAGGCCGGTCTCCGTTCCGGTTCCGGAAGTGTGCAGTCGAAACGCAGCCAGGCGAATTCAAAGCCAGGGTTTACTCATCAGCATGAACCCTAGAGGCGATTTAGTACAGTAGTAAGGTTCACCTGCAAGCACTCTGTGTAGGTGATGGAAACTGTCGATGACTTGACACCGATACAGACAAGCTGTTGTGTGCGAGATCGCTGGTTTCACGATGCGTTGATGTTGTCAAAGCTTGAAGTGAAGCCGGTCATTATCCTCTTCAGTACTGCAGTATTGTCTGAAAGGACTTCACTGATCTTGTGAGCTACAACTATGCCAGCAGCAAGGCAACGCCCGCAGCAGACCTTATCGACTTCTCTGGCGGCTCACGTACGTCGGCAAGCTCCCGTCAACATTCTGCCTCTGAACTATTACTACAGATCTGGACACTTCCTGCTCCGCCAGGTAAGTCTGCACTGCAGGCTTGACAGCTTCATCCTTTCGTCAAGCACAGTTGTATCTGACCTTTTCTTCTTTGCAGGCTGATGAGTACCGATCTGCGGGAAACCAGGAACAGTTGTTTGTGATACTCATGAGGCTATGCAGGCAAGTCTCTTACAAGCGTCATCGGCACATGCAAATTGCATGCAGTGCTTGATCACAGCACTCACTTTTCATGTAGTGCTGCAGTCTGATAGTGGAAACAATCCCTTTTCACAGAGATTTTCAGGATAATGCACCACAGCAGCAGAAGTTCAAGAAGGTTTGTCCCAGCGCTTGCATGCTTGCACTGCTGGGTTGTCAGCCAATGTCTGCTCATAATTACCAAAAGCGCTGTTGCTGAAAGAGGATTCCTGTTTGCCCAGCTGCTAGCACTGCAATACCTGCCAGAGCTTGAGCGCTTGAAGGCGTCCCTGGACATCAAAGGGCAATCAGCTGATACTCTTTTCAGTCCGCCGCCTCATGTGCAAGGCTCAAACACAACTCAGCTGGCCACATCCAACTTGCCAGAGCTAGATTGGGGCCAGCTTGACCACACCCCCTCAGCTCCTCAGCTTCCTGCATCTGAGCCTACAGCATCTCAGGCAGCTCAGCCTAATGATCCTTTTGCATATGATCCAGCAGCTGTCCATCAGAGGAACGGCCAGAGTGATGATCCTTTTGCAGCCAGCCAGTCATCTGGCAGCTATGGCAGCGATACATCACTGCATAGTAACGGCGGTCTTGATCTACTCACTGGATCTGCCGCATACAGCCAATATGGACAAGGAGCTCTGCCACAGTCAAATGGCACAGGTGGTAGCTACTCCAGATCAAGCTCACTCAAGCTGCCAGTGGCTAGTCAAGCTGCCCTCAACAGACATGCCATCATGCCTCAGCAGCAGGTCAGGAGGCAGACCGCCAGCAGGCCATCTCAGCAGTCCTTGTACCCTCAGTTTGATAAGGAGCCCCTTGCGCCTGTCGACTATGGCATCAATCGTGCTACTCAGCCATCAGCACCCGCTTTGCCTGATCAGATGGCATCAATGCAGCTGCAGCAAGGACCAAGCCTAATGGATGCCCCTGCTGTCAACATGCCAAGCCCTCAACTGGAGTTACAGTTGGGCCCACAGCAGATGCAGGTGGGTAGTTGTGGTTTAGTGAGCCTTCATCAATACTGTAGCACTGCATGGCATTTTGTTGCAGGGCCTTCTCAATGTGTTGTACTGTTCTCTGCACAAGCTGTGGGCTTGCTGCTCCACAGAATCATCCACAATGTCCAAGGTGGCACAGGGCTTTATACAACAATGTTGCGTCATGACAACAAATCTCGTTGTCGCATGCTGTTTGCTTCACTCACTCAGTTGACATCGGCAAACGAGCAAAGCTGTGGTTGCATTGGAGAAGCGCTTATACACATGGCTGCAGGAGGTCTAGCTGAGTGTTGAGGATTGCAGCATGCACATATGCTATAAATGTCACATTAGCAAGCACAACAGATTCAAGCATATGCATCCTGAATGGCCTATGTGTGCAGGTGCACAATGTGCCAGCACCTGCAGCAGCATTGCAAGCACCTCAGGGTGATTGCTGTGAGCCTGCTCCAATGCCAGCTCCTCCCTCTGAGGCTGTGGTCAAAAGGGAGCAGAAGATCAGGGAGGTGCATGTGTCAGCAGCTCTCATGGAAGAGTTTCTCAGGTCAGAGTACATTACATTCTGTCCTGCCAAACAGCATGGGGTGTTGGAGTTCCTATCCTTTGTATTAACCCGATGTCAGCGCTGGGTCAATAAAGCCACACAGGCTCTTTAAAGAAGCCAAGCTGCCAATATTGTAATCAGACCCATACCATGCCAGCATGCTACATAAATCCACTCATGTTCCTCCAGTGCAGTCCGGATGCCATGCATGCCTTATGTATGCAACCTCAGACGGAAGCTTTGCACAGCCATTGTGTTCATGCAGATACTCAACCAGCAACACACGGTCTGGTATAGAGTCCTGTGGCATTCTAGCCGGCAGTCTGCGGGAAAAGCAAGGCGTGTTTGTCATCTCCACACTGATCATCCCCAAGCAAGAGGGCACCTCTGATACTGTCCAGGCGCTGAACGAGGAGGAGATCTTTGACGTGCAAGACAAACGCGCTTTGTACCCACTTGGCTGGATACACACTCACCCCACTCAGACTTGCTTCCTGTCATCTGTGGATGTGCATACGCAGTGTGGCTACCAGGTGATGCTAGAGTTGGGTTTCGATGATGCAATGTCACATTTCATGAGCAACATGCAGATCAAGGAATGATGATGGATGCGGCTTTTATGCCTGAGCCTTTAGCCAACACACAATCTGATTTTGATGTCAAGGATGTCAAGGACATGCATCCATATAGACATGGCATACTGTTGCAAGGCTGCGAAACAGAGTTTGTGTCGCACCTTTTCAACCATAGCAAAGCACACATCATCAAACTTTATCATTGATCATGCTGCAGACCATGCTTGATGAAGCTGTGGCCATAGTGATGGCACCTCGGGACAGCCGCAAAAAGTGTGGTATATTCAGACTGAGCACCCCTGGAGGGCTGAAGCTGGTGCAGAAATGCCCCGAGAGGGGTTTCCATGCTCATCCATCCACACAAACGGGGCAGAGCTTGTATGAGCTTTGTGGTCATGTATACCTCAACCCCAGAGTCAAGCATGATGTGGTGGATTTGCGCTGATGACATCTTTGTGTATTCTATGTACATGTATCTGAGAATTTTGTTATGCAAGTTGACAGCACTCTCGGTTTTACAGGACAAGCAAGTTGAACTCAGCTTTCCCCTGTAATTCTGGTTCTTTGTTGTATACATAACAGCTATTTGCTCTTGGAATGATATCAAACTGGCCTCCTGATGGCATTGCTGCACCACGTGTGGGGTGTTCTGACTATCACAGCATCAAACATAGCAGACGTTCATAGCCCTGTCATATGTTTGCATGTGCTGGGTGATTTAGGCTTGTTCAGTTACTCATTCCCACTGATTAGATCGATATTTACAACACCCACTGAATATGCGTCTGATGGAAGAGCTGCAAATGTTTGAGCAAATTTGAGAGCATCACTGGAGAATCTCCTCATGCAGCAAATTCATGTCCAGCTGCATGAAGACAAAAATATTGTACAAAGGAGACATCAAAATTTGCTGTCATAAAGAACAAGGCGCAGCACATGCAAGAGATCAGGTCCCGCTTGCAGTGCCAGACTGAGTGAGACATAACAGCATATGCCTGTATCTGCTGTTGCTCCACTGTACTTGATGTTCAGTGTCATCTGCCCCAGGCATGCTTGCCAAGTATTGTACCGCAATTGCTGCATTTGTGGACCGTGTCCTTGCATGAGCCAACACAGAAGGGCAGCCAGGCACATGGCCAACACCCCATGAACAGACATGACAATGCACTGAACCAAACACAACAACCACTTTCCTGCAATCAGCATACAGAGAGTATCAGATTCGTCAGATGTCCTCATGGTACCAGTGTGAAAGCAAGATGCTGATCAGAATGGTGGTTGTTGACACCTTGAAAGTATAAGTTCGACCGGTGACTCCACACTGTGAGCATGTCACAACGGCGGGTTCATCATCAAAGCTGCCTAGTAGTTGCATGCGATAGCTCTGTTGCATGGGTTGGGCAAGCTGTCCCATGGTCTGTACAGACGGCTGCAGGGAGCCTGATGCTGGGGGTCCCTCTGCAAATCACAGGCTAGGGATAAAATATTTCGTAGCCTGGCAGCGCAAAAGCTGAAAATAGGCCTGTATAAGCTAAGCATGCTTTATGGTCTATATGGCTAGACATAGATCCCACCTGCATACTGTGCTCGATATCCAGTCGGCAGCCCATACTCACTGGTAGGCGCTTGCCGTTCGCCACTGGGCCCAGCTTCAGTGCTAGCTTTGTTAAGGGGAGGCGCAGAAGGTGTATCTAACTTCGAGCTTTTACCGCTTATCGGAGGTTCTGCAGCAGACTGCAATACAGGATACTCCGGTGCTGTTGTGCGGCTGTCTTGTAGTAGCGGCTGTCGGGCAGAGTCGTCAGAGTCCGCCAGGTACTGTGTTCGGGAGTGCATGACTTTGAAGATTTAGCGCACGTACGGTCTAGCAGCAGCCTTAACTCAAATGACCATTGCCAGCCGATGCCGCAAATGATTCGGAGTATGCACAGCTGCACAATGGCCAGTGAGCGTAGTTGACATGTCTCGTGATGCCCAGTTGCTGGGTTGGAAGCTTCCAAATCCTGCAAATTTGGTATCAAATTAGATTGCCAAACCCGGAGTCAAATTTCTGTCATTTGATGCATATCAATATTGCAGCACAATATTATTGCTTGTCCGAGCGCAGTGGCCCGTCAGTTGCTCATCAAGAAACACCTAGTTTAATGTTCGTAGACGTCCTTGCAGTAACCCAGCCAAAGTTGCGGCATCGCTCATGTGTCCGTTCAGCTTCACCTGAATCCGACAATGTAACCGGTGCTACAAGTTCAGCCGCACGCATGGACATTCGTGCGGTATATGCAAGCTGTACAGACATCTTTGGTTTGTACCGGTGAGCTGTTGCCTGTGGTATTGAAAGGTGTAACTGCTTGCTGCCGGACGATCTGCAAAGTCCGTCAGCGCTGCAGGTGAACGCAAGGAACTCAAGGAACTCAAGGAAAGTGACGCTGGAGCAGACGAGCTGCACATGTCATATACGCACAGAGGGCAAGAGCCGTGATGCCACCGTTCCGAAGGCCCGCACGTAGAACGCCGTGGATCACTCTTGTGGCAATAGGCATATGCACATTTATGCTGGGACTGCTCTCAGGGTCCAGCTGGGATTGGCAGCATGTGCAGCTAGTTGAACCTTCGAAAATTGAAGCTGCTGCTGGCCTGCTGACATCGTCCCAAGAGCATCGTCCTGCTCGGTGTCCATATCCTTATGACAGGCACAGTATTGATCAGATCCGAGAAGGACAGACCCCATACCTTTTTGGTGGAATTCATACACCCAAGTGCCGCCACTGTGGGTCAAATAGCACATGGAGCAACTTTTGCAAATTTGACAACACCCTTCCTGGCAATCCAGCTTGTGGCCAGGACAGAAAACAGTGGCTCATAGAGGGTTTTCTGGATCGGGAATTCTACGAGATTTTAACCAGCACTCCATGTGACCTGTTTCAGCTGCTGAGGGGTCAGACAATATGGGTTGTAGGTGATTCACAATCTCTAGACTTCAGTAAAGCTTTGCATTGCTTCCTGCATGAGTTTTGGGATCTGAAACTGCATAACATCAGCTCGAACGAGCCTCAGTATGCGCCTCTTCTGAAACAGCTACGTTCGGCTCAGTGTGGCAATCTTGTTGGTAGCACACGCATATGCTATATGCGCGCTGATCAACCACACACGGTACTAGACCTCATCATCCCAATTTTGGAGGGCATTGGTTTCTCAAATGATCTTTACTGCTCAACGTCGGCTTGCATTTTTCTCCTCATTATGAGATAGAGCTCCAGAAAATTGCCGCAGTATTTCAAGACCAAGGCTCAACACTACCTAAGCTGCTGTGGATGGATACTCCCCCTCAGCATTTCCTGACTGAATTTGGAGAATTTCCCAAGGATTTTGGCAGCCCACCTCACATGTGTTGGTACATAGGCAAGTACAGTAATCAAGATCCTTTAACACTAACAAAAGACCACCAAATGACCACCACTGACCCCAAGTACCAATCAGTCGTGGAGGGCGGTTGGCGCAATATCATCTCCAGGGCAGTCATGGCAGCAGCAGACATTCCTGTCCTTCAGATCTGGAATGAAAGCACTGCCCTGTGGAACTACCACAGGGACAACGGGGCTGGATGGGAATGCACTCATTACTGCTTCCCATCTGCGCCACAAGTCTGGGTGTATCATCTGTTAGTAAAACTTGGCGAGTTGCAGAGTGTTTGAAGGGATAACTCCAGGCTGTAGCTGACCATTATCTTTTCGAAGCATCTACAGCCATAATGACTTTAGCATTCTGGATGTCCTACAGTGGATACAATGATATGTTCCCTTGATAGATTGGATGTCAGATACACTTTCCCAAGGATACACTAATTTGCAGAGCTTGGTAAAATGCCTGGAGCATAGGGGTATTGCATCAGATACAGTATGCAGTCAAGCAAGGTTGTGTTAGGCTGCGCAATGCATTGAAACGCATCTCGGAGGCAACAATGGTATATTGTTGGACCATGCAATGTGAGCACCCTGCCATGGCATATTACAGTTTTTTAAAGCCTTTGGACGTTGGGCCATACACTTGTATCAATGTAGCTACTGAGTACGATTGAGCATGAAGTGTGCTGATTGATCTGCAGGACTGAGCTCAAAATTATGTGAATAAGCCGCGGGCCGTTACACATGTGTATGCATGAATGTACATGCATGAACCAAATGCCAAGTCATCTAAGATGCGCCAAGCCTTGTCTGTGCAGGCCAAGTAGCCGCATGCTTGCTGTCAGCAATTGCTGATCTGGGTGAGCGTGTCGAGCTGGAGGGCATACGTGCTTTGAAGGTTGCGTTGATCCGCTGTTTGGTCAGCTAAATCGGTGGAAAATTGGCCATTGTGCCGAATTGGCATGTCAGGCTGATCCCCAATCAGTCAACCTCTTCTGCTGGTCAAACAGCACCGAACACATTGGCACCTGCAATCGCTTCAACACCGCTCCTCCAGGCAAGCAGAACAATCACAACCATGCCGTGCATTCACTGTGCCAGGCGAGACGTGACATTCAGCACTGGTGCGGCGAGTACAAGTAGCAGGTGCGAACAGGCTGCACCTATACAGCGTGTCCCACAGAGTAGAAGCGGTCAACAACAGCTTCAACAGCAGTTGCAACGCTCGCGCGCTGCATTCACAAGAGCCGCCCGACTGTGCCAAATTCCACCGCGGCAGAAAGTACGGCTGACGGGGTGCCATAGTCAGCGGCAAATCACGCCAAACTGCGTGCAAGATCAGGTTATTGAGACATACACCTCGCAGCGCATTGGTCGATGTATGCTTCAAGGTTTCGCAGCTGCAGCTGTGCTCAGTCTGCTGGCACCTGGACCAAGCTATAGTGCAGAAACCTTGCCTATAGGGCTATTGCAGAGTTGGCTTGTAAGTTTTCTCACTCTTGGCCTGTTTCCCTGCTGCTGCTAGCACAGTGCCTAGCCCAATGTTCAACGTGATTCTGACACATGCATCACTATTACCCTTGCGCTATCATGTCTGTTGCACCTGCAGGAACAAGTTGAGAGTCTTGGACCAGTGGTTGGACCTCTTATATTCATATTGACAATGGCATCAGCTGAGATGATACCTTTGTTCCCTACACAGCCTTTGTCCCTTGCTAGTGGCCTTCTCTTTGGTCCAGTACAGGTGAGGAAGTGCCTTGCTTATGTTAGTGCTTCAGACTGCCTGAAAGAATTGTCGTGAGGCACAGTGCAGTCAGCTGTGCTGGCCCTTCACATCACTGCTGCAGATACTTGCTGGCCTGCTGCTGGTCATGATGCTATGCATATCACCAATACATGTGCACAGTTTATGCAAACAAGGCTATACATTGGTCACAAACAATCATGATTGCCCAATTTAAGCATGCCATACCTACGCTGAGTTTTGTTGCGAAGCAGTGTAGACTTTGCTGTCAGAGCAGTACAGTGCCAGCTTTGGTGCTGGGGTTCATCAGCATTCATGTGCGATGCAGGGTACGATATGTGTCATATGCGGCACGAGCCTAGCTGCCATCACTGCTTTCAGCGTCAGCAGGGGAGTAGGTAAAAAACTCGATCAGCGAGTCGTCTCTGAGGAGCTCAAATCAGAAAGCTCAAAGCAGTCAGCAGTTGTGGAGAGCAAGTTCAAGGGGATTCAGGACGCCATTGACCAGGGCAGCTTTGCGCAGCAGAGCATAGCAGTGGCAGTGCTGCGCCTCACCCCTGTTGTACCCTTCAGGTTTTAACACGGAAGCTTCTGTGTAGTGTATGTCCAGTCGCATCTTCTACAATCAAGCCTTGCGTGACTGAACGCTGGCAAGTGTACTGGTTGAACAACAGTGTGGAGGTAAAACGCAACATACTGCGGACTTGAGGACATTGTATGCAACGCATCACCGGAAGAGTCTTGCTCTGCCATTGGCTGCAAAGCTGTGCAAAATGCTGATGTATCTGCATTGAAAAGCCTTCACACTAATGTTGCATTATCATTCACTTTCCACACATTACTTGTGTTGGCTTGGGTGCTGGCTTCCGATGCCTGCTAGACCATTGACAAAGCCACAATGCATGTGTTTGTGACGTCCTCTTGTGATTGCAGTGCAAGCAATTACCTCCTGGGCATGACACCTTTGGAGCTGCCAGCTTTCATGACAGGCACAGTAGCAGGCATGACTGTATGGGGCATTGTGTATGCCTCACTGGGTGGGGCCTCCCGCTCTTTGCTCAAATCAGGAGTGGACCTGGAAGAGCTCATAGGCGGTGAGATAGCAATGACCAAATACATGATCCACAGTCACCAGATACCAAGCCATGCTTGGCCTGCAAGGCTTCCTATGGTTTGTGCTCATGGCCAAGCTACGTCATGCCTGCAATCTTAACATCAGTAAAGTTATTTGTGAAAGGCATACACAAGCTGCCAATATTGTTGCTGACCTGTTTTGGAACTGGAAAGTGTTGACTGAAGTGACAGCTGAAATGTACAAGCATCTGAGCAGGCTGAGTCCCAGAAAGCAGCTAGTTGTCTTAGATAGGTCTTCTGTATGTATATGCAGATCTGGCCTCAAAAGCCAGTGAGTACACAGAGGACGCTGTAGCAATAGCTGCGGTGGCGGGGTTGGGCGCAGCAGTCTATTATGGCGTAAATTTCATTAAAGAGCAGAAGAACAAGGAGATAGCAGAAGCAGAGGCTCTGCTTCGACAGCAAGAGCAAGAGCTTGCCAGTAAATCACCAGTCAGGCGTGTTCAACGGCTGGTGCAGCGGCTGAAGGGCAATGCTTAGCATCACTTGCATTGCACAGCAAGAGTGATCAGGAGATGCTGGAACAAACGAGATTGCCCTGACCCTTAGTTGTACATTCTTGTGCTTGCAAAGTTTGCAAGTCATGCATATAGGATCACAGTAATGCGCCTGCTGATGAGTCTTGCATCAGATGTTTTGCTGATTGAGCCTTTCAACAGTTTTGAATGGGAGCTATGTTCTATGTTTTTGTACCCATTGATGTACACTATTAACCTTTTGCCATTGCAGCTGGTTAGGTCAGATACGCACTCAAATGCCATGCTTGTTACCTTGTCAATTTTGCACATCATGGCTATGCAAACAGCATCTCATTGGCCTCTGTAATTCACCACAATATAGCAAGATCACAGCCTGCCCCTTGACCGCATGTCTTGTGACAGGCGCTGATCCCGCTCTTTCTCATACTGCCGCAACTCTGCCCTTTTCAGAAAGTCCACCTTATCCAGATATTTGTCACCACTCTTCTTGTAGCCTTCAAGCTCCTCATCAACCTGCATTAATGCAATGCTTTGCCAGTCATCACGAGCACAGTTTGCCTGTATGTTGGCAATCTGATATGCAATGCACAATCTCATGATGCTGAAATTCTGTCGTAGTGAACATGCAGCATGCAAAACAACACCATGCTAGGCACACGGCTGCTTTTTCCTCCTGTGGCTTGCTTACCTTTACATCGCTTGACTTGAAGTCTCCCCAGTCCATTCGTGACTTGTCAAGCACGTTCACTTTCTTAGCCTGTTGCAAAGACCCCAACAAAGCATCCAGCCCACCTTTCTTGATGTCCTGTGCCTTTGTTGCCTTTGCATCATGTTCTGTAGCAGCTCGCTTGTACTGCAGCATGTGTGGCTAGTCAATGTGAAATGTTTTGCGGGAAGTGCCATCAGCA
>JAABUO010005579.1_pt1 | contig 14599 bp, 19 predicted proteins | sample 5559291 | NCBI WGS metagenome assembly JAABUO01 (sample SAMN10711878, study PRJNA513372) | rock metagenome | isolation source: Antarctica rocks | place: Antarctica: Victoria Land, Finger Mt sud | reverse complement strand
TCTTGGGTAGACGTGCAGCAGGTGCTGTAGCACACGCGTGCTGCCCTTCAGTTGCTGCTTATGCCTGCTTTCCCAGACAGTGGCAGCCTGACTGTCATATGCTATGCAACACAGCACGTTGCGTGCAGCTTGGTCCACGGACTCATCTCCGCTTCCTTCGTATGGGCCCTCAGACATCACTGCAGTGTCCAGCGCTAGCCGAATGCTCTCCTCACAGCTGAACCCGCCCTGCCTTGCACCAGCAAAGGCAAGCTCACGCAGGACCTCATACTGCTTCAGCAGCCTGATACGGTGCGCAATCTGTAGGTGGGAGCTCTCTGAGAACTGGGAGCGTACGATGGCTTCAAGCGCAGCAGGAGGAACAACTGCCTCGACCATGTGGGTGTTGTCAGGCTCAGGGTAGCGCAGCCCAATTGCTGACAGTCTGTGCAGCACACTGTTGCTGGCTCCTAGATTGGCTGAGCCACCATGCCACTCTGGGAAGCCATGGTCATTAGTGTGCTGCTGCAGAAGGGGTTCATGCGTGCTGCTCAGCAGACCATCAAGGTAGTCCAGAGAGGTGCTGATGCCCTGAGAGGTCATGACAAGCACAGCAGGCTCTGCTGCGGATGCTGTTTTCTGCATCACGCTTGGCAGCTGCATGCCGAGGATCTGGGGCAGTAGCACTCGCAGCCAGATGGCCACACCCATGGCAGGGTTGCACCTGTAGCAGCGGCGCTGAGTTGTCTTGGGTATAACAAGAGCTCAACTGCTCAGATTGCAGCATCCCCAGTAATGAGCATCACTGGTGTGCAGGTTTGCATATACATGTGCGACATTGCCGCAAAGCATGGTCCTGTTTTCTGTCGAACACAAGAAAGTTGTCAATCTTACAGGTCCTGAAAGATGGCAGCAGTTTGTGAACAGCTTGAAAACAACACATGTCGCAGGCACACAGGGAGCCTACCTGACTGTCTGATTGATGAGCCACAGAAGAAGATGTAGGCGGCCAGGACCGCTGTAAATCTTGCCACCAAGCAAGAGAGCCTGACTGCGGAGTAGCAAAGCAGCTGGTGCTGCTCTTAACAGCAAGGACAGAAAGATCAGCAACCCAACCTGCAGAGAAAGCAAGTAATGTCACAGCATTGCCATCTTACATATTGAGATGCAGACTCACTGGTGCAGCAATGGAGTCAAACCCAGATTTGTACATGTTCATACCCTGTTTTGTGCAAGCAGAGCCAACATTGCCGAGTGTGTGCATGTTTGCAGCAAACCTTAGCCTTTGGAATGCCATGTTTGAGGTTGCCATCCAGTGGAACAGTCTCCAACACAGCCTCCAGAATGTTTTGAACAAATTGTGAGACAATGTGGACATCAAGCTGCGCTGCATACTTTTCAAGTATGTGCTTGACCTCTTGAGGCAGATCTTGGAGTGGTACATCTGTGATCTGCAACAACACATGCAGCACAAGTTCAGCAATGTGCGACTAATGTGGCTGGGCTGACGGTTATAAAGCTGCTGTGCACCTTTTCAAGGGGCTGCTCATTCAGCATCTTATTGAAAGGCAGTTCTGAGGTCTGGAAAGCCGTCAGAAGATGGTCTCCAACTGTTTGAAGCTGGGACAGCTGGTTGTCAGGATAGCTGTGTTGTACCGAGGCTAGAAGTTCTGCAAATTGGCTACTGTCTAGCCCTGACGCAGCCTGCGAGGGAGTGACTTTGGGGCGCTTGGCCTTTGGCTTTTTAGCCTTTGATGGTTCATGGCGCATTTTCTGTTCGACAGCATGTGGTGCATGTGAGCTGCTGCTGTCTTCAGATGTCACTGAGGCTGGCCCTTTGCCATTCAGCTGAGACATATCAGAGTCTTCTGATGGTTTCTGATGGGACACTCGCTGCTCTTGCTTGTTGTCATACCAGCTATCAAGGGCAGAGAAGACGGAGTCTGTTGTCTCGATGCGGCCTGCTGGCGCTACAGTTGACTCAGAGCTACGCTTCTTTCTCACGTCAGGCTTATTGCTTTTTACTGTTTGCCACTGCGACATCTCAAGCACACCAGTGTATGCCGTGTGAGAGAAGGCACTGCTCCAGTAGCAAAACCAGCAAAACCAACCCTGGCTTCACTTACGGTCAATCAAGTCATCAATCTGGCCACGAAGGTCACTATGATGGCGGGAGCGTGCTGGTACATGTCATCCGTACCCTAGAATTGATGACGGCAAGCGCAGCTGCAAGCGCAGCTGACCGATAAATTGCCGATGCAGCTCTGGGCAAATGCAGGTGCAAGTTCGTAGTGTTGTAGATGATGTCTTACTGTTTGAACCAAATGATGTGCTGCTTAATAAGTTAGAAGCCGGGTGATTCATGGGATGCCGTACTATGCATGTTGTGATCCGTGACTGGTGCTAGCTCGTCGGAGGAGCAGGCAGCGCTCCTAGCAGAGCAAGGCGAATTTGCTGCCGCTATTTGCAGGTACAAAATTGCCATTGCAGAGCGTCCAGGCTGTGCGACACTGTTTGAACAACTAGCACAGTGTCTCCTGGAGACAGAACAATACCCTGAAGCTTACCAAGCAGCCTCTGAGGCCTTGACCCTTGCGCCACAGGCCAGTCAGCATACACTGCACTTGAAGTCACAGATGCTTCAAACGTTTTGTCCATGTGAAGCAACTAGTTATGCTGCAGTGGCCTGACGCACTGTTGACCTTGGCAAGATGCAGCTTCAACACTGGTCTGTTGCCAGATGCAAACCACCAGTTTTCTCAGTACTTGGTGAGTGATGTCTCATAAAGCCATGGACACATCCACGGGCGCATGCCAGTCATTCCCTGCCTACGCCTACATGAGCATCTGACACTGCTCTTTTCGCAAAGTCAATGGCACTGTTGTTGCTGACAATTTCACCTGCTGCATGAGCAGGACATGCAGCCACATAATGTGGAAGTCCAGGCAGAGCTGGCAGAGGTCAAGCGCCTGCAGCAGCAGCAGCTAGCTCTTGCAGTCGGACTTCCTGGCCTGCAAATTGAGCAATTGTATGGTAAGCAGAGGCAACAGATATTCTTCTGCTTGAAAGACCAAGTATATGTGAAGCCCCTAGAATCAAACTGTATGATCATCACAGCAAATAAACTTGTGCAAAGTGTGGTGTGCGGCAGCATCTCCAGCTATGGACTTCCAGGGACGCACAGGTGTTCAGGGGCTAGCTGATAACGCAATCTATTCCAGCGGGATATCTGTGCGCACGCTTTTGATATTGACATCTCCAGGCATGGGTTTCACTGCATGCACAGGTGCACAGGGTGGGCCAGGGCATATTGTTTGGGAGGCTGGGGTCGTCTTGAGTCGCTACTTTGTCAGCCATCCTGGTAAGTGCTATTGCAAAAGCTTTTGTGCACCCTGTGCCACACATGCATACAATGTAGTGTAGTCGGTCTTGCATGGGCCTTAAGCAGATCTAGAACTTGCTCTTCACAAGATGCATGTGTTCAGCTGCTTGGTGTCAGGTCTGTATCAGGCTGCGCTGGCATGACAGACTTGGTGAGAGGGAAGCGAGTGTTGGAGCTAGGGTGTGGCACTGGAGTTGTGGGCATTACTTTGGCATGCCTTGGAGCTGACGTCACTCTGACAGACATTGCAGCTATTGTGCCACACACAAAGTACAATATACAATGCAATCAGCAGCTCATCCAGTCTGGTTGTGGAAAAGCTGCTGAAGCTGCTCTTGACTGGAACTCCCCAAGTTCCTCACAGTCACTTTTGGCCAAGCAGTACGACTTGCTTGTCGGGGCAGATCTCATCTATGCAGTCAAAGACATCAGTCCACTCACAGACACACTGCAGCAGCTTTGGCAACATAGCTCAGATTGTCCTCTTACAATTGCACACAAAATCAGGTCCCTTCCTGCCACAAATCAATTTCTTGCTCAGTTACGTCAAGTTGGCTGTAGTCTGCATGAAGCTGAGACAGATGGCGCTGTTTGTATATACAACTCTGAGATTGTGACGCCGCAACTTCCAATGAATTCAGTGATGCTGGTTCCAAGGGGGAACAGCTGAGATCAAACATCTGGAAGCCATGACTGCTGTCTCTGTAACTTCTAAGTCAGCAGTTCCACTAGTCTACTCTCCATGACTGTAAATATAGCCTCCGAGGTGCAGTCCAATGCATTGCGCAGCCTCACACAACCTTGCTTTACTGAATACTGTATCTGATGCAACACCTCTGTGATCCAGGCATTTCACCTTATCTATCAAGGAAAGGAACAAGGAAACATCTGGATTGTTCTTCTGATATAGGTATAACCACTAATACAACCTCCGATTCAGCTCTACATGCGTTGTGCTTGCGCTCGTGGCCGGCCGTCAGGACTGTCAGCCTCGACCTAACAGCCAGCGACAGCCGCTACAATTGGTTCCGGCCAGCTTTCAACTTCAGCATTTTTACATGACTGTAAAAATAGCCTCCAAGATGCATTTCAATGCATTTCAGTGCATCGCGCAGCCTAACACAACCCTTGCTTGACTACATGCTGTATCTAACACTAACACAATACCCCTATGATCCAGGCACTTTACCAAGCTCTGCAAATCAGTGTATCCTTGGGAACGTGTATCTGAGATCCAATCTATCAAGGAAACATCTGGATTGGTTTCGGAGCTGGTACTGCGCAATACATAAGGCAACGTCCGCAATGTCCGCAATCGGTCAATGATGCCTCGTTTTTATTGCTGCTCCGGGACAGGAAGTTTCCATTTAGGACTATAAACCAGCACTGATCCTCTGTCGCGATCGTACCGGCCCTCCTATGCAATCGTGGTAGTGCACTTCTGGTGTTGCGCACAATCCGCTGTGTTCGCACAAGTGCTGCAAGCCCGTAACCGTTTCGAGGTATGCTCATGGACACAACAACATGGCATTTGAGGGCACACCCCATCTTTTCGTCCGCGTAGTAGTCACGTCGTTCAGGCAAGCACAGCGAAGCTAATGGCTCGACGTCCACTGCCTCCGGCTACACCTTTTCCGACAGTGGAGGCATCGTGGCCTGATCCAGACTGGAGTCCAAATAGTCCTGATTGGATCAAAGCAAATGTGTGGTCGGCTCAATATACGGCCTTGAAAGTAAATCAACAAGAGCCACGAGAGCTTTCACTGAACGGCTCCCGCTGCGCTGCGTGTGCTTCACCAGGAGGCACGCTCTGCTCCAGATGCATGCAGGTCAATATCAGGCGCAATCTCCGACCTCGCTACTGGAATGCGGCAGTAATGACCATTGGCTCTGCATGTTCAGGTCTGCTTTTGCAATCGTGCATGCCAAAGAGCAGCATGGCCGGTGCATAAGCATTACTGCCAGCCTGTCGAGGAGCAATCAATGGACTTTGATTTGAAGGCAAGTAGCTAAATAGCATCATAAACAAGTCGCCTGCATTGGCCAGGGCAAATTTAGGCTGACAGACAGCAAAAGAGACGCATTCTTCGGGTATACAAGTTTTGTGCCACATGTCCTTTGGAGACATTCACGTATCAATAAGCTGCTTGAAAGCCACACAACTTGGACATTGCAGCATTTCAGAAAGATACATCTTTTCAGCGTGCTGGATTCTGCATGGTATAACTTGTATCCTCTGTTGCCTCAGCCTGTTCAGGCTCTTCGCATAGCTTTTGAGATGGAAGCCCCAGCAGAGGGCGATGGCATGACAACAGACCTGAGGAGGCTGTGTGACATTGCACGCTCCACAGAGCCTGCAGTCCAGACCAGTCTTCCTTGTGGGCAGGCTTGCCTGTGGATTGGACTCTGCTGGGCCTGCATGGACCATGTTCCTCAGGTGATAGGGATAATTGTATTTCGACTGGACACTTGAAGCTGCACAGTGACTTCATTTCCTTTGAACATTAGTGTGCTGCTTGTGTCCACACACGAATTCGCTCTCATTAATCATGCTTAAGCATTCCTGATGTCTAGCTCATATCATTGCAATACCTACATGGTGTGCGCATACTGCATGGTTTACCTTTTGAGCTAAGTCCACAGAGTAGCCCGTTCCCAGCAGCGCTAGCCTGCTTCAGCATGGGGCAACTGAAATGCAGATGGACTGTGCAGGGATGGAGCTTCCTCCGACGAGCGTGTGACATAGGTTGCCAGCTGCGGAATTGGAACCTGGAAGGCCGTGCTCTGCTGTGTAAGCTGCCAGATCCCAAGCATTTGTAGGGCATCACTGATTTGTCATGAAATATGTCTAAGTGCTGACAGCCTTATGCTTGCAGAGTCCAGCTAGCATAGGTTGGCTGTTGACATCACACATTTGACAATTTGTATAACTTCCAGCACTTGTAGGGCCTTAACACCACCCTGTGTCATCCTGGGGCAAGGGTTGTGTAATCTGCAGACTGCTTCGACTACAGCATGATTCAACTGAAAGGGTAACCATGCTTTTTTTTCTCTGTAAACATGCCGGGAGTTTCAATGTCTACTGTACTGACTGTTGACTCCGTAAAGTTTTGGTTTGCCTCACTCACTCACTCGCTCGCTCACTCACTCACTCACTCACGCACTCACTCCCTTGCTCCCTCACTCACACCCTCACCCCCTCACTCACTCATACACAAACTCAATCACTCCCTTACCCTCTCACTCACTCAGTCACACACTCACTCACACACTGGTGCAGATCAGGTGCAAACTTGCCGTCATTTTGATCTGAAGGGAGTCACTCAGGACATGTTGACATGCTGCCTAGAAGCAAGTGCAGCAGCCCAAGCACGTCAAGACATCTACTTGGAAGGAGCAGCTTCTCAGGTGTTTGGCCTCATGACAATAGAGATGGATGAAACAGAGTAAGTGACATGCTCTGCTTTTGCTTTGAGTATTGCTTTTGCATCGTTTGCAAGCTCTGCTGATAGAGCAGCATTAGATGATGATGGTGTGCAAAAGCCCACAGCCTAGCTGCGAAGCGCTTTTGGCATGTGTTGCCTCCAAGCTCAGGAGCCTGCGACCAAATACATGCAACACACACCACACAAACATGGCAATTGTGCTGATGCAGAAAAAGTTGTTATCTAAATACTGATGCTGATGTGCAATCTGTACTGCAGCCATGACTTAAAATGTTCTGTGAGTCCCAATGGGCTGCAGAGTTTCTAGATCTGTTTTGTTGGTGGGCTTGCTCTAGACACAAATGAGCGTTGTGGTAGCATGCCATAAGTGGAAGCACGTGCAAGCATACTGATATATGTGTAAGCTATCACAGGAATTTTTTTGGTCAAACGTGGACGTCAGACCATTGCTGCACCACATCAGATGTTATTTGCCATGCAGAGGAAAGAGTCTGCTGTCCAGCAGTCTGAAACTCTGGGTGGGCATGCTCAAGGCTGCTTGCTTGAGGGCCTGTGGTAATGCATCTCCAACGATTGAGCAAATGACCCAGATGCCTCCCACTGATCCGGTCAGGACTTGTGCCAGAAGCCTCGTTAACATCTTGGTGCGGCTGGCTGAGGCTTATGAGACGCTTGAAACCCCTGATCTAGCAGAAAGTGCTTTACGGCAGGCGTTGGAGGTATGCAGGTTCTGCAACAGGTTGCTAGGCTCTTACTGTTGTTTTCTCAAATTTGTCTTTTTGGCAAGCACAACACAACAACTCTTGTAGCTAAATCAACTTTGATGCTGGTGCATAATTCAACCATTCTTGAGATGAGACTAGTCTGATCTGAAGTGCTCACTGTGTGTGTGCAGTACGCCAGCCTGACAGGAAGGCCCAGATATGAACAAAGAGTTCTGCTAGCTTTATCCATGACCTTTGAGTACCATCAGACTGCAAGGAGGCAGCAGTCAGTCAGGGACAAGGCTGCCATCTACCGGCAGCACCTGTATGCTGCTGCTCCTAATCTAGCTCAACCACAGTGTGCCATGTGCCGTGGTGCAATGAACTTGTTGGAGCCCACCAGAGTGGCCCATGGCCTTGGGAAGAGGATAAGTGTGCTGCCTTGTTGGCATGCTTTCCACTTTGAGTGCTCAGATTTATGGACCCGAATGCATGGAACATGTCCGCTCTGCAGAAAAGATATCAAGCTTATCATGTATGGCATTGAGCAGAATTGTAGAGACCAATTGACTGAGTTCTTTCTCCGTTTGAATGGACGCAAACACTGCTCATATGACGTCCATGACCATTTATCTGTCAGGACCAGGGATTGTCCCTGACATAGTCAGACTGTGCAGCATGCTTCGCAATTTTGGGAATGTCATCATTCATTCTGAGACACGTGAGATGCTGAAATTTTGGATGTGCAATCATAACACAGTCCTAAACACAGGAAGCGTAAATTGATTGATCGATTGATTGAATGCAGAGCGCTCTACAGCTCTGTTCAATGGCTACATGCTGTTTACACGACGGGAAACGCGCACTGCTCTATCTTGCAGGATCTGAGGCTTACTACTTCAGGGAGTTTACAGTCGTTGGGGCCAGCTAGCCCATTTGACTAAATTGCGGTCTTTCATCAGGAAGAGATTGGTCTCGGAGCCACCGGCTTCTTCACTTCATCACAGAACCTTGTAGTGTTGACCCATACTCCACAAGCCTGGCAGCCAGCTGTCATCATTGCGTGTACCAACAGCTTTTCATGGTAATTGGCATATGCAGCAGGGATCTTGCTATCATACTACATGACCTGAACTGATCAGCTCGAGCAGATCGTTAACGTGCAATAAAAGCACCGGCTGTTGCCGGCGATATCGCGTGCATCATGCCCCCGCAGCAGCAAGACGGCGAAGTTCTGCAAGCTTATGGCCATCCAAAAATAGCCTTCTTCCATCTGTTCTGGAAGGTATGCCTCACCTTTGGTGAGCTTTGGTTTCCACGGCAGCTAAGAGTCGACACTGTGATGGCACCGGCTGAGCTTTTTGTCCATCACAGGTGGCAGCAGTCCTGGTTTACATCTTCTGCGGCGTTTTCAGCTCGAGCTTCATTGTCAACTTTGTAGTGATTGTGCTGTTACTCACTTTGGACTTCTGGACGGTGAGTGCTGGGCAAAAGCAATAGCCATCAGCAAGTAAACGTCTCAGATACAATTCGTGAACGAGCGCTGTTGTATGCAGACCAAAAATCTTTCTGGAAGATTATTGGTCGGTCTGAGATGGTGGAACGAAACTACAGATGAAGGCAGCAACTGGAGATTTGAGACTCTAGGAGAGGCAAGCTGTAAATTTAGAGCTTGATGCAGCACACCTGCTTGTCAGACGTCCAGAGCCTATGGCTGCTTAAGCAATCTTTCCATCTGCATCTGCAGGGGCAGAGGCAGATCAACAAAAAGGACTCTGCATGCTTTTGGTGGTCTCTGTACATCATGGTATGATGATACACAAATTGAGATGCTGCACATACCAACCTTATCAGTAGGGGTTGCCTGTTACCGCTTCTGGCTGTACACAATGTTCTGCTACTGCAGCCAGTTGTGTGGGCCCTGCTAGGGATCATTGCGCTGGTCAAGATTAGCGTAGGTGAGTAGATGTCATGCTGTAGGTATTGCTTTGCTACATGTTTTGTGAGGAGGTGCCGGCCCTGTACGTGAAGCTGAAGAGTCTGGTGGACTGCAGATTACCTGCTGGTAATAGTTGTGGCGGTAGTGCTCAGCAGTGCCAATGTTGTTGGGTACACAAAGTGCAGCAAGCAAGCCAGTGGTCAACTCAGAGATATGGCCCGAAATGCCATGACATCTGGCCTGACGGTGAGCGGCGCACCTGTCAAAATGATGTTTATCAGCTGCTGCTGGCACCTGTCTGAATGTGTGCTTGATGTGCAGGCGGCAATCTCTCGGGTGTAACGCGATTTGTGAAAAGTTTGGTGTATTGAAGGCGGCAAAGCTGCAAATGATTTAAACAGCAGGCATATCTGTGGAAAATCAAGCTGCCATTGTCAGTGCATGCTCACAGGTTTGTGTGAACACTGCTGGTCTGTGATGCCAAGGACAGCAGCGCTCGTGTGTCAGTAAAGACTGTATTTTGCAATTATGAAAGTTTGCCTTGACAATTGCACCAAACTTGATATGTTTCATAATTTACTCACCATCACATTCAGCTGTGATACCCATGAGTCTTGCTCCCCTTGCCTGGCCTCCTGCATACATATTCCAAGCTCTTGAAGCAGGGTCGCGAATTGTACTCAGTACGAATGTAAGCAGAGTCTAACTCCCATCAAGAGAGCAATATTACAGTTTTCCTCATGAGTGGCAGCAACAGCCATATGTGGCCTTGCAACCATGAGCAGCATGACTCACCAGGGCACAGCAGCGTGCTAGTCCTTCCACAAACTCTGGGAAGATCATGGTGCTGTCCAAGTTGAGAATATCTGCAAGGCTATCAGCTGCACCAGCTCGCCTGCAAGTATCAGCTCCTGATTGGGGCTCATGTTAAGAGAATCACAGTGTCAGTGCAAACTTTCAGACACACAGGCTCATTTGACGCTCATGGTGAAGCTGGCTGAATACTATATCACGGCTCGCGTGAGCTCCATTAGTCATAGTGCTAGACCACAGCACAACTCACCCGGCCTCCTCTGCCTGGCACCCAGCATAGCACGCATTCTGGAAAGCTTGCAATGCCTGCTGCATAGAGACTCCCGCTGCCAACAGCTCTTTGTTCTGCAATGTCTGCAATACCCTCCGCAAGGATATGCTTGTGGATGTCCATAACAGCTGTCTTTCTTGGTCATTTCTGTCATGTTCTGCAACTTGACTGCCACTGCTGTTGGCTTGATGAATACTGTGAGCGCTTGTGCTAGGTGCAGAGTCATGATCACTGTTGTTGCCAGCACTGACCGACTCTGCAGGCGCTGTTAAGCTGCTGTTGGGCTCAAGCTGTGCAATGTAAAGGAAGAGAGGCTGCAAAGCTGCCGTGGAAGCAGATAAAGCCTGTACATCTGCATCTGACTGGTGCTGTAGCCAAAGATTGCTCTTGTTGCTCTGCAAACCAGTCAAGACTTAGCGTTTTCAGCATACAAATTGCAATAACATTCTAGGCCACTAGCAGTTCAGGGCAGAGAAAGCCACATGCAATGTGCAATTTTGTGGTGCCACCTGTATATCTGAGCAGCATGCGCTTGATCAAAGAGCTAGCATGCATGTAAATATGTTGGCAGTGTGCAGGCTGGGTATTGTGTTGTTATCCTACAGGCACATGCAGCTTCTGCATTCCAAGCAAGTAGTACCAAAGGCTGACCTTGATTGCATGAGGCAGAATGAGAGTGTGCAGCAGCTGATGCAGGCGCTGCTGCATGCTGGGCAGATGCCTGAACTTCAGGTGTGCTATGCGCACAAGGGCTTCACAGAAATCCCAGAACAGCAGCTGGCAGATGGGGGTGTGGAGCGGCGGTACCCCACCCCCTACAGCCACTGCCAGCTGTGGGGAAGCTAGCTCTGAGCGCAGCCTTGTCACCTGTGGAGGTGGAGAGCAAGCCTGCAGCAGCAGAAGCTGAGTTGCAGTTATCAGTGATGTGTCATTGCATGTACAGCTTTGCCCAACAGCCTGCATATAGTCTTCTAAGATTGTCTTGTATGCTCTGAAGCAACACTCCATCAACAGCACACGTACTCACAGCAGCATGACGTCTTTCACTAGCTTCTAAGTGAACAGGAGACTTTGCTTGCAAAAGCTAAGTACCATGCTGTTGACGTTATCCTTCTACGTGTGATGATATATTGGTATGGGAGGTCTTGCAAACTCAGCCTGACCTGAGCAAGAGCCATGTTGATGTATGCCAGGGAGCAGTCAGGCTCTGGTACATTGCATTCCCGCAGCAGCAGCCACAGCTGAGCACTATTGAGGGCTGCACTGTGCTCAGGCTGGCCCCAGGCCCAGGGCCTTTGCCCTTGCCTGCCACTGTATGCATCGTACACCACTCGCAGCTCTGTGTTCACGCACAGCAGCTCATTGCTCAAGGCCGTCAGCACTGCCTGCACACACATACACACACATGCTTGGCTGCCTTTGTGTGTACATACTGTCAGTGCCAAGGTTGACCAGTACATCCCAAGCGTGCACACTTGCTGACATGCGAACACAATAGTCCTGGCTTCATGTCTGCAGTATGTGTCAGTGTGCTCTTGTTTGATGCACACCATGTGGCCACAGTTTTGCCTTGTGGGCCAACACAACTTCAAGATTGACAACTGGCAGCAGTGCTTCCCAAATGTTCTGTTCTGACTGCTTGCAGCCACTTAGTACAACATGGCGCATGGACCTGCCTGCTTGTTGTCACCATCTTCCAGCAGATCATGCACTCTGAGCTTGACGCCCAACCCAACCGGGCCCCAGGCCTGCCCCTCCTTCAGGACTGCCTGGTCCTCGGCAAACATGCCATCAAAGACTGTCCCATCCTCAAAGGTGAAGACGCCTCGGCCATGCTTCTGCTCATGTTGCCATTCTCCCTCATAGCTGGCACCTGTGGCGTAGTACAGGGCACCATAGCCATGCCCGTGCCCATCTTTGAACATGCCCTCATACCTGCAATGCAGAAGAGGTGAAGAGCAGTCTGATGTACCAAAAACCCTGTTGTGAGCCACATGTGTTGCGTGGCCTTGTGATTGAGATTTTCCTGTCATAACAGAGCCTGACTGTGGCAAGACAAAGATGCGGCATTAGATCAGTACTTGGCTAGAAACATAGTGCCCATGAAACACTTGAAGGCAGCAAAGTGATCACCCTAGCCCAAGACCTTGGATTGCTGCAATGACTCTTGCTGTGTACAAGTATATAAAACCATTCATTCCTGTTCCGGACCAAAGCCAGGAAGGCATTGGCATCAAACTATTGATGACCAGCAAGCTTCTCAATGTTCACTCAGCACATGCAAAACACATGACAATTGGTTTGCAGAGTTGCGCATCGCAAGCCCTGAGCAGGAAGCAACTGCGGTTGCTGCAGACCTGTTGTGCCTCAGGAAGAAGGCATGATTGGTGACGGTGCTGGCGCCTGGAAAGGCAGGCTGAATCCAGACATGCTGGCCAATGCCATTCTGCAGGCCATTGGCCCACTGCCCTGTGTACTGCTCCCCCTCACCCCACTGCATACGACCCTGCCCCTGCTTCTGGTCTGCTGCCCATCCCCCCGTGTATGTGTTGCCGCTGCTGTAGTGCATGGTGCCCTGCCCATGCTTCAGGTTCTTCTGCCACCCGCCTGAGTATACAGCCTAACAGCTGAGACTGGTAGCACAAGTTGCCTGTCTGACACCAGAGTAGCAATCAGAACTTGCCACGGAAATGACTTCTTACAGCAAATCTTAGCAAACCAGTGGCTTCAGAGCTTTGTTGTAACCCAGAAGGTGTTACCATGATCAGCAATCCTCATGCTTGGGTGAGCTACGTAGGAAGCCCGGCTATGCTGAGCATACAACATGACATTTGATGCAGCTACTCAGTAGTGTTGCTACCTTCATAAAAGCACTTCTCAGCCTTATCATACACCATTTTGCCTTGACCATGCCTTTTGCTGTCCTGCCATTGCCCTGTGTACACCACATCGCTGCCAGCAAAACGCATTGTGCCAAACCCATGGCGCTTGCCATTTGACACATCACCCTCATATGTTGCACCACTGGGCCATTCATAAACCTGCAACCACACTATATATAATGTCAGCAGCGTGATGAGGACGTAATGTACATGTGTAGCTTGCAGAAGGATCGGTCAGCATTAGACTTGCAGTAAGGTCCCCTGCTGTGCATATCTGGCATCTAGAGTGCAGCAAAGCCTGTACGCTCACCCCTGTGCCTGAAATTTTGTTATTCATGAAGATGCCTGTATACACCAGCCCATCAGTCCAGATGTATTTGCCTTGGCCATGAATCTGCCCACGCTGGAAAAGCCCGTCATATGTGTTGCCTGAAGTAAAGTCTGCACGTCCAGCACCCTCAAAAAGGCCGTCCGCAGCTCTTGAACCTTCATATTTGGAGACTGTTACCTGCAAGATGGCAGCTGCGGTTTCAGCAGTTCTGGTCAAGCAGCTGAGGTATACAACAGGTGCCACTGCTTTCAGAACACACCTCCTGAGTTTCAATGTTGACCACAGACGGGGGTTGCATTGATTTTTCTGCATACAACATCGACACGGAGTTTCTGGTGGGAAGTACTGCAGGCCCCAAGTCGTCCAAGTCAGCCAAGGGCAAGTCAACAGCAGCCATCTGCACTTTTAGAGGGTCGATCGTGTTCAGACTTGACAGGGCAATGCTTGAAGCAATCAGGTCGTAGCGACAACTGAAAGCACCTGGCCGCGGACCTGTTTACGCTGGGTCCTATACTGGCTAGGCTCCGTGGATCTACAGTGAGCTACATCTTCGGGATTCTAAAGTGATGGCTCAAAGCTTCGAATGAATGAATGAATGAACGAACGAATGAGTGAAGAGAGAGAGAGATTACAATGCTTTAGCCAGCCAACAAGTCTGATCACATATAGAAGAAGACAAATGTCAAACTTGGAGGAAATCGAGACAACTCAGAATAAACTTGATTACCCGCATGTGATCTTGCTGCGCAAAAAAGGACCTCATAGTGTCAGTGTTCGTGGAAAATAAAGAAGCATATTGCTGCCTCAGTGGGTGGAGAGCTGGACACTCAAAAACCATGTGTAGTTCATCT
>JAABUO010005576.1_pt1 | contig 14600 bp, 9 predicted proteins | sample 5559291 | NCBI WGS metagenome assembly JAABUO01 (sample SAMN10711878, study PRJNA513372) | rock metagenome | isolation source: Antarctica rocks | place: Antarctica: Victoria Land, Finger Mt sud | reverse complement strand
AGATCTCGTAGAACTGCGCGAGGGTGGATGACGGCGAGAGCGGTCCGGCGAGTTCTTTGATGCGTGCAAATCGATCGGTCGTGTCGACTGAGCGATGTGGCTCGCTTGCACCGTGTTCCCCCAGCAGATGGTTGCTATGATACACCCGCCCGTGCATATCAGCAGGTAGTACAATCACTGTCTTTGACGTAAACTCAACGCATACACAGGTGGACTTGTCCGCAATTAATATGCTCGCCGCGGCCGCCATGCCGTGCTCTTGAATAGCAGCTACGGCTGCCTTTGCCGAAGTGCATTCCAAAGCACTCCGCAGGCCGAGATGGACCGGCATGCGGGAAGTGTCCACTCCAGCGGAGCGAATAGCGTTGAAGCAGACTCCGACTCCGGCTGCATTGAAGCCGATCTTACCTATCAGCCCGGCCTCAGTGACCATTTGGATCTGCGGGATCTCGGGCTGGGTGATGTTGAGCAAGATGAGATGCTCCGCCTGGCCGGGCCGCCAGTCCCAGTTCTGGCCGAGGAAGGTCGTCTTCTTCTCCTCGCTCGTCCATCCGAGACTCGTGCATCCATCGGAGGAGAGCCCAAACATGATTTCTGTGCGCACATTGATAGCTATGACATCAGAAATAGAGACAACAGCACCATCTGCGACTCCCTGCATCTCTTCGTAGAAACGGGGCCACTGCTTCTTGATCCACCCCTCCAGATCTCGGGCAAAGGTGAGCACCTGCGGCCACTTCATCGTCGCTGTTTCCTCAAACAGCGCAGCATAGAACTTGATGGTGCCTTTGACCAGCTCGGCAGCTTCCTTTCCATGTGTGAATCCGATCTGGTATGGGCTTCCGGTGCACTTGATGTTCAGCATGGTCGTCCTCCGTAACCCCAGCGGAGATAGGAACCCCACCATCGGGCAATTTCAATGAAGCGAGTGCTGGTTGGCTACGGCATTGACGTCGACGTAGCCGCAACGTGGCTGAATACGGGCGATGGCAGCGCTGTCAATCCCACCGACATCTCGCGCGGTGTATATGGCGCCGTGGTCGGAATTGGCCGGCTGCTCAAGCTGCTCGACAAGTACGGCATCAAAGCCACCTGGTTCGTCCCGGGCCACACCATCGAATCTTTCCGCGAGCATCTGCGCCCGATCCTGGACGGGGGTCACGAGTTTGGCCTGCATGGATATACGCACGAGCGAACTGCCGACATGTCGGAGCAGCAGCAGCGGGATATCCTGAAGAAGTCGATAGAGGTCATGACCAAGTTTACTGGTAAAAAGCCCAAAGGCTGGACGGGCCCTTCATGGAGCACGTCAAGGAGGACGCCGCATCTGCTCGAGGAGTATGGAGTGGAGTACGACCATTCCTTCATGCACCACGACTGCCAAATGTACTATCTTCCCTATCAGGATTTTGACTACGTCGAGACCGATCTCACCAAGCCGGCCTCGTACTGGATGAAGCCACTGGGGCCGACCAAGGAAAGCAGCCTGGTTGTCGTGCCAGCAAACTGGCATGTCGACGACTCCCCGCCGCTCAACTTCAAACCAAAGCAGCTGACCACTCATGGCTTTGTGAGTCCGCATGTGGTGGAGAGTCTATGGATGGAGCAGTTTGACTATTTCTACCGGGAGTACGACACATTTGTGTTTCCTATATCAATACATCCACAAATCAGCGGGAAGCCGCAGAATGTGCTGATGCATGAACGTATCATTGAGTACATCAACGAGCACGAGGGAGTAGAGTGGATGACGATGGAGGAGATGGTGGCTGAGTTTAAGAGCGGACGAATGGCTGGCGTGGACGTTTGCCACCCGTCGTAGTATCTGTATTGTACGAAGTCTCCATCTCCCTCCGCACAGTGAGATATTCAAGATTATTGAGGGCTGTTCGGAAATTCATCTATACTATGCTGTGGTTGTTGTTTTTCCCCTCCCAACGCGAACGACCCAATACATGTCTTCTCCGGGCTTCCACGACTCACGAAACATCATTTACAGCAATTCAAGAGATAAGTGTCGGATGAATTGAGACAATTAATATGTTTTTATGTTTTCGTAGCTATAGGAAATCTTCATTTTCGCAAATGAAGCCGCAAATGAAGCAGGTATTTGCAAATATTCTGCAAATTCTGCAGAGTGAGATTCGTACCCAGCAGTTTTGCACCCAAAAAACTATAGAAACAGAGTCTGCGCAGCGCCGCAGACCATATTAATGATAGTCAGCCCCAACGGATCCTCATTGCTGCTGGGTTGATTATTTTATCTATCATATTCGTGCATTCGCCAGAACGGGGCCGACCAAGATTCTTCTTCTCAACACTTCCACGTCCTCCGAAACTCAATATGGATCAATTCCTTAAAGACGTATCTTATGAAATAAGACGCGAAGTATGTGTGTACGTTTTCGAAGCTGGAAAGCATCTTTATTTGATAGCAGATTGAAGCAGATACTTGCAGATATCTTCTGAAGAGTTAGAAATTGCCCCACCAAATTCGCACCCACCAGTCGAGAGTTGCGAAATGGCTGAGATAGTCCAATTTAGGCCGCTCATCCTGGCAGAAGAGGATGTTCAAAAGACTGATAATGACCTGTCTGGTAAGTAAATTTTAATGTCGTGTGCAGGCATGTTTACGTGTGCGCATGCCTAGCGCATGAAATCTGATCAACCTAACTAATGTACGGCCGGATTGCAAGCAAAATGAATATGGATATGAATTGGGTTTGAAGTAGTATTTACAGTATGGAGCGAAGGAATTGGGAGCCCTGCCCAACAGCAGGCCGTAGGAAAAGAGTCAGTCCCACCAGGACTACATACGGCGCCATCCATTCTGCCAACGTTCGTGCGCGCGATGGACGTATTCTCTCCATCATTCCTTGGATCTCCTTTGCCAACTCCTCGACGCTCCCGTCGTTCTGCAAGACACAATTTGCACGTCTCCTCTTCTCAGCCATGTCCATCTGAGACGCGATCCTTGCCTGAGCATCTTGCTGTGTCAAATCTGGATCGCGCGCTCGTAGCCGCCGCCGCTGCGTCTCTTGCACACAGGAGACTACACAAGACTTTTGGCAGAAACGATCGAGGCCGCTTTCGAAGAGAAGCGGAACATCGACGACGGCAACATCATAACCTTGCACATACAGCAGCACCAGCTTCGCAAGGATGGCGCGACGGACCGCAGGATGAACGATTGCATTCAACTTCTTTCGTGCTGGCTCGTCACCAAAAATCCGGCGTCCGAGCACGGTGCGATTGAGCGATCCGTCTGGTTGAAGCAGATCTGGCGTCGAAGGCAGGAACTCAGCCACGACGCGTCGATACCCACGCGTACCCTGCGCCACCACCTCACGCGCAAGCACGTCGGCATCAATGATGGGGAGGTTGTGAGTTTGGTGGAGGATGCGGGAGGCGGTCGATTTGCCGGTGGCAATGCCGCCGGTGAGGCCGAGGATGAGCATGACGATACGAAATTTCCCCGCAATTATGCTTTATAACTCAACAGTCTATGGTACCGTAATTTCTCCTCCTGTAATGCAGCAACGGCATGCTTGCGAATTGCAAGCTTCATGTCGTGTGCTCGTGTCTCATTGAAGCTGGAGAGCTCCTCTGCAAGCACGTGGTGTGCGTCGACAAGTTCACTGGATAAGCGAGCACGTTGGTCGCTCGCCTTTGTGTAGCTCGATTTGCTCACGATCGGCCATTTGACTTTCCTTTTCTCCTCGTGCCGCGCAATTTGCTTGGTCAGCTGTTGAATCCCTGCGGCCAGCCCGCTTGGACCGTTGGACGCTTGCACTAATCCATCCAATGCCATGTTCATTCGCTGAAGTTCACCACAAAGACTCGCCTTTCTTACATGCTCTTCGTGACGGTCCTGTAGTTGAATAGACAAAAGATCTTCGGATTCGATGGCATCCGCCCGCACATTTTGTATGCAATGGGCATAGTACTCCGCTTCTCGGTACACCTTGGACAGACTACTAACGTTCAGTGCGGCATTCCTTACAAAATAGTTTGCCTCTGAAATACTTTCCGCGTCGGTAGACTGCTCTACAAGAGTCTCCTTTCTGCTTTGCGCAACATGCCGTGTTCGTCGTCCCAGAGTGTCGTTGTTGAACTCCTGAATGAAGATGAATTCCCAAAGCAAAGGATGATCCGCAAATGTGGGATGTACGAGTAGCCACTGAAGACAAGCACCTACATGGGAGTGTGCATGTTGCGCTACAACCCTGCTCGGTTTAGAAGGTATGAGAAATGGATTGAATGCGGCATCCAAGACTGGGACCATGGATGAAGGATGCTCGTAATGGAGACACATTAAAAGAAACCCAAAATCTGCCAAGGTCCTTCGCACAGATGTGTTCTCGGTCGAGTTGTCCAAAGCCGATTTGATGACAAAGCCCATGCCACATGTGTCGGTTAAATAGACACGAACAACCTTTGTCCTCCGTCCCTTGTACGATTTAGCCCCACTCAATATCATATTTTCCATGAGCTCACGACTTCTTTCATCTTTTGCAAGGTCCATAGCGGTAAGTCCTCGATAATCCATCGCATACACATTCATGCGGAAATCACGAATAAGCGCTGCCGCCATTTCGAGACGGCCATACTTACTGGCCAACATTAATGGTGTAAGTCCTTTGTGATTCAATGCATTAACATTACACTGGCGAGATAAAAGCAGTTCCAAACAATTAACATTGCCCACAATATGAAGCAAAGTGTTTCCTTTGTCGTCGACGTGATCCGACATAACCAGCAGACCCCCATTACATTTCTCAATAGTTTCAATGCCTTGGTGAACCATACTATTGTACTCGGGATGATCGTAGGACCGACATAGTGCAAATAGCGGTGTTTGACCAAGCCGATCGCGACTTTTCCAAGCGATAAAGTCTTCCACACGAGAGATTAGGCTGGGAGAGTGGAAGAGGTAATGGCCTGCATTTCGCCCAGCAGAGTCTTGAATCGCCCAGTATTTACGAAGTCTTTCTTCCGATGCCGTCGAAAGGATGCGAAGAATGCTCTCCACAGCGGTGACGTTGTCGCTTTGGATGGAGGCAGATAGAAGAGTTGTGCATTCCCAGTTCATGTCATTCAAAACTTCGTCGATCGTTAGGCGCTCCAACAGAAAATTTAAAACGCCAATACGCTGACTGTGTATAGCCTCCATAGCAAGCGAGTCACCAGATACACTTTTGCAATGGATGCTAGTCATGTTTGACTCTCCATCATCTGGTTTGTTACGGAGTCTATCTTCAAGACCTCGAACGTCGGCCAGATGTATGCACTTGAAGGTATTTCGATTAGCCGTACTTTTGCATTTTAGCTGTTCTCTATGAAGACGGAGATGGTGCATGACTGCTTCCAGCGTAGAAAGAGCATAACCTATTTCCCCACTGTCAGTACTTAATAAGGAGAAGTTACGCATGTAGAGCAGGTTAGACTCAAGTCTGTCTACCTTTGTGCGTATTACTAGGAGCAGGAACAGTGAAACTAATGTATCTGCGCTTGATGAATTGCTTTTCTCGTTTGGCTCCATACTATCGGTCATTAAGCATCTCATCGTGTCCAAGACAATCTTCAGTTTCCCACGAGCCGACAACGCCTCATTCAACTTCGAGAATATCTTCATTCCCTTCTGCAAGCGATCGATCAAAAGCCGATTGAGAATAGGCAAACCAACCTGATCAACGTCAAGATCCTCTACTTCTGTCAAGATGCGCGATAGCTCTGTGTCTGCACGTAGATTTCTAGTTTGTATGTGGGTGAAGATAACATCATGAAGATTTTCACAAACGTATTGTTCAATCAGACTCTCGATAGCTGGTCCGTTCAGTGTGCTTTTTTGCGAAAGCAACTGAGCCTGCTCTTTCCCGAGCCTCTCCTGAAATAAAGATATCGCATCAGAGATTACCTTTTCCACGGCTGTTGCCAAGTCTTCGCCAGGCAAAAAGCCGGAGAATAGGTTGGTTATTCCAGGTTCCAAAGTCCGTGCTACGGATGGAAATTCAAGAAGTAATTGATTAAACGAGGCTATGCTCCTCTTTGCAGGTAAAGTACTTAATGGTTCGAAAGAAATACCCACCAGGGGTTTGGAAATGTAATAAATTAGAAAAGCAGGCGAGCCAGGGTAGGAGGGTGTGTATAATTTGTCTTGAAGTAGCCGTGCGTCAACGACATGTGGATAGCCTGCAATTAGGCTGAGCATGAACTAATCTTACCTTTGGCTGTAATTATTTGGTCATCACGGATGACAATTGTCCGAGCGTTGATGGTTTCAAAGGCAATGGGCTTTAGCCGGTTACTTCTTTTCACCAATGACGAGGAATGTATGATATGGCTGGCAAGAAAGTCATAGTTTCGGCACAGCTCAATAAATTCAAGCCCGCTAGCTGCATCGATACCTTCCATAGACTCGAGACAAGGGACTAAAACGACATGGGTTGCCCGAGGTTGCAACACTGCTAATATCTCATTGCCCACGCTGCTTCCGTAGAAAAGAGACCTCAGGAATGGGTGTCGCGGTCGATATATTTTCATGTCATGATCCTAGGATTCACCATATCATCTCCAGCACAGAGGCTCTTTCTCAGTGACGACACAGGCCTGAGAGCGCTCCAAAAGGCCTGCGAGATTGCTTAATGTTCCGCGTTGGCAATCCGTGACAATAAAGCTCGGTTACAGAATAAGGAATCACACAACGCCGGTAGCAAGCAATATTAACGAAAAAGGCTCTAGCAATACTGGTAGCGATGGTGGGCTGGCAATCTGAAACATAACAAAGCCTGGAAATGGAGAGCAGGCAGTTGACCGTGAAAGGAGACTCTTTGTGTCCTGGGCGGTTGAGCTTGAACCTAAAAGGAGATTGCTTGAGCTAGATGAGACACAGGATGGCGAATGACATGGCGGCATGCAGTAGTTGAAGTCGACGCAGTACTCAACCGAATTGTCACCATGTTGTACCATAAACGGTCATCCTTTGCATAGTCTTTCGGCAATCAAAAGAGCAGGGGTAGTTTGCAAATTCACCCCGTAGATCTTAACAGTTTCCAAAACGCTCACTTGTTGGCAGACTTACATTCTTCCATCCTTCGAGCAAAAGTTGCCAACAATTGATAGTTGAAAGAGATTGGTAGCACCTCAGATCGGATTTATGATTTAGCCTTCATCAGACGGGATGAGCGCCGTGAGGTATTGGGAGTCTTTTCAGATTCTATTGTCACATCGCTCCCATGATTTTTCATTGTGGTCCCTTTCGACTTAGTCTGTCGTACCCTCTGTTTTGGAGCCTCTGCAGATTTAGAAGGACGACGTTGCTTTTTTCCTACGCCCTCTTCATAGGCGCTTCGCCCGCCACCTCGCTTCACTGATGCGGGTTTGCCATTACTCGGTTTTCGGTCACTGGAGTGTTGTCCAGAATTTTCAGCGTCATCAGCAGCTTCAGCCGTCTTTTTCTGAACCTCGGGAACTACTGCGGATGTTCTTCCTCCAACCGTCAAAAATTTGATTGTTTGGCCGTTTGGTAATCTACTGCTTTCTTTTTTGGCCTTACTCCAGCGGTGGAGCATAATCCAATGATCTGGAAATTTGCTTGAATCCCCCAACAGATCAACAGCTGTTTTGCAGACATACACAAGGGAATCATACAATGTAGAAACTTGACCCTTGGAAAACGTATTTGAATACTGCTCCGGGTGAAGACGTGCTTGGAAAAGAACTTCATCAGCAACCCAATTACCCACGCCAGCAGAAAATCCCTGATCACGAAGCAAAGCTTTTATGGGAACCTTTCGTGCAAGCAGTCTGTCATTGAAATCCGCTAAAGAGATCATTCCGAGGACAGGATCAAATCCTGAGTCTTTCAATGGTGCCACTTGCAGGGGATCTTCATGGTATATAAGTCGTATTCTCGCAAATCGTCTGGCATCAACGAAAGCATACTCGCCTTCCTCGTGGTCACCTTTCCCGCCTACTTTCAATATAAATTTGACGTAACGCGGGGGCCAAATAGCGTCACCTTTTGCCGGTTGATATCCAGTGTAATGACCTTTGACAAAAATCCAGCCCGTCATACCAAAGTGAAGAAGGACATGAGGCGGTGTTTCCATCTCCAGCCTGCATTAGTTCGACATAGTACTGACGGTACCAGAAATATTTTCCCCAGCGCTTGCACTCTCGAACTGTTTTATTCTCCAATTGCTTAGCAAACTCCTTGGAGGTACAGTCTTTGAAGACTTTATCATCTTCAAAGGCTTCGACGCTCGTTATTGTCCTGCCGTTCAGATGCTTGGCGGAATGAAAACGCGCTCTCTCAACCTACGCGATGAGTAATGATTCCCAGCAATACCTGCTTCTGCTATCTCTGGCATCTTTACTGGTTTTGAGGATGGCCTTGGATTATATCTATAATCCCATATCCGTCGGCTGCGACTTTCACATCGCCTCGGGATCTACGCGACACACACGAATGACCTCCTTCACATCGTGGCTACATAAGGTATGATACGCTTGAAGAATTGAATTTCACAGTGAGGAACGAATGAACACTGACGACGCACTCACGCTTGTTTGCCGCAAGTCTATCGGACACATCGATGCTGAGGGTGTCAAAGGATTCCCAGCTCTCTCTTGGCAGCGCTCACCGATCAATTATTATAATGGACAATCGCTCAAATACTTTTGAAAGCCATGCTGCCAGTAAAAACATCTTCAAGTCGTTTTTCGTAAAAGGTAGTTGATCTAATGATTATGAAGATGTCGATGAGGAAGGAGGGACTTGCAGAATCCATTTCTTTCCAACATTGCGCGCCTGGCTTCCTTGTCATGGATCTATTATCCGGAATACGTCAAGAAGTGGAAGCAGACTGCCGTTATCTCGCACAGAATTAGCCTGTTTGGTTTTGCCAAGTTCTCGAAAGATCGCAGCTGGCTACCTAAGCAAGGTATGAAATGTAGACACAGACGACTTGATTCTTACACGCCAATATGCGAACTTGTATCCCATCTCATAGTGTCGAATTACTCCTTTCCTGTTGTGCGTAACTGCACAGACTGTGACAGCCTGAGACAAATTCTCCAGCTATAGCTAGACAGTTGTGCATGCATAATTGTCGACTTTCAACCAAACAGCCACCATCGCAACTGCAACCCCACCAATTACAGCTCCTCCTTCCACAATATATGCCCCTAGTGGGGGTACCATCTAAGCAGTAAGCCTGGGAACGATAAGGGCGCAGCATATGATATTTTGTTCGACAACATTCAGCTGATATCGCTGTGAAGTATGCGGCCAGGAGAAGCACTCTGCGAAACCAGTGTCTCATTTGCTTAGCACTTTAAGTGTTTGTGGTTAGGTTTTGGCAGGCTAGCAGGATGTCAAGGCTGCTTGAAAGGCCGTTTCTCGTCCAACCCACGAGATGAATTAAATTCGCTTGCTTCTTTAATTTAGCATGCGGGATAAATGCCAAGCAAGCCAAGAAACTAACGTAGGGCACTAAATGTCTACTACATTACGTAATCAAACCTCTCGGAGGTTTAAAGAGGAAGTCATTAAGCTCCTTCTCTGGCATCCCTAGCAACTAAGTTAAGAAATAGATAGCAGTTATCGTACGTTGGCTTTAGTCAATTGGACATATCCCGGATCTTGGAAAAAATCGACTTTTCAAAACCGAATCGAATGAAACCATTAAGAATGTCCGGTTGTTTTTCACATCGCACTTTGACAACGATAGCGATTTCTTTGATCACACCATATCATAAAGTTGGTGGGATTCTTGGGTCGAGTGGTGTCAAGTGTCTAATATTGATACCGATTGTACAAGCACAAGGCATCGCAAAATTGAACATGCCCTCTAAAAGCAGCATCACAGTTGTGCAAACATGTTTGTAGACTTGCAGTCAAGCACCCGCCATCGCAATTACATCCCCACCAGTTGCAGCTTCCTTTGCCGCAGTAAAAACCTTTTGTACGACGTCCATCTAAGCAAAAAGGTTAGTACCGCTCATATGGTAGGTTTCTGAGCAACATATAGCTGATGTAGCGATAAAGAATGTACTTAAGAGAAGCAATCCACGAGAACAATTTCTCATTTCTGGTGCAGTGGGCTTGTGGTAAGTTAGGTGTGCAGGTCAAGGTTAGTGACAAGCAAGTCAAGAACTTACACTCCGAAATATCTCGGATCTTTGCTACGATTTTGAATATAAAAAGATGTTGGACTTCAACAATTAGTGGACTAGAAACGTGAGGTTCCGAACTACTTTCTAGCTATCTGAAGGAGACTGACAGTATCCATGATACTTGATACATCTAACTCAAAAGTACTTTATCTTTGATGGCTCAAGATGGATATGCAGGAAATTTTGATAACCTTTTCGCTGTGAAATCGCAGAGATCTTGGCACATATTGACGATTCCGATTTGCGCGACACTCTCACAGTTCTTGAGGCACTGCTCTCGTGATTCACTCAAACAGCCTTCATTGCAAGTACAACCCCGGAATTTACAACTGCCTCGTCCGCAGTAGTAGCCCTTTGTCGAATAGCCATCCCAACAAAACATAGCAGAGTCTCTTAATCCGCCTCCCATCCAAATTTTCTCTCTGCAACAAACTGCTCTTACGGACGGAAAGAGACGGCTACAGCAAAAGTTCCATAACAGTTATGGCTGGGCGTCTGTAGAGTCCTTTCAGCAGGCAATACCATTAATAAGACGCCAAGCCGGCTAAGAAACTTGATCTACAAAGCTTGCTTCTAACTTGGCATCGCAAAGCCATTCTCGAGCCAGCATCGTACCCGTCTCATGCCACTTCCACATCAAGATTTTCATGCCAAATAATAGGCGCCCATGCTTTGCTTATGTACTTACCTCTCATTGGTAAAACTCTCAACCTTGGGTGAGGTGCATGCTATGTTTGCAAGTAGAGAGGTATCAAATTGCGTAAGAAGGTAATGATGTATCAATCAATGAATTTTAATCTCGTATGAATCTCGGATAACAGAATCTTGTCTTCTTGTTTTAAGCTATTTACGCTGGTTGAAGGTATTACATATTCTGGGTTATTTAGAGAGCAAAAGCTTAGACGCTATCGATAGCAAGAGAAAAGACCTTAATTTTACCAGCCGTAATCGAATGTTTGATTCACATTTTATAGAAAGCATCTTCTTGGTCCTATACCTTGACGCCATGTTCTTCACGACAGTTGCTTCAAGCTCTAGGCCACTTTCATTCGCATGCGATTTAACAAATATGCATAAGACGGCGCCTCAAGACGATAGGGTGGACGACCAAGACCTTTTCCAGCTGCCAATCCCACGTCTACTTCCGCCGCTTTACAGTGAAAATCCCCACGATATCGTGAATTCCTTTACGGAAATTTTTACGACTACGCTTGGCTTTTGCACGGATTTCTGAGCTTTGCCTCTTTGAGCTCCTTGCATTTGGCAGCAATTCATGTTCCTCCAGCTCAACATTCGTCATCTCCATCTTTAGGTTCGGATAGGTGGGGAGTGGGTCGGGTAGGTGGGCTTGGTGGTGATGGTGGTGCCTGAAATATTTATTCATTTTCCATAATCCCGTCATGGCTCCAGCACAGAACTACAAGGTCGCAGATGTCAATCTCGCTGCGTTTGGCAGACGAGAGATCGAGCTGGCAGAGGTGGAGATGCCTGGACTGATGGCGACCCGGGAAAAGTACGCCCCGTTGCAGCCATTGGCGGGTGCCCGAGTTGCAGGCTGCCTGCACATGACCATCCAGACTGCTGTGCTGATTGAGACTCTGATTGCGCTCGGCGCAGAAGTGACATGGTCCTCCTGCAATATCTTCTCCACCCAGGACCACGCGGCTGCTGCAATTGCTGCTGCTGGAATTCCAGTCTTCGCATGGAAGAACGAGAGTGAGGAGGAGTATATCTGGTGCATTGAGCAGCAACTCAAAGCCTTCAAAGACAGCAAGCCTCTCAATATGATTCTGGACGATGGTGGTGATTTGACTGCTCTTGTCCATGAGAAGCACCCGGAGATGCTCAAGAACTGCTACGGTATTTCGGAGGAAACCACCACGGGAGTCCATCATCTCTATCAAATGATGAAGAAGGGTACCCTCAAAGTTCCTGCCATAAACGTCAACGATTCCGTAACCAAGAGCAAATTTGACAATCTTTACGGATGTAGGGAGTCGCTTATCGATGGTATCAAGCGTGCCACCGATATCATGATTGGTGGCAAGGTGGCCGTTGTCGCTGGCTACGGTGATGTTGGCAAGGGCTGTGCCAATGCCTTGCATGGACTTGGCGCTCGAGTGCTGGTCACGGAGATTGACCCCATCAATGCACTTCAAGCAGCGGTCTCTGGATTTCAGGTGATGACCATGGACGAAGCTGCCAAAGTTGGTCAGATCTTTGTCACAACCACCGGATGCCGTGATATCATTGTCGGCAGGCATTTTGAAGCGATGCCAAATGACGCTATTGTGTGCAACATTGGTCATTTCGATATTGAGATTGATGTGGCATGGCTCAAAGCCAACGCAAAAAGCGTCACAGAGATCAAGCCCCAGGTCGATCGGTTCACCATGGCAAGTGGGCGACACGTCATCTTGCTGGCTGAAGGGCGCCTTGTCAACCTAGGGTGTGCGACTGGCCACCCGTCTTTTGTCATGTCGTGCTCCTTCACCAACCAGGTTCTGGCTCAAATTGCTCTGTTTAAGGGAAACGACCCTTCCTTTGCAAAGAAGAACATCGAGTTTGCAAAGAGCGGGCCCTTCGAGCTCGGGGTGCATGTTCTGCCGAAGATTCTGGATGAGCAGGTGGCACGGTTACATCTGGATCATCTTGGCGTACAGCTCACCAAGCTGACCGACAAGCAGGCTGAATATACCGGGATTGACGTTGTTGGGCCCTACAAATCAGAGATCTACCGCTACTAGGATATAGGCGCACCTTCCTCAACGGAATAGAAGAAAACTTGCTGTTCAACAAGTCAAGTACATATGGTATTCACACAAGGGTTATGTAACAACTCCTCAACGGAGAAAGCTCCTTGATGTTCAACAACTCAAGTACTTAGTCCATTTGCTACTCCGTCGTCTCCACGTCTCGTACTCCTTGACATGGTCCCCCCACAGCCTGGCTACCTCCAATCTGGTGGGAACTGTGAATTCACACACTTTGCCCTGAGGATCTCCCAGCTTCGGTCTCGGATGATCTCTTCCACCGACCTTTCGTACCCAATCATCCGTAGCAGCGGGTCCCTCTTGCCTTCGATGGTCTCGTCACGGCCAGAGTAGGGGTCGCGGCGCAGATTGGCCGCCTTCTTGAGCACGACCGTGTCCGACTGCATGTCTTGCGCCACGCCCTGGCAGTATGCGAGCACCTCGGACCGCACCTGCCACGACGGGCGCAGCACATCACGGACAAAGACCCTGCAGGTCTCGTCGCCAACCGTCTTGGTGGTCCTGCGCGAGGATGTCTGGGGGTCAAAGGGCAGCGGCAGGGCCAGGGCATTGAGCTGCGAGGCGAGTGTGTCGTCGAGCACTCGGGCCGAGCGTAGAAAGTCACGGAAGTAGGTCGTAGAGAAGCAGAAGGAGGGCGAGATGCGAGGAGCGTGCGCCACTGACGCCTTGGAGTTCTGCAGCACGCGCTCGACGTCTGCCTTTTGCTCCTCCATGCCGCGTGCGCCGGTGGTGGTGGACGATGACGATGGTTTCCATAACATACATCACCACCAAGACAAGAGAGACTTTGCCGGAATGAGTGCTTCGAGTGCAAGTGCGGTCGAGGAAGCATAGCTAAAGGACAAGGAAAACGCATTTCGCAGCCAGCTCTCCAGCCTCGGATGGTCGAGGAGGGACGACAACTCCACGCAATCTGCTCCCTTGCTCTCCAAGCTGCAGGCGTACAATCCGTTTGGAAGTGGGGGGAGTATAAGACTGCCATTAACAAATGAACCTCCCGCGCAGCTGCCGGCAGTGAATGCGGAGCAGGAGAGTGCTGCCTGGTTTACCCGTACATGGTCACTCGCTACCTTGGGCTGACACATAGTGAGTAGATGGGACAGGCTGCTTGTCTTTGCGGCGTGTCTGGTCGGGTCAGCCGTCTGCTTCATGTTTGCCTTTCTCCTCATGCCTGTGCTGGCTCTCAAGCCTCGCAAGTTTGCCGTCTTGTATGCCCATGGAGGGGGGACCAGACTCACACTAGATGGACAGTGGGCTCTGTGCTCTTCGTTGCCAGGTGTGGCCTAGTATGCTTGAGAGTGCTAACAAAGTTTTGCATTTCTACAGGGTCCCATGGCCTATCTGCAGCACCTCGTGTCTGGGCCACGTCTCCCCTTCACCGGCTTTTACTTTGGGTCCATCGGCCTCACGCTCTACTTCTCACTCGGCGTAAGCCCAACGATGGCTGTCGCTAACCTCAGCTCCACTCCACCATCCTCACCATCCTGGCCTCCGTTGTGCAGGTTACCGCTCTGCTGTGGTACCTCGTCTCCTACTTCCCCATGGGCGGCCAGGGCCTGATGTTTGCCTCGAGGATTGGTGCTCGCCGGGCTGCTGGCTGGTTGAACGGGTGATGGAACAGAGAAGGAGATTAATGTAAACAAAAAC
>JAABUO010005575.1_pt1 | contig 14601 bp, 13 predicted proteins | sample 5559291 | NCBI WGS metagenome assembly JAABUO01 (sample SAMN10711878, study PRJNA513372) | rock metagenome | isolation source: Antarctica rocks | place: Antarctica: Victoria Land, Finger Mt sud | reverse complement strand
GGCCGGCGAGGACTGACTATCATATCTTGAGCGATCCGATCAGGACAGAAGCTGAAAACCCCAACGTAGAACTGGTGCTTCATAAGTCAGAAGAACTGTTCGTGGTGGCCCGCCTCGTAATCGACGAAACTCGAGCGACATCCGAGGATTGGTACACTGAGCGATTCAAATACCTTAGGACCCGGACACAAACAAAGAGCATTTGCCAATTCCTTGGTATCGGCCACGCCGGCTCACCTTCTCAGACCCTGCTACTCACGGACTACATTGAAGGGGGAGGATTCCTTCGCCATGGTCTCTGAAGAGGCGCTTCTCTTGAAAAATAGTTTATCCAGATCCTACGCGCTCTAGGGTATATACACTCGTGCTGCCTGATCCATCGAGATATCATGCCTCAGGCTATTCTTGTTACTGACCGGGAGACCGTAAAACTGACCGCATTTTCCGAGAGCTGCTTTGGCGAAATTGCCGAGGGCACTGTCGGTAACGAAACATACGGAGCCCCAGGGATGGCCAGAGGGACCTACGACAGCAGAGGGAATGTATATTCCCTGTGTCGAGTCTTCAAGGACGTGCTAGAGGAGCTGGAAAACGATGAGGAGAACGATGACTCGCAGCCCGCTGAAGTAGGCTTTCGGGCCATCCTACGAGCTGGTCTGCAAGAGGACCCGAAAGTGCGGCCATCAAGCAGCAGTCTAACCCCCAACACGCACATCTATTCCGGGACAACGAATTCGGGTTTAGGTCGGTTCGTTGTAGTCGGCCTATGTCGATGCGAGGCATCATCATAAAGACAAAGCCCCACGTGTGCCGTGAGGATCTTGAAGAGCCGATCCGGTGGTATAAGGCAAATCTCTCGCCTAACTTCAAGCTCAAGAAACGCTCCAGCGTCTGGTCGACCCGAGGCAGCACAATGGGTTGTTACTCCCTTGCAGAAGCGGAGCGCCTGCTCAGACTCTACGGGGTCATATTTTTCTATCTTTCAAACAGTCAAGGCGATGTAGATCAAGGCATCTCTATTACTAGGGATGGAGAAGGAGGGATATTATTCACTATCCAGATCGATTGGCTCACCCCTTACCACGTCGCCTCTGATTTAATCAACCTATCTAAAATCTTATTTCATCTACCGCAGGATGCTCAGAAAAGATGCGAATCAGTCAAGGAGCCCGCGGCGCGGTCGAAATCAGAGGCGATGAAGATTTCGCTGACATCTACGTCGATACCGAGTCATGCTACAGGATCATCGACGCCGTCGCTAACGGATCTATCAACTTAAGGATTCGAATTCTCGAGAATCCACCAGAGCACGCCACGAGTCCCGAGAAAGTCGAAGGTCTGATTTTCGTTTCCTGCAATTCAGCCCTCTTGCTGACCAAGCTCACCAACTATATCAGAAGAAAAGTAACAAGGCATGTTTCGAGGTCACTGTGTCTTACGCAACCACTCGGAAAGTTCAAGCCTATGCTCAAGTGAGTCTTCCTCGGTGGTCTGTTGTATGCCACTGATTGAGTCCTTAGATACACCGATCCTGATCCCTTCCGAAGGTTCTTCCCGATAATCCTCTTTGTTTGACGGGTCTTCCCAGCCCGAAAATCACTCTGACCCCTACCCCTGCACCCGGAGCACCAGCCAACGACCCAGGAAGGCACAATTCAAGCGCAAATTCGACGCTTTCTCCGATCCTGAAGGACAGCACCACAATTGCCATTCGGAATCTAACGACGCTCGAGAATTGTCTCGGGATCAAACCATCCGTGAATTAAGAGAGTAGCTCCGTATCCTGAGGCGAATGATCCGAGATTTAAGGGAAGAGTGCCGTACCCTGAAGCAGTTCAAACAAGACGAGGTTCAATCAAGGCGGCTAGTGGTTTCGGAGAATCGGAAACTTGAAACAAGATTGCAAACGCTGAAAACTCGGCTCGAATGTTCGATCTGCCGACACAACCAAATCGACTGTGTGACCTTCTGCGGCCATGCCTTCTGCCAGGATTGCCTCAGGTCTTGGTACCAGGAAGGTGCTTGTCCGACATGTAGGGAACTGATGAAGGATGACACGAGACTCATTGCTCAAAAACTGTTCGTCTGAAGTGGGCGAGATTTTTCTCGCCTTCATCGTGGCTTGAACCTTACGCTGTTAAGGAGCACTCCAAAAAGGATGAAGAGTACGTACAGTTATCGTCTCTCCGGAGGATATTGAATCATCGTCGTTTGGCGGAAGCATTGGTTAAAATTGCCCAAGCCAAGCCGTGCGTTATTGTTCGAGCCATTTGGACTGGGGGCTATCGATAAGCGCTTGTTGGAGAGGGGATCACTATCTGTTTAGATAGTAGTGGGGCTCATGCCAAGGAAACCCATGAGCAGGGGAATCTGTGGTATATAGGGTCAATTGCTCACCTGTTTCCACAGTAATCCCGTTCGTTTGGATTCCTCCAGAAACAACGTTTGCCCACCCACCGACACCTGTTTTCTTTTGTCTCACACTTCATGTACTCAGTCGCTTAGATAGAGGGAGTTTCTAGGCGCTTCTGAGCAGCTTCCAAAGCTTGAGCAGGCCTAAAAAAGCCTAGAGCACATGCTTAGGAGGCTGCGTGGAGGTGCTGAGTATGCTCAAACACTAGAATTACAAATAAAAAACGATGCCGAAGCTCGATAGCTCGGAGCATACCTCGAAAGCCTAGTTACAGCGGCCCTTTTTCTGATTCTCTAGGTCTATTAGAGAGATATCAGAAGACGATTGATTAATGATTCTCACGCGGGTATCGTTATGAGGACAAGTAAGAAGGTCCTCGAAGTAAGAACGTTTCGGATGAAGTTTCATGATATGTTAAGGTTTAGATGAAAAAGCCACACTTTTTTCAATGTTGACCCTTTGTGCTCGCCTTTTTGTGAAGATTGTAATGATATTGCCTCTACGTTTCCTAGATAAAACACACGTTAAAATACCGATTTTGCCGGCACAGCTAATGATATTTATGTAGAAAGGCTATATGCGGCATAGTGAACAATATATCTTCAAAGGGCGCCTCTTAAAGGGAATGACGAGGAACAATAACAAAAGGAGTGTCAGAGTAAAACGAATGAAAGTAAGCAAATGGTAGAAAGGAGTGACTAAGGTTAAACGTGAGCAGACAGCATTAATTAAGATATTGCAGAAACGAATGACGAGAGGGTTGAAACAAAAACGTTAACAAATGAAAAAAGCAAATTAACATACACACCTCCGTCCCTATCCGGTCTCAGAGCCTAAAATATTTACATCGAGCGATCTTGCTTTAATGAAGCAGTGATAGTGTTCTACTGCCCTATCGTTAATTCTTGGCGGAGTTTTGCTGCTTTATTAACTTCAGAAGGCGGTTTTTAGCGTATGCAGAAAGCTATGAAATCCTTGGCATCGCAATTGTCGCGCCCCTTCTTAAATTTACTATTGAATCCAGACATTCTTAACATTCTCGCTATCATTAACGCTTTCGCTTTAAAAAAATTAATTAAACAGATAAATATGAAGCTATTTAAAAGCACTGATTAACTTCGTACTGATCTGTTAAATAGCTATGTCTCGCTCACTGAACTCATTCATTCGCTTTAAAATAATACGTCTTTTATTACTACACTAACGTTTTCTAGCTATCGTTAAAAAGATTCATTATTACTTTAACATCGTTTATAATATACAAGAGAATCTGTTTATATATTATTCGTCTTGCAGGTCTCAGTTTCGACTTAAGAAAATCTTTCGTAAGATCTTTTCAGCTGCTAAAGACTCTCTTATTACATATTTAAAGCAACAGTCATGAGTCATGCAAAAAGAGATGATGTGATTTTTATGAAAGGAATGAGACATACATGTTCATAAATTCACGATATTCAGAATTCTGAAGAAGAAACACTGAAGTGAAAAGAGAAGACAGCGTGTTAACATCAGACAGAATGATGAGCTGCGATTAAACTGAGTCGTCGATCTGTTACAGATGACGGCTGAACAGCTTGTCTTCGTTAATGAGACTCTGTTCAACGAGATTACGAGGTGACGTCATTAAGTTTATGCATCAGTTAATGAGCCAGCTCGCTATTAAGCCTAGAAAGAGAGGGCATTCCTGAAGCGTTCTTTCAGCCGGGCCCTTTTCTCTTGTGATATGTGAGCTTTGACACGGTCTGCACTATCCGCTCGTCGCTGAAGCTTAACGGCGTGAGCTTCGCGTGCTTTCTTCGCTGCTTTGAAATTATTAATGATATGTCCCTTAAAATTGCGGGGACAATTGGCTTTAACAGCAGCGCCTGCAGTGTTTGCTTTAATAGCAGTCTCTACAATGATTCTAGCAGCGACGTCAGCGTTGACTTTGCGAGCAGCGTCTGCTTTAACTGCTTTGACTTTGTCAGAAGGTTTCTTCGATCTTGATGAGATGCTTAAGAGAATGAGTGAATCCTCTAGAGATAGGTTCTGACTTCGGCGTGACGACGGCATGATAGCTTCGGGGATGAGAAAGGACTAAAAGAATGTCAGCAGTGTACTAGATCTGAATAGCTTCATATTTATCTGTTTAATTAATTTTTCTAAAGCGAAAGCGTTAATGATAGCGAGAATGTTAAGAATGTCTGAATTCAATAATAAATTTGAAGGGGGGCGCGACAATTGCGATGTTAAGGATTTCATAGCTTTCTGCATACGCTAATTATCTTACTTCGAGATCGATAACCCTCGCCTGCAGCTTCTCTTTTCTTCGAGTCTTCTCGCCTTCTGTGTCTTCACTGAACGAATCTTTCGTTGAGAAGTCTTTCTGACTTTGATTCTTCTCCGGTCGAGATCGTTTTCACCTTGTCATCTTCTTTCTTATAACGATATGTGATTAAAGCAAACTTCTACGATCGTGTTAAGCCGTTTTAATCGTAATACTCTTTAATGTTCGCATTCGCATTTATTTTTCTCAGCACATTCCTTAAGATCGATCTTCACATTAAGTTCTTTCTTTCTGAATTTACGAAAGAGATCATGCAAACGAAGAATGAAAAGCGAAAGTCGCTGCCCGTTAACTTCGTCTGAATCGGCTTTAAAGCGACATTTTTTATTCTTCTGTAATTCTTTACATCTTTTCTCGAGTAATTATTATTAGTCTCGTTAAGTCGCTTAATTCTGCTCTTATTCATCTTAAGATATTCGTTAACGGCTTTACGCTTTATTTCAGTCCTCGATTTAAAAACGTATTGCGACTTTTTCTTAGTTTTCGTTTAAACAACGAATTAATAGTCTCGAGGATTATCTTTGTCATGATCTTCGATCGTTTTATATTCTAAGATTAATTTATTCTTTTTAATTAAATCTGACTCTTAGAACTTAATTACGGTGATTAAAAATGCTTCGACTTCCTTCTGTGTTTATGACTCGTCCGTGTTTATCGTATTAGAGATTTGCTGATCGAAGTTATCATCTGATTAATTTTCTGCATTCTGATTCTGTGAGACGACTGCATTCGCGTCTCGGTTTTAAAGCGTCGACGTGCGACTTGTGCGGCTTGTGCGACTTGTGCGACTTGGCTTTCTTTCGTAGCCTGCGCACCTGAAGCCTCTGTGTCAGAGCCTTGCTTGCTGTTATCGCTGCCGGATCGTTTTCTCTTAGCTTGAGTCTTTCAACAGACTGGCTCTGTGAACCTTGTTGGGATTCTAATGCAGACTCAGCGTCAAAGGGGAGCTTTGATTAAGTTAAAGGAGCTTCTTTGAGGTCAGCATGTTCCGCTTGCCGCTGTCTAGCCTTATCCGCCTGAATGCGAGACTCATCAGGACCCGGAGTGGCGTCTGAGGTTGCCAGGCCATGGGAGGTCGGTACAGCTTCCGCCTTTTGCCGTTCCTTGTCCGCCGTAAGTCGATCTGTGTCCGGGCTAGGGGTGTTTTCCTGAGTCATTTAACCATGGTTCATTCGCGTAGTAGCTTCAGAAGATGTCTCTACGAAAATAATCCATTGGGCTTGCTGGTTTGAATTTCTTCCATACAGACGAGCAGAGGCACAATCTGATCGCGGGCCTCAATGGGCTCACGATCCACGGTTACGGACACTTCTGCACTGCGTGTCTTTCCTGGTCGAGCAGAGAACATGGCGGAAGAACAACTCAAAACATCGAAGACAAGCCCCGTGCAGACTGAGCGTACTCTTAACCAACCACATAGACCGTCACGACCAGTTTTGCATGCGTCTGAGGTCACAGGCCTTCGACGAAGCACACGTATCTCTCATCAGCCTTAACGGAGGAGCGCGCGTGTTAAGAAGCAGCAGAAGACGGACATGACTTATCTGAAATTCAAAAAGTCCGTGTGATACCTGCTGGACGCCTGCCACATCATAGGAGCTAAACCCTGTCTCGTCCCACGCTGTTCGAAAATCTCCTGAACATCGCTACTTAAGCCACTCAAGACCGCAAGCTCGCTTCGCTTCATCGTATTTCAGCAAAGCGATATCATAGCACTTTACAATATCTCAGTACGCCATTGAGGTCAAGAATTCAACAGACGGCGGATCGGTTAGGTTTCCCTGATAATTATAAGATCGATCGAGCATTGACATTAAGCGAAAGAATGTGAAGGAACGCGCAGAAGGATGGAAATGTGAGAGTTGTGACAAGGCGGCCTTGGCTGCGCATTAAGTACGGGAGAGACCAGGTCCTTGACAGGGCATAGTCTTGATTAATATCCTGGTTTGCCTTTCCTTGACAATGGCCGTCTCCATCACAATGCAAGATTGAAGTCAGATATGAGGCTTCTGAAGGGCAAAGTTGGCTTGACACACATGGAATTGGCTTGGCACGAGTATGCTTCACATGGCGTCTGTCATTTGGAAATAGCTCAATTGAGAGGAAAGCCCGATAAGTCCGCACGGGACTAACCTTGTTATCAGCCAACAAAAGCCGGGAAAGTCGAGCTAGTTCTAATCGGGAGAAACGCTGCGAGAGGACCAAGAGTATTATATGCAAAAGCAGCCTCGTATTTCATTGAAGCGCGACGATCATTCACTTAGCATCGGACTTACAAGTATACGTCGTAAAATACGATTCAGAATTTTTAACCATCGAAATCTGAGTTACGATTCGAACTTCATACGAGTAATCTCAGAATTAAACCCGTTAAACCCGTTAAACCCGTTAATGAAAGTATTAAACATCACTGTATAGTTTGAGATATAAGTAAAGTTTAAAGAAACACATCTTTCATCTCTATCTTTCATCTTGTCCTTCAAAACCTACAGTTGCAAGTTGACTTGGGGTACAAAAATATTAATATGTCTGCGGCGAAAAACATCATTCTAATCACCGGCGGTGCGTTGGCTCAAGCACATACCCCTTCTAGAACTTGAAAGCCACCCTTGACTAACCCCCGCTTATAGGCAACGGAGGCATCGGCTTTGAGCTCGCATCTCAACTCCTCCTCGACTCAACCAACCACGTACTCCTCGGCAGCCGCTTCGCTTCCAAAGGCTCTTCCGCCGTGGAATCTCTCCACGCCCTCAAGCGCCCCGGCACAGTCGAGCTCACTGTCGTTGATGTCTCCTCCTCAGAATCTATTCTCGCCGCGGCAAAAACAGTCGATTCTACGCACGGCCGCCTCGATTCACTCGTTAATAACGCTGGCATCTCCGGCGTCCCTGGCATCCCCCTAGCCGAGCAAATGGCGGTCTGCTTTCAAACTAACGCCACAGGCCCCCAGCTCATGGGCGACGCCTTCGCGCCCCTTCTCAAAAAAGCGAACTTCACGCCGCGCATCGTCAATGTCAGTAGCGGTCTCGGCTCTATCGTGTCACGACTCGATGTCTCCGCCGAAGGACACGTTATCAAGGCCCCGCAATACCGTGCCAGCAAAGCTGCGCTAAATATGGTCACGGCATGCCAGAAGGTCGACTTCGAGGGCGATGGGTTCAAGGTATTTGCGTATTGCCCCGGATTCACAGTGAGCAATCTGGGGCCGTACAATAAAGCGGAGCATGGCGCCAAGCCTACGAGCGAAGGGGCGAGGCCGATTGTGGGGATTTTGAAGGGGGAGAGGGATGAAGAGAGTGGTTGCTTTTTAAAGGTGAAGGGGAGTTATGAGAATTGGTAGCAGGAAAGGGGGATTGCAACAAATACGGGCTCTTTAGATGTCTTCGGTATGTTTAGTGAGTAGTTAATTAAGGAAGGAAGCTATCTCCGCTACATGCTACTTATGTAGACCGCATTGTCGAGATCGATTATTTCGATGCCGGTGCTCTGAACCTCCCCCGCGGCTCGGGCGAGCAGCAGAACTACGACTAGAGCGAAGGCTCGAACAATCGGCAATTCAAGGCGGAGAGCTTTGGCTACATCGAGAATCAACACCATCACTATCCCGATAAAGAAGTTGTGCAAGACGGTAGGAACAATCGCTATTCTTGCTGAGGCAAGCAGGTGATACAACAGCTAGAGAGAGTGAATTGTTTGTAGTACCTCGCTCTGTAAAGTGTCTCTTCACTGATCGCGAGACTTTTCTCATTAAGATAACAGATCATCTGCGCAACGAGACAAAGAAAAGCCCTCATGAATAAACACGTCTCGTTATCTTCGAATTAAGAGGACGGGATAAGAGCGAGATCTGTCTTAAGGTTGCCGACATGATGAGAAACGAGTATGTCATCGACCCGTTCACTCTATGCGAGAACGTCGCAAATACTGTTAAGAATGAATTAATTTCAAGATATCGATGTAAAGTTAACAGTTAAACTATTATATTTCTGTATTATGTATAACTAAATATACTATAGTCTTACTTCTATGTATTTTTCTTATCTTTTTCTTAATATAATAAAGTTAAAAAACGCGATTGTTAAAGAAATAAAACATGATCACTGTTTTTTATATATTTCGAGTTTTCGTAAGTAAAAATTCTTTTTAACGATGAAGTAACGAAATATAAAATTAAAAGTATTATTATAACAGTTCATTTCGCGTAAGATTAATATTTAAACGAAGATTAAAATAAATACAAGATTATTAATAAATAAAGTTAAAAAATTTAATTTTTAAAACTAAAAACCTTTTTTATAATAAAGCTTAACTAAACGTGTTACGATTTTAGCCTTCGCTTCATTTAAATTTAATAAAGCTAGTTAAGATCTGACTTAACTATGACTTCGCTTCTTTTTATTTCTTTCTTAACATCTTGTCTGTATCACAACACGTTTTCTTCGAGCCTAGCGTTAAGATCAGAAACACATATATTATAACTCGCTTTAAATTAATCTTTAATAATAAATAAATGCTAATTAATTACTCTGTTATTAACGTGTAAACGATACGAAATAATTTACTTTAATTATTTAAAAAATCTGTAAGAAATTCTTTAAATTTGCATCATCATTTTAAACCGTAAGAAATTCTTCGATTTTAATCTCATTTGTTTATTAAAAAATTTACAAGAGCTTCTTTAAATTACTTTCATTAAATTATTTAAATTAATATTAATTCTCATTTATTTTTATTTTAATAAATTTATTTATTCATCTTTTTTACAATAACACGCGACACTGAGTCAGTTAAATCTTAAACAGCTCGTTTGCTGAAAAGTACTGTTAATAAAAAAGTTTTACGTTTATTCATTAATATTTTAATTAAAGTTAAAGAAGTTATAACATTATAAAATATAAACATTAAAGAATAATTATTTTATTAAGTTAGTAATTAATTTAATAAGATTATTAATATACTGAACGAGCTTTAAAGTTAACGAGATTTAACTTTATAGCTTAACGAGCATTAAATTCTCGTACAAGACGATTATAAAGAAAAAGCGAAATAATTAAAGATCGCTTTTAAAAAGAACGATGAGCTAGAAGAAAAAATTAATCAGTTACAAAGTAAGCGATTAAATTTTAAAGCGAAACAACGTTAAGCTAATTAACTCATGTCTCGTTAAGAGACTCAGTTAGTCGAGCATTTATTTAATTAAAAAGAACGCTTTTAAAGCTTACGAAAGTCGTTTACTTTATTTAATAACGATTATTACAAGTTAGTTAAATTTTTAAATTCATTTATCTTCATTAAAATAAATAATTTTATTTAAGAAAGCTAAATTATTAAGATATTTAACAAGCTTAACGTTAACGACGCGAATTATTATTTTATTAAGAAGCTTCGTATTACTTATGTAATCATTAAATTAAAAGATAATGCTAACGAGTAAACTTATATAAAGCGTCGCATTAATGTTTCTTCATTTTATTAATTATTAATTAAGTTACTAAAACATTTAAACGAAATATATAATAATTAAAAAAAAAATTAAAAGTGTCGTCGCGAATATAATGCATTAAAGCAGCTTAGTAAGTCGTTTAGCGTTTTTTACTTCGAATTTATAAAGCTATTTAACTTTCTTAACTACGACGATTATATATTAATGAATGATCTTTAATATAAAATTAATAATCATTTATAAAACGCTTTATCTGTTAGCCTTATAAAGTTTAAGTCGCTTAATAAACTTAAGACTTTTCTTTAAAGAATAAATAATAATTAACGAGTTAATTATTAGTTACGTAACGAGTAACGAATAAATAAATTAATAGCAGTTTCGAAAAAACGTTTTGTTTCTTCGTTAACATTAACATTAGCATCAGTCTTAATTATTAGCTATGTTAAGTTAATTATCTTTTCTACATCTGAGCTCGTTAAATCGCTCATCATTTACTACATTTATAAGACTTTAAGTTACTTGTTTAAAGAAATACTTTTAAAACAAGATTAATATTTTTACTTCTCGTACTTTCATTCTTCGTTTACATAAAATTATCATTTTAAAAAATAAAGAAAATGAAGAAATGTTTAACGAGAAGAATGAGACAAAAAACTAGTAACTTTTATTAAAGACGCGGTAAAAGAAATGTTAATTTCTTTAACGACGAGCATGTTAAACGATTCTTTTACTTCTGAACCTTTAATTACTAAATGTATACTTTTTAGTAATAAAATTAATTATTCATTAAAGTCATTAATTAACATTAAAGCTGCTAATTATTCGTTTATTAATGAAGTAATCGCGCAGATTATTTATAATTAGTTATAAATTAAGCTTTTAACTTTAATTAAAGCAAAGTTTATACGAAAATTCGACGATCATTATATAAAAAAACTCATTATTCATATCATTTACTCGAATCTAACAGTTTAAAATCATACGATTAAAACAGCTTTTATGTTAATTACTTAATTAAGTTAACATTAAATGATTCTCGAAAAGACATGAATTAACAAAATTAATCTAGTCATATATATGCGAATTAACTCACTTTAGTTTTTAAATATTACTTTTAGTCAGAAATTAATTATTTTATTATTAAGTACTAGATTAACTACGAAATTAAAGAGCTTAACTTTTACTTATATACTGAAGAGACTTATTACTTTCGCTGTCTTTTAAATTAGTTAAAAATCATTCTCTTTTAGTTAATTAAAAGAGAAGTTAGTTAATTTAATTAAACGATTAAAACCGCTTAAGACGGCTTTAACTAGCGTTAAAATTTCTAAATTAACGTCGAGTTTAATAAATTTAAAATTAATGAATTCGTTCATTAAATCTGCCTTTGCATTAAAGTAAAGCACTTAAGTTAGTCTCGATTAACTTTTATCTTTTCGATTTACTAAGTTTAAGAAAATTATTAACATTAAAATGATAAAAGTAACAACATATAAAATGTTAGTTAAGCGATTAAATGTTAAGATCTTTACTGTTATCGTTTCGAAAATTAATTAATTAATAAAGAATAAATCTGAAAAAGTAAACTTACATGAGCTCTTTCACGTTAAAGCTTTCGAACAAGTTAAAATTAAGCTTTTTTCTGAATATTACGATTATTTAAAAGTGTTTAATTAAACGATAACAGATTAGCTATCGCTTTATCGTTTTTATGATAATAAAATTAAGCTAATTAATAAGAAAACGCTTTCTCGAAGCAAATTATATTAAATGTTTAATTATAAGCTTTAGAAGATAAAGAAGTATTTAATTAAACATTTAAATAAAGAATTCATTTCATTAAGCTTCGTTTCTTACGCCTCGCTTATTCTGTTCGCTGAAAAAAAAGATGAAAGTTTACGTTTTTATATAAATTATAAAAAGCTTAATGCTTTAATTAAACGAAATCGTTACTCTTAATCATTAATAAATGAAACTTTCGCTCGTATACAAGAAAGCAAGTATCTAACTTAATTAAACATTATCGCTGCGTTTAATAAACTTCGCATGCATTCAGATAGCGAGAATTTAACTACAATTTTTTTTTTTAACTAATACAAATATTACGTAATGTTTTTTAATTTAATTAACGAAGTTACTTTTTATTAACATTACATGAATGACGTATTGTTTAAATACTTATATTAATTTTATTAAATTTATTTTAATGATATTATTATTTATAGTAAAATCTTAAAGAAACATAAGCGACATGTAAGATTAATCTTGCATTAACTATAAGAGATCGATTTATAAATGAATATAAATAAATGCGAGTTTCATGTTTAAGAAATTATCTTTTTAAAACTTTTAATGTTAATTAAGAAACTTAAGATGAATTTACGAAAAGTACAAGTAGTCGTTAATTAATTTACACTTAATAATCTTACTCAGATGCAGTTCTTTATTAGTTTTTACAATTTTTATTAACGCTTTATTAAGAACTTTTCGAAGATTATTCGTTTAATGATTTAACTCATTTAAAAGAAAATTATATTTAAATGAAATGAGACTTGTTAAACTGTATTCGATTACATGAAAAGACGTATAACTAAAATCTTTATACTTCGTTATTTTAATTAAACTCGCGATTTTATTCTTAAAATTAACTCATTTAATTACGTTAACGATGAAGTTTTATCTTAATATGACGACGAAGAAATATTATATTCGATTATCTTTTATAGTAAGAACATGTTTTTTGTTAAATGTAACTACGAGATATACGATAAGAAATTATTAATCATTATTTAAGCATTTAAGCATTTAAGTTAAAGCTAACGAACATTTTTATTAAAATGTTTATTAATCATTAAGCGCTTACGTTATTAATGAAAGATAAGAAGCTTAGTAAATAATAAATGCGCTGAGTATAAAAGCTCGCTAATTTTAATTTTAAAATAATGTATCGATTAAATAAATAAAATCTTAAAATTAATGCATTAACTTAACAAGTTAACGTCGTGCTTAAAGAACTCGAGAATGAACGCGTTCGTTATTAGCGAATTACGATTTTAACGTCGAATTAAATAAAGATTACTAATTTAAAGAAAGATAATAATAAGTTAATTTATAAACAGATTCTTAACGTAAATAAAATTAACGAGAATTATACGTTACTTCGCGAAATTATAATTAAAAACGAAGCACAATATAAGAATATAAAGTTAAAAAATTATTAAGATTAAAATGAAATCTTATTTTATAATAATTAGCTATAAGTTTCGTTTAACGAGCTTTTACAAATGAATTTAATTCGTGAAATTTACGCTTAATCATTAATTAATCATTTTAATATTCTTAAAACGATGAAAGTTATAAAACGAAATTATTATTAATCTTTCATGCGAAAAACGATAAATTAATATATTCGAAACTGCTATATTTATTAACGCTTAAAGACATTTAAACATAAATTAAATAACTTGCTTCATTCTTTATTAATATTTAATTAACGCTAACGCGATATAATCATAAATTATGTTATTAATTTATTTAATTTAAACGATAATAACGCGATTCTAACGATAATTTACAGATTATTAAAGAAAAAATATTATATCTCTTACTTTACTAATGACGAAGAAATTACAGCGAAAAAAACAGTTAAGTTATTACTTTAATGAGTATATTAAACTTACGATTTATTAAACTTCATTATATTTAATAAAGATTTTTAATTTACTTTTATTCTTTAAAAGTTTCTTTGTAAACGACTAAGCATATTTCTTTAATTATTTATCGCTTATCATTTTTAAATTAACGATTAAAGCGAACGAGTTAATTAAAATATCGAGCGATATCTTCGATTCTTTTATTCGTATATATAAAATAACTAATTTAAGTAATTATTAATAATTAAGTTTGCTAATAATAATGCTTTGTTTTTAGTAATCTTCATGATTTTCTTCTTTATAAACAAGAGCTTTCATTCTCGTATAAGCTTTAATCTTAACATTATTAAGTATAAAAACATTCGCGAACGTTTATAAACTATACGAGCTAAGAATATATTTAATTATAAGAATAAAACATTAATCTTCGCTCGCGAAGCTTTAATTAAATTACGAAAATAAATAATAAATTAAATTAATAAGTATAAAAAGAAGATTAATTATGAGATTAAATTAAAGATGTTTCTGAACGAACGAAACATCGTTACAGTAAGACTCTTTAAAAAGCTAAATGATAAAATGCTTAAGTCATTTAAAGTTATAAACTTTGTAAACTTCTTTTATAAATTAAAATTATCAGAAATAATACGTATACACGATGTGTTTCATTCAGAGCTTCTTTAATTTATCGTTAATGACTTACTGTTTAATTAAAAAAATGAATTCTCGAAGTTAATAATAATAAACGATAAGAACGAATAAAAGA
>JAABUO010005573.1_pt1 | contig 14602 bp, 19 predicted proteins | sample 5559291 | NCBI WGS metagenome assembly JAABUO01 (sample SAMN10711878, study PRJNA513372) | rock metagenome | isolation source: Antarctica rocks | place: Antarctica: Victoria Land, Finger Mt sud | reverse complement strand
GGACTTTTGCTATTCTGAGTTGTCCCGACCAACATCATTCCGTCTGTGGAGAATGCAATGGCATCCACCGAGTCACATTTGACCGCTCTTCTCTCTGTAGACGGCCCATTCATGGCCAGAGAGTGTACCTCAATTCCCCCATCATACGCAGCCGCGAGAACTTCGCCTTTTGGTGATAATGCAAGCGTATTAGGTCGATTATTCAGAGAGACAAAGCGAAGGCGTTCAAGTGTAGTGCTAGAAAGGTCGTAGATATTGACTCGATGATCGCTGGATAAGACTGCTAGAATCGACCCATCATCAAGGATGGTTGCCGAAACCGGCCGTCGCAAGACCTTGAGCTCCCTCTTTACAGAAACGTGGGGGGAACCTGTATCTATAACATAGATTCGAGACGAGCATAGCGCAAGTACCCAATGGCCATTCGGGGAAAAATGGAAATCAAAGGCTTCGCCGCCTGGGAAGGCTGAGGAAGAACTTGTCGTTGTAGATATGAAGTTGATGATAGTATGCTGGGGACGTAGGTAGGCTTGAAATAGATTCCGCTTCACCTCCTGAGCAAATTGCCTCTTGAACCGTGGCAGACTATCATCGGTAAAGGGCCCAGCGATGACGTTGTTGCTCATAGAGTAGGACGGGCATCTTGACAGATGATGGGCGTATAGATGGGCGTTTTGCGAGACCTCATGCCAGGCATGACTGACAAGCACCAGCGATGCAAATGACTCCGGGTCAGTGAGATAAAGGATCCTGCAAAAGCCACGCGGTCAGCCACTTCACATTCCAATTGATGCCGACGTGTCACTACTGACCGCTCAATGATCTCAGCTGGTAGCATTGCTATCTTGTGCTTTTTCCAACTACATTTCCCTTTGTTCGGCTTCTGGGTATCCTCCGTGAGCACCTGGCTGCCGAATCCATCCCCTTCGAGACCAACAGGGCAGAGTGTTTCGTCTTGCGGCTCAGTGTTGGTATTGGGTTTGGGAGGGCTGTCGGGCCAGCTTCCCGGAGTGGATCCATCGATACTCATCGTGGTAGTATAAGCCGCCTTCGCGAGCGAGCACACATTGTGTGCGTAGATTGCCCGATGCTTCTTCACACAGCAAAGCCGGGAGGCGCGGGAGCGGAGCGGAACGGAACCTTTCCGCACTATTCTCCGCTCCTATGCAGCCCCTCATAGGCGATATTCATGAAAACTCTGATCATCGCTCGAAACTTCGAACTCCCTCTTGCGCTTTCGTTTTTCACTGGAATGAAGACCTCGATCCTCACCATTGTTGAGGAACTATCCCCCAGATATTCCACTCCAAAAGTATTTATCAAATATACAACGATATCTGGACATTTCTTTGAGAGACGAGTAATTATACAGAATCCCCATGGTACGTATACATCCTCAATGGCACTGCGCTTCAGATAAACCCGCCCAAGCTCCATGATGCCTATATGCCATTTTCACAAGAGTGAGAATTGAGCCTCTTCCTCAACTATTACTGGCCTTTTATAAGGCCAACATCCCCATATCCCAGACTTCACTTCTACCCACCACCACTAAAGTAGCCTAGAACACCTGACTTCATTCCCTTCATAGCCTCCTCCTGCAGCTTCTTCTCCTCGGCCGCCATCTCTTTCAGCCACTTTTCTCCATTTTCTTTAATCTCCTTCTCAAGCAATTCGTACCCCTTTTGGCCCCTCTCACGCACCTGGTCCTGAAAAGTTTTGCCTTGCGCAAATCCTTCAGAGAAAGAGTGCTCCATGCCATCTGCCGCCATGGACTTGATACCCAAAGCGCTTCCTAAAAACCCGACGCCTGACCGCTTCGGTCGTAAAGCACGCTCTTCGGCCAACTGCTCCTGAAAGCGCTCACGGGCGACTGCCTCCCGCGAGGCAAACTCGGTGGGAATGTGTTTTCCAGAGAAAGACTTCAAGACTTCGCGAGTGTCTTTGAAGTCCATGCTTGCAACATATTCGAGGAACGGGATCAAAGAGACAAGCTCCTTGTCTTGCAGGTCACCTTTCCACTTGGGGATAATGATTGAATTTTCGGGTTGGAGTTTAGCGTGGTGGTCTACGGTGTCGACAAGGATGACTTTCTTGAGATCACGGTTGAGGTACGAGAGATCCTAGCACGCAGTTAGCAAATTACTATTTTACCCAAAGGATTTTAACGGCGAACCTTGATGTACTCCCCATTTTTGTACCTTGTAGCCTCGCGGAACAAAGGCCACCTGATGATCCTGTACGGATCCAGCTTTCTTATAATTGGGTCACCAATCATAGATGGTACGCTGGTGAAGATCACCAACTCGTAATACTGGCTTAGATACCGTAAGAAATAATCCACTCCCGGCCTCTTTGCCATCCGCCAACCGTGCTCTCTTGACCACTCGCTGTGTACCAAAAGATCTTCTAAGCTCAATACTAGTGTATATGGTGGCTCAAACGCCGGGTCTGGCTTTGGTAGTAGCCTAGGGAAAGCGGGCTCGTTGTAATAATCCAGCATATCAGCCAAGCGTGCACTCGCACGATTGTAGAACAACCCAAAGCCCCATCCCGATGGCGCATCCAGGTGTTTTTCCTCCTCTTCCGGGGTCTCCCAATTCCTTCCTAGGTAAATTGTTCCAACAACTGACAAGCCAAAGAAGCTCGCATATAGCCAATTCGCCAATCGGTTTCGCCTCCGCTCCACCGAAGATATGTATGCACTCTTGGGTAGATTGTCTCCTCCTCGATCTCCTTTCGATGGATCCTCCGTGATATTCAGGCTTTCCGGGTCTGACTGCGCAGACGACGAAGAGGCACGCAGTTCCGAGTCGAGTGTTGATGGTATGCCCTGAGTGAGATCTGGTAGAGGGTAAAGTTGTTCCCGCTCTTGTCTTTGCGCTTCAGCTGGGTCAATGGCAGGATTGGAGGTAGATTGCGGAGCGGTATTAGTAGCGGACGATGACGAGGTCTGAAATTCATCTTGGAGTGTTGAGTAGTCGGGGTGAGAATTCGGTTGTGGGGGTTGAGTAGATGGGGATCTAGGGCCTGCGCTTGGAGACGATGGCTCGGTATTTGCGTTTGATGCTGTGCTAGTTTGAAATTCGTCTTGCTCCCTCGAGAAGTCTGGCTTCCCAGATCGATCACTGCTCTCTGATGATGGGGCGGCAGCAGAGGCCGCCGCAGCTGCCACTATTGGTCCTTGTGACCTCTGTGCATCGGACCCATGTGAAGTTGCTGTTGAGGTTGGTAAGGATGCCCTGAAATCATTTGATTTCTTGGGTTTGGTGTTTTTTCCGTAGTTGCGTAGAGAATCATGTGCTAGAACAGCTCGAAAGGGTGCGGGCGCACTGTATAGCCGCAAGGAGCGGACAGCTGCTCGAGCCAACATATCAAAGAGATGTTCCAGTGAAAAACAACCTCAGCGAGGCTTTACCAACCCATTATATTGTCACCACAGTTGAGAACGAGAAACTTTTGAAATCAGGCTAGAGGATGACGGAGCGGGATCAATGAAAGGCCGGCCACACTCATACAAATTCGCCGCCGACTGCCGATCTTTCTTTCTCCAAAGAAAGTTTCTTCACCCACTACAGAAATTTGACTCGGCGCTCTCGATTGATCCTACGAGCATGGAGTTGAAGTAGCTGGGGAGACCAATGGCGACCAGCCGTGCGTTAAGAACGGCAGCGCTTCCAATGAGTTGTTTGTTCCGTTAGCACGGTACACCTGTTCCACGTCCACTCCCATATTGGAGCTGATTGAAGCGTAACCGCTCGAGGACCCCAGTCCCTCATTACTGCATATATCAAATTATCACACGCGCTTGATGCTCCATGGAGGCCCCAATCGCCTCAAATTCGAATGTTGGCCCACCACGTCAGCATTTCCGCTTCTTCGACCTGCCATCCGAGCTGAGGTTGAAGGTGCTGGGCATGGTTCTCTTAACAGACCGTACTATTGATCTTGATCCTCTCAACCATCGCAGCGCATCACAGCGTCTCAATGTGTTCCTTACTTCACATCAATTCCACGAAGAAGCCTACAGGGTTTTCTACAGTGGTCATACCTTTCGTATTCTTCCAACGCATGGAAGATTTTTTGGAAACAAGATAGAACCTTTACTTTCAAGGTTGTCGGCTCGGTATCGCGCCGCACTGGTGTCTTTGGAACTGCGCCTCGGACCTGGGTGGAGTAAGCCACCTAAGTCTTGGCGGATCAACGATCATCTCGGGCTCGAGGATGCTACTGCGGTTCGGACTCTCAAAGTCTTTGTGGAGGTTGACCCGTCGAGTGACATCTTCAAGGGGTTCAGGGTGGCTAAGGATTTCTTCACGGATTTCTCTGGGGCTTTGCTCGAAGGTGTCATTGAGCGTCTGAGAAGGCTTGAACAAGTTGAGTTCGACGCGTATCCGTCTGTATTGCGAGATGGCGCTTTGCTGCGTAGGCTTGTAAAGGAAGCAAAGCAAGGAGGTGTAAGAATTGCTTGGAGCTCGAATCGCGACTGGGATAACGATTTGGGGGGGATTGTTGGTCGGATGAAATGCTTAGGCTTGAATGATAACATGCTCATGATTCATGGCATGAGATACGACAATGAATCTGAATAAAAATTTATGATCATCTATACAGTTCCAGGCGCCGACGCTATGCTACAGGAAGACTACTTTACCGAAATCTGCTATCAAATTACAAACTTGTCTCTTGTGATCAAAGCTCCTCATCAACATCCATAGACCCGTTTTGATGCCCGTTTTCTCCATTTGTTTTCGTAACAGATGCCTCTTTGTCAATCATCTGTCTTGAGACCGACACAATGTTGTCTTCGATAAGTTGTTGACCGACATCCTCCATGTCTAAGGTATTTCAAGTCAGTGAGAGAAAAGCTTCGCTGAGAGTAAATGAGAACTTACGTTTCTTAGGATCAACCTTGCCAACATATCTAGTCTTCAGCTGGTCCTTGGTAAGTTCGGTCTCTTCCTTTACCCGCTTTTCATAACCCTCAGCCAGGCCAACAAGTCTCTTGAGTTTCTCCTGGTTCTTTCCTCCTTCTTCTCGGAAATCGTCCATCTGTAGTGCCTCTGTCCAGACGTGCTTGTGTAGGTTCATGAGCATATTCTCCTCCAAGCCAGTCTTGCGGTAATTGATGCCGATGCTGTAATAGTGTCTATTGAGACCGTGAATAAGCGCTTGGATTGAAGGCTTATTGAGATGGCCAAGGTTAGAGGTGGTCTGTCGAGGTTCGTGGCCCATCATGAGCGTCTGAGGGTTTATCAACCGGAAGGCATCGATGACAACCTTGCCCTTGACTGATTGTATGGGGTCGACAACCACAGCGACGGCGCGAGGAGTAAGTTGTTCGAAGGACTGTTGGGTATTGATATCTACCGACGACAGCCAGCAACCAAATCCAGGATGGGAGTGGTACCATCCAACCACCGTCTCGGGTCTGTGTTTGTATCAGCTTTGCGAAGAGCCAACATTTGGAAGTTATTATACAAACCGGCCTGTTTGTCGTAGCATATCCATCATCTTTGTCTGGAAAACTGGATCCACAGCCTCCACGCTGACACCAGTTCCGCTCTGCGGCATCGCAAATACGTCTACCACCCGCACAGTGTAGTCGTCGACAAACTCCCCCAACATCAAGCCCATAACTTCCATTGGTACACCAGCTCGGCCGTGCCTCAGCATTTTCAGAAGAGCTAAGGAGGAGATGTACACGGTCTCAGAGTTGTCGATTAAGTTGGAATCCTGATCCAAAAAACCCGTCAGTATATATACTTTATCAAAAGCTATGACGCCAGCATTTGAAACCATAAGAACACGAAGCTCAACAACAGCTCCAGGTGCTAATAAAGCAAAGCGCGGCTCACTTACAGCACCTGGGGGAGCTGAGTTTACACCCATACCTCCGTTTTGGAAGATTCTATTGAGACGGTCCATTGTGAAAGCTCAATAGGATATAGATCCGGATATAAAAATTGTCCTTGTCGATTGTTTGCGATACAAGATGAGGTTTTGGGCGAAAATCCTCGCGGTGTTGTGACAATAGGATACCATGAGCTCCAAGGGCTGCTATTCACTTTCGCGATTATGTAATTGAAGCTCGGCGCCGCTAAGCCTTACCACCCTCTCATCTGTGCTACCTTCAACAGCTTTACTCCGTAACACTCCCACATATCATTGCAGAGTAACTTCAACCCCATCGATTGATCCAAACTTCCCGCACTGAGTAGCTTCTCCGTCATGTCTTCTTTCGCCCCCCTCGATGTTCCTCTCCTTAACTCCAACGACAAGAAGCATGTGGCCTACTTCTACGACTCCGATGTTGGAAACTACGCATACGTCGCGGGGCATCCGATGAAGCCGCATAGGATTCGAATGGCGCATAGCTTGATTATGAATTATGGTTTATACAAGAAGATGGAAATCTACGTAAGTTCTATGCATCAGCTCTCCGGGACATACTTATCTCCGTGTTTGTTATCGTACCTTCTCTGGCATTGGCATAACACAGTTGTATCTCCGCCTTCTGTTCGCTAGCCTGCGCAGACCACAACCTCATATAGGTAATCAGCCTCTAACATCATCCAGCGTGCCAAACCCGCAACCAACCTCGAAATGACACAATTCCATACCGATGAGTACGTCGATTTTCTGAAAAAGGTAACGCCGGATAACATGGAGTTGTACCAAAAAGAACAAGGGCGCTTCAATGTGGGAGATGATTGCCCTGTGTTTGATGGTCTCTTCGAATTCTGCGGCATCAGTGCTGGTGGAAGCATGGAAGGTGCTGCTAGACTTAACCGCGGTAAATGCGACGTCGCGGTGAACTGGAGGCCTCCATCATGCGAAGAAAAGTGAGGCCAGTGGATTTTGCTACATCAATGGTAAGCTATATGTCCAGCGGACTTTGGCTACCTTGCTGACCCGGCTTTCTAGACATCGTACTTGGTATCCTAGAATTGCTTCGCTACAAGCAGCGTGTTCTTTACATCGACATTGATGTTCACCACGGCGATGGAGTTGAAGAAGCATTTTATACTACCGATAGGGTCATGACTGTCTCCTTCCACAAGTATGGAGAATACTTCCCCGGAACCGGTGAGCTTCGAGACATTGGTGTTGGGCTGGGCAAAAATTATGCGGTCAATTTCCCACTTCGCGATGGTATTGACGACAAGTCTTACAAAGGGATATTTGAACCGGTCATCAAGAGTGTAATGGAATATTATCGCCCCGAAGCCATTGTACTACAATGTGGTGGAGACAGTTTGTCCGGCGATAGATTGGGATGCTTCAACCTCAGCATGGCAGGTCACGCAAACTGTGTGAATTTCGTTAAGAGCTTCAATCTTCCAGTTTTAGTACTTGGTGGAGGCGGCTACACAATGCGGAACGTCGCGAGGACTTGGGCCTATGAGACCGGTTTGCTAGTCGGACAAACTATGGGGCCAGAGTTGCCTTACAACGACTACTATGAGGTAAACCCTTCTGTTCCTGCAGTTCTTTCGTTCTGCTAACATTGACTAGTACTACGCTCCGGACTACGAACTGGGCGTCCGTCCCTCGAACATGGACAACGCGAATTCTGAAGAATACCTTCAAAAAATCAAAGTCCAAGTCATCGAGAATCTCAAGCGTACCACCTTTGCACCCTCGGTACAAATGACCGATGTCCCCCGTGACCCAGAGGGCATGGATGACGAAGCTGACGCCATTCTGGACGACCTCGATGACGACGAGAACCCAGATCAAAGGAATACCAAACGTCGCTGGGATAAGTACGTGGAGAAGGATGGTGAGCTCAGCGAGAGTGAAGACGAAGACGAGAATGACAGAAACGGAGCACGCCGCCAACCGAACGCTCGAAAGCGTCGTAACATGATGGACTATCAGAACCACAATGCTGTACCCGACGACGACGAGATGGTCAACGACGAAGAAACGCCAAGACGTGGTCGAAGTCGCAACGGAGATGGGATCGATCATTATCATGCGACCAATGGTGAAGTTAATGGTAATGGAAACGGCAACGTCTCACCTCACAGCAGCATTGCCCACCCAGACGAGAGTGCAGGCTCCGATGACGCTTACCCAGAGGGATCAATAGCTCCAGAAGACGCTTTTGTGGAGGAAGAAGACATCGACATGGCCGAGGATGCTGATGGCTCTGGTACTGCTCCTGCTGTTCCAGCTTCGGCAGAAGGGCCACAAGAAGCAACACCTCCAGACTCTCCACCAGCAATGGCAGCTGCCCCTGTGGTACCCGTGCAAATCGCCAACCACTTTGGAAACGACGCCATGGATGAAGGTGATACGCTTGAAGAGCCAGAAGCCGCCAAGGAAGAGGGCAGGGAGGAGCGAGAGCTCGAAGATATCAACGCGGAGAAGTCAACTGAAGTTGCCGAGCGGTCCGAGGAGCTTTAATCTAGTGGATAATATCAGCCGCATAGCGAAATGGCGTTCTCGGAAGGTTTAATTGATGTATTTGGGCATGGCGAAGTGGGAACGACGAGCTTTAGGTTCTACAGTGATACCCCATCCAGTTCGTATTAGGTTGAGGAATGGGCAATTGGAATATTTGGCAGTACGAGAGATATTGGTTCTGATATTGCATCTGGAATGGTCTATGTACCCACTAGCTAAAGCAGGTGGTCGAGTATAACATACTTTTACTGTATCTAATCCAAGTATAGACGCTTGCTAATCTGGAATCTTCAAAATGGAAAGAACCTCAAATCGTAAATAATTTTCCAACCAGAAAGTGGCCCCCGTATGTCTATGTACCGTTACATCTACTTCCTCAAACCATTCCTCCCAGCTGGGCTCCATTTCTTTACACGGGGCCATTCCCGTCGACCGTTGGCCCTACGTGGGAATTGCCAAAGGCCCCAGATTTGAGCCACAAACTTGGGGGGAAAATACCTCCCATGATCAGCACAAGACAGAAAGAGTCCGCTGGGTTTTGAGGTCCATTTGTACCATAGAGAGTATGTACAAGGGGTATAATTCATAGGTCTCGTCTACAGTGATTTGGCTATTCAAAAAGTAACCTCGTTGCAAATATCAGACAAGCTTCGCCCAGCCGGGCAGCAAAAAGAAAAGTTTACCTACCCCAGCTGCGCCTCGCTTCGCTTCTACTCCGGCATCGCGCCTTCTTGTCATGCTATTTATCCATGAGTACCCTCCTCTGCCCTCTCGGATCTACGCTATCGCAGTGGCAGTCGGCGGCGCGCTCGCCGTAACCGTCGTGCCTGGATCCTGCGGGTTCAAGCTGAAGCCATAACTCGAGCTAATACTATAGTAATCCGCGCCCCTGTACTGCCCGTAGTTAGTACTGTACTTTTTATCCCACGGCTGCGTGTACAGGGCGCAGTACGTGCCGTCGGGGACATTGTTCTTGCCCAGGAAATAGGCGTTGAAGAAGTTGCAGGCGTCGTAGGAGCCGTCGGCGCGGGCGTGGCGCTTGTTGTAGGCCGTGTTGGCCGTGCAGGCGCTCGAGCACAGCAGCGCGTTATAGACGCCTTTGAAATACTTGACGCCGATGTAGGTGTTTTTGCCCTGCGGGGTCAATGGGGCGTTGATGGCGCCGCCGAATTCGACGGGGCCGGCGAAGCCGTCGATGGGGTTGGGCAGGTTCTTTTTCGTGTAGCCGTTGGAGCCGGCGATGACGACCTGGAACCGGTTGCGGTATTGGCCGGTGTTGACTGCGGATTCGGGCGTGACGCCAGAACCCCAGAGTGTGCACTTGATGTTTGTGAATGAGGGCGGGTTTGGGCACGCGTCGACCGGGGCGATGGTCGGGTCGCGCTCAAACTAGATGTTGAAGGCGGTGCAGAGGTCGGCGGCGTCGCAGTATTGTTGGCATTTGATGGGGTCGTAGGTCTGGAGGGTGTAGAGGCCCATGTAGCTGTTGGCGTTGGCGGAGGCTTTGAGGTTGGAGAAGGAGAGGGTGTAGCCTTGAGGCGCGGGGGCGTTGGTGGCGGTTGACTGGAGATGCGTGAGTGAGAATTCGAAAGGGAACATGTGTTTATTGCTTACGGCAAACTGATCAAAGGTCAAAAATGAATCGACACTGTCTGTGGCTGGCCTGGGTCCATATCCATCTGGCTGTGGAGAGCAAGGGTCATTGACTCCTCGGATGTCCAGGTCTCTCTTAGCAGGTGTGGGTGTAGGGGATGCGGAGAGATCAGCGGCGACTGAGGCTGACGCAGATACAGCGGCAGCCTCCTCGTCGTAGGTGACTGGCTGGCTAACCGCTGTCACTGCTGGACCCTCGGCTGAGGGGGCAGGTGCGCTATCTATCTCTTCGAAGTCAAGACCTTGCGGGGCTGGGCGGGGAACGGCAGCAGCCAGGCCAACTAAGGCCGAGATCAAGTAAATTGAACGCATCTTGATATGTAGAGATGTTCTCAAATTCAAAGGTCATATGATATGAGAGATAAGACTTTGGGACACAATTCAGAGATGGAGAAGCTTGATGATCTGATGAGAAAAGACGGGGCACAAAAGAGACTTTATAGAGAAATATCTCTAGGATTCGCCAAGGATCGTGAAATCCAGACAGGCTTAAAGATCGGACCCAAGCTGGATGTAAACACCATTTTCAGCCATAGTCCACATTGATATAGCTGATACCAAGAGAGGCTGAGAGTAAGACGAAGTGCATCCGTATACGAGAACTCGCCAATAGGAAGAACTACCTCTGGCCGAGCAGGGACCCACACGTTGGGTCTCTTGTTTCTCTTACCTGTCAAACCCTGATAGAAGGAATCTGGAATACGATGGCGGTCTGCAAGACCAGACGCTCGGGATCAGGAACGACCTTAGGAAGTGGTTAGTAGTGGAAAATTTGTGTCTTAGAATGGAAGGCTTATTTCCCTTCCGAGTTTAGTCGCTAAGTTAGACAGATTCAGGTACGGGACTGCAAATAAGCTCATTGTCAACAGGGTTATTCTAACCGACCCCACAAAGATCAACAAGATCTTCAGATTCGTCAAGATGGTTGTACACCATAATTCAACTTCATCACTCCCTTAATGATCGATACTGCTCTAGACATTGTTGCTGAACACTTGGTCCTTGAACCCTAACTGTTGCTTGAGACTTTGCGGCTTAAACACCTCCCTCCAGGGGCCAAGACGGTTCAGGCGCGGTCAGAGATCTCGAACGCGCCACCAATATATGTACTCAACATCCAGCTGTGCTGAAGTCTTGTGGCCAACGATCGTAAGTTTTGTGAGCTCGCTCGCAATGCTCTCTCCCTAGTGACGGGGCTAGAGCTTCAATTTAGCTTCAAGACCACGCTCGGCCAGGTTGACCAGCAAACTTTTTAAAATCTATATCTTTATCTTTGGCCGCTTGGCCGCTTGGCCACGTGGTAACTGGTGATTCAAAGCAATGGAAGAAGGCTTAGATCCTGCAGTCGCAAGCTCCAAGGCTTTGAATACGATTCTTCTCAATGCGTCCTACTAACTCCTTGGCTTCGATCAGACTGTCAAGGATGCGCAGGTACCAGCAAGGTTATCTGAAGTCGAGGCTGCAAAACCATCAGATAAGATCACAAGACTCAGTAGTATGCTTAGTGAGTCTTGGCTTTGTAAAGTGGACGAAGACAGAGGATTGGGTGTGGATTTGAGCATCCTTATTCGTGGTGATCGGTGGTAGAGACCTGGATTCTCCCATGTTGGCTGTCAATGCTGTCCAACTAGCTTCCACTCATAAATCGTGTGATATCAAGCAACTTCCAGGTAGTCCCGAACTCGGAACTCCATATTGGCAGTCGGTGTAACCTTCTCCGAGGAGCGTTTGCCGACCCAAGGTTCTGATTTCCTAAACGTAGTATGATCCACCGTCGTTCTTGAGAGATTTTCTGGGGATGAAAGACCACGCCGACAGTTCAGTTGGAAGCTTTTGTCCCGCATGCCGGGCCATCAAGTCCAATACCGAGCAGGTACTATCAACATCCCCTAAAGTCAATAACCAAGATCAGCATACCAATACCTTGATGGCAACATCGGACAGCGACCTTGGAACATGATAAACCCATGTGGTATCTCAAGGCACGCTGAGATCAGATACCGTCACGATCTAAGGGACGTAGTGACTAAGGCTAAAGGTCCCAAATTAAAGATGAAATCATGATCGAGAATTTCCAAGATCACATTTTGGAGCTGGTTTTCACCTATTAGAGCATAAAGTTTTCAATCGACAGGGCGTTTTGTATCCAAAATACAAGCAAGGTAAATGATCTCTGTGTTTAGGTTCTATCCTCATGCTTCCATGTAAAAATTTAGCAATTCTTGAGCCATTCATGTGGAGTAAAGGACGCTATGCTGATCATACAGCTCATGTATATATTCGGTATTGAAAACCAGACTCGTTTCCCTAAACTTGGCTCGCTGACAGTCGTCAAATTGATATGAGAAAGTTGGTTGACTTGGGTAATCATTCTTTGTGCGATCCAGAGTGTTTCCGTTAAGGGAAGGTATGAGATGAAAATGAGACGAACAGCCACTTCGAGGGGGATTGAATGGCTCGAAAGACCACTTTGTGCCTGTCTTAGGTTCCGTAAGGCAGCGAGTAACTTGCAGACAAGTAAGATCATCAACACGGTATCAAATGATCGGCACCTGGTCCACGAGTAAGCTGCAAATTACTGGCAGATCAGAAATGTTGAGGGGCAAAAGCACGAACAATCAACTGCAATACAAAGGGGTCTCGCCGAAGACAGCCGTTATCAGCCTCAACTCCCTCAAGTGGAGGATGACAGAAGTATAGGCGGAGAATACAGCGCTTGGACAAAAATGGAAGCTAATGGTTTTGGCCCCCCATCTACGGAGTATGATATGATAGATGGATAGATGGATTGATGGATTGATGGAAGTTTAGAAGTCTCCGAGATGTTATTTCCGTGATGCACCCCACGCAGACGATAGCAAGTGGGGGTCCAACGTACTCCTACTTACTCCCTATAATTCTAAGACATTTCCTTTTGCGAGAAAGTGCAAGATGAACGAAGGAATTAAGCAGCCAATGTAGTGGAACTCTTCACGCTCGGACCTTGAGACTGAATACCTAACAACTCAGACTGTCCATCTTGCGTAACAACGGCCTTATCAACCGCATAGATACAACCTTGGACTTGCGGGCGGTGGCTGTCGATTGCACAATCCGCGTCAACGAACTTGCGTGGATGCGTGATCCATTCGCTGGCATTCAATCACCTCTAGTAGTCGACATGCCAATTCAGATGCTTCGATATACCGGCCCTAAGAATTGGTGAGCACCACTACCTGGACAATCTGCATTCATGCCCTCGATCACGTCAATCATAGGCCTGCAAAGAAAATTTATGACTCCCACCCCACTAACAATCAACAAGCTTCTCACCCGCTAAATCACGCACCGCCAATAAAAAAAAAGTCAACATGCCAGCTAATTGTTTCTTGTCAGATTAATACCTATCTACAACTGACATCCTCCTCTCTTCCTCCTCTTTTTCCACACCATGACCGAGTCCACATCTTCACATCCACCGCGAGACAAGCCAGATGCCACCTCCAAAAACTCCCGACTCACCGCCACCGCCTCCTCCACCGCCTCCGAACTCTCCGATCTTAAGATAAGCCTTCACAGGTCGCTCCGACAGTTTCCGGACTTCCCTAGCCCAGGGATTCTGTTCGAAGATATTCTGCCTATTTTCGCCGACCCTACCCTCCACCAATCCCTTGTCCGAGCGCTAGAGCTCCATGTGACGAGTTGCTACGGACCCGACCAGAAGCTTGATATAATAGTGGGATTAGAGGCAAGAGGCTTCTTGTTTGGGCCGAGTTTGGCCTTGAATCTTGGAGCCGGATTCGTTCCAGTGAGGAAACCAGGGAAGCTGCCGGGACCCACCGAGACGGCAGGATTCAAGAAGGAGTATGGTGAAGATTTCTTCCAGGTGCAAAAGGATGCCATCAAGCCGGGGCAGCGAGTTGTTATAGTGGATGACATAATTGCTACTGGTAGATTCCATTTCTTGATCTTGGTGTTGGGTCAAAACACTAACATCTTCCTAGGTGGTTCTGCTGCCGCAGCCGGCTCTTTGGTCAAGAAGCTTGGTGGTACGCTTATCGGCTACGTTTTCATACTTGAGCTCGACTTCCTCAAAGGTCGCGCGAAACTCGATTCGCCGGTCTACACTCTACTCTCGAGCCAAGAAGACGGTCCACCTAAAAGTTGAACAATCACTATGCAAGAAGCTGCCAACACAACAAATTTGCTCCTGCAATGGCTTATACCGATTCCTATGTGATTACGAGTATACAACAAGCCCGCTTTGATCTATCTCGTCACGCTTCAGGTAATAGTGCTGCTTAGCTAAAGGAGCCAAACACTTCGCTGCTCACCCCAACGGCTGTGATGAGCTTTCGTGATAATAGATATACCCCTCCAAGTTTCGACCAAAAAAGTTTTTTGCCCAGCAATGGACAGAGGGACCTGAAATGTGCATTAAGGAAGCCCGATTGACGTGTGATTTCTGCAAAAGTCGAGGTTGGCCTACAATGGCCGTATCAAGCGCTTTCTGATCTGGCTGCAACACCGGAGCTTCTGGGGTATTTATCTCAAT
>JAABUO010005572.1_pt1 | contig 14605 bp, 13 predicted proteins | sample 5559291 | NCBI WGS metagenome assembly JAABUO01 (sample SAMN10711878, study PRJNA513372) | rock metagenome | isolation source: Antarctica rocks | place: Antarctica: Victoria Land, Finger Mt sud | reverse complement strand
AACTTCCATTCTGTGTAGAGCCGCCATACTTCACAGCAGCGCCAGCTTCATCTCTGAACCTTACATGAAGACCAAATCTCGTGTCTTGGCAGTGGCATGAATTTGGTAGACTCGGCACGCCCGGGTTGCCGGGTACATTGTTGTGGTTATAGATCTTTACCTCTCCACTTTGCAGAACATCCGTATCAAGGTGAGTAGGCGGCGAGCTCTTGAGGGTCCGAGGTTCTTTTGAAAGCACGTCGGGAAAAGCCCAGGAGACCTGCAACCGTATCGTACGGACGTCAACGACTGCCCCTTTTGGTTCAACTGTTGGGTTGTAGGCTCCAAATATCCACCGTCCACGACGTAGATTTCCCTTCTTCGTCACGACATTTTGCCCAGGATAACATGGTTGGGCCGGACATGAGTTTCCATGGTCTACATGGGAGGAATGAGGCCGTTGCCTCAAATACCCAGCCGACTCAAGTCGCTTCTTGTTCCTCTCGGACTCAGTACCAGGAGCCAGTAAGATTTCTTCGAGTTCCTCAGGTTCTTCCACAACTACAACACTGCCGTTGCTCAAACGAACTATAACTTCATCGTAGATTTCGGTCACAACACCGACCCAACCATGATAAATGATGTAGTCGTCTTCGCGATAAACTTTCCAGAACTTAACTTCCTGCGCGGGTACGCAGAGGACCTGCTGTCCTGTTAATCTGTCTTGATTTGACTCCGCGGGAGATAGATCTCGGACTCCATTTTGGACTCCAATAAAGGATGGCTGTAAATTACACCAAAGAGCTGTACTTATAACCATACCACTGCTAGCATCTGTTGGTTGTCGCTTCACAACATCGCCCAGAGCTAGATTTCGATCGACAAGCTTCAGGGAACTTTCAGAGACTAGGCAATAGTTGATACGAGGCTCTATAAATGCAACAATAACATATCCTTTGGGGGGCTTAAGATCTCAAATCAATATATGAATTCAGTAAACCCTGAAGTCAGGCTCACAAGTTCATAGTCGAGGAATTCTTCCCTTATTTTCTTTGGAATACTTTTATGCACGTAGCATTTCTTACTGCCGGAAAACGGCGCTTGATCTATCTAAGCAGAGCATCAGCATGGAGAAGTAGAAAATTACTGTAGCTGAAGATCTTTTTTCAAGAATCAGGGAATTGCCATACATCACGCCATGTGTGCTAGGAGAAGTCAGACTGGACTTGCTCGCTAATGCTGTCAAGAGTTGACCAAGCTTACAGACACTGTCCCCTTGAGAAGTGGGTTACTCTTGAAGACACAGAGATCATCCGCATAGAACTGCAAACTGTTAGTAGTTTTCATAATGCAGGGTACTATGCCCACCTGCTCCATAATATTTTCCACACATCTACGATTCGCCGCCAAACACTGATTCCCTTAGGAAGCCCTTTAGTGCTTGTGGCGACACTGACTTCTGGTTTTAGATGCGAGCAGGATGTTGCAGGCGAACACGGCCAATATAAGAGTCTCTATTCGGCTAGCTTATGTCGCCATAACACTTCCGGCTTTGACATGATTGCGACCACCTTCACTTTCTTAAACCTCCAGACCCAGTGCTTCATCAATCCCCTACATCTCCAGCGAAAGCTTTGACAACCCCAAAGCCACCCTAGTTCTGGTCACTTGTCCAAGATGTCAGGACCCAGCCCAGCAGCCGTTACCACCTCCCGCGACGCCCGCTCCAAACGCCCCGTCAAGCGCCAAGCACTCACACCCACCTCTCAACAAGCGACACAACTCACCGCTCTCTTTGCGAAACCCGACCGCGAAATTGCTGTCCCCCCCAGCTCCAGCGCACTCGCCAAGAAAAATTCTCTCCCCGCCCCACCAGAAATCGTCGCCAATGTCCAAGGATCCAGCGCCGGTGCCGGTTCCGGAGAATTCCATGTCTACAAGGCGAGTAGGCGACGGGAGTACGAGAGGGTGAAAATGATGGATGAGGAGGTTGCGCGGGAAGGGGCGGATGCGGAGTTTGAGATGAAGAGGGAGGAGCAGAGAAAGAGGGATGCGGAGAAGACGGAGAAGAATAGGAAGCGGAGGGGGAAAAATAAGGCGAGGAAGGGGAATAAAGATGCAAAAGAGAAAGATGAGACAGCTATGGAAGCCGTGAAGGATGGAGAAAGTAGCGTAAAAGTAAAAGGAAGTGCTCTGCTTCTACCGGAGCAGCAGCCAGGGCTTGAAGAAGCTGGAGTGTCTACGGGCACTGAAGAGGTTGGGGTTATCATTCATGACGACGAATGAGCTCTAGTGCTGGGAAGGCACTAGGGTTACAAAGGTTGATGATGATACGAAGATGTTGCGTGGCAAGGAGCTTGCGGTATGTTTCAGCAGAGGTTTCATTCTAGTACGAACCTACCGAGTGTAAGGTCAGCGGCAAAGAAGGATACCAATGGACATTTATTCCATTCTCTGGAAGGTGAAAGCTCGCTGTGAAGTGGCAATACTTGGCCTGTTCGGTATGTCACAATATTCCGATATCTGCTTTGTCTCAACTAACGCCGTCTTAGGTGCTGAATACCTTTTGAGAATGTGGGATGTCTTCCAAATAGTATCGGGTGTATCCTTTTGAGAGATACATGTTACACAAGCAGGTGTCAATATTCTCCACTCAAAGAACCTCAGGAAGAGCTAGGGAGGATCAAAGTGAATTGGCTCAATAATGACTGCTATCTAGCGGTTGCTGAATGGCATGATAAAGAATATGAACTGATTACACCCGCAACCGAACCATCCGTCTATGGGGTATTGTGTTCCCACAAAACACCGTTGCCAACCCTTCCCTATCCTTTCCGCACGTCAGCTCAAAGAACATCCACAAGCCATGTTGCCTAGTTGTTTCCAGTCTTCTCCTTTGCAACCTCCTTGGTCTGTTGTTTCTTTGTAGCCACAAAGCTGCCCAACCATGCCAGGCCATCGCTCGTCACCACCAAGCTTGTCGTAATCATCGCCTTGCCTCCAGAAACGAGCCCGGCACCCCCACACTTCTTGTACTCTTTCGAATAGGTGTCAAGGACATAGTTCTTGCTATCGCCGGCCAGCCTCAGCGGCATGAAGGCAAAGTCCAACACTGTGCCGTAGACCTTCTGGCTGTCTTCCTTTACGATGGGGAAGTTCGCGTCGACTTTGTTCAGGCCCGTATCAGCAATATCGTCGGCTTTCGCGACATACGGCTTAACGAGGGAGTAGGGACGTTGAGCGTAAGGGACAAAAGGCGCGACGAGGGATTTGTAGGTGTTGTCGGCAAGGTTGATGGATTTCTGGCCGTATGGATTGGATTTGAAGGTTGAGATGGAGTCAGCAACGACAGGATAGGATTGGATGTGCTGCATGAGAAATTTAGTAAAGGTACCGGTTCACTGGGGTGTTTTTTGGGGGTGGTGGGATGGTGGTATTGTATGACGGGTGAGACCAGATAAGGTGGATGAGAACGGGTGTGACTTACAGATAATGTCTTGAGCTGGGAAGACTCGCCATTGACCATAGTACCGTTCTCATGTGCGTGAGGCATCTTGATCTGATGTGTGGAGTCGAGCTTAGCAGATGATGTGGGCAGGATGTCTGGAATGTAGGGCGGAAGGCGTGGTTTGGTGTGTCTTGTGACAGGTATTTGAAGTTTGTCTCTGGTTATGAGAGGGAAGAAATCTTTTTGATCAACACGAGATATCAGTAATGTTGGGGCGGCAGTAGTGAACAGGACAGAAGCATGTGAAAATGCTAGGTTTAGGCTGATTACCCTAGAGATACCTTACCTTTTGTATCGCAAGCACGTTAGCTCAATAAGCTACTCCCTATAGCTACGTGCGAACGTGGTTTAGCAGGTTGGAGTTTTTATGGTGAAAATCGATGGTTGCGACTTGTTGAGATTTTGGAATCAAATATGAATGGTCGAACAACACGTGAAACTTGCATGTGAATATCAAATAAGCCTCTTCTGCCGATGCAAATCTCAGTCACACTGGGTAATTTTTTGCCCACTTCTCCAGAGATTTCAATGTCAGAAATATTGGAATATTGCAGTCTTTTATCTGTGCAATCGCAGGTTCTACGCCATGACCTCCCTTTCAAAGCAGGTTTTGCTTGTGAATTCTCCTCCTAGCTCTCCCGCCGACGAAGCTGTCAGGAAATTTCCGTGCCACAAACAACGGGGTTTGCTGACTGACGTAATTTGACATGTGAACGTCTCGCTTAATCACGTTTTGGTTTTGGCTTATCAGCTCTCCTTACGGTAGGGATAATGCATCTCGCCTGCAGCGATCAAGTGTGATGTTCTCCCCCAAGTGTGACCTATGAGAGGTTCGGGGTGCCCGAAGACGGATGACGGGTTTCTTATCAATTAATGTTCGCTCATTTTTGACAATGGGCTTCAATGCAGCATTTCAAGAGCGACTCTGGGATGAGCAAAGGTTCTTTGTTGTTGAGAAGCTGGCAAGATTTGATTCAAAACCATGGCCTCGACCCCCAACTCCCGACCCTCTGCTGCCCATGGCTTTTCCCCCACTGCATCATATATTCGCTGTTTGGATATTGCTAGGGATCAGTAGCATGTGCGAATAAAGACGCGGTGGGGTGACTGTAGATCTTCCCTGGCTTTTATAAATACTTGTGATTGGGTTATGCAATGTGCGGGAATTCGTGAACAGCACGAGAGGTGACTACCTCAAGGGAAGAGATGCCTTTGAGGGCTGAAAAGAGCCTGAAAGCGCCAAGGCACTTTGGTATCGAAAATGCCATACTACTCCTCAGGTCCAGGCTTATAGTTATAACCCAAATGTCACTAGATCACTCGACACTGCAGAGTTACTCAAGAAAGAAATTGGACCCGGCCGAACATCAACGCTATCTTTCCATTTATTCCAGCATTGATGCTTGATTAGTGTACAGCACATCCACCACATTGCTCAGCTTGCCAATCGTCTCTAATGCCGCATCATACCCTTGATCCCTTTCCGCCTCATCGTACACAATGAGACACCCAGAGCCTTGATCCAAGACCCCAATAATGACCTTGTCCAAGATCATCTGTGACAGCTTCCTCTCCACTTGCTGCGTGTCAAGCCCTACCATCTTTGCGATATGGTGTATCTCTACCCTACTAAATGGCTCAATTACCTTGATAAGGTTCTGCTCCAGCATAGCATCGTATAGTCTTCGAAGATGGTTTCTTATGAATGGGTCACCTCCAAGCTCGGGTTTATAGTTCACCAACGCATTCTCATAGTCTTCTAGACTTCGATTTGAATGTGCCCGAGCAACGGCTTTCATGGCCTCTAAGTTCTTACCAGAGTATTTCATCGCTTGTTTCGATGTCATAAGGCTATTGACATCGTCCCCCAGGTTCTGCATAACTTTGCATAAGAGCATATATTGAAGAGCGGAAGTTGCTTTTTGAGGCTCCTCTTGTGAGTGGTAGCCTTCTAGCGCTTCGATGAAGTAGGAGAAAGCGGTGTTGAAGTCCTGGTCCTCGGCGTGTAAGATACCCGACTGCATGTCCAGTCCTGCCTGCAGCAATGGCGGGGTATAGACTGAGGCTGCTGATGTTCGAGCAGACGTCAGAGCGGCACGTGCTTTCGGTTGGTTACCCAGGGCGTGGTAAACCCGTGATTCCAGTAGCTGGACTTCAACAAGCACTAGCTTATCGTCCAGTCGTTTGAGCTCTTTCAGCAGGCCATTGATGAGGGTAAGGGCTTTGTAGTAGTCTTGCTTCTGCATGTAAAGGGATACAAGTCGGGTTTCGAGGTTCTGGCGAAGAAAGCCACGACGTTCTGAGACGGCCCAGTCTATACATGATTTGGTGACTGATATTTGGGTATCGACGGTGTTTGGAATCGGGGTAAAAAGGTCAAGTAGCTGTCGAACTAGGGATTTTTAGCGAGATGTCCATGATAAAAACAGAGATGTTACGCATACCTAGCTTTGCGGTCTTTGCCTTTGCGAACGAGGAGAGCGTAGATCTGCTGGTTGTGACGAGTTTTGCGAGCTCATTTGCATTTCTCTGATCTCGGTATATCTCTCCCAGTCCCATCAAAGCTGTCTCATACTCTCGTAAAGCTGCTTCACCAGATCCAGGCCCCTTAGATAGAATGTCCTTATAGATAGCTTCAGCTTTCGATGGATCACTCTTAGCGAGCTTCTGTGCTTCCTCAATCCGCTTCGATTTTGCGGGCTCAGGAGCCATGATGGGATTGTCGGTCAGAGATGTATCTTAAAAGGATAGAGTAGCTCGGGATAGAATTGTTAAAGCTGATGACTGATGTTGATCTCCAGGTGAGAGCTCCAGGCGCTACGGTGTAATCCATACTCCATGAATACCGGTGAAACGTTTTAGCGTCGCCGACAAATTTCCCTTGTCCGCTCCGAATATTTCAAAAATTCATGTAATCGCTTGGCGTTGTTGATACAGCGCGATTCAAGATGGTAAGTCTGCGGCAGAGTTGGTTTCGATTCTATAGCTAATAAATTTAACAGAAGATCAAAGCGATCACCCGCCCATCGGCTTCCCACCAAGCACCGGGGTCCAGTGTCGCCCGCCAGCCCCGCAACCTTGACCCGGCTTTGCATCCCTTCGAAAGAGCTAGGGAATATACTAGAGCGCTCAATGCTACGAAGCTTGAAAGAATGTTTGCGGCACCGTTTATTGCTCAGCTTGGAAAGGGCCATGTTGATGGAGTATATACCATGGCAAAAGACCCGGAGTCGCTACAACGATTTGCCAGTGGCAGCGGGGATGGCGTCGTCAAGATCTGGGACTTGACGGATAGAGAAGAGATTTGGAATGTACAAGCACATGAGGGAATCGTAAAAGACATGTGCTGGACAAAAGACAAGAAGCTCCTAACTTGTGCAAGCGACAAATCTATTAAGTTGTTTGATCCGTATAATACTCCATCAGGCACAGCGCCAATGGCCACCTACCTAGGGCAGACAGCATTTACTGGTGTATCTCATCATCGGGCTCTACCAAATTTTGCAGCCTCCTCTAGTGTTATCTCTATCTATGATCTCTCACGCTCGGCCGCAGTAGCACTTCAAACGCTGAACTGGCCCACCTCTACTGATACAATCAATACTGTGGCTTTTAATCAAATTGAGACCTCGATACTTGCCTCGTGTGCAACGGATCGTTCGATCGTGCTTTATGACCTTCGGACATCGTCGCCCTTATCAAAGATGACTCTCGGTCTCGCATCGAATGCTATCTCGTGGAACCCAATGGAGGCTTTTAATTTTGCGGTAGCTAACGAGGACCATAATATATATATCTTTGACATGCGAAAGCTTAACAGAGCTTTGAACGTCTTGAAAGATCATGTCTCTGCAGTCATGGACGTTGAATTCAGCCCGACCGGACAAGAGCTCGTGAGCGCTTCCTATGATCGGACTGTACGGCTTTGGGACCGGGCTGGGGGTCATTCTCGAGATATCTATCACACGAAGAGAATGCAGAGGGTCTTTTCCGCCAAGTTCACCCCTGACTCCCAATATCTGCTTTCCGGCTCCGACGACGGCAACATCAGACTATGGCGCGCTAATGCCTCGAAACGAAGAGGCATCAAGTCTGCTCGTCAACGTCAAAAGCTAGAATACGATGAAGCCCTCAAGGAGAGATACAAGCACATGCCCGAAATTCGGAGAATCAAACGGCATAGACATGTGCCCAAACAGGTTAAGAAGGCTGGGGAGATCAAGGGCGAGGAGCTGGCTGCGATCAAAAGGCGGCGCGAGAACGAAAGGAAGCACAGCAAGAAGGGACTCGTTCCGCGGCGTAGCGAACGAGAAAAGATGGTCCTCGGAACGGAGCAGTAACTGCTGTGATGAGTATATCCAAAAGGATCATGCTAAACCACTGAACGCCTTATCTAAGGCATCTTCAAAATCTTTTTCCGTGTCGCTAAGGCAGTGCCTCCCATGGTATGATGATTTTGGCAGAATTGCATGGCAGGTATGCACGAGCTTCCTCACCCCTCTTCTAGAGATCCCTCTTCAAGCCTTTCCGCTAACACACAATTCTCAGATACTGCTGTGCGCGTACAAACTGTTGCTCGAGAGGGTTCTCTCCCTCAGCTTGGTGGTGGACTCCGGGTGTTTCGGCTAACAAACTTTCCATGTGTCCAACCGTGCTACAGGAGCTCCAAAATCACAACCATCCTTGATACGTTACTCTTGAGTTTGGAGACTCGGTACGATATCTAAAAGTTGAGAATCATCGATTAGATCGTCTTTTGAACTTGTCAAGAAAGCTTCTCCCTTAAGTATAGAGATAGACAAGACAAAGTATGAAACGAAATGGCTACCAAACCAAACACCGGAGCGGAAGAAATAAGACACACATCACCGGCATCCGACAATGCGTGGCAGTTTTCAACACGTCGGGCACGGTATCAAGCAGAACAGCGAACAGCGGGCCATTCGAGTTATTGCCCTCATCGCTGGTAGGACACACCATTGCATACAAAACCACAAAAGAATCTATATCTCAAGCTGGGGACTCAACTGGAAACATTGCATTACTGTGAAAAAATGTGGACACGGTGCATTCCTTTCATCTAAATAGTATTCAATTATTGAAAGTTTGAACTAATCTGCAACCAATGCTAAGCCGCCAGTCGGAAAGGAAATCCCTTATACTCCCAGCAGACTCACGCTCAAAGCGCTATCGGACTTTCAATTTATACAATCCCCAAGAGACAATCTTTCATCCTGCTCCACCACAGACTTGCCGATAGCTTGCATCGGTCGCTCCAGCTTTTGACTGACTCGATTCTGTTTACTCGATGTTGATCTTCCTCGCCTTCGGCGCCGCAGCCTTGGGCACCGTAATGGTCAAAACCCCATTGTTCAACTTCGCCTTGACATTATCCTGGTCCACGCGCGACGGGAAGCTGAACGAGCGATGGAACTCCCCCACCGAACGTTCCGAAACCCAATAAGTAGCATCCTCCTTATTCTCCCCCTCCTGTTGCTCCTTGGAAACCTGCCCCTCATTCCCCCCAGCACTTGTCATCGCACCCTCCTGCCCCCTCTCATTCTCATCCTCCACCGTCGCCTTGTGCGCCGGCGCCTCCTTCTGCTCCGTCAATGACTGCACCTCGCCCGTAATGCGGCCTTGCGGCGGAGTGCCAGCCTCGTAGTGGCGCTCGACGCGACCCTTGACGACTAGAGTGTGCGGGTCCGTGAATTCAATATCCATGTCCTTTTGGTCGATGCCGGGCAGTTCGCCGTGGAGCTCGTAGGCGTCGTTGAGCTCGCGCACGTCGAATTTGGGCTGGAAGGCGCGGATGTGGGATTGGGCGCCGCGGGAGGAGCGGTGGCTGTCGTAGTCGTCGAGGAGACGGAAGATGGGGGCGAAGTCGTTTTGGGGGAAGCGGGGGAAGAGAGACATTGTGGTTGGGTTTTGGTTTGGTTTAGTATGTGGTGTTGTGGTTTGTTTTTGAATTGAGTGTGAAAATTGAGAATATTTTGTTCTTGGTTTGGATGTCTTGAGTGCTTTGATCGATTGCTTTGATCGATTGCTTTGCTCGATGCTTTGTTTTTGCTTGATGATGAAAAAGACAACTGTGAGTGCAGAGCACTGTTTATATGCTACATGCTGCACATTTCTAGAGCTTTCCTGCGCTTGCTAGAACAATTGCAGTTCGCCCAATGTGACGTGTCCACGTGAAGCTATTCCGACGTTTCTGGCACATTCTCGTTCATTTCTCCGCATTTTTCGCAACCAATAACGTTTTGCTCGAAATTGCTAGAAATAACATGAGGAAAATCGGAAAAATATGGCCAATTGAATTACTACTTCGAGTACGAGAATGATGTCGATCTGAAGCAGTTCATTAATTACTTCTCATCTTCATCATTTTGAGAGCGGAGAAAAGCAAGCATGCATGGCGCAACGCTGAGGTTCTCTTTTCTCTTTCTCTCTTGATGCTTAACATCATTCGAATTCAGCATATCATGTTCCATCAGCTTCTCGACGTTGACAGAGATCACTTGCGAATGTTCTAGCCCGAATGCTGATTATGATTGATTTCGATGTTCGAGATATTTCGCGAGCTTTCGAGGACGCTAGTGATAAAAGAGTCTCGTTTAGAAGAGTTCATCTAGTAACGGGATAAACCTAGCAACGGGACAGCCCTATAGGGCTGAAAATTCATATTCCATTTTTTATTGCTTTAACGATTCGTTTTAGATAAACTACGTAGCTAATAGAATCTCTTTAACGCTCTTCTAATACGCATGCCTCGCTTTAATTAATCGTTTGTAAATATCTCGTTATGGTGGACAGAGCTCGCACTCAGGCAGAGACTCGCTTGAGCAAAAAGGTCACCAAAGCATGTCCTTACTACGGAGCTGAACCCAAGAAAATTGTCGCCGGCGTTATCATTCCATTGCTCTTTACGGGATAGAGTGAGTAGTCAGTTAGCTTTGAAGACGGCGAGGAGCGCGTCAAGACTTTAGTTGCGCTATACCCAATTAGATTAGCGTAGCCATCAACACCAAGAATCCTTGGCGCCAAATAGCACTATCGCATCAAAGAAAAGAACCCCCCAAGTCCCAGGTGGGGTGGCCGGGAGGGGGGGCCGACGAGGCGTTCTTTCATGCCAAGCCCAATTCCCCTGGGGCGAGCGAGAATCTGGGGCCATCTGGGGCCATCTGGCTTGGCGCTCTTTATGACAAGCCCAATTCCTCTGTGGGCGAGCGAGAATCTGGGGCCATCTGGGGCCATCTGGCTTGGCGCTCTTTATGCCAAGCCCAATTCCTCTGTGGGCCTACTTCTACTACAGTCTCCGAAGGTGTGGAAGCAAGTTGGAAAAAGAAGAATGAGAAAGAACTGTTAAATATGTTCCTGTGAATTACGCCATGCGGCTTAGCGGCCCCCGTGACCGCCCTCACCGCCCGCCCGGACGGGCATGGCGTCGGAGGCGCCCAATCTGCCAGCCCGACGCTCGGCCAGGTATAAAGCCGCCTACGTCCCCCGCCGCTTTTCCAACGACCCTCAACCTTCCTTTTCTTCTCTATCAACTGTGCCGTGCGGCCCAGGTCGTGCCTCAGGCCTCGATGGGCTCCACCTGCCCCTGCAGACGCCCGTTTCCCCTCAGAGAATATACGACGCGGCCAGTGAGAAAAATGCCTCAACGCTACTGCCCGCTCTGGTTCGCTCGACCCTCCCCTCAGCAGTCTCTCCTCGACCGTCCGACCGTGGATCGACCCCTGAAAGTGACGCCGATACAGTGGCTGGCTCCTCCAGGTCGCCGACGATGCGGTCATGCGATGGCCTGAGGTGCAGTTCCAGCGCCCCCTTCGACTCAACTTCCTGAACGAATCGATCCCCCGATCCCACCTCCCGTGGTCGACGGCGCCGCGTCAGCACGTTGACTGGCTGCTCGCCACTACCTCGCGGCACTGCCGATCTCCACCGCGGCCGGGTCAAGAGAGGGGCTTAGATCGACGCATGTTGGCAGCTGCGACAAGGCCAATAGAGAAAATGCCGCATGCTCCACCTGAGCCCGCTGGAGCCGGCTCAATATGGTTACTGACGTGGTCGGCGTCATCGAATCAGCCGTGCCACGTCAACCGCAGTATGTTTGGAGTCAAAACGATCAGCGGCCGTTCCCTCTGATTGGCTGCGGTGGACACCGATAGGGGCCGGCGAGAGACCTTGTCCAGCTGAGGGTGCGACAGGGCCAATGGGAAAATTGCCCCATGACGGCAGCGTCCACGGTCTAGCCGTGCCCGAGTGTGCCTTCTAGCCTCGGATTTCTGGCCTGGAACTTTGGCGTTCGGCCTGGCCAATGCCGACGTGAAGGTTTTCAGCTGTCCAGCGCAGGTGGCGCCCCGACTGGTTGCGCAGGATCCGCAGCCACAAATAGTGCAGCCGGCACACGGCCGTGTGGAGTTACACCTTGAAATGCACAAGGAGCCCCTGTTCACAGCGAGAAGCGGGGTTCAAGCTGCCCGAGGCCCATCAAAGCGCAGTAGCCTTTAACCTATTGAGCGAGACCCCCGACGCCGCGACGATCTGGATTTGGACTTTAGACCGAAGGTGGAGACTATCCCTGGTGCAGTGTGCAGAGGCAGGAATCACCCTCCTCCTATGAACTGACTTCACCGTCACCAACGAATCGGGGTGCCTGCTCAGTTGTCACGGCGTTACCCATAGAGCAGGTGGTTTCCGGAGCGAGGCCGGCAAGGGGCCGGAAGACGGACACCGGAGAGGCCTTCAGCGCCGTGACATGTGGGGCTAGGTTGGTGGGGACTGCGAATAAGATTGCGGTTGTGACTGATATTGTGTCTCAAGCGCCGCATAAGGTAAGCTATATTAGCAGCTCGAAGGCTCAGCGGGCCGAGCGCCAGGGTCGGAGTCAAGGCCAAAGTCGGGGTCAGAGTCACAGAGACGGTCCTATGAAGCTTCAACCAGGCCTCTGCTGAATCAATAGCTCGTTCTTTAAGATCTCAGTATTTCGCGCATAAGCCCTGTTGCACTCGATCTATCGCCATGGACAGCGTTATCTTCTACCAGCCGCCCACCAGCATAAATGGCCGCCACAGCAGCTTGATCGCTCCTCGCAGTTTATTAAGCTTACCTCTCAGCACCTCAGCGCGAAATCGCTCTGGGAATAACGCGACGCGACGCCTAGACGGGGGAGTGGCCATATCACCCTCAGATAGCCCTTGTCGCGGGGAAGTTCAAGCGTTGATTTCTGCGACAAGTCGAAGTCTAGACGAGCTAGATACTTTGGCAGACAGTGGCGATGAGCTCCCTTCACTCACGGATATCCTTTCTCGCGCTCGCCCAGTAGCTTCGCGGGTGGCACCTCAGGTGATCGATCTTACGATCGACTCCTTTGATGATGTAAGCTAAATACACAAGTTACTCGGCATTATTAGACGCTAACTACGTTCGCTTGCAGGCCCTATGCCCACCCTCTCTCCCCGGGGCCCCCGGTCGATATTAGTATCAAGATAGCCGAAACGTGCAGCTCGCCTGCGTCCAACAGAACAGACACGCTTGGCGTTTTCCCAGGTGCAGTCCACAGATCCAGTTGGCCCGGTGGGTCTCTCGAAGACGACTTAGTTCACGACTCGGTAAATGGCAGTAAGCCGGCCGATAGCCACAACGACAACGGTAAGTGATGATATTATTCAAACACGCATAGACCATATTTCTAACAATCGACAGGGGATCAGGAGGCTCCTCGGCCCGCCGGACCCGGTATTACCTCGCCCAGATACGATCGGTCAGGCTTCGAACCTAAAGGCATTAAACCCTACGTTAGCTACATAAAAATAGACGGGATCGTAGCTCCGTCTAATCAGCATGAAGCTCCAATACGTTATGTAAGAGACACCTCGAATACGGGGATCGCACGCTCCCCCTCGCCGGAGATCGCAGATAGCGACGCCGGCCGTGCTGTCGACGATAGAACCGATAAACGTCCTCGCCCTTTTGTGTTCGACGTCTTCGCCAAGGATGTCGATGGGCTTATCAACGACGGCCAGCCACCGGCGAAACAGCGACGCCGAGCGTCCTCCGCTTCCTCGTCGGTACGTCCTGCGGAAATCCGGGCACCTGCCGTCGTCGACCTGCCACACGACGTCGGGCCCCGCGCGGATCTGAACCGGGAGGAGGAGATGTTGGACGATCACGAGTGGCAGGCTCAGCGCATTATCGGGGAGCGACAAACACCGTCGGGGCTGGAGTACGAAGTCAGCGTCGAGAAAACGCTGTGGCTACCCAGGGCGACGCTTCACACGAAATTGGTGCGGAGGTACAGAGCAGAGCAGCGGGCAGCGACCAGAGTCCGCACTAGGTGGTCGTCACGGTTACAGAGCACAGGTAGCTCGATGACACAGCAGCGCCGGTAGTCTGCAGTCACTTTGGTGGAAGACGGAGTCTGTAAGTCAGGGGGAAGCGCTGTTGCGGGCTCTGATTCTTGTTCAACACGCGCCCCGTCGATTGAGCAGTGGCAGATCAAGGTGCGTCGGCCTGAGGCCGCTCTACCTAAAGTTATGTGGCGCGATGGTCTACAGATTATCATCACTTCGAGAAACTTTTTGCCTTTTGTCCAATCAGGTAGACAAACCATGAAAGAAAAGAATGCTGTTTAACCCCCTTAGCCACACCAATATGAGGCTTTATCTGATACGTGGATACGTCATTAGCAAGGTAAAGGTCACTGGGAGAGCAAGTTGGCTTGAGCCATCCGCCGGCTATCGAGCACGGTCCATTGACAAATCGTGTCAATGTTTATGGCGATGATCCATACGTATATGCTTAAAGATAACGGAGTGGTACAGCCCTAGGAACAATGCGTACACCCAAATCCCAGGATGGCCTGTCCCAACCGGGATGGTCTGTCCCAAACATGGTCTGTCCCACCTGCGATGGCTTGTCCCACACCAGGTCTGGCCCACTCGAAAGTGGCCTGGCTCAACTCCAGTGGCCCATACCAATTGAGGCCTGTCCCATCTACAATGGCCTGTCTCACCCCCTGGCCATCGAAAGTGGTCTGTCCCATCTGAGCTTCCCCCTTCCCCTCCTCGTCCCCCCCCCCCTCTCGGTACGAATTTCTTTTCACCCTACCCTCCC
>JAABUO010005569.1_pt1 | contig 14608 bp, 10 predicted proteins | sample 5559291 | NCBI WGS metagenome assembly JAABUO01 (sample SAMN10711878, study PRJNA513372) | rock metagenome | isolation source: Antarctica rocks | place: Antarctica: Victoria Land, Finger Mt sud | reverse complement strand
AGCGGACCGCCCGCGGCTTTCGGAGCCAGGCGAACTACCAGCGCCGTATTCTGCTCGCCAACGCGGCAGCCGCCGCGTGACCAACCCCCCGGGACCACCAGCTTCACGCTTCACCGCGAAGAGCCGGCAAAGGGAGCGCGCCACGAACACAAGACACCCCTATACGAGGTCACTTCCCGTTCCGCTGGGTGCACGAGATTCGAGGTTAGGCGCACCGCGTAGAAAGTGACTCTTCGTCTTTACACCGCACCTGCGACCAGGATGACGCCGGCTCCGAAGAAGACCAAGGGAGTGGCGAGCAGAAATCTCCGCTGAGTGCCGAAACTGGTCGGGAGAATTATCAGCGCCAGCAGAAGGATGCTCATTCCTACCTGAAGGCGAGGGCTCCACGTGATATCCGACACCGCTCTTGAGCAAGGCAATCTGCTTGAAAGGGTCGTGACCCCTTTAGCGTCCCTGCGAACGCTGTCCCCAAGCGGTCCCCACTTCGGGTCAAGCATTGCCGCGGAAGCCGCCTGGCTGGAAGCCTCAGCGCGAAGGGAGGGTATGTGGTGGGCAACGCCATCTGCGAGACGGTTACAGGCTTCCCGGGCTGCCCTTTGCCCTTCAGCGGGCCTTGCGGCCGGCCATCCCGCTAGCGGCGCCAGACCGCTTGCGACAAAACACCCGATAAGTACAGCTGTGGGAAAGCTCTTGTTGCTGCTGGCCCCGGCGTTCTAGCAACCCCCCGGGCCCGCCCCACCAGCTCACTTCGTGTGGCTGCCGGCCGGTCGGCAAGAGGCTGGTCGACATGCTCGACCTGGGTCGGAAGTGCCGCCGTGCCGCCGCTGCGGACTTAATCCTGCAAAGCGCACGTGGCAGCCTCTGACCATGCCCAACGAGCAGCCCCAGTTATCGGAGCTCGACAGTGCTGGGCAGTGGAACACTGCGGGGCCTGTCGCCGGGCCGGGCCGCCCTGGCGTTGACCTGTGGGTGTCCTGGTGCGTCCTCACCGCTGTGGCGTTGCTGCTAGCGGCTGTCGTCTGGGTCGACTTCCGGACCCTGACCGGCCAGCCCACGCTGGGAACTTTCGGCCAACCAACGCCCACTTACGACCGCATCTCGGCGGTGGTGGGGCAGGCACCCGAGCTCCGTCTGATACCGGCGCTGCTGGGATTGGCTGCCGTCGCCTTCCTTTCCCGTAGCACCGCAGTCAGCAAACGGGCACGTTTGACTGCAGCTGCACTCGCAGTACTGCTGACGCTGCTCCTCGCCTGCCTCGTTGGGCTGCTCGCATACGTTCTGATCGCCCACCCGCCTGGTGCCTCCCCCGCCAATTCCGGGCCGGGCAGCTTCGACGAACTCGGAACACCGCTGGCAGGCGCCGTGACACTAATCTGCGTGTCCGTGATGCTTCTGCGCGCACTGCTGCAACCAGCTCGACCGACTCACGAGCCGGCCCCCGACCTGCCGGCAACTGTTGATGAGTCCGCAATCGACGTCGCCGCCAGCCTCGCTGACCACCTGGCAGTCGAGCCGGGCAACTCGGACAGGCTGCCCCTCCCGACGTTGCCGGAGGTAACCGGGTCCACGCGGCCGCGGGAAGCGGATCCGCACGCCCGGTACCGACCTCCGGCGCCGTGAATTCTGACTCTTGTTTCCCCCGGCCCCTGCCGCTGCCGCTCATCTAGGCGGGGTAGGTGCGAGCGGGAGCCGTCGTCCCGATACCTGCCCGGTGGCCCCGTAGGACTGCTCATGGCCGGTCAGGTACGCAGCAAGGTCGCTAACGAGCACGAACGGGACCGCACTCGTGCGGCCGGTGACGAAGGCCGCCGGTTCCATTCGGCGAGTGACCATGAGCGGACGCACCTTCCAGCCGCCCTCGGGCTGGGGAACAGGATGCCCGATGGCAATGCCAGCCGCCTCGTCGGCGTGCCGCCCGATCACGCTGACCTTTGCCTGCAGCTTCGGCAGATACCCTTTCCCGATCTTGAGGAACCGGTCGACGCGCTTCTCGATGCTGTACGGGGAGACGCTGTCAATGTGGTCCTTGACCTCGATCACCCACAGCGTCGCGCTGCCCTCGTCGGCGACCAGCAGGTCGATTTCTCCGGGCAGGCCAGCGACGCCTGCCGCTGCAGCCTCGTGTTGTTCCAAGTTGGCGCGGTGCGACAAGCCAACCTTGGTGACGGCGTCCACCGCGCGGCGTTCGAGGGCCGTCGTCAACTGTTGCCGGAAGTCGTTCGCCGCTATGACGACCGACTCCGGCAAGCCCGACCACACGAGCCTGCCCTCGCCGAGCATGTCGGCCATGACCTCCTGCAGGGCGCGGATGAGGTGACGCGGTATGAGGAGCTTGCCTGTCGGGCTTGCTACCAACGGTCGTAGGAAGAGCCGGTGGGGCCGGCGTTCCTGTTCCCAGAACCGCGGGTTCTGCTGGACTTCAGCGGCGCGCAGGGTCAGGAAGTCCACAGCGGCGGCGAGCTCGACCCTAGGCTGCCCGCTGTAGGCGACGGCGTCGGCGACGATGGTCTCCGGGTCGTACTGCGGCAGTGCACGCCCGCTGTATCCGGCTGTCGTTGCCATGACGGCGACCATGCTGTCCAGCCCCCAGCCCAAGTCGGTGCGCATGACCTGGTCAAGGCTCCGCAGCCGGCTCGGAAGGTGGGCCCCGGTGAGCATCGCCCGGAAAACATGCTCGGTGTCGCCGGTTGCACCGTCGGCTGGGTCGACGATTTCCGGGGGTTCGGGGTCGGTAAGTCTGGCGGCCCGGCGGGCTGCGAACCACGCCTGAGTGTCGACGTGATGACCGGCATCGGTCGCTTCCGGTTCGGTGAAAGTTGCGCCGGTCTCGCCGTCGCTGCCTTCAGCTCGCTCGAAGGCGGCTGCTCGTATCTCTAGCAGCAGCCCTCCGTCATGACCGGCGATGACGGTCACCGTACCCATGTTGCGGGTGGCTAGATCGCCGCCGACTCCAGCTTCTAGCACGAGCTGCGTGACAGCGGTGAGGTCGGCCACGTCAAAGCGGTCCGGCCGCGCGGCGCCCTCCCCTGGCACCTGAGCAAGCACCTCCTCGACGAGCAATTCCGCCGCCCGGGTCAGCAGGGCATCGTCAGGACGGGACATGACCCGTTCCCGCACCAGGTCGGCTTGAGCAGTGGTCAAGCCGATTTGGACAGCTCGTCGGCGGCGTGCACGCTCGGCATGTGCCGCGTCTGCCGCGTACACCACGGCCGCCAGCGTCGATGGACCGTCGAAACGGTCGGCTTGCTGGTGCAGCGCGCGTACGGCGGCAGGCAGGAGGACCTGCTTGCAGAAGTGCAGTGCGATCGCCCCCGTATGCCGGCCCAGTGGTAGCCGGTCAGCCGAAGCGATTGCAGCAGCGACCGCTCGCGCGGCGCGGTTGTGAGAGGCACCAGTCGGGTGCATCCACTGACCGGCCACCGGCGGCTCGACTGGCTGCCGGTAACTGTCCAAGGTCAAGAACGGAGGCAGCTCCATCCACCGCTCTAATGCGGCGTGCACACCCGGCCGGTGCAGCAGCGGCTCGGCCAGCCAACGACCAACCGCGACGTGTACGTCGCGGGGGGTCAGGACCAGCCGGCGCAGGACATCGAAGGTCAGGACCAGTTCCCACCCGTTTTCGGGGTGACCGGACAACTGGGCCGGGAACGTGCCCGACGCATCGCCCGACGTCAGGGTCTCCTGCAGCACCACGCTGAGCCGGTAGCACCCCTCAGCGCCGGCCATCGCCTCACCGAGGCCACTGGTGGCCAGCGCGTCACGCAGGCTGGTGATGAGTGCTGCTGACATGGCGGCGTCTGCCTGGGCGATCGACCCGGGGGCGTCGGAGTCGGCGGCAACCACGACCGAGGGGGCTCCCAGAGCGACGGCTGTCGAGGCCATGGGGCCCCATACCGTCGCGCGACCCATCCCTTCGACGTGGACGGAGGGCATCAGCGTGAGATCTGGTAGACCGACCGTGTCGGCCAGCGCCACAACCGGTTCTAGCTCGGCGGCCCGCGTCCACAACGGGTCATACAGCGTCGGCGCGACGACCAAGAGGGCGTGTGCGCCGTCGACCCCGGTGGAGGGGGGTAGTAGGCCGCCGAAGTACCGCCAGTAGCTCCAGATGTCCTCCATGGCCGCGGGGGCGATCTGGTCGATCTGGGACGGGAGGGAGCAGATGTCCTCCAGGAACTGCCAGGCGAGGTCTCGTCCAGCGTCGTCGTCGTCGGCGTCTCGAAGAACCTGCCGAAGCACCCCCAGGGGGATGACCACGAAGCCGCCGGTATGGACTGGCGTGACGTCGACCAACCCGTGGGTGAGGAGCACTCGAATAGGAATGAGGCCCGGTCGGGGCTTGAACCCGAGTTGCTGCAACAGCGTTTCAGGAGACCGGGCGAAGGCTGCAGCATGCGCCCGGGTGAGGAGCTGCTCGGCCCGCCCTAACTGCGCAGTCGGCACAACATCGACCGTGATCAGCCTGCGGCCAAGCAACAGCAACAGCAACAGCAACATGTGAGGGTCTCGGGCGTCCCACTCGGCGCCGGACCCTTCCTGGCCCTCCACCGGTGCCGTCTGGCGAGGCTCGATTGGGCTGTCGCCGGCCAGCGGGCTCCGCCCCGCAGGTGCGGACGGCTCCTCAGGTATCTGATGTGGACGGGCCGCATATAGCAACGTGTGGACCTTGTTTCGAGCGATGTCGCGCAGCTTGCGGTCAGTCCGGTCGGTCCCAACCGTGGCGGCGAGGTCAAGGACGCAGTCCTGCAGCTGGGCCAGCATCAACGAGGCGGGGAACGCCCAACGGCGACCGTCTGCCGCTACGCCGAGGTAGGGACCGAGCTGTTCTCTGACGGGGTCGGCCGGATCCGGTAGAGCTGCTGGGGCTGGCGCAGTCGCCCACACCAGTGCGCGACGCGCCGCGGCCAAGTCCGTGCTCTCGGCTGCGGCTGCCGCCAGTCGGTCGGCGGCCCACCAGCGGCGCGCGGCTCGAATCTCCTGGCTGGACACTCGGGCGGGTACGGCGCGCACCTGGTCCCCGAAAGACGTCGGCCGCAGCTGGGCCTGAACGTCAAGCGGTGGGCCACCTCGATCGCCAGCAGGCCAGGCAGCATTCATGTGCTCGACCGCGGCGTTGATGTAGCGCAACCCGATCTCGAGCAGGTCTCCGGCTCGAAAACCGAAGTGCTCGTAACACTCGTGATCGATTGACGCGGTCATGTCGAGGATCGACTCGACCAGATCCAAGGGCGCTTGATGACGCCCCCGGTGCAGACGCCAGCGGACGCCTCTGAAGGCGACAGTCACCCGCAGGCGAGGATCTGAGGGCCACCAGTCCTCCATGGCCACCAAGTCCGGGGCTTGTAGCTGAGCGGCCTGCAAGACCCGCGGCAAGTCGCTCGATTGTCCGCTACCGCTGGGTGACTGCCCGCTTATTGCTTGCATCCACGCGACCCGGAGCGTCAGCAACCGATGCACGGCAAAGGGCGAGTCCCTGGCCGCGCCGCATAGGGCAACAGACTGGAAGAAGGACACTGCTTACTGTCGCTCGGACTTGTGACTGATGCGACTGCAAGCTATCCACAGTGTTGGCTCGCTCGCTGACGGCGTGACGGAACGACTCTCCACCATCGTCCCTCTAGGGGTGACTTGACATAATCTTAATTATCGGCGATAGCATATGTGCTGGTCAGGGGCCCGTTTCAGGTTAAGCAACGTCTCCTCGTCCTCGCCTCGCCCCTGCTTCGACGAGGGTCGCGATGATTTGGCTATGAACCGACTGCTGCTGCTGGGTCTGCTGATCGTGGTCTCGGTTCCGGCGTAACTGCGTGTGGATGTACTACCTCGTGGCACGGTGAGAGTGGGCAACGGCTGCACCCAGGCCGCCGGCCGACGGTCCCCGTGAAACAGTCGCAGTAGGCTGTCGTCCTGACCTGTTGCCTCCCTGCCGCATCCGTATCACTGAGGTGATACTTTCGCAGTATGCGGGCGGTGCAGGTAGAGGCCGCGCTAGCCGAACTGGCAGCCGGTCAGTGGGGACTGTTCACGGCGCAGCAGGCCCAGCTGGCCGGGGTGAGCCGGGTCCGGCTGGCACGACTGACCCAGGCAGGGGTGCTGGTCAGGCTCGTGCACGGCGTCTACGTCCTGCGCGGAGCCGGCTCGGGTGAGCATCTCGAGCTGCGGGCGGCCTGGCTAGGGCTTGATCCCACTCGCTTCGCCTACGAACGGATCGGCGACGGCCCCGCCGGTGCGGTGGTGTCGCACTCCTCGGCAGCGAGCCTGTCCGGCTTTGGTGACCTGGACGCCGACCGGCACGAGTTCACCATCCACGTCCGTAAGCAGACCCGCCGCCCGGACCTGCGGCTGCACCGAGGGACACTGAACGAAGCCGAGATCACCCTGGTCCAGGGCCTGCCGGTCACCACAGCAGAGCGCACCGTCGTCGACCTGCTCGCTGCCGGCCACGATGGGGAGCACGTCGCCGGCGTACTTGCCGGCGCGGTCAGAGCCAGAGCCATCGACCTGGCCCCGCTCGCGTCCCGCCTGGCTCCCTACGCGGGACGTGCCGGCTTCCCAGCGCGGGACGGGCGCAGCCTGCTCGAGCACCTGCTCGAGCTCGGCGGCGTCTCAGACCTACTCGCCGCCGAAGAACTGGTCGGCGCAGCCCGCGCCAACAACACCAGCGTGACCGGCTGGCTGAACGCAGCTTTCCTGTCCCAGGTGGCCGAACAGATCGCCGCCTTCACCCGGTCACCGGAGTTCATCGCCGCGATGCAGCCACCCGCCGCCCGGGCGATCGAGCAGGTCGCCGCCGCAGCCGCAGCCCCCAACGCGCGGATCGCCGAACAGATCGCCGCCTTCACCCGGTCACCGGAGTTCATCGCCGCGATGCAGCCACCCGGCGCCCGGGCGATTGAGCAGGCGAAGGCTGCGACAAGTCTGCAGGCACCCAACCTGCGGCTAGCGCAACTGTTCGCTGAAGCACTCAAGGCACCTGGCCGAAGGCACCCTGGAGACCAGCAGTGAGCACCGGCGGCGCCGACCCTCACCCGAGCGGCTACCAGACACCCGAGGCGCTGTGGACAGCGGTGAACGACCGGATCAGGAGCCGGGTAGCAGCCGATCCACTGCTGACAGTGGGCAACCTACAGCGCCAGTTCGTCTACGACCGGCTGCTGTGCCGCGTCTTTGACGGCGACGACGACCACTGGGTTCTCAAAGGCGGCACCGCGCTGCTGGCCAGGGTGCGTTCAGCGCGGCACAGCCAAGACGTCGACCTGTTCCGCCAAACGGGAACCGTCGATGCCGCCGTCGCCGAACTGCGCCAGGCAGCCGCCCGCGACCAGATAGACCACTTCCGGTTCGTCACCCGGCTAGACTCGGTTCGCGAGCAACGCCCCGGCCAGCCCGGGACTCAGATCGCCACGGTCAAAGTCGAGGGCTACGCCGGAGTCCGGCAAGTGGCAAGGTTCAGCGTCGACATCGTGGTGGGAAGCGTCATCACCGCCGAACCCGAACCGATGCGCCCGGTGCCGGTCGTCGCCGTTGCGGGCCTGCCATCGCCGGACTACCGGCTCTACCCGCTGGTCGACCACATCGCCGACAAGCTCTGTGCCACCTTCGAGCGGTTCGGGGCAGCCCAAGCCCCCTCCAGCCGGGTACGCGACCTGGCGGACCTCGTCGTCATCGCCCGCACGCAGACCGTGCACGCGGCCGCGCTGCACCAGGCGATCGAGGCCGAGCGGACCCACCGCCGCCTGCCAGCATTCGAACGCTTCGCCACACCAGCAAGATGGGCCAACACCTACCCCGCGCAGGCACGAAACGTCGCCATGTGCGAGGGCTACCGCACCTACCCCCGGGCGGTCGAGCTCGTCGGCCAGTTCCTCGACCCCGTGCTCGCCGGTGTCCTGCTCGACGGCACCTGGCTGCCTGGCCAGCAGCGGTGGGCTGAGGTAGGCGAGCAAGGTCTCCCGCTCTCATCCGCAGCCGGCGGCGTCAGCTGATCAACGCGCCGCGGGTCCGCAGCCGAGCCCGTCAACCAGCAACTCTTGGGGACCCCCTGCGGCGCGACATGGTCACTTGTCGTGCTACTTGCGAGCGACCATGTCGAGGCCGACATAGACCCCGACCAGCTCGAGTCCGGGCAGGTCGCCCACTGCCCGCTCGGGAGCCTCGAACAAGCCGGTCGACGCCGAAGATCACGCTCAGCGCAGCTTCCGTCGTCAGGCTGGCCTGGTCGGCGAACTCGTCTACGCCAGTCGTCCTACCAGCTGGGTTCGCCACGATCTGCCACGCGGCTTCACGCACTGCGCCGGGGTCGACGACGTCGAACGGACACGAGCATGTTCACGTCGAACCCGCATACTCGACAGTCTGACGCGCCCCCTGGCCGCTGCGGTGGCGCCTGCGGTTCTTCGCTCTACCGCCCGGCGAACACCGGCCTTCGGCCAACAGCGCCCCGCTCGACCGGCGAGTCGCTGATGCTAGGCCGTTGTAGCTACTCACCTGCGCCGAGCCGCGGCCGCTGGCCATTCGCCTGCATCCCAGGGACTGGCGAGTTGCGCAGCCTGCCACGGCGCTTCGTCGCTGGTGACGACGCGCTCCGAGGCGGCAACCAGAGCGGCGCGTCTCCAGATACTGACCCGTCTGGTCACGCCCGGCGGATCTAGCTCGGCTGACCAGGTGAGCCTGGTGACGGCGGCGAGCAGAGCCGGGGTCGGACCCACCGAGGCGGCGGGATGACACAAGAGCCAAAGCCGGTCCCGCCATGGGGCAGAGCGGGCTTGTCTACTTATCTTCTTCGTCTTGCGTCGTGCGCGGCGCTGGTGGCGGGTGAGCCGCATTTGGCCGGCGACTACGTACAGCGCGGGCGCACCCCCTGGTGCGGTGGTCGCCGCGACAAGAACGGCAGGCTGGACCAGCGCTGGGGTGAGTGCCGCGGCTATTGCCGCGCGAAGCTCAGGCAGCAGATCGGCCAGGCGACCGGCTGGCCAGGGGGCCTCTGGCCGGGCGGTCAGCAGCCAGCCCTGGCACTGCAGGAACCGGAAGGCCCCGGCACGCATCCCAATGCTCAACACGGCAACCAGCATGGGCACAGTTCCCAGCACAGCCACGGCGCCGAAGATGCCCACGACGAAAGCCTGGACATCCCACAGCGCATGCGCGGCGATGAACGGCCACAACCGGCGCGGCCGGTACCTCTGGTAGAGCACCACCCACACCGCTGCCCAGACACCGAAACTCACCACCGCCGCGCCGTAGTAGACGTGAAACGACATCCGCACCAGGACAGCAGCGCCGGCGACCGCCGCCGGGCGCCAGCGGGCCCGTTCGAGCTGACCAACAAGAAACCCCAGGACGACGACCTCCTCGCACAGCCCAGCGGCGAGCGCGGCGGCAACCCCGTAGATGGCGAACAGTGCTGAGACCGGCCGCAGCGCCGGTGGCGGCGTCGTAGGCAGCGGCAACAGCCCCAACAGCCGCACGACGACGATCTGAGCGCCGAACCCGAACATGAATACGAACATGGTCCTGCGAGCATCCAGGCGCAGATCCCGCCGATTTTTAGCGCCTCCGAACCCGAGGTCTGAAAGCTGGTCACCAGTGGCGTGCAACAGCAGGCAGACGGTTCCCACGGCGGCGGCGACCAGGGACAGCTGGTCGAGCGTGCTCCAAGCCACCGACGCCGCCACAGAGCCCGGCACCGGGTTGGGCAGCCGGGCTGGATGCTGCCCGTGCCCCACACGGACCAGGTAGGTGATCGCTGACAGCACGTACGGGAGCGGGAAGACAGCTAACCCGATCGTCAGCACCCGCCACGCCCGCCAAGGATTACCCGCCGACGGCTGAGGCAGACGGCGACGGATCAAGGCTAGGCACCCAATGACAAGACCCAGAGCCACCTTTAGTGCAGACAGGACCCCGCCGAGCTTGGCTACCGCAGTACCTCCGGAGACCGCAACCGCGAGGCGCCAGCCCACCGTCGTCCAGACCACCGCGAGATAGCTGCCGAGCACCGTCAGCACGATGGGGTGGAATCGCCCCGCCCCGCCCGGCGAGGCCTCTTCCGGCACCGCAACCATCTCGGGTAAGGCATCAGCAGTGTCCGTCACAGCCCTCCCGAAGCCCCTCGTCGGAAGTCGCGAGTCCATCCGAGACCTCCCCGACCCGCAGAACGGGTCGAGGAACTAGGCCGGACCGCTGCACCCTGACCGGTGGTGGTCGTCCACCGCACGGTCCTCGGCACGCAGAAGTGGGACTGCGGGGGCCACGGCATTTCGGCACCTTATGACCGGTGTGAGCGCGCCAGCGGCTACCACTGACTGACTCCCCACGACGCTTGGTCCGCGCACTGCGTAACGCTCGGCCGCGAACCAGCGGCGCCGGGGAAAGGGCACGTCATCTACCCGTGAGCTGGTGGACCGCAAGGGCAATCTGCAGGGCGGTCAGGAGCAGCCGCAGCGGGCCGTCCGCCTTCTTCGGCCAGGACCGGCCAGCCTTCCTCTTTCGCGAGCGCGTCATGATGAAGCGCACCTACCTTTCTTGGGGTCCGCAATGCCGTCGAGCCGGGTGGGTGGAGCGACCCCGCCTAGCCGGGCGGGGTCGCTCGTCTTGCTACCAGCAGGGGCTGACACGCCCCTCAGTTCTTTCTTGCTGAACGGCTCGTCCTGACAGGGTCTTCGACAAGGTCACCTCCGGGTCGGCGTCCGGCCGGGACTTGTCGTACCGGTTGTAGCCGAGCCGGAGCGAGCAGCCGTGCAGGTTCCCGGTCGCAGCCGTTCGGGCTCGCAGGACCCTAGGTCAGGCGGCCAACAAGAACGCGACGCATCGCGGGCCGGCCGTTCACCGGCTGTGGCCGGGACGCAGCGCCTCACCGCGATGCGTCGACGTCGCCACCGCTGGTCGCTTCGCCGGTGTTGCCACCGCCTGCCCCGGCGTTGCCCTGCTGGCGCTCAGCCCGGCTCGGGTGTCCTGCCAGCTGCGAATCTGCTGCTGCGCGGCGTGTGCCGCGCGGGCCTGGTCGAGGCGGCCGTGGGCTGCGTGCAGCCGGGCGACGGTACCGGTGAGCGTCACCAGCGCTGCTATCAGCTCCATTCCGGCTGCCCGGTCGGACCGGCTGGCCAGCCGGCCGGCGCTAACAACCGCACGGGCGGCACCGTGCAGCCGCCGCGCCGCATCGCCCTGCTCCCAGCGGGCGGTTCCCTCGGCGGAGCGCGGGAGGCGGGCGGCCCGGTCGTAGGCCTCGGCCGCCGCTGTCAGCGGCCCGCCGAAGCTGCCCTCGAACGCCGCAGCCGCACCGACCAGTGCATCGCCCGCCGCCAGGGTCAGGCCGGCTACCCCCGCCGGGTGGGCGCCGGCGCCCCCCGGGCCGACGCCGGCCGTCGCTGCGGTGAGCTGTCCAGCCGCGGCGCGGGCGTGGGCTGCCGTGTCCCGCAGCACCCCGGCCCGATCCCCCGCCACCAGCCGCGCTGGCCCCACGCCGTCACCTGACCGTGTTGCCGTCGCCCATCGGGCCTGCAGCCTGGGCAGCGACAGGTCCGCGGCGAGCTTGCCGCCGCCGAAGTAGACCAGCTCCCCCACCCGGTCCCGGTCCCCGGCCGCGGCGACCGCATACCCGGTCAGCACCTGTTCCTGACCGGGCACCGTGCTGTACCGCTCCCGCACGAACAGCCCCCGCCCCCGCAGCCCCGCCAGGAACTCCTCCACGCTCGAGGCGCCCACCGCCTCGGCGCGGACCTCCCGGCGCAGCTGGCTCCTTGCCTCCTCACCCCGCCCGGTCCGCGCCGCCTTCTCAGTCTCGGCGCGGGTGTTGGCCGGGGTCGCCGTCCCGTCAGCCGGCGCAGTCGACACCAGCCCGTAGCGGACCTCGGCGGCAAGACACGCCTCCCGCACCCGCAGATGGTCAAACTCCGGGTGACACTGCCGGCCGTCCTGGCGGGCCAGCACCGCCACCAGATGGATGCTGTCCGCGTCGTGGCGGACCGCCACCCACCGGGCACCACCGTCATCGCCCCGCTTCGCTATGCCGGTCCGGTCCATCACATCCCGCGCCACCTGCGCCCACTCAGCGTCGGACAAGCTCCGGTCACCGGGGGCGACCCGCAGCGGGCAGTGCCACACCGGCAGCCGCTCACCCTTGGCCCGCAGTGCCAGCGCCAGCTCCAGACTGTCGATCATCGGCCGGTAGTCCGCCGCCCCCCGCTCCCCCACCGGCGGTTCCATCGCCGCCAGCTCCCCCGGCGTGTGCGCATCCCACGCCGCCACCAGCCGCGCATCCACATGCTCGTTATGCCGCCCCGGCCCGTACAGGTAGCGCACCAAGCCCGCGACCCGCTCCCCCCGGTACACCCGCCCGATCACCGGTCCCCCCGCCGGCCACCGGCCACCCCGATGCGCGGGAAACCAGCCACCTCACCCCGCCGGACCGCCACCGCCGCCGCCTCCACCCGCCCCACCGCACGGGTACACGCCGCCACCGCCGCACCCAGCTCGCCCGACAGCTCCCCCGACGCGTGCAGCCGGGCCACCGCCTGGTTCACCAGCAACCCGAACCGGCGCACCTGCGCCCGCGCCTCCAACAACTCCCCCAACGCCTCCATCGTCCGCACCGGCACCGGGCTGGTCCGCGCCAGCGCCACATCCACCGCCGCCTTCGCCGCAAACCCCGTCGGCGTCAACCCCGCCAACCCCGCCGCCACACCGATCGCCTCCAGCTCAGCATCCGAAAACCGCGGCGTCAGCCGGTGCGCCCTGCGCTCCACCTCCCGCAACCGGCGCCGCCGCACCCGCCCACCAGCCGGCGTGATCTCGTCCGCCAGCCCGTCCGGCACAGCGGCAGCCGCGGTCGCCGCGGTCGCCACCCCAGCCGATGCCACTGCCTTGCCAGCTTCGTCCACGCCCCTGCCCCTTCTGCCGTTCCCACCGACCCCGCCGGGTCGGCCGACCGCCCCCCGGCCGGCCCGCTTCCCCGTCGCTCGCCGCAGCGTGGCAGGGACCGGGCACCCGCCCAGGTAGCCGGGCGGCGACGCGCCGCAGGCGCAAGCCGCTAAGGCTGCCCTAGGCGGACATCTCGCTGCGTCTGTCGACCGGCGACGCACTCGAATTGCGAGGGCGCCGTAGCCGGGCCGGGACAAGCACAGCCGCGCCTTCGGGCGCGACCAAAGGCAACAGCCAGGCCGGGCGGCTGTGAACTCCGGCAGCTGCGTCGATCAGCAGGCGCCAATCTTGTTCGATAGCCGATCGCTGACTGACGACGGAGTGCGCACCTCGGCGGCGCACCGTGTGCGGCGGAGCCCCACGTAGTCCGCTCGCGGTGGGCGCGCTGGCAACCGGCGCGCTCACAAGCACAGTGGACCCATGAGCGCCGTGTCCGTCGTGCAGGTCGGCGTCCAGGCCGAGCCCTGCGACCTCGCCTCCTGGACCGCCCTGGCCCGCCAACTGGAATCCGACGGCTTCGCCGCCCTGCTCGTGGGCGACCACCCCGCCTCCGGAGCTTCGCCGTGGACCGCCTGGGGGCGGCGGCGGCGGTCACCAACACCCTCGGGGTTGGCACCTACGTCCTCAACACCGGCGTGCGCGACCCGGTGCGCATCGCCGCCGAGGCCGCCACCCTCAACCTCCTGGCCCCCGGCCGAGTCCACCTGGGCCTAGGCGCAGGACACACCCCGGAGGAATGGACCCAGATCGGGCTAACCCGCCCCGCCGCCGCCGCACGCGTCCAGCGCCTGGCCGAGACCCTCGAGGGGTTGCCGCGCTGCTCACCGGGGAGGTCGTCACCCACCACGGTAAGCACCTGCACCTGGTCGAGGCGCGGCTGCAGGACCTACCGACCACCGCCACCGGCGCCGCCCCCGTGCGCTTGACCTTCGGCGAGGGCAACCAAACGCTGCTGGCCCTGGCGGCGCGCCACGCGGACGTCGTAGCGCTCTCGGGGCTGGGGCGGACGCTGGCCGACGGGCACCGCCACGAGGTCCGCTGGGCGGAGAAGGACCTGCACACCCAGCTCACCGTGGTCGACGACGGCGTCCGAGACGCCGGCGACAGCCTCCAGCCCGCCCCGGCGCTGGAGGCTCTGGTGCAGGCGGTGGCCGTGACCGAGGACCGTGAGGCCACGGCCGCGCAGTGGGCCTCGCGGGTGGCCGGCGTGAACACCGAGCAGGTACTGAGCACCCCGTTCATGCTCATCGGCACCCACGAGCAGATGGCCGAGCAGCTGGTCGACCAGGCGAAGCGGTGGGGCATCACCCGCTATGTCGTGCGCGAGGCTGCCGTGGACGACCTCGCGATCGTCTTGAAGATCCTGCGCTGACGTCCCGCGTAAGGGATCGATGACCGGCACTTGTCGCTTGCGGGAGCGGTCCTGCTAATCGGTCAAGTGGCGTAGGTACAGGCTGGGGTTGTCCAGGAATGCCGTCCAGTTCGCCACGAGATCGAGGTCGCTCCAGCTGCGTTCGGCCAGTCCGGACTCGTCGATCTCCAGGATTCGTGCCCCAGGCGTTGCGGCGATGACCGGTGAGTGCGTGGCAACGATCGCCTGGGCGGTTGCGCTCCGGGCGATACGGGCAAGGATGCCGACCAACGCGAGGGACCCGGTGAAAGACAGCGCGGACTCGGGCTCATCGAG
>JAABUO010005565.1_pt1 | contig 14614 bp, 25 predicted proteins | sample 5559291 | NCBI WGS metagenome assembly JAABUO01 (sample SAMN10711878, study PRJNA513372) | rock metagenome | isolation source: Antarctica rocks | place: Antarctica: Victoria Land, Finger Mt sud | reverse complement strand
GCCGAGCACCAGCACAATGGGCTTCTGCGCGCGCAGCAGCGTGGGCGGCTCGCCGCCCGCGGCGCCCTGCGCGGCCATCGCGCGGCTGCGGCGCACGAGCGCGCGCAGGCGGCTGCGCGATGGTGACGGCAGCAGCCTGCGGCGCACGATGAGCAGCAGATCCTGTCGCGCCGGCGCACCACTCAGACATGCGACCAAGTGTCTACGCTCTCCAACTCTACGGGAATAGACCTCTATGCACATTGGCGTGCCGGTGCTTGCATACACCGCACTGCATGCATGTCTTCCCAGAAGTGTGCAAGCCTACGTCATCCAGGCACACAGCATGCAGCATGCAGGCATCTTTCAAGTTGTCCACAATTAAGCAGGCCCGCTGCGCCGCTGAAGCCTCACGCAACTCCCTGGCTGCTTGCATGTGTTGCACGGCCCCTCCAAACGCTCGTGGCATACCAATTTGTGCAGAATCGAACAGATTGACAACTCGTGCAGAGGTCTCTGCCGCCGGCCCAGGCCACCCCTGCCCGGCAGCCGCGCCGCACCTGGATGGTGTCGCCGGCCTTGTCGGCCACCACCTGCCCGAAGCCGCGCTGCTCCGGCCATGCGGTAAAGTGCGGCGCGTCGCTGTCCGGCTCCTCTGGCGGCGGCACAGGCATGTCCTCGTCTTCGTCTTCGTGCCCCTCAGCCTCCAGAACCACTGCTGTGCCGCCGCGCTCGGCGGCCTTCCCCTGTGTACGCAATAAGCTTTGGAAAACTACAGAGGATGCAGTCCACCACCGCAGGGCCGTGAAACGCCACAGCAAGGTTTGCAACAGCAGCGCACCGAGGGGGGTGCAGCAATCGGCGTGTCTGGGAGCTTTGCTGCCTCCTCCACCCTGCTTGTTGCGGCTGGTGCAAGTCGCCATGTGCCTGCATGTCAATGCCCACATGCTAAGCAACTCTGCTTGGAGGGCAGGCTTGGAAACAGAGACAGATTGGCAACAATCCTGGAACGACCAGACACGTTTGGGTCTGATGTGACTGAAGTGAGCTCACATGCGCTAGCAGGTATGCAGAGCCCACCTGGCGCACGCCTGTGTCGGCGGCCTCTTTGCACGAACGTGCCAAAGGCCTCCCCACGGTGTGCACTCAGACTCGAACGCCTATTGCACAGGCTTTGCGCACACAACGCAGGACGCTGCTGCGCCTGCACGAGTTGCTGACCCATCGCGCCCTGTCCCTGCAGCAAGAAAAAGAGGTGGGGTCTGGCGGTAAACAAACAAAGCAAGGGACGTGACAACGCACAAAACACACAATTACAGCACGCCACCCCTTGCAAACACTTAAGTGCTGTGCCAGGCTTGCTTACCATAAAGCTTCGCCTGATCTACGTGCGCCTTTGCTGCAACGGGTGTCCTATGAGAAGCGACTGTGCCACGGCAACTTGCCACTCTCTTAACTCTTACTCCAACTGGCTTGCCACTGGCTTAACTAGAAGCACCGCGTGTTTGTGCACCGACGCGAAAGAACTTCTTGCATGTACCTGTATAACTTTGCAGGTTCGACAGGCGACCAGCACTTTTTGCAGGTAGTAGCCTATGTAAGCCTGAGCACCAGCTCGAGAGTCCAAGCTGGCTCACAGAGGCAAGGCTCGAAGCGGAAGCGCCAGAGCGTCTATTGCGCACTCCTCGCCTCCTGGCGGATGCCGACGAGGAAACTCAACAGGCAGATCTTGCTGTCTGGTCTAGTGCTGCTCGTTGCGTGCCACCGTATCTTCCTGCCGCAGCACGCCGCGCGGCATGGCCAGCAGAAGAAGTAGCGGACGCGCTCATGGCTGAACGCGCTGATGACACCGAGGTCGGGGCCGCACACAGCGACAGCGAGGGCCTGCCTCGGCTGCTGCGAGACCTGGAGAGAGCAAAGGCGCTGCACAGCGCCTCAGCGGAGCAGCTGGCCAGGTACAGCGAGCTGGAGGAGAGCGTGCGCTTCCTGCAGGCAGAGGTGCAGCCCATAGCGACGCGTGCCTGCACCTGCTGGCACCTGGCTACGCTCAGTATGCACGACCAGCACGCTGCGCCGTGCCAGGGCGCTGGCGGCCTGCAGACGCACACAGAGCTGGGCGCGGGCATCTGGTGCAAGGCAGAGGTCCCCGACACCTCCCTTGTCTTTGTCGACGTGGGGCTTGGTTTCCACGCCGCGCTGCAGTGGGCCGAGGCGCTGCAGGTTGCCGCCGACCGCAAGGCTCACGCACAGGTGCGGTGCGACCCATTCATTACTTCTCGTTTACAAGCCAGGCAGGCGCTGAGCGCTGTGCCACCGACCTCTGCAGGAACACCTCCGGGCAGCCGCGGACACGAGCTTGAGGCTGCAGCGTGCCGCCTGGCTTGCGCAACGAGGCACATACGAACAGCGCCCGAGACCGAGCGCGTGAGGACTGCGCTGGTGCACTACGCCGGGTTTTTGGCCAGCCACTCCCGTATCCTCTGCTGCGTCTCGGCTGAGAGGCCCCGCACACTTGCGGGGTTGGCAAAGAACTCCCTGCGCCACAGGTGAGATTGGTGTGTAAAGCTGTCGCGCTTGAGCGCGACCCGGTCAAAGGCCAGACGCCTTGTGGCAGAAGAGCGCACCGCAAGTTGCGGCGGTAGTAGGACTCCAGCCGGTCCTGGTTATACCTCTCCTTGTTGGCCTTGCTGCTTTCCAGCAGTCCTGTTTGCCAACCGCGCAAAGTTAAAGCTGCTGTACCTCACCAGCGAGTATGCTGAGATGTTGGAGCAAACAGACCACACTGGCTCACTCTGTATGAGCGGGGAAGACGCAGAGTCAGCGCCGTCGTTCAACAAGCCTGTGGGCTTGCTCGGCTCGGCCCGTGCAGGTGCTGCAAAGCCAGCAAGCAACGGCATCGCACAGGCAGCCCGCCGAGTCTGCCAGCGCCACCCCAAGCGTTAGCAAGGTCGCATCTTATCCTATTGGAATAGCGGAAACATGGGACTGGCGCACCAGTGAGCGAAGAGCAGGCTCTGGCGCTGCTGAGCAGCGCAGCCTTGCTTCACAGCACTGCCTGCAGTAGCGCTGAGCCTTATTTTGCAGGAACCGCAAGTACGATAGCCACTCACTTGCACGAGCACAGTTTAAGCAGAGGCAGGCGCTCGCCTCCGTGTCTGATAGCTCACGCTTGCATTTGAGATTGAAAAGCCAGCCCATTTTGCAGTTGGTGCGGCCTGCATTACAGGCCTTGCTTGCACTTCAGCGACTGGCAACATCAGGACCCGCCTCAGATATATCCAGCCAGGTGCGCTTTATCAATGCAATGCCATTCGCTGTGCCTGTGTCGTTCTCCACATACTTTGTGCAGAGCCAGATTAAGCTGCATGCTCTGTGAAACTTGCATTGCGCAAGTAGCATTCGCTTTTATTGTCCCTGCGCAAGCGCACTTCTTTCGCCCCACACAGTTTACCCTTGCACTTGACAGGCAAGCATTTCACCATGCCCTGGCAGCAATCACGCATGCTGATAGCTGCCGTGCTTTGCGCCTACTTTTTAGTGGCCTGTGCCAGCCAAATGCAAAGCCGGCAGGTCATTGCTGCAATCAACTCTCCAAAAAGTGTGGTGCTCTACGGGTGCGCTCCCTGTGAGTTGCGCCTGAGCCACAAGTTCGCGCTGTTTGCTGAAAGGCAAGCGTGTGGTGGGACAGCAACCTGAGCTTGGCAGGGCTTGGAAACCGTCCTGCGCGCTTGTGCGTGTACATACGGCTCAACTATGGGCTCTGGCAGGAGGTGCGCACCTTTCGGCGCGCTCCTCAAAGTGAAGAAGATGCATTTGCTGAGTGTCCCATGCCGCTACAGGTCAGTCGACAGATATGCTCCTCAGGCCAAGACCTCACGGTGCCTTATAGCCTGACAGTGGCAGTCAGCAGCATGCTGCTCCGGAACCAGGCCAAGCCAGCGCCTGTCGCGGGTCTGCTGACAGCCATGGTGAATACCAATGGCAAACAGCTTGTGTGGCAGCGTTATGTCGCAGCCGCGGGGGTGGCGGAGCGCGTTGACATCGACATGGCTGAGGCGCGGGCGCAGCAGCCACCTGACAGCATGCCAGCCACACCCGGAGCCGCCACTGCATGCCTGGGCTGTGATGCGCTCTCCAGCGGCCGCCTGCCGTTCGGCATGCTGCTGCTGCTCTGCAAAGGCCTGGTTGCATGCTCGAGCGACACCGCGGCAGCCGTGCTGGCATGCGCGGAGCATGGCTGCTCGCCAGAGCTGCGCGCCAGGCTCAGACGCTCCCCAGCAGCGCCGCATCCCTGGCAGACTGATGCACCACCACAGTGTGCAGCTGGCGAGCAGACGCATGGACACGCGGCAAGCGCTCGCTTGCAGCCTTCCGGCATCATGGCCAGCATGCCGGCTTGCACATGCGCCTGGCGGCGCACGGCGGCTGTGCTCGCGGCGGTCTGCTGTGTGCAGCTTGTGGCTGTGCTTGCCATGCTCCGCAGATGCAGCCCACGCTCGGCTCAGGATATGGCATGCGCAGCCCTCCCAGCGTCCCCATTTGCACCTGCCAAGGCAGGCTCCAGCCCTGACATGTCACCGGCGCGCTGCAACGCGGCCGCTGCCGCCACGCCAGTGCACAGCTCGGCCCACTCGCAGCGCAGCTGCCGCCGCATGTCTGGCAGCTCCTGTCCGAACAGGGATGCAGGCCTGCAGGCGTCAGCCGCGCGGCTGCCATGGCCGAGCAGCGCGGACGAGAGCGGCAGGGCCGGGCATGTGGGTCGGCCAGGCCAGGCGCTGGAGCAGGGCGTGAAGTGGGAGCGCACAGGCCGTCGCCTGGAGCGCGCACTGGTGTCAGGCTCCGACGTGCGCCGTGCCAGCATGGGAGACACTGCACCATTGTGATGACATGTCATGCTTCCCAACATGCGCAACCTCTGTTACATATTAATTACCCAAGACACGCTTGCTAAGTGCTGGAAGTACATGATGACAAGCGCGGCGTGCACATGCCAATTCAACGTAGCACACAGTCAGCTGCAGGCACACCGATGCCTGACGCAAACAGGGCAACCAGCCAAAGAATGGGGGCCTGACAGGTCGAGGCGCTAAAGAAGGCTTGCTAGACCCAGAAACTCAGCCTGACTATGCATGCATGCGTTGTCTGCTCCTAGAAACTGCTCCGCCTGGCACGCACGTTGAACGCTGGTCCATGCATTACCGCTTGCCGCCCTTTGCGCTGCGCGCGCCCTTGCCTTTGCTGCCCGCTGAGCTTGCAGGCGGCTGCGGGCCGGCGGCCACCATCGTCTCCGAGTCCAGCAGCTGCATGATGGCCGCGATGATGGCCCCGCCTTGCTCCCAGAGGTCCAGCGAGGGCCGCTCGAACTTGTCCTGCCCCACCGCATCCCACCTCTCGGAATTGAGATGAAGCCAGCCGAGTTGCATGGAGGCACGACGCTATTACGAGTTTCAGGCGCATCTCCGAGTCCATCAAGCACGGGAACACACCATGCCCATCGCACGCAGGATACCACGCATCAGAGAGGCATGCGCAACGCGCGCGGCGCGGCAGCAGGCGCACCTGCAGCAGGCGGTCCAGGCGCGCGCGCAGCTCAACCAGCAGCACGGCCACCTTGGGCTGGCAGTCCAGCAGCAGCCAGCCGTCGATGGCCACGCGGCCGGCGCCGGCGCCGGCCTGCCGCCGCACCTCGCCGCCGAACAGCAGCAGCGGCAGCGCGCCCACCATGGTGCAGTCGCGCAGCCACACCTGGCTGGTCTGCACCTTCTCGTGGAACACCTGGCGCGCGGGCCGGTGGCACTGGCTCTGTGCCCTGTATACCCTAACCCTGCAGGCGGTGCAGCCCTGCGCGGCAGCACCTACGGGCCGCAAGAGGCGACGCGCCGCCTGCTCACTGGAAGGACAGCACTGCCGATTGCTAAGGCCGCTGTGCAACTTTTCAGCATGCGCCCAGGTCTCCACGGGCAGAGCAGTTTGCGGGGACGTCCGCGCTCGCCAAGCATAGGCCCAGGCGGCGGCGCACCAGGTAGCGCGAGTCGAAGCGCGCCAGCCCGTAGTTCACGCTGCAGGGGTGCACCTGCACTGCCTCCTCTGCGCGCCGCGCACAGAGCACTTCATAGCGACACGGCAAGGCAACAGTAATCACCCAGGCACCTGCCGGCTCAGACACGGCACACTACTGCAAGGTCAAGCTGACTCCCGTGATTCACCCAAGCTTATCCTTCTCACGCCTTCATGCAGTGTTGACTCAGTGCTGTGTCCAGCAGCGTCTCCGGCTGCGCCCCCGCATGTCTGCAAGCCCTGATGTCTGCAAGGACGGCGCGCCCGGACGTCTGCAAGGACAGGGTTAGGTTAGGGGCTGGCAGCGCGCCTGACTTGCCGTCCGCCGAGCGCGTGGTCAGCTTGGGCTTTTTGCCGTCGCCGGGCTTGCCGCCGCCGGCGTCCACGCGCGCGACGTTGGGGTACAGGCCCGCCACCAGCACCGCCTTGACCAGCCGCATGTTGTCTGCGCGCCCTCGCCACGCTCTCTTCACTCGCATGTCTCATGCCGTATAAATCCGAGCGCTTCTCGCGCGCTTCATGCCGGGCAAACCCATGCGCTAGCACGCGCAGCGGCCGCGAGCAGGGCCCCCGCGCTGCCTTGGACCAGAGCATTCTGGCCGCCCACGGCTGCAGCTCCTCAGCAGCCGTCCTGCATGACCTTGTTGCAAAGCGCGATGATGCCGTGAACCTCGGACTCGCACGGCGCGCACCAGCGTGCGCGTCAGCGTTGCCCCAGCCGGCCTCGCCGCCACCGCCGCCGCCGCGGCCGCCGCCGCGCCCGCGCCTGCCGCCCAGGAAGCCCGCCTCCGCAAGCAGCTGCTGGAACTGGCGCCGCAGGTCGGCGATGCCCTCCAGCGCGCGCACCGACAGGAAGTTGTCGGTGCAGTACGCGCGCTCCGCGCCCCTGCGCCAAGAAGGTTTTTGCGGTTTAAAGTGGCCTGGCCGATCACAGCCGGTGTACACCTCCTGCACTCACGATTTCCGCTTTGCCAAGCAACGCGATGAGGGGGGCTTGCATGCAGGACGCTGTTGCCATGCGGGCTTCGCCAGTGCAGCTCGCGCCACGGCCAGATGCGCGTGCTGAGGGGCCCCGCGCCTGCCGCCCGCGCGCGCCTCGCGCCAGCCCCTCGTATGGCCAGACGCGCGTGCAGACGGGGCCCGCGCCTGCCGTCCGCGCGTGCGTCGCGCCAGCCCTCGTACGCGGCCAGCACCGCCAGGTGGTCCGACTGCTCGCGCGCGAAGCCGCGCTTGGCCGCGTCGGCCGCCTCGCGGCGCTCCAGCGGCGACACGAACGGCGAGCGGCTGGAGATGGTCGCCGCGACGGTCAGCACCGGCGACAGGCAGCCCAGGATGGCCGCAAACACCAGCATCTTGGCCACCCTGCACTCGCAACCAGTTACATTTTTAGTATTCACAGCTTCAAAACCACGTCAGCTGCCGTGCGGCACTCCGGTGACATGATGCATTCTTGCATCGCTGGACCAGCGACAGATTACAGTCGACACAAGGCACGCCGCGCTGCCAGCACGTTGCCCGCTCCATGCAGCGGATGACAAGCCACTGATCTTGTGCGTGAGGGCATGCAGATACTCATCTGCCTTCTGCAGCCCGCCCCCCGCCATGCACCAGCCATGTCTCTAAAGCTCTCTCTCAGCTCAAGTAGAACCCCCATCACCACCCGCGGGCGGCCGCACCGCACGTCCACAGGCAGCGCGGCCAGGTGCAGGCCGAGCGGCGTGAGCGCCTCGCGCCCGTGCATGACCGCGCCCACGCTCACGAGCGCGCCCAGCGCCGCCGCCACCGCCTGCGCGCCCGGCCGGCGCCTGCATGAGCAGTGCAGCGTGCCCCAGCCTGCTGCCGGCTTGCACCCAACCAGCTTACGCCCGCGACGCCATGCTCGGCACATGAGCATCGCCACTCGCGTGGCCCAAGCAGGCAGAGCCTGTGCGCCCCGTGCGCCCAGTGCGCTGGCGGGGCGGGCTAGCGCACGAGCGCCGCAGCAGGCCGGCCTCCCGTCCGCCGCCCACACGCAGGCGCGACAAGCGACACAGAGCGCCAGGAGCCAAGACAGATCAGGGTGGGGTGGGTCGGGTAGGCCAATGCAAGGCAAGGTGGAGCATAATGTCCGACGCGGGGCACCTCGCTGGACGGCGGCTCCATCATGGCGGCCAGGAAGGCGGCCACGGGCGCGCGCGGCCGCAGCAGCTTCACCTGCAGCGCCAGGCCCTCCAGCGGCACGCGCCGCACCTCCGGCACCTGCGCGCGCGCCGGCAGCCCGTGAGCGCGGCTGACATTAGGCGCGGTGATGTTTGGGCTAGGCTTAGGGTTTGACACCCTGCCTTACCTTAACCCTAACGCAGCGCCTCCGGCACCTGCACGCGCGCCGGCAGGCGCGAGCGTGCCTATCTTGGTGGCGCGGCTTGGCCCCGGTCGCAGCGGCGTGCTTGTGCACAGGCCGCCACCAGGGCCGCCACTCAGACTGAGAAGATGTGCGGCGCGCCTGATGCTCATCCATGACCGCGTCGTGCAGCCAGCGCGGGTACAGTCGCACGCAGGTGCCGGCCGCGACGCGCCCCGCGCGGCCGCGGCGCTGGCGCGCGCTGGCGCGCGAGCACCAGTCCTCCACCAGTTGCTGCGCGGAGGGGTTGGGTTCAGGGTCCAGCACAGGTCTGTACGTTGCAGGTGCACGTGCAACGCGCAGAGGACATCAGGAGTACGCTATAATATCTCACATGCAGCAAAGCACACGAGCGCACAACCCTGCCAAAGCTGCAGGCAGCAGCGACGGCGCAGGGCTGCTGCGCCCCCTGCCGCGCACGGCGAGCCAAACGTGCAGCGCGCCGGCGGCGCCGCGGCGCACAGCGCGCCTGCATGTGGCTCTGCGGCGCATAGCGCGTCTCCTTGTGCCGCCCGAAGTCGAGCACCCAGGCGACATCGTCGATTGTGATGGACGTCTCGGCGATGTTGGTCGCGATGACGATCTTGCGCACGCCTGCGCTGGGCGGCACGCCTGGTCACGCGCGCCGGGCAGAGATAATAGGGTTTGGGTAGTTACATCATCATGCATCGGGCAGCAACCGCGCATGCCGGTGCGGCTGCTTGGCGCACAGGAGCGCAATCTTGACAGTCCACAGCTTTCAGCTCGAAACCTGCGCAAGCCCGGTCACTTACTGGCGCAGCGTGGCTGCGCGCGGCAGCGCTGCATGCACAGAGCAGCATGCGAGGAGGAACGGCCGGGCGCCTTCAGGCGGCCGCTCGAAGACGCTCTGCTGCTCGGCGGACGACAGCGACGAGTGCAGCGCGATGAGCCACTCGCCGTTCCGCGTCGCCGCGCGCAGCTCGCGGTCCGCCAGGCATCGCTCGTGCAGCTTGGTGATTTCCATCAGGCCTGCCGCAGCACGGGCTCGGCTCCTGACCGCACGAACATGTCGCGGTGAAGCACCCTTCACTCTGTTGGGCGTGGGGCATGGTACGCAAATGCTAAGCATGTGCTACACCGCTCACAATGCCCTGATGCCCTGGTTGCATGCAACCGACGCTGCATGTCTAGCACCACAAAAGCCCTGCATGTGTGTCACACCTGTGGAACAGGGCACAGGGTGAGGCACGCATGCAGTGCCAATCCCTACACGCTGTGCCAGCACGGGAGCCTGACGCGCGCGCTGCTGCGCGCGCCGCGGGCGGCGCACCCGGCAGGAAGACCAGCACTGCACCGGCCGCGGCCTGGCCGGCGATCCAGCGCAGCGCGGCCGCGCCGAGGTCGTAGTTCAGCTTCTCCGGGTCCAGCGCGCGCATGGTGCGCAGCACCGCGTCGCCGCAGCCCGCGCAGCGCAGCGCGGCGAGCCCGGCCAGCTCCGCGGCGGCCTGCAGCGCCGCGCGCTCGGCCTCGCCCGGCGCGGCCCCTGCGGCGCCCGGCGGCGTCAGCTCCCCCTCGGGCTGCTCGGGCCAGCCGTGCTGCGCTCGCAGCTGCGCAAGCGACCAGACGTCTAAGCCTGCAGCAGCGACCTCCCTGACTCAGCTTGCTTGCGCGTCAGGTTGGCAGCATGCCTCCAACCCCGTACTGCAAGCTGGGGTCAGTGAGGCTGCAGCGGATGTGGGGCGGCCTGCTATGTCGGGCGCCCAGGCTCGCGGCGGCCCGCCGAAAACTGGCCGCCCCGCGGGCAGTCCCGGCCGGGCGCGGGGCCGCGCGGGGCGCCCGCCCCGGCCGGGCCCCGCTCGCATGTGGGAAGAGAGTATCGGGCGGCGGCCCACCGCTGCTCGGCGCCGCCCTTCTTGCCTTCCCCCCAACCTATTGTCTAGATCTTAAAATCTATTTTAGTTGTCCAAGCACTTTGTCGGCGCCGCCCTTCTTGCCTGCCCCAGCGCTCTGCCAGCGCAGCAGCGGCTGGGCTCGCAAGGGTCCCTCTCGCACGATAAAGGCAATGACAGGCTGGTGCCACAGATGCCCATGTTGTTCTGTCAGGTTTACAGAGCGCATGGCACGTCATGCTGCCTCGACGCCACGCAATTTGCCAGGTACTGGCCGGTTCAAGCGTATGCCCCTTTACCAGTAGAGTACAACACGGACCAGGTATGTGATAGCGCCGTGCCTGCTGCCCTGCATGCTGCAATGCAGGCTGCGCGGCAGGCCGCGATACGCGCGCAGTGTCTGTAAATTCTCCCCTCAAAGGATGCAAGCTGCAGCGCAGCGTTCCTCACCTTTGCCGCCGCCGCCGCCGCCGCCGCCGCCGCCGCGCAGGCAGTCGCAGCCGCGATCGGGCGCCCAGCGCGTCGCCTGGAGCACGTCCTCCAGGTACAGCTCCTGCCGCAGAGCAGGGTAGGGTAGGATAAGGTAGGGAGGGTAGGTGATAGCTGAGGTACAGCTCCTGCCGCGTGGCCGCGCGAGTGGCGGGGCGCCCGCGGTCGCTGCCGTCCAGGCCAGCACTTGCTGGAGCTGAGCCGATCTGGCCTTTGTGCCCCCCGCTGCAAGGCAGCATACCCATCAATGCATGATTGCTAATGAGCTTTATCAGTCAGCTGGCCAGCTGGCCAGCTTGAAAGACAAAAAGCGCCGATTGGTGTCTCGCCGCTGATGTTGCTGGCACTCCCAGCAGCATGCCCACCTCTATGAAGGGCATGAGCGCCTGGACACGTTCATCGCGAGACCCAGTCATGAGCTGGGGCATGCACCTTTCACTGCAAAGCGAGGCAGAGCCTGGCTAGTTGAAGCAGCACCTTGACGGGGAAGGTGAAGCCGGGGATCTGCAGCGTGGGGCAGTTGCCAAAGTAGGCAGAGAACGCGGCCTCGTTGACCGTCGCCGACATCAGGATGACCTTCATGTCGCGGCGCTGCGCCAGCAGCTCCTGCCACACCAGGCGCCAGGTCGCGCAGCGCAATTTAGCCGAGCGATCTTAGGAGTGTGCGCATCGCTGCCCAGGCAGAGCAGTCCAAGAAGTGTCTTTAACACTGCCAGACAGCAAATGGCGAGCAACCTTGTCTTACACACGCACAACATGCAGCCCAACATGCTTGTCAATGCAGAGCGCACAGCGCCTTGCCACATCAGTCGCGCTTCAACGCCCGGACAACCAGGCGCGCCGCTGCAGGCGCGCACGGCCGCCCGCCTTGAGCAGGACCAGGAGGCACCCTATGCGGCCCCCACCCTAACCCCAGACCGGGGCCGCGCGCCTTGAGCAGGACCAGGAGGAAGTCAGAGTCCAGCGAGCGCTCGTGCACCTCGTCGACGATGACGTGCGTCGTGCCGGCCAGCGCCGCGTCCCCGATCAGCCGCCGCAGCAGCACGCCTGTCGTGCTGCAAGCGGGGGCTGTGTGCCAACCTGCCACAGGGCGGCGTTGCAAGCTGCCTCCGCTCACCTAGCACACTGAAAGCGAGGCAGGCAGCGCAGCCATGAGCGGACATTGTGCCCCAGGCTGATAGTCAATGGCCGGAGCCCAACAAGCAGCCAAGACCAGCGTTGATCGAGGAAGCCCACGGCATGCTGTTGCCAGCATGCTGGACCTATTCCCTGTTATCAAAGCACGGCAGGCGCCACGCACAGCTCAGACGTAAGCATACTGCCAGCTAGATGCAGCTCCCGGGTCCTGTCCAGGCCGCGCGTGGCGGGCCTGCGGCGGGGCTGCGGGCCGCACCAAAACATCAAGCGCGTCTTTTCGGACCGCATGGCCTCCATGCGGATCTGGTAGCCGACCGTGACGCCCAGCGCCTCGGCGCGCTCGGCCGCCACGCGCTGCGCAACCGACGTCGCGCTGATGCGCCTGCGCGGCGCCGGGCGCGGCCGCTGACCCGCCCGCGGCGAGACGGGCGGCGCAGGCCGCGGCTGGCCCGCGCTGTGCTGCCTTTGCCGGGGAGACCGACAGGGCGGGCGCGCCTGGTTCACGGCGCTGCGAGAGCTTGTGGGCGCTGCTCACAGACTGAGTAAGCAGGGCGGGGCTTTTCTCGCAGGACCTGGCCTTCAAGACCCAGCACTTGCTGTGGCAATCATGCATCTTGCCCTGGGCCCGCACCGGGGCTGCGTGCAGACGATGTTTGTGCTGCCGCCGCGGCCCTGCGCGATCGCGGCGTCCAGCAAGAACTGCGGCACCTGCGCGCGCAGCCAAAACAGGCTGACGGCCAAACACAAACGTGGCACACCAGCGTACATGACACTCTGCTTACAGCTGCTTTGCGTCTCAACATGTCATGCGTACCGCCAGTGCCCTCGCGCCCCCAGCCCTCTGTGCGGTGCTCGCGACATGCGCGAGGCATCGCGCGCAGCGCCGCCCAAGACTGTTGCTTCTCACACAGTGCAAATCGCCACCTCCAGTCATGGCTTACAGCCTTGTTGGGCACCTGCGTTGTCTTGCCGCAGCCGGTCTCGCCGGAGACGACCACGACCGGGCTGCTCGCGACGGCGGCCACCACGTCCTCCCGGAACGCCCACGACGGCAGCCGCTCGCGCTGCGCCCTGCATCAGCAGCGCCCGGGAGCTGACGGCAGCATGCCAATAGCTTAACGGCGTATTGAGTTGAATCAAACCGGAGACCCTGATCCAGTAACGTAGATCAGCTGCAAGGCATGCAGGTCAGCGCATCCACCTGCGTTGCACACCTGTCATGCGCGAGCCCCCAACCCACAACAGCACATACCTTAAACTATGAACTCAGCCGTACCACAGCGTGCTGCACGGGACAGCTTGTCGGGGGCGGGGTGAGAGCGCCTGCGCACCGCAGGGCGGCGGTCTTGCGCTCGCGGCTGGCGCGCCAGGCCGCCAGCGCGTCCGCCAGCCGCCGCGACTCCGCGCCCACCCACTCGGCGCTGGGCGCCACGGGGCCTGAGCCGCCGCCGGCGCCGCCAGGCCGCCCCGAGTCGCCGCCCGCCCGCCCGGTCGCCGGCGCCGCTGCGGCGGCCGCGCGAGGCGCGGGAGCGGGCGGCGCCGGGGCGCCGCTCGGGGCCGCCCCGCGCGGCTCCTGCGCGTCGCCGCGCGCGGCGCGCTGCGGCAGCTGCTGCGCTGGCGGCTCTGCCGCTGCTGGCTCTGCTGGCGCGTCCTGCAATGATGCGGAAGCAGAGATAAGAGGCAAGGGCAAGGATAGGGTCAGCACAATGACAGGCTGCCATGACGCAGCAGACAGCCGTGAACGGCTGCTCCCACTGTCTGCACGCGCCCAAGTTTCGCTGTGCTGCCAGCGCTTGCAGGCTGTCAACCCTCCGGGGTCTGTAATAATAGCACGTGGCCGCACCACACGACTCACAGCTGGCGCATACAGCAGCTGCGCCGGACGCCTGCGGCCGGGCGCGGCCGCGGCGCCGCTTCCCTGCCCGGGCGCGTCCGGCGCGGCCTTACCCTGCGCGCGCGCGCCCCCCTGTTTGCATTTCACCTGCCCATTTGCGCTTCCGCTCTACCCGCACACCCGCTCTCAGTGACACTGGCGCTCCAGAGTCAAATTGCTCCACGGCATGCCGAGAAGCTCCCACCTGCATGGGCTCGGCGCGCCGCGCCGCGCCGTTGCTGGCGGGCTCGGCGCGCCGCGCTGCCCCGCCGCCTGCGGGCTCGGCGCGCGGGGCTCCTCCGTTCGGCGCCGCGTCCGCACGCCGGGCCGCGCCCGCCGGCGAGTGCGGCGTCGCTGGCGCCGTCGCGCGCGCCTGCCCCCACCATGACACGCGCAGCCATTAATACGTGCGCCTCCTCTGCTTGAGCGGACTGCGCTCAGCCTCTCCGCTCTTATTACGGGCCGCAGTTCCCGCTCCTCCCCTCTCTCTTCTCCCGTACATGGGTGGCGTGCCAGCACAGCCGTGATGCCATGGTGTGGTGCTGCATGACTGCACAACCGGAGCGCTTGCGCGCGGGCAGGGACCACACGCGTTCTGAGGCAGGTGTGAGTGAAGGACACCCAGGCTGGCCCTTGCTTGGCCTGGCAGCCTGGGCAAATGTCTGATGTGCGTGAGTGTGCCGGGCACGTCGTGAAGCGAGGCCTCGCACCGCATCATCCTGCGCCATGAGCCGCTGCAGCAGCTGCATGCGCTGGCGCGCCGCGACCTCCTCGGCGTCCTCCCCGCTGTCGCCGCCAGCCTCTGCTGCGCCCCCGCCGGCCCCAACCGGCCCCGCCTCCGCGCGGCCG
>JAABUO010005561.1_pt1 | contig 14618 bp, 9 predicted proteins | sample 5559291 | NCBI WGS metagenome assembly JAABUO01 (sample SAMN10711878, study PRJNA513372) | rock metagenome | isolation source: Antarctica rocks | place: Antarctica: Victoria Land, Finger Mt sud | reverse complement strand
CCTCGTTCCTTTTATAGTATGGTGCCACGGGCCGCACTTCAGTGCAACATGTGCTTGCGGAGAACAGAATGAGGAGATATCGGTGGGTTCAAGCGCCTTCGTGCCCTGGTTGGTCGCCGACGATTATCGCGATGCGCTGGTCCTGCTTGCGTGGCATGTGGAGCGAGGTCATCGGTCCCTGGTGTTCGGTCTGGCCGAACTCTCCCCGGCCGAATCGCCACCCCCTGACCCTAGGCCGGAGCTGCGCCTCTCCTACCGCGAGCGCGAGCGCAATCCCAGGATCTACGTCGAGGGGTTCCGCTTGCCGATCGACAGGGTCCTGGACTGGTATGCGAACTGCTGCGCGGGCACGGTGACGTTGCCCATCGGCGACGGCGTCGGGGCCGATGAGGTTATCTTGGCGCACGCGGCCTTCTCTTCGGAACCGCCCTGGCCGCACCTGGTGGCAACGAACGACCTCCCGTTCCTGGGCGGCGCGCCGAGCACGGTCCGCGCCCACCACCTGTTCCAGGTCGACAAGCCCCCCGCTATCGACCTCCTCATGGGCTGCGACGACGCGGTGCGTTGGCTGTCCGATCGGTTGTTCTTCGACCTCAAGACGTATCCAGAGTGGGTGGGGTCGGTGCATCTGGTGGCACCCAATCCGGTTTTCCGCGAACTCAATCGCAGGCGCGAGGTCTCGGCCGACGGGGCGGAGATGACTCTCGTCCGGTTCGTAGCGCGAGCGGGGAAGGCGTTGGATGGGCTGCGTCTCCATCTGACCGAGCACGGGCAGACTGGCGTGACCGCGGCCCATTCCATCTCGGTGGCCGCGCCCGACATCCGCGTGCCCCACACGGGGGCCGCCGAATCGGTGGGGCACGCGGTGGTGTGCCCCCGGCGTGGCGTGTTGGACTGGGGTCCGCCAGCACCGTACATCTCCCGCGTCGAGTTCACCCTCGACATCTCGTCGGGCGTGAAGACGATCCATGTCCCGACCGTGCCGGGGCGCCCTGGCGAGACGTATCACCAACCCCTGCTCGTGTCCACGCTCCGTCCATCACCTGTGCAAGCCCCCGCGACCGAGTCCCCGGGGACGTACGTGCGGCGCGCACAACTCGCGCGCAAATCACGCCTCGAGAACCAGGAACGGGCCGAGGAGTGGTTCCACGGCGATCTGGACGCGGCCACCCGGTTCGTCCGAGGGCTCATCGCCGCAGCGCGGTCCCGCGTGTGGATCGTCGACCCGTACTTCGCGACCATCGAGTTGTTCCGCTTCGCCTTGGCCATCGGCCGCCCGGACATCGACGTCACCATCCTCACCAGCGCCAAGCACCTGAAAGAAGGCGACCGCCTCCGATCCGACGCGGATCTAGGCGCGGTGCTCCTCAACGAGATCGACCGCCTCCGGGAGCACGGACGGTTCACGGTCTTCGTCATGCTGGGGGACGCCCCTGCGGTCCACGACCGTTTTTTGGTCATTGATGACGCGGTGTGGTTCTCTGGCAACTCCCTCCACACCCTTGGGGGACGAGCCGGCATGATCGTGAGGCTTGCCCACCCCCGGCCGATCATCGAGGCGCTGGACGACATCATCCAGGGCGACCGCGTCGAGCCGTTGGAGGAGTGGGTCGTGGCCGATCGCCCCAACGCCTCATTGCCCCATATCCCCGTCCCCGCCACCCTCGATAGCATCCCCAACAGACGGCCAGTGCGACAGCGGGGAGGCGGGGACACATGAGGGACCCCTGTTTTGACCTGGATCGCGGAGTTGCCGGTTTCCGGCGACGATCGACTGTCCAGGAATGTACTGTGGCGACCGAGGGGTGGTTCGATGCCGCCGTCAATGTGCTGCGCGATTGGTACACGGGTGAGATACGAGGCGCCGACATCGTCGATGCCGACGATCATGCGCTCGCCCCCGACGAGGCCCTGCGCGCGTCCCTATCGGCCATCGACACCCTCCCCAGCGCGCGCGTGTCGGCCCTCGCGGATTGGATATCCGGACAGGCGGCCGCGGGCGGTAGCCTTGAAAGCGACCCTGGGGCGGACTGGGTGTGGGGCATCGCCCTCGCCCGCGCCGCACTGGCGCTGACGTCCATGCCCAATGCGTTCGAGTACACATGGCGCATGGCCGAGCGTCGGCCCGTCGCGGGCGAGGCCTATCTCGACGGCCTGGCCGCAGCACTCCGCAGAGGGCATGGCTCGTCGCTACTCATCGTGCTGCTGGACATCCCCGGCCGCGTGTACGACCTCCGCGGGGTCCACGTCTTCTCTGAGCAGCGCGAGGCTTTAGCTCGGAGCGTCACCCAATGGCGAGAGACTGCGCGCTTCCCCGACATCTGGGATGCGCATGTGTTTCAGCATTTCTCGTTCCATTGGAAGGATCTCTGGCTCCTGGACGCCGTGCGTCGGTACGATCGGGGCCTGTATCTGACGTTGCTGGAACAGACCGGGAATCCCCTGGCGGTCCGCTACGCGCTCCACGAAGTAGACATCGTAGAGGACATTGATGAGATACTGGCGCTGCTGGCGGTCGCGCCGGTGGCCTGCGAGTACGGTGCCCCGGGGTCACCTCCCTATAAGTGGAACCGCCGGCTGACGGCGGCCCAGGTGCTCGAGGTGGGCCTCGAGCATGCCGACCGGCTCGTCCGGCTCATCCCTGTGGAGAACGAGGGCGGCGCGTCCCACCCCGATGCCGCCGCGCTCATGGACAACGACCTGCCCGATCGCCTCCGACGTGTGATGGAGACGGCCCTCGCGCGGGACGATGGGACTTTCCTGGCGGCGCAATGGATGGTCCACCTGGTCCATCAACGGGGGGCGTCACCGAGAAATGCCCTGCCCTCCGCCGCCGGCCTCGCCCTGCGCGCGGCTGCGGCCGCCTTGGCCGACCACGGCGCAGGCCCGCCGACTTTCCGCGCGGTCTTCCCGGATGTCTTCGACCACTCCGATGCCGACGTGGAGGCCGCGCGGAAAACGGGGACAGGGATCATCGGCCCCGGACATCCGGGGGTCGATGGTGTCGACGTTTTGCTGGCCCTCCTATCGATCGCCGAGGCATCGAGCGAGGAGGGCCAGCCAGGACCCCGCGTGGCCGAGGGGGGGAAGGGCGACCTGCGCGGGATGCTCGACGGTCTGTTAGCTCGGCGCGACCCTGGCCTCAACCCATCCCGCGACGCGGCTATGCCCTCGTGGCGCCATGCCCTCGTGGCGCCCCTGTTCCTCGACCAGGCCGGCCCCGACCAGGCCTGGCAACACTCCTGGGATGCCTTGTCGGAGCAGCGCCGAAGGACGCTCCATGGGAGCTACACGCGGGACCATACCGCCGACCACCCGAGCCTATTCCTATTGTCCACAGGCGTGGTGATCCTGGGGAGACTCTGCTCCGAAGGGGATGGGGCTGTCGCCCTCGAGCTGTGGAATCGACTGTACGAGGCAAGCCTGTCGATCGTCTTGCGACTTGCATGGCTTGGGCCCTGGCCGCGCGACGAGCGGTGGCGTGGCACGATCCCTCTTCTTTTCGCGTGGTTGCCCCATGCGGCACGACGGGCCGGTTCCGACATGGCGGACCCGGAGTGGCTGGGCTCGTTGCTCGGACGACTGGGCGGCGACGACGAGTTGATGGTCGAGGGTGTGGCCAACCTCCATCTCAACGGTGTCCCGGCCACAACCGCGGTGGATGCTGTCGCCCGAACCGGCGACCGCCTGGACGATCTCGTGGCCCGGCGTGCTAGCCACGCGGACACGCGAACGCCGGTCACGACGGCGGGGGGATCCCTCGACGCGCTCGCTGTGTGCAGGACGATCTTAGAGGAGTCGCGTGGGGTCGCGCGCCCCGACGGAGGGAGCAGGGACGACGATTGATCCTTCTGTACAAATGTTGTGCCCCCATCGTATCACTGCGCTAATAGGGGCATGGCAGTATCATTCCTGGAGATCCCGAACCGCGACGCCTTTGCCGCGATTCGCGGTTATGGCTATCAGGTCGACCACAAGAGCACCTCGACGACGTTTTCTTCGCCGAGCATGCTGACCGCCTACCATCCCACCCATCCACAAGGAAACGTGTTGCGCTCTTCACCGCCCATTTGCGCTTCTGAAACGTTTATGCCACAATATGCGCACTACTACCGCGTACGTGCTCTATGAGTCGGTTCGTCACTGAGTTTGGAGCGCCTCGCCCAGTGACGCCTAGCAAGAAAGAGAGATGGCTTGGCGGTAAGTAACCCTGGAGCTGCCGACCTTGGAGCTGCCGACCCGGTCGTCGCACTGACCGCCGATCTTGGCCTGCGCCTTCTTCAACTCGTCGTCGGGTGGCAAGGAGTAGAGCGCGGAGAGCCGCTGGCCGCGCTTCACGAGCAATGCCGCAACGCGGCAGGTCCTGGTGGTTCCCACCTGTTACCGGAACGCCTCTTATCGGTTTGCAATCTCGATAAGGAGACACTGGCGACAGCTTTGAGTCGGGTCAGCGGCGGCTATAGCCCACGACTCGATTTCCGTATCCCACCGGCGGGCAGATTTGATAGCTCTCTCGTGCCCTACGGGCGCGCTGGAGAGCCTCGTGACCGTTGGATTTTAGCCATCGACGAAGGGCTGCCGCCGCGGGACCAGGTCGCGCTCTATGGGCATGCGCTTGGACACATGCTGCTCAACCGCGAAGTGCGCCAGATGGGGCAGTTACCGCTCCTTGATCCGCGCGATGGCCACACGCACGTCGATATGGTGGGCGAGCTCAGACAACTGGAGAGTACGCGGAACCCGATCGATCTCCGCGTGCTCGAGGCGTATCCCCAACTCGCCGCCCTGCTGCGTCCCGTAGATGAGGCATCAACCAGCTATAGCACGGCTGATCCGGATCTGCGGCAGCGTCTCGCTAAGGCGGGGTGGAGGGGATCTCTCATCCAGATGCCCTACGTATTCACAGATGGGCGCGTCTACGTCAGCGGCTCCTCCTACCGGCGCGGTTCCAAACTTCGTGCTGACGCGCTATTACGGGCTGAAGCGTCACTGCCAATGGCTCTCGTACACACAGTACGCGCCGGCCAGACGCAAGCGGATGCCGAGCAGCGCATGGTCGAGTACGCCCACGACCGGCTGAACCTCCCCTTCGCCTATCTCACCGACGAATCTGGGGCCGTCTATGAATTCGATTGGACGGCGAGCCAAGAACCGGCGCGCACCACTCTCACCGACCTACCAACACGCGATATCCTCTGGTATCGCTGGATCACGGCTCTAGGTCTGACGGATGAGAAAGATCAACACGCGTTGCGTTACCCCTACCAGCTCAGCAGTGGCCAGACACCCCGGTATTACCAGGAAACGGCTATCAACCGTGCCGTCATCGCGGTACTCCAGGCGCAGCACGGCCTACGGAAACCACGCATTCTGCTTACGCTGGCGACTGGGACCGGCAAGACACTGATCGCATTCGAAATCGTGTGGAAGCTGCGGCGCGCTGGCGTGATCGGTAACGTGCTCTTCCTGACCGACCGAGACTACCTGCTCGGCCAGGCGATGGACAATGCCTTTACCCCATTCGGCCAGGCGCGCGCTCGCATTCGTGGTGACGTGAACACGAGCCGCGACATTCTGTTCGCGACGTACCAAAGCCTGGCCGGCGAGGAAGGCCGCTCAGGACTCTACCACCGCTATCCGCGAGATTTCTTCTCATTGATCGTCGTGGACGAGTGTCACCGTGGTAGTGCGCAAGACGACTCGAATTGGCGCGCCATCCTGGGGTATTTCGATGCCGCGGTACAGATCGGGCTCACGGCGACACCGCTGCGCACCGATAACGTCCAGACTTACGACTACTTCGGCGGCCCCGTCGCGACCTACTCGCTACGCCTGGGGATCACCGATGGGTTCCTGGCGCCGTATCGCGTCCGCCGGGTGCTGATGGGCCCTGCCGTTACGGCCGTCAAGGAAGAAGAGAGTGGAACGCCGTCGGGGGTCTCGGATACCGACGAACGACGCGACGATGCGATAGCGGCAATCGATTCGGGCATGGTCACGATCGGACCGGCGCTGGTAGAGCAAACGCCGATCATCGCCGAGCACCTCGCCACATTCCTACGCAATAGTGGCGATCCGATGGCCAAGACCATCGTCTTTTGCGTCGACCAGGCGCACGCGGAGCAGATGCGAGCAGCGTTAGCACAGAAGTGCGCCGACTTAGTTTCCCGTTATCCCGATTACGTCGAACGTATCGAGGGAGCCGATGGTAAGCGAGCCCTGGGCCGCTTCAGCACACCCGACGAGCCGGCGCCTGTTATTGTTACGACCTCGAAGCTACTGAGCACCGGCGTCGACGTACCAACCTGCAAGAACGTCGTGTTGGCGCGTCCTATCGGGTCGATCGTCGAGTTTAAGCAGATTATTGGCCGAGGCACACGCCTGCACGAACCCGAGAAGACGTGGTTTACCATCCTCGACTACGCCGGCGCGACGCGACACTTCTTCGACCCGGCCTTCGACGGCGACCCTGAGGTAGTCGAGATCGAGGTGCTGACGCCTGAGCTGGACACGCCCGAGGAAACTCTCCAGGAGGGGGATAGTGGCGCCGCCACATCCGCTTTCGGCACGAATGTAAGCCCAGGCGCCGTTGTTTATGATGAGCGTCCTGAAACGCCCGGTGATGCACTGATCAAAGAAACGCTGGATGCGCCCCTCGTACCCAGCGGCGAGCAGTCCTCGCGGCCGCCTATAACGGCCGCGCCCACGGATGCTGAGACGGGCGGGCAAGAGCCGACGATACCCAGGCAGCCTACAGGCCAAGACTCGACGACTGGACACAAGCTATCGACCGACACGATCCCGTCGTCACCAGAAGGGGCGTCTCCTGTTGTATCGGAAGGAGGCTCTCCACAGCCGGAGCCACCGGAGAAACCGCCCGTCATTGTCCCTCCACCGGTGCCCGAGCCGCCGATCGAGCCGATCCACCCCGGCGACGGGCGCACGATCGTCGTGCGGGGAGAACTGTTGTACGAGTTGGGATCCGATGGTCGGACGCTACGTAGCCTGTCGTATCGCCAGTATGAGGACTACGCCAAAGGTGTGGTCGAGGGTCTCTGCGGGAATGCCACAGAGTTACGGGCGCGATGGCTACGACCGGAGCAGCGCGACGAGATCCGGGGACATCTCGAAGACGCCGGCGTGGATCTGGGAGAGCTGGCTGCGGCGATGCGTCAGCCCGACGCCGATCCGCTCGATCTATTGCTGCACATCGCATTCGGTCAACCGATCATGACGCGTCGCGAACGCGCGGAGCGACTGTGGCACGCGCACCCCGATTTCTTCGCGCGCTACCAACCGACGGCGCGCGAGATCCTGCAGATTATACTGACCAAATATGTGCGGGGCGAAGCGCAAGATGTCAGCAACCCCGAGCTCTTACAGGTACCGCCGCTGGGAGAGAGGGGAACGTTCATAGAACTGGCGCGGCCGTTCGGTGGAGGCGCCAAGGTCCGCGAAACGCTCAAAGAGTTGCAACGCCTCCTGTATAGCGCCTGAACTCTGCGTCAGGTCTTATCTGATCGTAATCCATTGAGGAAGGTGACGACACGATGTCCCAGGACGCGCTATTCGACGACATGACGACCGCGACGACCGCGACGACAAACGGCGCCAAGCAGTCGCCAAAAGGTAAGCAGCAGCTTTCCAGCACCATCAAGAGCGTGCGCGATATCTTGCGCACCGACGCAGGGCTCTACGGGGACACCGACCGCCTGCCGCAGCTCACCTGGCTGCTCTTCCTCAAGTTTCTCGACGACCACGAGCTGGCGCAGGAGGACGAATGGGGCGACGAGTACGAGTCAGTCATCGCGGAGCCGTACCGCTGGCGCGACTGGGCGGCCGTCGCGAACGTGTCGCAGCGCCTCACCGGCGACGAGTTGCTCACCTTCGTCAACGACAGCCTGCTCCCCTACCTGCGGCAGCTCTCCGGCCCGACCGCGCGCGACATCCGCACCATTGTGGGCGCCATCTTCCAGGGCACCTACAACCGCATCCGCTCCGGCTATATCCTGCGCGAGGTCGTCGACAAGCTGAGCGCCATCGACTTCAACTCCTCCGACGACATCCACACTGTCTCACTCTTCTATGAGACGATGCTGCGCGAGATGCGCGACGCCGCCGGCGACGCCGGCGAGTTCTACACGCCGCGCCCCGTCGTACGCCTGATCGTCGACCGGCTGAACCCGCGCCTGGGCGAGACTGTGCTCGACCCGGCGTGCGGCACGGGTGGCTTCCTCGTCGAGGCCTACGAGCACATGAAGGGCGAGGCCCGCGATCCCGCGCAGCGCAGGACGCTGCAGGACAGCATCGTCGGGACGGAGAAGAAGGCGACGCCCTATCTGCTCGGCATCATGAACCTCTTGCTGCACGGCATCGAGCAACCCAACGTGTCCGAGCGCAACGCCTTGCTGACCAACATCCGCCAGATCAAGGACGCCGAGCGCGTCGACGTCATCGCCACCAACCCGCCCTTCGGCGGGGCCGAGGAGGAAGGCGTGCTCAACAACTTCCCCGAGGGCATGCGCAGCCAGGAGACCGCCCTGCTGTTCTTTCAGTACGTCATGGCCATGCTCAAGCGGCCGGGCGGGCGCTGCGGCATCGTGCTGCCCAACGGATTCCTGTTCGGCGGCGGCGTGGCGGCGGAGATCAAAAAGCAATTGCTGCAGCGGTTCAACCTGCACACCGTCGTGCGCCTGCCCAACGGCGTCTTCGCCCCCTACACGAGCATCTCCACCAACCTCCTATTCTTCGACGCCTGCGCGCCTGGTACGGACGGCCCCTGCACCAAGGAGGTGTGGTACTACGAGCAGCCCCTGCCCGAGGGCCGCAAGAACTACACGAAGACGGGTCCACTGCAGTTCGAGGAGTTCGAGGCGTTGCGCGCGTGGTGGGACGACCGCGCGGAGAACGAGCGCGCCTGGCGCGTCCCGGCGCAGCGGATCGTGGACAACGGCTACAACCTCGACCTTAAGAACCCCAACGCCGCCGACGACCTGGAGCACCTGCCGCCCGAGCAACTCGCCGACAGCATCCTCCAGAAAGAGCGGCGCATCGCCGCGATCATGGCCGAGATCAAGCAGGCGTTGGCGGGGGTCGAACCATGACGAGGGTTACAGCGGCCCAACAACGGTTATTAGACAATGCTACTTCTATCGCGGCAATTCGTTTGCTGTTCGATAGAATGCGCGAGTTGTACCCGTGTCCTACCCTGCGCGAGGTAGTGACCATACATAACGGACAAGCTCTACCTGCAAGTCACCGCGACGAGGTTGGCCTTCATGGGGTTTATGCAGCAGGTGGGCTTGTAGGACATCATTCGGCATCACTGTCTACCGAACCGTTCGTGGTCATTGGGCGTAAGGGATCGGCTGGCAAGCCGACTTTCGCAGCCAGAGGCGGCTGGGTGATTGACACAGCGTACTTTGCCCAACCTAACGACTCAAAGCTGGACACCACATTCCTTTACTACGCTTTGTTGTCACTCGACTTCGCTGATGACATTATCAGCACAGCGATACCCGGCATTAATCGCACGGCAATTTATCGGCACACTATTCCACTACCCCCCATCGCTACGCAAAGCGCAGTTGTGCGCTTCCTGGATGCTACTGCGAATCATCCGCGAGAGTTACCCGTGCTGCCCGTTGCCTTACAAGAGCAGCGGCGCATCGTGGCGCGGATCGAGGAGTTGGCCGCCAAGATCGAGGAGGCACGGGGGCTGCGGCGGGAGGTGGCTGATAGCTCGCATGGCATGTTGTTAGGCGTCTACAGGAAGATTGTCAAGAATGTTCAACTCATGCACATGGAACACGTAGCACCTCTCGTTCGGCGTCCTGTGCAGGTCAAGCCCGATGCTCAATATTATGAACTGGGCATTCGTTCCTTCGGCAAGGGCACTTTCCATAAGCCACCGATAACGGGACATGAGTTGGGCTCAAAGCGCATATTTTACATTGAGCCCGATGACTTGCTGTTCAACATTGTGTTTGCCTGGGAAGGTGCTGTTGCAGTTGCCACACCCCAAGATCGTGGGCGTGTTGGCTCACACCGTTTTCTGACATGCGTACCAGTAGATAGCCTGGCCACCCCTTCTTTCCTGCGGTTTCATTTCTTGAGCCGGCAGGGGCTGGAGGATCTAGGGATAGCTTCTCCGGGTGGCGCCGGCCGGAATCGAACATTATCCATGAAGGGACTCGCCAACATCCGAGTGCCGATTCCGCCATACGATAAGCAACTGTGGTTTGATGATCTGCAACATAAGGTACAGCAAGCCGAACGACTGCGAGAAGAAGTCGGTACTGAACTCGACGCGCTGCTGCCGTCCGTGCTGGACAAGGCGTTTAAGGGAGAGCTGTGAGTAGTCTGGCCGTCCCGTTGAAGCAGTCGCAGGTCAAGGCCGCGGGGCAACTCTACAACCACCTGCCTCGCTGGGCCGCGACGGATCGCGCACTCAACGCGCTGGCCGAGCAGTTTCCCGACTGCGGGCCCGAGTCTGCGTTGCTCAAGGTCGCCGCGCTCAACCAGTTGTACAGGACCAACGTCTATGCCGTCGCGCGCATGGCCGAGCATGTCGGACGGGTCATGGCGGCGCAGAACGACGGCACATTGGAGGCGGATTTGGTGGAGCGATTGGCAACGCTACCGACGGCGACAGACGACGAGAAAGGGCGCGTGTTCCTCAGCTTCGCCTCCAAGTTTGTGCACTTCTATGTAGACCGCGAGCGATTTCCGATCTATGACTCCTATGCCGTAAAGATGCTGACCTATCACCTTGGACGGAAGGGTCAAGTCATAGACAACGCGCAGCCCTATCGCGCCTTCCTTATCAACCTGGCGGCTCTGCGTGAACGCCTCGATTTTCCTTGCGGCAACCGCGAGCTGGATCGCTATCTGTGGCTGGCCGGCCTCTGTCGTGCGTGGGTACACAGCCCCAAGGCGCAGATCAACACCGAAGTTGCCGCGCTCCTTAACAAGGGGACGCCCGAAACCGCAGCCATCTTAGCGGCCCTGCTGCCATCCGTCGACACATCCGGCTCGTTGGGCGGCACATGATGGATAGCGATGCGCGGCGGCATATGGCACGCGAGGTACTGGAACTAGGCCAGTCCTTGTTCGACGTCGTGATCGATGCCGCAGTTGGGCAGCAGGATGGGCACAAGAATGAGGGCGAGATAGGCGACTCATTTCCCGAGGATGACGTGCGTGCGACCGCCGACGAATTCTTCGGGGCGCTACGCGTCCTGCTACAGATGGAAGAGGAAGACTGATGGGGCTCAAAGAGGACGTGGTCACGGCGGCGGCCAATATCCTAAAAACCGACTCCGAGGGCATGACGGGCGAGGCTCTAGGACGGGAGATTGGCCGGCGCATCGGTCGACAACTCCCTCCCAAACAAGTCATGATGGCGCTACAGGGCGCGCCGCAACGCTTCACGGAAGGGGGGGACGGACGCTGGCGGCTGCGCGCCAGGCTAGGCGTCGATGTGGTTGACATCGACCGCGGCAATGAAACCGGGGGACGGAAAGAGGAAACGCGGGCAAAACTGCGCCAGGGCTGCTACGTCGTCTTCGACCTGGAGGCCACGGGCCAGGGGCCGGAGGAGGCGACGACGGAGATCATCCAGATCGCGGCGTGCCGCTTCGTCGACGGGCGTCCGCAGCAGCCCTGGGCCACTTTCGTCTGCCCCAGTAGTGGCGCCGTTCCAGCGCATATCACAGCGCTCACGGGTATCTCAACCGACGCCATCCGCGACGCGCCGTCCGCAGTGGATGCGCTACGCGCCCTCTTTATCTATACAGGCGATCTACCGCTTGTAGCCCACAATGGGGCGTCCTATGACGGCCCTTTGGTCGCCGCCGTCTGTGCGCGGCTGGGGCTGCCGCTGCCCGACTCGTTCCTGGTTCTCGACACGCTGCCGCTGGCGCGCGTCTTATTACCCTTACACGCGGCGCACACCGTCAGCGCATTGGCCGAACACTATGGCTGCGCCCGTCCCGACGCGCACCTCGCCGACGCGGACGTGGAGATGCTTTCAGGCATCATCGCCGGGTTACAGCGCGATCTGCGCGCCGATCCAAGCGGCGCGGCAGTCTACGACCTCTTGCGCCGCGCCGACGATCCGTGGGCCGACGTGCTGCGCGCTCCCGAGCACACCGCCACCGTGGAGGAGATCGTCGCGACCTTCGGTGCCCAGCTCACGCCGCCGCTCCCTGAGCGTGGTTCACCGGGGCATGCGCCGCCGCTCGACGCACAGGCGGTCGATGACGCCTTCGCTACGGCGGAGGCGCATGGGCGGGCGCGACGCGACGCGCAGATAGAGATGGCCCACCTCGTCGCCGACACATTGAGGGACGAGGGTTACGCCGCCATTGAAGCGGGAACCGGAACGGGCAAGAGCAGCGGCTACCTCATCCCGGCCGCGATCGCCGCCCGCGCCGATGGCCGGCCTATCGCTGTCTCGACCTTCACGCGTATCCTACAAAATCAATTGGTCGAGCGCGAACTCCCGTTTGTGCGAGAACTCATCCCTGAGGTGACCTACGCCCAACTCCAGGGGCGGCGCAACTACCTCTCGCTCTCACGCCTGGTGGAAGAGCTGGACGACGCGCTGTCCGAGGACAGGCTGGCGCCGGCGCGCGCCTGGATACTGGCCGCCCTCGTCCGTTTCGCGGCGGAGAGCGCCCACGGCAACCTCGACGGTGAACTGGGCTACATCCCGCAATCCTTGGAGGAAAGCCTGCACGCCAACGGCTCCGTGCTCCAGCTCCTCAACAGCGTGCGGGCCAGCGTCGACGACCATGACGCGCCACCCAGCCTTCCCGATTTCTATCGCCGCGCCCGTGAGAATGCCGAGCGCGCCGATATCGTCGTCGTCAACCACGCCTTGCTGCTCAACGTGATGCTGAAAAGCAGCGATGATGCGGCGAATCAGGACGGCGCCACGGGGGATGAGCCTTTCACCTCTCGCGTCGTATGCGACGAAGCGCACACGCTCGAAGACGCGGCGACGCTGGCGCTGGAACAGCGCGTAGAAGAGCGTGTGTTGCGCAGGTTGCTGCGCGCCATACACAATCCCCCCGCGCGCGCCGGTCTAACGATCACATGCCGCCGCACGTTGGGCCTGAAGGCGGATAATCCCTCCTTGATCGCCCTGATCGACGCCGTCGACGGTGCCCACGCCGCGTTAGACGGACTGACCGACCAATTGCGCCGCTATGTGACGCATCGCACGGTCGTCTCGCGAGACGACCTCGAACGGTACGGCGTGCGCGTCCGCATCGATCGAGGCGTCCTGTCAGCGGCCGGGGGACCGGCATTACGCGCCGCAGCGGAGTCCATGGCCGAGGCGTTAGCCACATTGCAGGGCACTCTCGCTGGGCTATTACCGGAGCTAACCGGTACCCCGCTCGAACAACCCAAGGCCTATTCCGCCACGCGACATCGCCGCGTCGTACGTCTGGCGCGCGCGCTGCTCCGCGACCTGCGCGAGGTGGTAGACAACTATCACTGGTTTTGGTCCTTCCGCGACGAGGGCGCGTTCGTCCGCGTCGTAGATATCGGACGGATCGACGCCAAAGCCTCGGCAGGGCGAGAGACAGAGGCGCAGGAAGGCGGGAAAGCCCTGGGACCGATCGCCATTAGCGGTGTGCCGATCAATGTCGGACCAGCCCTCTGGCAGCGCGTGTGGTCCCGTCTGGACGCCGCCATTTACACTTCCGCGACGCTCACGGTCTTCGGGCAGGGCTTTGACTTCTTCCTGGGACGCGTTGGGCTGGAGCCATCCCGTGTGCAGGCGTCGACCCCAGACAGGGGTGTTGTGACGCGTGAACTGCCCCACGCCTTCGACTACCATGAGCACGCGCTGCTGATGTTGCCGAACGACCTGCCATCCCCGCGCGATAGCGCCCTCAAGCGCGCGTTCCCGGAGGCTGTGGCCGACTTGCTGCGGCGCTTTATCCCATTCTTCGGCGGCAAGACACTTACCCTATTCATGGCCAACTCGCGGCGCGATATGGTCTACGACCTGATTGCCCCGCCCTTAGCGGAAGAAGGGTTCCCCGTGTCGCGTCAGGGGCAGGGCAGCCTACCGCGGCTTATCGACGAATTCCGCGCGGACCCGACCCGATCTCTGCTGGGATCTCGCTCCCTCTGGGAGGGTGTCGACGTAGCCGGCCCGTCGCTCTCGTTCGTGTTCCTCGAGAAGCTGCCCTATCCAAGCATTGGCGACCCCGTAGAGGCGGCGCGGATGGGCGCCGTGGAGGCAGCAGGGGGAGATCCCTTCTACCGCTATCTGCTTCCGAAGATGGTGATGCTACTCAAACAGGGCTTCGGACGCCTCATCCGCTCGCCTGATGACCACGGAGTCGCCATCTTGCTCGACAAGCGACTCCGCAGCGCGATGTATCGCACGGAAGTACTGCGCTCGCTCCCCGATCCCACGATCGGCTATGAGTCGGACACGGACATGTTCCAGCATATCGCCGAGTGGATGGGGCTGCCCTTCGACCCGGACGACTGTTTAACGTCAACTAGAATTGCCGCTGACGACATTTAGATGTTCCGGTGTTAGTGGTAGATTAGCCCTCTTGGTCTTGGTGGTGGTCTTGGTGTCGGGCGCG
>JAABUO010005558.1_pt1 | contig 14620 bp, 18 predicted proteins | sample 5559291 | NCBI WGS metagenome assembly JAABUO01 (sample SAMN10711878, study PRJNA513372) | rock metagenome | isolation source: Antarctica rocks | place: Antarctica: Victoria Land, Finger Mt sud | reverse complement strand
GAACTCCTTCCTTTGCAGCAGCCAAGAACTCAGCCCCCTCCTCAAAAATGTCTCGTTCCTCCATAATTCACCACGGCCGTACCGAAGTACCTACCAAACTCCCCAGATCCGTAACATAGCAGCTGGTGGCCATCAGGGGAAAACTGAGATAGTACTGATTACGTTTCAAAGCAAAAGAAAGTTTGAACGTAAGACGGTGCTGGAGATTTATAGACCGTTCGCGGTGGGAGTATAAATGGGGGACAGGAGTTATTCGGAAGAGCTGGAAGAAGCTGCAGTTTTCAGGGCTATGTGGAGAAGCCCCACCCTTTGCCAGGCTTTGTTCAGGAGAGAGCCGGGGTGGTGTGCTGGAGTGGTTGCTTGACGGCTTTGAAGTGAGGGAGTCTGTTTGGAGTTCGTGGCGGCTGGGAATCCAGCGAGGGGGGGTTTGGAGTCCCTGCTATGGAAGAGTTTGAGCAGCGGCAGTGATAGCTGGCTCCCCGAGGGTTTCGATACGATGGTTGTGGATTTTGGCGTTTGAGGGTGCAGACTGCGTTCTAATAGATAGATTTGAATCTATTATAGAAGTCTCGGCTTCAACGATGTCTATAGATGACTCGGTCTGTGCCGCGGCGTTCGTTTTTTCCGCTCTGGCATAGTCAGTTTCCCTAGAGTTGTGGAGGAGCATCCAGGATATAGGGAATACGAACCTTCTTTTGTGAATGTGTTGGATGATGATGGCGATAGTGGGGATTAAAGCTATAGCTGCTGAGGCGATGGAGAAGAGGGTTATGGAGGTGGGGTTCATGGTTTCAGGAGGGGTGGTTGGGGGAAGGGGGGTTGAGGTGTCAAGAGGGGAAGGGAGCGTGGTGGGCCTTGCCTTTGGGGAAGAGTTTGAGGAATGGAGGTTGGGGTTTGGGGTTTGGTAGTGATTGATATGTTCCCTTCTAGTAGATGGCATAGGAAGTATATAAGTTCAAAGACTTTGAGGACATGAACAATTTATAGTAGCAGAAAACATCACACACCATACCGGTGAACATAACATCACAGCCATGAAACCATGAAACCAACCACCAGCTAGCCATTGAAGCAACAAAGAGCGATGAGGAGCACAAAGTCCACTTAGCGTATCACGACAACTCACCGACTTTTCAAGAAGTCCCTAGGCTATGTGTTCCGATGTGAAGAAGGAGAGCATCTGTTTTGGTGTCAAAGAAGAAGACTCAGAGATAGCAAGCGGAGTTTAGTAAGAGAACCACAGAAACCATGGGTCCGCCTTGGAAAGACAAAGGAGACAAGCGTTCTTTTGACCGTGTCGGAGCTTTTCTAGTGTTCCACTATCCAGATGACCGTTTTGCCACGGCCGCTACTGTTCTTTAGAGCCTCGCATCCGAGACATCTCCTGCGGAACTCGAGCAGTAGATGAAGATTAAAACCTTGTCTCTGTGAAGAACCTAAGCTGTCGAAGTCAATCGTTCAAGCCAATTTCGCTTCGATACTCGCTTAATCTCGCTTCTTCAGTCAAGGGATGCAGAAACTAATCAAAAGTCTAGAGCTATCATCATAAATGCCAAGCTCAAACTGCCCAGTACACATAAGAAGATATAAAAAACGTTTTTTTTAACGTGCAATCTTTCAATTTAAAAGCTTGAATTCACTATGGTTTGATAAACAGCAATACTTAGCCTCATCCGCTCATCTTGACTAAGTACATTCACTGTTGATGATCTAGAAGGTGGTGAAGGAGGTGGTTTAATGAGGTTCTGGGAGAATACGAGTACTAGCGGGTTAAATTTGGGGCTATCACTCCTGGTAGGAGTTTTGATCAAGGTTATGACAGTAATGGTTCAGTAACAAATAGCGGAAGGATTCCGCTGACTTGCTCCCCCTAGCTTCGGAATGCGCCCCTGACGCTTAAGCCCAACATCAGGTCTCTCGACCTTCTCCACTATGTATATACATACTAGGCTCTCAGTTAACCTCGAGGACATGGGAGGATATTACTCATGAGTATCTAGTCATCTAATGAGTTTGAAAGCTTCCAGCCCGCTCCCAAGGCCGTACTACACTGCCTTGTCCTTCACGCCATTAGCCCAAGGCATAAGCATTCACTTACGATAATCTCAGCCTGAAGACCGGACACATGATTCCAATTCTACTCTTTCCTCCACCTCAGTGGTCGCACTGCCCTTGACTGTATATATTTCGACTTACGCTCCGTGCGTTACGTAGCTAACAACCAGGCTAAGATTTCCATTCGTTCTCACAGTCAAGCCTCCGATGCGTTTACCCTAAGGACGGCCTTTCTTACCCCTAGCATGCCACGCCCAGAGTCAGTTCTAGTAGCAGTGCAATAAACCTTGTTTTGTTGCTCACCCAACCATGGAAGTCTCGGAAGTTAAGAGAAAGAAGCACTGGCAGATACGACTATTCACATTCTTCGATGCTGAGATAGACGATGACGGCACGAGACACCACGGTTTAAAGATCCTTGTTTCTAACACCAGTTAGCCCCGCCTTGGTATCTTTAAAAGCATATGTGGGACGAGTTTTGACCAAACAACAGCAATTGCATAGGGCAAATCTCTTATGTTAGTGCAGTACAGCAACTACGCAACCCGATGTAGCATGGAAGTTCTGCGCCGCATGAACACTGACTGTGCTACTTCGAATATCACCCACTCCTTTCGTCAACGATTCGTCTTGTCAGTAGGGTATCATACTTCTCCCCTCGAAAACGAGACCAGAGTGTAGGCCTGGTAACCAGCATGTCTCTTGGAGTGTTCTTGCGAAGAATGCTCCACATCAATACATTCCACGATCGAAGAATTCTCTGAGCCTCGCCGTTTTTTTCATTGGTAAAAGTTCATGTACTTGCGCCTACGACTCTTCAATCTCTGAATGAGGTTTCTCGTGTACTTCCACCATTCTATCGGCACCCTTCACCGTTGACCTAAATGACTCATCATTTTTTTCATCCAGTTGCCTGTGCTGAAAGCACATATATCGATTTATTGAATATCGCGCTAAAGATACATTCCGAGGCCGTTTACCAAATAGAAGCTGGAAACGCAACCTCCAAGAGTCCTAGAACAACACACCATGGGGTTCCAGATGCAAAGGGAAAAGGTGGTAGGTGTCATCGTGTTGAACGCCTTGCGGTGGTGAAGGGTTTTAGATCCCATTGAGTCCAGGAAATCTTCGTCCAAAGCATTCATCAGTTTTTCCTGGTAATAGATGTCCTGGGTATCAAATCGGTGTTCTACCTGCTGTCAGCCTCTGGATCGAAAGTAAACAGGGTAAGATTCCTTAGAATCTCTTTCATCGTCTCAAAGGTATGATTATGAAAATACGGCCCGCCGACGCTGTTCGAGGCGGTAGAGTCTTTCCCAGTGAAGCCGCCGAGACCAAAGCAGATACAGAACTTGACTTCCAGTATTTTCACTTTCGAGATAGTTTCTTCGAAGAAATTGGTGAGCAATGAACATTCACTAGATTCTTTTTAGACTTTGGTATAGGTTTCATATCACCGTAACAAGTTCATCTATGCAAAACCCCTCAAAAGCTTCCGCTTAAGTCTTTCCCCCATATAGCGTTAGTTTCAATATCTCTATTTCCTTGAAAAAGGATTTCCAAATCCTTCAAAGCCCGTTCGTGGGTATAGGGTTTGAAGGCCGTATTGTAATGCCTCTCGTTTCCTCAGTCCCTTTGCGTGTAGCATTTGCGGTGTCCTCGCAGACCTTGACTCTTGTATCAGTAAGTGCTTCAGACGAAGTCTTGATTATCGCTCCCTGATGAACCCTTTCTCCAAGCAATTCCTAGCCCAAGATTAAGACTGTTAGAGACAAGGGTGTTCATCCTCACGCCGATGCCCCTTGAACATCAAATGTGACTACATCAAGATAGTTGTCTAATATGGTACCGAAATACAGAGCTGAAAGTGTCAGTTCCATCAATATCTCGTTGATGAACCACCAGGTACTGGCTGTGTAGAGAAAGCTGTTGAAATTGTCATGATCCTAGCTTCGGGGTGACGAACTCCCGAAAATCCTTTGCTGGACACCAGTGCTTCTTCGAGAAAGTGCATCACCGGATCCTGGAAGGATGCTTCTGATTGAGGGAACACAGACTCTAAAACAGGTTAGCTGCCGTGCAACTAACGGGGAGTCTGATGTCTTACGAAGAAGCTTAACAATCGTTCCGAAAACCACGAGTTGGTAGAGAGATGTGGATCATCCAAGCTGGAGTGATTTTACGGGTTTTTACTTGCGAAGGTTCCAAGGCCGACAGCGAGGCATAGCTCAACCCCCTGGTTTGTGGCTTCAAAAACCTGCTCCTGGAGGACTCTTCAAGCTCTGCACAATGACAAAGTTCTCCCAGCGGCCTTCCGAAGTCCCATGTTTCAGCATTGCTAAACTCAGGTCCATTCCGAAGGGACATTCGCCTGCTGATAATTGATACTTTAGTTCTCTGGGATGCTCTCGCTGCTGTATTTGATTGTGTAGCCGTCTTCCGTTTGTTCGAAACGAATGTGATCTTCAGCATTGCTGGCATATGCCATGGCGCCTTGGGCATTTGTATCCTTGGTCTGGTCCATCTTAGATTGATGAGGTAGGTTGAGGGTTGTACAGATGGAATATTGAAGATACTTACAAGCAGCTCTGAAGGGCGAAAACATACAGAAGAGTCCACCAAACGCAGGAAAGGCATGAGAAAAGACCTCATGAACCCAGGCAGCAACTGATAGACCTTTTCTCAGACGCCTGTGTCAAGACTAGATACTCTGAAGAACAAGAGGTACGGGATAAAGTTTCTCCACTCTTCCTATCGGCATAAGCTTGATTGAGTATATGGGATCACGCATTGAGACAAGGTCAACGGCAAGGTCAACGGCAATCTCAACCAGCCGTCAGCGAATACTCTTCCAGCAAATAGTGCTTACAAGGCTATAAGAGTGACTAGGCACTGCGCATGCAGAAATTCAGTTCTACTTGTCGCCAGCACATGATCCCAAGCGCTATCTATAGGAAAGTACGTCTTTCTTGATGAAGACAGCGCTTAGCGCTTCTAGCCCTAGCCGCGATATTCAACACAATGTCGGTCTTAGGATGAACTCCTGCAAAGTCTTTAGTCGTTGCTTTCGCAACATCTTGATCCTCCTCGTTACATAACATCAAATCCAAACCTCGACCTAGAGCACTTCGTACAGCTTCAGAGCCTTTTCGTTGACTCCTGGGAGCTAAATCTTCATACTAAGCTGTTCCAAATCCAAATCTATTCGCAAGTCCTCGACTCGAAATCAAGAAAATGCCGGCCTTACCCCACAACTACACCCCTGCCTTTGGCGAAATCCTAAACATCTACGCCAGAAACGCAAAGGCCGAGACCGATTACATCATTGTTCTCGGATCTCTAGGTGGAGGGGCAACCGCAACCGTTCTCCTATATCTTTTCATTAAAGGATATATTACAGATCGACGCATTGCAAAAGAGGCTCAAGGAGCAGTCGAAATGACCTAATGGGGTTTGTGCACTGGAATTCGAGCGATATTGAGAATGGAGTCGTGGGGTCAATATCGAACGGGTAAGTTCCAAGTGCGAATTTCACATTCAGATGCTTACTAGACGACAAGTCAATTCCAAGGTTCGAGAATCAGGATTCATTTTTCGCCGTTGGTCTGGCATGATACAAGGTACTCAACCCGGTTCACTCAAACTCTGAGACAAGAGTATGCTCATGTTTCAGCTATGTTAGGATACTACATTGAGGACACAGTTGAATCGACGCCTTTACTTTACTGTGTCCACGCGTCCATGGCAAAGATCTGTAGTATCCACCATTGCAATCTGGATTAGCCGGGTTTTTCATCATAAAAGCACTTCTACATCCATTTCCACGTTGCTGACTTCTTCATTGAAATGCCTCACTACAGCTGGTTCACTGGTTTCGATTTCAGGGTCACAAAGTCTCTTTCGCAAATCGCGTTCACGGTATTGATCAATCAAGTTGTACTTGTGAGTTTCTCTGCCTGTTTAAGTTGCACGCAGTCAATTTGCCAGACCCGAAAGCGATTATATATTTCAAGCTACCTCTGATTTCTTCCACTCATCGCAGAAATTTGATCTACCAAGCTCTAATAGATTAATATATCTACAGCCGGCTGTAGGTACTGTATATGTATCTATTGAGATCTTTTCAATACACTTTAGGCTTTTTCTTACGACATTCCCATCGCTCTAACACTCACACTCACATACTCCTAACATCGACCCACCACTATCGCACCATGACAATGTCTTCATCGCCAATCCAGTAACCCTAGCCGGATGCAGAGTCCCCATCCGTTTCTCCCGTAAAACAGTCCGGATAACTCCGTGTTCTAGGCTCTTTCCCGATATCCTCAAGCTTGACACACTTTCCTCGGAACACTAGAAAGGGAATATTGTGGGGGAAAATCAGAGAGCTCGTATTGATGCATCTGGAGGATGGGAAGCCTGTTGCGACGATATGGCCGATCGCTACCGTTGAACGATTTCGGCAGCAAATCTTTGTTATGTTGGAAACGTGGCTCGGGAGGGAAGAGAGGCGGGAGAGGGAAGGGGGAGTTCCGGAAATAGGTGCGGGTACGAAGGTGGCTTTGCTGTTTTTTGAGAAGTAGGATAATTTTTGAGCTGGGGGTACTAAACTATCTTTCAAGGTCGATAATCTATTGCTTACAGACACGAGTACCCAGCTTCCCATTTCCCTGGCGGATAAAGTATGTACATTTCGAAACTGCTGTATTTTGGTTTCGATTCCAAGGGTCTTGGAGAGAATCTTCAATGGTCAACATTCACGTCCACGGCAAACGTCCATCACTTTCTTGGGACGAAGGAGAACAAAACGGAATCCAAGAACTCTGTACTGGCAACTCGTATAAGCGATAACAATCAACACTTCCAACCGCCACCATGTCGCACCCACGAAGCTTCTGGTTCCTTGGGCTTATCAAGAACATAATTGCCATCTGGCGGGTCGTGTAGAAGATGAGAACTGATGGTTTTTAAATTGGGGCTGGTTGGTGGCTGTGTGGTGAGTGTGTTTGGAGTGCGTTATTCGAGGCGGCGAAAGGGGTTTTGGGTTTCTTGGGGTGGTGGGTGGGGGTGAGGGTTTGAGGGAAGTGAAAGGGGTCGAGAGGGGTCGAGGTTAGGATCGTGCGAGTGATTAAGTGGAGAGTGGGGTGGGCAAGTGATTGATTTTTGGAGGAGTGTCGTGTGTCAAGCTCTCGAGTAGGAAGCGTAAGGTCTAGCTTTGGTGCACAATAGGTAGCTTTCTTATATTAGCATGGATGTCCTGCGCTAGCTTATTAATCTTCTGACTATTATGGGTGATACAGGTATGCCGAGTACAATCACTTGCTTAAGGGGGAATGTAGTACGGAGGAAGCCGTTTTCTTGAGGACCGCTAATCCAGGAACATATGGAAAGACGTCGCATCATACAATCCGACTTCCATACCCAGTATCTAAGGGGTCTATACCCTTTCTTCATCTTGATCCAAGGGTGCCCATCCATATCGTCGCGGTAATCGCTATGCAACGATGTTATAGGCTTCCCCTTGCCATACAGGTGCGTCGCTACAGCCCCCAGTCAACCTTCGTACGCACTTGAAACTCATCCCGGAACTTGAAGCCTGTGCAGAGAGTACTTTTCGAATGAAGGGAGTCGTCATCGCTTTCGTTCATGACTGTGGTCTTGAGGCCGTTCATTAAAATTCCAAGGGGTAGCTTGGGTTCGGCTAGGGGTTACCGGGGTTGAGGGATAAGTTGGTGGGGGTTGGTCTTGACGATGTATGAAAGCTGAGGTTGGTTATAGAAACATAACATTTAGGACATTGAGGAACGCGAGAGAGGGTGCGAGAAGGAATGAATTTGCTTACGCTCTCGATGTGTCATAGTGCCCACGAACAACTTGGTCCTGTTTGACGTTATAGACAGCAACAGACTCTAGCTATTCTACGTTTACAAGGTTCCACTTTTCATCAGTCTCCATCGCCACAACCTCGCCAATGAGCCATTTACGTGTGCGTTGCCAATCCTCAGGCGCGAGCTCCTTGATCGAAACAATCTCCTTAGAACCGCTCCGGCTTTTATCATAGCCATTGTGAGGAATGTTCAGTTTCTGCGCGTATATTGGAATGGGGTATCTGGCGTTGGCTAGGGTTACTAGTTGTTGGTGAGTCTGTTAGTGATGTTCACTAAATGAACAGAACGGGTTCGAAGATGGTGCTTTCTGGGTAGGTGCAAGATGAATTGATGTATTATGATATTGCTTCGTAAGATCTTCTACACGAACTTCGCCATGTATGATATCATACACGATAACAGTTTCCTTCATACCTAGCAGCTTCCGCAATGAGATAGACATTGCGGTGGGTCACAGAGCTATGTATGTGTTGAAAGTATGTGGGTGGTGGTGGTATGTGAGCGTTGTAAGAAAAAACCTGAATTCGTATGAATAACAGAATCTATAGCCAGCTGCAGATGCGTGGGTTGCTGGCGGAGGCTGCAGGCGAGATTCTCACGTCGGTACCAGATGCGCTGACCGAAACCCCAGTTGAGGCAGTTACTGTAACACTGGCAGCCAGGGAAGCCGAGACACTAAGGTAAAGCAGGTCGGTACATGAAGTGGTGGGAAGCATTGAGGTCCTGCTACTTGGTACACTTGGACTTGCCGGGATCGATGACAGTAGCGAAGAAGATAGAGTAGGTAGCGATGGTGGCGTTGACGACCCGCCAATTGCGCTGCTTGGGATTGTTAAGAGAAATCCAATGCCGGAGTTAGGCATAGAAACCAGTGGAGTTCCTGTTATTGAAACGCTAGGAATCGTAAGAGAACCGAGTGTCGAGACTGAGATCGAAAGAGGACTTGGTGTTGCAACGGCTAAAATTCCACTGGTCGAAGCCAGAGAGATCGAAAGAGAGCCTGGTGTCGGTACTGAACACGAAAGAGAATTAGGTGTACTAATCAAGACACTTGGGATTGAAGTAGAATATGAGGTTGAGACTGGGATGGAAAGTGAACCAAATGTCGAAACAGAAGAGTATCCACTTGTTAAGGCGTTCGGAATGCTTGACAGAGATCCAATAACCGGAAACACGACAGCGGATATAGGGGGTCCAGAGGTGTGTATAGCTGGCGACAAGTTCAACAAAGCGCCGCTATAAACACTTGGTATCGAAACGTACCCCAACCCAGAAGAAGAGACAGCTGACGTTGAAACGCTGCTAATTGAAGCACTTGGGATGCTTGTCAAATATCCGATCACTAATGACACAATACCAGATAATAATATCCCGGCCGTCGATCCGCCGATAGCACTGTTGACGCTCGGTAAGAGATCATAGGCCAGATGTACTGGGCGTTCTGATGGTACGCTAACCTGAATTCTTGGACTCCTAGAAGCTGATACACTCGATATCGATATGATGCTAGACGTCGCAATGCTGGAGACAGGGCTGAGAGATATGCTTGGGCTTCAAGGATACCGGAATTTAGGATGCCGCTGATGGAGATACTTGGGTTCCCGGAGAGGATACTGTTTGTGCTGGAACTCAGAGCACTTGATGGTACTGATACTGGTATTTCGCTTTTCGACAACAATAATGAAGAGATTAACGAGATTCTCGGCAGGTCAAATATCGACGATCTGAAGACAGATGTTGGCAGGGAAAAGGAAGCGCTTAGGTTCTCAGAGGGCAGGGGATCTGGCTGTGGTTGAAGGTCTACGGTGAGCAGGTGATTGGGTATGAATGAGATATAAATACCATAAAAAGGTTGTGCGGTGATGTTAACGAAACCTCTCACAATGCTTTTACATACTCGGCGAAAATATCTTGTTTTTGAGTCAACGAAGAGTGCATGTAGATATTGGATTGAATAAGATTGCCTGCGATACATTTGAACTTTGATTCTCCTTAGCTCTGGGGTCTTCAGGGAGCAGTTCGTAAGGTCTCTCTTGCTTCGATAAAGCCTTGGTACAAATGGACACGGAATGTAAAGAATCGATGACTAGTGTATTGGGATGCTAGGGGCACATGGAGAGATCGCCGCTCTGTGAAGATGCTATGCGTGGAATGCGTGGAAGAAAAAAAAACCGAGACTCTGAAGATTGAAACATTACGTTGTAACGAACGGTAAGTTACCGGAAATTTACTGAATCATTGCTGAGAACCCCGAGCATGACACTCACGGACGACTGAGAAGAGATGAGCACGAGAAACCTAATCAGTAACAACCCATGGGAACATACGTTTTATAAACCCCTTCTGGCTTCTCGCAGCCTTATTCTTCGAGTCGGCGCTAATCTGGCTCGTACCGTTCGCAGTAATGTCGCCATCGGTATCGTCCGAGCTTTCGCTATCGCTTTCGCTCGAAGAGCTCATGCTAGTTTCTGCCATCAAAGTCGTCGTACCCTGGGACGCAGCAGAGTTTATGCCTGAAGTCTGAGGTTTGACTGCGACCTTTGGCTCCTTCATAAGGTCTTTTATACTTGAATAGCGCTGATAAGCTGGACGTAGACCTTTTACAGTGGGGGTATCCGCTTGAGGTATTGGTTTCTGGCGGGCACTCGGATTCCCTTTAGATGATTCCCGGTTTAAATCGTTTGACGATTTCCCTCTTTGACGAACGGGATAGTCCGGGTCCTTCAAGTTATTGGCTGAACCAGACGATTTTGCTTTTCCATCGGGACGGCCTTGTGCTTTGGACAGCTTGCCTTGACTCGGAGTACCCAGAGACTGACGACATTCGCGTTGGAGCTGTTGGTCAGCATCTTCCGCGAGGCGCCGGGAGTCATCGTCTCTAGACTTTCCAGATCTTAGAGGCCCCATAGAGGATGACTGGGAAGACTGGGAGGCCGACTCGCTGCTTCTCCTTGATATTGAAGCGCCATCTCCCATCTCGATATCTCCTCTGTCAACGGCGTTAGAATGTGATGGTTTCGCTTCATTTTTTAATATCATCGCTGGCAAATTGTCGAGCTTGTCGTCGGAATCAGATGAAGCGCCAGACTCCGTGCCAGATTCCGAACCTGACTCAGACCCAGACTCGGAATCGGATCCAGACTCGGAGCTCACAGAGTTTGCTCCAGACATATATTGAGCAGGCGAACGAGAAGGCGACTGGATGCGAGTTGGCGCCTCTACAACAACTTTAAGGACAGCTTTACGCGATGGAGTTTGTGCATCTTGCGAAGACGACTCCCAGATCTTGTTATTGAGTGTGTCAGACGTCGGTGAAGGCTTAGTGCTAGTGGCGGCCTTTGCTTCAGCTGCGGTTGACTTTTTCTTTGAACTTGGACCAGCTTTGGCATTGCGTGGCCTGTCTTCTTCATCTGTGTAGAAAGTCGAGACGGACTTCTCAGAATCCGAGGGTAAAACAATCTCCTCTTGTGGTGCTGGTTCTGGCACTTTGGGAGGATCGACCACACGTCCCTTTAATTTCTTATCACACTTGATGTTGAGCTTGGTCTGCACTTTTTCTTTTGGTGCAAGCTTCGTCGACAAGTCTTTTGCCAGCATTGGGGAATCAATTGGAGTTGATTCGGAAGATTTCGACATGGACGATGACCGGGACTTAAAGTCTTCGGCCGCCGTGCTTAGTGACCGTTTGCTGGTAGCTTCGTTCAATCTCTCTGTTACTGCAATTTTTGGGGAACTGTCGAGCTTTGTACGGTCCGATGGCTCATCTACCCAAGAAATAGACCTCCTAGGAACACTCGAATTATGTCGAAGGGCGCTGCGTAGTGGCGTCTGAGCGCTCAACCTAGAGGTCACAGTAGAATGATCGGGGCCAGACAATTTGTTGACATTACCAGGTATAGCTGGTGTCATAGATGATCTCACTCGATCCGGATCGCTACGTAAATTTGACGGAGTGGACGATTCCCTACTTCTAGCATCCGAAGACTCGCTGACTTTTGGTGTCTTGGCCGGTTTGGCCTCTACAGACGGAGATATGGCTTTCCTTTTAGCATCTATGGCTACTTTGGATGATAATCTAGTGACCTTTGCTTTAGCGCTTGGGACTGCTATAGCCTTAATTCGGGAATTTTCCTCCTCCAGACCTACTTTGGCTTCGGCTTGCTTTTGTTGCTTGGCTCCTCGATTGTCAACAAATTTCTCCTCACTAGCTCTCTTCTGGGCGTACAACTCCCTGCGCCGGAATTTTCTCTTTGCGATTTCTTCCTCCTTTATCTTAGCCGCTAATTCGGTCTTGTGGGCCTCTTCCGCCTTCGCTTTTTGCTCGTGCAATGATCTTTCTGCAAGATCCTTCTCGAGTTTTTTGTTCTCGGCTGTTGCCTTTCGTCTGTACGTGTTTGCTTCATTCGCCTTGCTCTCCCGAGAGCTTTTATCCTTGGCTTTGTGATTCTTAGGTGACGCCACCTTAGCAATATCCTCATTTGCTAAACTTGACTTCCTGGCTCTTGCGTTTAACAAATCTGTCTCTTTAGCGGCTAGCGCTTGGGCTACCCTCTTTTCGCGACCCCCATCTTCCCCGAGTGTCGGCTCGTTCTCCTTTTGAGCAGAATACTTTCCCCTGCGAATGGCGTTTACAGACAGGTTTCCTTCACCGATGGTCCGGAATTCACGCCCACGCCCCTCCAGCTCCTCGGCCTCTTCTCCTACCACTCTACCCGTAGGCTGATCTTTCACTGGAACTTCCCATGGTAGCAATTCATCTGCTTCTTTCCCTGTCCCTTGGATATGCATTTGGTGGACTGCGTTAGGAATAACTTCCTGTGCATGGACTGATTGTACGACTTGCGGCGCCTGAGCTCCTGGTTGAATTTCTGAATTGAGTTCTGGGTACTTTGGGGTTCCATTCGGGGCGGGTACGACGGCATTCGAGCTTGGCTTGAATATTGGAGGCATAACCAAATAGTCGTTTCCGCGATTCTGCTCTTTATAAGCAGAGGAATACAAAGACGGAGATTTCCTAAAAAGAGCGTTGTTAAGACGAGGTCTTTTGGCACTACGAAGATACTGCGCTTCTTGCGAGCTTTCAATATCTGTGTCGATAGGGTCAAAAACATCCAACGACTGCGCTCTCCTGCCGGTGGCTCTTTTTTGAGCTTTTGAAGAAGATATGCGCGAAAGTGGAAGGCTTGGTTTCGTAAATAGAGTGGGCTCGGGATTGGGAAGCTGTAAGGATAAGGGTATCAGTAAATGATTCTTGAAAGCTGCGCTTGTATGCGAGGACCGAAAGGACGAAGACAATTCGATACCAATCCGTCAATCCGACCAAATATTATGCTGAATAGCCTACGAAAGAAGAAGTATATGTTGCGATATGATAGGCGAAGAGTCAAAAGGAAGCAACGCAGTGGACAAGAGAACTATCTACAATTTAGGTTGGCAGAGCATCAGTACCCACCTGATCAGATATAGTGCGTGCTGTAGCCGTTCGATGATTCGTGGATTCAGCTGGCTCATCATCCAGAGCTTGACAACTATTCAATTGGAGCAACTGTGCAGGAGTCGCTCGTTTTCCATTTGTTAGGGATATTTGCAAGGCCGAGTCTTGTTCTGTGACAGCGATTATATCATCAAGAGGTAAATCGCGGACGGAGATAAGTTCAGGAGACTCTGACTTCGTGATACGAAGATCAAAACCATCAGCTCCAAAGGATTTATTGTGGTTGAATGAGGTAGCTCTACTAGGCGGTGAGTCTGGGATTGCGAATAAATGATCCTTGGTTGTCACCAATTTAAGAGGACTGTTGACGGTCAAAGAAGTGGGGGTACCATACGGATTAGATTCTAAAGACGATCATTAGCATTACATGAAGCGAATCCGCAATGGTAGAGAGAGTTTTAACCCACGCTTCTTTTTTGGTGATCGTTGGGAGTCTGGCACTTGGTGCACTGGAGATGCATGCCTCCCTGAAGATTGCGACGAAGTGTACAAGCCATCCTCGAAACCTTCGCGGGAGTGAATAGGTCTATCCGAGTCATGTCCGCTATACAGTCTCGAGTCGTGTGCTTTTTGTCTCTTGTGCGACCTCCCATTGCCTTCAAATGTCCCAGCTTCTCTATTACCAGTATAGGCCGTATCGTGCAAACTGTTGCGTGGCGCTGACAGAAAGAGGCCAAGAAGACGCTTTCGAGGTCTCGCGGAGGACTCTGGCAGGATTGATCCATAGCGCTGAGGATTGTGCAGCTCGTTGGGGTCTGGTGGTGATTGGACGACCTTAACAGTCCGATCGGAGATATTGGTGCCTTCCTGGAACACATAACCCACTGTCAAGGCATCACCGTTTCCGTCGGATAGATCGAGCACATTGTCCCAGTAGTCCGTAAGATATTTGATGTTGAGAGCTCTGCAAAAGACGATCAGTACATTTCCTCCGGGGCCCCTTGCAGGAAGAGAAGCGCGCTTACCCCTTCCCTGCGTGAATCTTGGGGAACCGATTCTCTATCCTTTCTGCGAGCTCATTGATAGTAACCTCTTCGTCGCAAGGTTCCAGCCAAGTTCTATAATTTTCTTGACGCGTTTTCACTTGATCTCTCAGTAGGTCATTAGGATCGGACCAAGCCAAGACCTGCACACTGATACGTATGCGCCCCATCGTTAATTCGCGATCGAAGCATGATAG